>Ga0255779_1000307_pt1 | contig 62703 bp, 63 predicted proteins | sample 011ome_21_FD_179977 | JGI IMG/M metagenome (GOLD analysis project Ga0255779, IMG submission 179977) | Coastal salt marsh microbial communities from the Groves Creek Marsh, Skidaway Island, Georgia - 011508AT metaG (version 2) | ecosystem: Environmental > Aquatic > Marine > Intertidal zone > Salt... | reverse complement strand
CGCTCAAAATCCGTCAACTCGACAATCGACTCGCTAATCAGATTGCAGCGGGTGAGGTCGTTGAGCGACCCGCGTCGGTGGTAAAGGAGTTGTTGGAAAACGCCATCGATGCGCAAGCCACCGTGGTCTCGATCGATATTGAAGAGGGTGGCGTTAAGCGTATCCGGATAACGGATAACGGAATTGGTATTCTTGACGAAGATCTGCCTTTGGCGCTGGCGCGTCACGCCACAAGCAAGATAGCCTCCATCGATGATTTGGAGGCGGTCGCGACACTCGGATTTAGGGGTGAGGCCTTAGCGTCTATCGCTTCAGTGTCCAAGCTCTCCATCACCTCTAATACATCCGACCTGCCGGCCAACGGTCGCTCTGCGTACTGCGAGGGACGCGAAATGCAGGTCAGCATTGCGCCGCAGGCGCATCCACGGGGCACAACGCTTGATATTCGAGATCTCTTTTACAACACGCCAGCGCGGCGAAAATTTCTTCGCACGGAGCGTACGGAATACGCGCGTATTGAGGAGGTGGTCAAACGGACCGCCCTAGCACATCCCGAGGTTGCCTTTGTGCTATCGCACAATGGCAAGGTGATTCAGCGGTTCCCTGCCGGGTCCTCCGATTCCGAGCTTCAGCGGCGTATCATCAGCGTCTGTGGTGAGACCTTTGCACATCAAAGCGTTGTGGTCGATCGCGTGGCGCACGGATTGTCTCTGCGTGGCTGGGTAGGCTTACCCACGTTTTCGCGGGCACAGGCTGATCTTCAGTACTTTTTTGTGAACGGTCGAGTCGTAAAAGACAAAGTGATTACACACGCCGTCCGTCAGGCTTACCGAGATGTGCTCTACGGCGGAAGACATCCCGCTTACGTGCTTTTCCTAGAGCTCGACTCCAACCGGGTCGACGTCAACGTTCACCCCACGAAGCATGAGGTTAGGTTTCGAGATAGCCGATCCGTGCACGGTTTTGTGTTTAGTACTTTAGGGCGAACACTCGCTGAAGTTAGACCTGGCGATCATGCGAATGAAGCCAACCTGACCGACCTTATCCCAGCCAGTTTCGAGCAAGTGTCCATTGGGCTTGATGTGCCGGCAAGCCAGTCCAGCGACGCAATGTACACGAGGGAGGGAATAGCGGGAGTTGAGAGCACTGTCGCATCCACTCTGGGCGACTCTTGGACCCGCGATCACGGTGGAACACTGCCTCAGTCGGTTGCTCCAAGGTCTTTTCCAAGGACTTCAGCTAGTGCAAGTCTCGGGCAAAACGAAGGGGCTAAAACCAACGTTTCTCACGGTGATGTCCCGCCTTTGGGGTTTGCTGTTGCGCATTTGCACGGCGCTTATATCGTTGCGCAAAATGCCAATGGCATGGTGCTGGTGGACGCGCACGCAGCCCATGAGCGCATTACTTACGAGCGTTTAAAGTCCGCAAGGGCCGCTAATGGGCTTGCACGACAGCCATTGCTTGTCCCGATATCACTGCATCTTTCGAGCACGGAAGTGGCGTCATTTGAGGAGTTTTCTTCGGCCTTTGATAGTTTGGGCTTGGTCATAGAGATAGCCGGCGAAAATACAGTTTTGATTCGAGAGATCCCCGTGATTTTGGCTCGCGATAACGCAGAGCAACTGGTGCGCGACGTTTTAGCTGATTTAGCTGAAGTAGGGCATAGCGATCGTTTATCTGCGCGCATCGATGAGATATTGGCCACCATGGCCTGTCACGGGGCCGTTCGCGCTAATCGAGCACTCTCTCTTGGCGAGATGAACGCTCTGCTCCGCGATATGGAGGTCACCGAGAACTCGGGCCAGTGTAATCATGGCCGACCGACATGGGTGCAACTTAGCCACGATGAGCTCGATAAGCTGTTCTTGCGAGGCCGGTAAGTGACAGATCCTCTGCTCTGTATCATGGGTCCTACCGCTGCGGGGAAAACGGATGCTGCAATCGCACTGGCAGAAGGGTGTAATGCTGAGCTGGTCAGCGTTGACTCGGCCCTTATATATCGCGGCTTGGAAATCGGTGCCGCTCAACCTGATTACCCTCATCACCTGATTGATATTCGAGATCCTCTCGATATCTACACGGCGGCAGATTTTGTAGACGACGCATTGGAGGCAGCTGATGGCATCCGTGCTCGCGGGAAAGTGCCTATTTTCGTCGGCGGCACAATGATGTATTTCAAAGCGCTCCTGGACGGTCTCTCGGAGATGCCCCCCTCAAAGCCTGAGGTTCGAGCAGCTATAGAGAGAGAGGCGCTTCAGGTAGGTTGGCCGGAGATGCACCGTCAGCTGAGAGCTGTTGATTCGGTGACGGCAGAATCCTTACATCCTAACCATAGTCAGCGGATATCGCGTGCGCTCGAAGTGTATCGTCAAACCGGTGTCCCGATGAGTCATTGGCGTGAGCGGTCCCACGGCGAGAGGCGGGCTGCTATTTGTCTTGCATTGGCACCCGCTGAGCGACGTGTTTTGCACGAGCGGATCGAGGTTCGATTCGACCACATGTTGGCCAATGGCTTTTTGGCAGAAGTCGAGAAACTTTATAGCCGTGGGGATCTGCATGTTGACTTGCCGGCCATTCGCGCGGTGGGTTATCGACAGCTTTGGTCACATTTGTCGCAGGAATATTCTCTCGAGACCGCAAGAGATAAAGGCATTGCAGCAACACGGCAGTTAGCAAAGCGTCAAATTACGTGGCTTCGCGGCTGGTCTGGTCTACACTGGATGGACAGTGGTACAAAAGATGTACAAGAGCAGGTCAAAGAACACTTTCGGAACTACCTGTAAGCACCGCTGTCGTATTAGACTATGTGCCCCCAATTTTGGGGATATTGGGCCGCCTCGTTTTTTGCGGCCGCTGACATTTTAAGGAGCACCCATGTCAAAAGGGCAAACGCTACAAGACCCTTACCTCAACGCACTCAGAAAAGAGCGTGTTCAGGTATCCATCTACCTCGTAAACGGCATCAAGCTACAAGGCCAAATCGAGTCATTCGACCAGTTCGTCGTACTGCTCAAAAATACCGTATCGCAGATGGTTTATAAGCACGCCATCTCGACTGTCGTTCCCGCCCGCAACGTTCGTATCCCGATCGCTGCGAACGAGGAAGAGGCCGCCTGACATTGACCGCCGACGCGTCGCTGTAACACGCGTAGCTAACTTCGATGTTCTTTGAACTCCACTCGGGTGGCGAACGCGCTGTACTTGTTCAAATCGCGATTGATGGTGGCGCGAACGAGCCCGACCTTAACGAATTTATTGAGCTTGTTCGGTCCGCAGGCGGTGACCCGGCAGCCGTTGTTCGCGGGTCGCGTCGCTCGCCTACGGCGAAGTATTTCGTTGGCGAAGGTAAGCTCGAGGAGATAGCGAGAGAGGTGGCCGATACGGAAGCCGAGCTTGTGGTCTTTAATCATGTGCTTTCACCCAGTCAGGAGCGCAACCTCGAAGCGTATTTACAGTGTCGAGTTATCGCTCGAACCGGATTGATCCTCGATATTTTTGCGCAGCGTGCCCGTACTCATGAGGGCAAGCTGCAGGTCGAGCTCGCACAGCTCAAGCACGTAAGCACAAGACTCATCCGCGGTTGGACTCACCTCGAACGACAAAAGGGCGGTATTGGATTGCGTGGCCCGGGCGAAACCCAGCTAGAGACTGACCGGCGGTTGCTACGTGCGCGCGTCAGCGCGATCGAATCAAGACTTGATAAAGTTCGGCAGCAGCGCGCGCAAAATCGTCGGGCACGGCAGCGCGCAGAGGTTCCTTTGGTATCGCTAGTCGGCTATACCAACGCGGGGAAATCGACACTTTTCAACATCTGGTCTGACTCGGGCGTTTATGCAGCTGACCAGCTCTTTGCCACCCTGGACCCTACATTGGCCCGCGTTGAGATTGAGGGGTTGGGTGGGGTGATCATCGCTGATACGGTGGGTTTCATTGCAGATCTTCCGCACACGCTGGTCGAGGCGTTTCGCGCCACACTCGAAGAGACATTGAGCGCCTCTCTCCTTATTCACGTTATTGATGTGGCTGCGGACGATCGAGAATTTTTGAAGTCCGAGGTTGAGTCCGTGCTTGAGGAAATTGGCGCCAGTGACATCCCTCAGTTAATTGTTTACAACAAAATTGATCTGCTGGAGCGAGAGCCGCGGATCACCCGTGACAGCGATGGTAGGCCCGATACGGTGTCGGTTAGCGCGAAGACGGGCGCAGGTCTACACTTATTGCGAGAAGCGATTGGCGAGCGTTTAGTGGGGCGTTTCTTCACAGGCAGTGTCGAATTGAGCGCCATGCAAGGCAAGCTAAGAGCCGCACTGTACGAGCTCGGGGCTATTCAATCAGAAGAGTGGCTTGATAACGGGAGTAGTTCAGTCAGTCTGCACTTACCTGACTCCGACTGGATACGTTTAAAACAACAGCATGATTTTTAGGCCTTGAAACTTCATGACGGGCCCCCAATCTATAAGATCTTGTTAGACTGTGCGCATAGTTAACCGAGGAAACCGATATGTCGTGGAATGAGCCCGGTGGCGGTAATCGCCAGCGCGACCCCTGGGGTGGTAAAGATCAAGGGCCGCCGGATCTCGATGAGGCGCTGAAAAAGCTTCAAGAGCAATTAAATGGCCTTTTTGGCGGTCGCTCCGGTGGTGGCAGCTCTAAAGGTGCTGGCAGTCTGATCGGTATTGTTGCGGTCATCGCTGTGACAGTGTGGGGGCTCATGGGCCTCACGCAGATTGGCGAACAAGAGCGAGCGGTGGTGCTCCGTCTTGGTGAGTACAACCGCATCGCCCAGCCTGGCCTGTTTTGGTACCCGCGCGGCATCGACACGATCAGCCGAGTAAACATTACCCAGGTACGATCAGCACAGTTTCGCGAGACGATGCTGACGCAGGACGAGAACATCGTAGACGTCAGTATGTCGGTGCAGTACGTCATTGATGATCCCAAGAATTTTGTTCTTGAGGTGAGAGATCCGGAGCGCTCGCTTCAACACGCGGCGCAAAGCGCGCTTCGACATGTGGTCGGCGACAGCTCAATGGGTTTGGTTTTGACTGAAGGCCGGGCGGCGATTGCGGTTCAGGTACGTGAGCGTTTGCAGGAATACCTCGTGAACTACACCACCGGTATCAACGTGCAGAAGGTCAACATCGATGACGCGAGCCCGCCCTCGCAGGTGCAAGAGGCCTTTGATGACGTGATTAAAGCGCGTGAGGACGAGGAGCGTGTGAAGAATGAAGCTGAGTCCTACGCAAACGGCATCGTGCCTGAGGCTCGTGGTCGAGCGCAGCGAATAAAGGAGGAGGCGGAAGCTTATCGGCAACAGGTGATCGCCAAAGCGACCGGTGAGGCGCAGCGATTTGATCAGCTTCTCGCGGAATACGAGAAGGCGCCCGAGGTGACGCGCGAGCGTCTCTACATCGATGCACTAGAATCCGTGTTGTCCAATACTAGCAAGGTGATGGTCGACGTCGAGGGAGGCAACAACATGATTTACTTGCCGCTCGATAAACTTGCACCAGCCGGAGCGAGTAGTGCTGTAGGCGGCAGCGCCATGAATCGTGGCTTGACGTCCCAGCAATTGAGAGAGGTGACCGACGCAGTGACAGAGCAATTGCGCCGCGATCTCGGAAGCCGCGCAACTCGGGGAGGGCGTTAATCATGTCGAGACAAAATCTAATCGGCACAGTCTTGTTCTTGGCCTTTGTTGTTCTTAGCAATTCGGTCTTTGTTATCAGCGAGACACAACGTGGTGTTCTGCTTAAGTTCGGTCAAGTCGTAAATGCGGACCTTGAGCCAGGTCTGCACTTCAAGATCCCCTTTGTGGATTCTGTTCGCAAGTTCGACGGTCGAATTTTGACCGTTGACTCAACGCCTGAGCGTTTCTTTACGCAAGAGCAAAAGCAGTTAATCGTTGACTCTTATGCAAAGTTCCGAATCATCGACACGGCCAAGTACTACACGGCAACCAGTGGCGAGGAGTTCCGTGCTGCAGCCCTCCTGTCACAACGGATCAATGATGACTTGAGGAACCAAGTTGCCGGCCGTAGCGTGCAGGAGGTTGTTTCTGGTGAGCGTGACCAGCTGATGGAAGCGGTGAAGGCGCGTTTAAATGAGACTGTGTCAGCAGAGCTTGGTGTAGAGGTGATCGATGTCCGAGTGAAAAAAATTGATCTACCCAACGAGGTGTCGCAGTCTGTTTATCGGCGTATGAATGCAGAGCGTGAGAAGGAAGCACGCGAGCTGAGATCTGAAGGTAAGGAAATTGCCGAGGGAATGCGCGCTGAGGCAGACAGAAAGGTAACGGTTATTGAAGCGGAGGCTGTGCGCGATGCGGAAATTATCCGTGGTGATGGTGATGCCACTGCTACGCGAATCTATGCTGACTCCTTCAATCGTGATCCCGAGTTCTATGCATTTACACGAAGTTTGAACGCCTACCAGCAGACCTTTGCTAATAGCAGCGACATTATGTTGCTCAAGCCCGATAGCCAATTTTTCCAGTATCTACGAGATCCAAAAGCGGGCAAGTAATCTTCCACTGTATCTCTAAGGCCGGACCAGCGATAATAAGCGGGTTCGGCTTTTTTTTTACGCGCGCAATCGCGACTTCATTGCTTGGAACTAAGACATGAGTGATACGACACGATGGTTGCTCCCAAACGGGATCGATGAGCTTCTGCCTGAGCAGGCAAGGCGCGTTGAGCAGTGTCGTCGCAGACTTTTAGATATCTGTGCGGGCTGGGGCTACGAGTATGTTGTGCCGCCGCTGGTTGAGTTCAGCGATTCATTATTGGTGGGTCTCGGCGCGGATCTTGACGAACTTACCTGCAAGTTTGCCGATCGCGAAACGGGTAAAACCCTGGCCGTTCGTGCTGATATTACCCCCCAAGTGGCACGCATCGATGCCCATAGCTTGGGGCGCGAGGGCGTCACGCGACTGAGCTATGCGGGTTCGACTTTGAAGAGTGTAGCTAATTCAATACCCGCGGATCGCAGTCCTGTACAGATGGGCGCGGAAATTTTTGGTTCTGCGGAAATTGCTGCGGACGTTGAGATAGTTGATCTTCTGCTATCACTAGTCGCTCAGAACGGACTATCTGACCTTACCTTCGATATTGGACACGTTGCCTTCTGTGATCTTGTCTTGGACGCCACGGGTCTGGACGCTGGGCAACGCGAGGCGGTTCTTTCACTGCTCGCACGCAAGGCAACATCGGATTTAGACCGTTTTTTAATGACACTAAGCGATGCACAGGAACGTGAGCAGGTGAAGTTACTTGCGAGCATGCACGGTGGACGTGATGTTATCGCGAGAGCCAGAGAAGGGTTTCCCAATGTGCCGGGCGTACAGGCACTCATCGATGAGCTGGAGACGGTACTCGCCAGCTGCGATCGTGACGGTAACGTCAATATTTATATCGATCTCACCGAGGCGCATGGCTATCGGTACCACTCAGGCGTCGTGTTCGCACTCTATGCAAGGGAGCTTGGAGCGGCCATTGCCAAGGGGGGGCGTTACGATGGTGTGGGTGAAGTCTTTGGCCGCTCGCGTCCGGCGACGGGTTTTGCAATTGACTTGAAAGCTTGGTCGATGCTCGCGGATCTACCTGATGCCGAGGCCCGCTTTGTTTTATCACCGGCAACCAATTGTATGGAGTTGCTAGCTAAAGAGGCAGACTTGAGAGCGAGCGGTATGGTCGTGATCAAGGCGCTTGGTAAAGCGATAGATCCTCGATGCACGCAGCAACTTGTTCGAATAGAAGATAAATGGCAACTCAAGCCAGTGGAGAAAACTAATGGGTCGTAATGTGGTTGTGCTCGGCACGCAGTGGGGCGATGAGGGCAAGGGCAAAATTGTTGACTTGCTGACTGAGCAAGCGGCTGCCGTTGTTCGTTTCCAGGGCGGGCATAACGCAGGGCATACGTTGGTTATCGACGGTGAGAAAACCGTCTTGCATGTCATTCCCTCAGGAATTCTTCGTGAAGGTGTTGAGTGTCTCATTGGCAACGGTGTTGTGCTGTCGGCGGAGGCGCTGCTAAAAGAGATCAGCCAACTGGAGGCGAGAGGCGTTCCTGTTCGCGAGCGGTTAAAAATTTCATCTGCCTGCCCACTGATCCTGCCTTATCACGTTGCGCTGGATAAGGCTCGTGAGGCGAAGCGAGGTGAGAAGAAAATCGGCACAACTGGACGAGGTATTGGGCCGGCTTATGAAGACAAGGTTGCGCGACGCGGGCTTCGCCTTGGTGATTTGAAAGATGCGAAGCGTTTCGCTGATACACTCCGTGAAGTTCTCGATTACCACAATCATGCGTTGGTTCATTATTACGGCGCTGAGGCGCTCGACTTTGAAGAGGTCCTGGCCACCGCGCTAGAAGAGTGCGGGCAGCTTCTGCCTATGATGGCGGACGTTACCACTCGGCTGCACGAGCACCGTCAGGCAGGTGCCAACATCATGTTCGAGGGTGCGCAGGGCTCTCTGCTCGATATTGATCACGGTACTTACCCATTCGTTACCAGCTCAAATACGACTGCGGGCGGCACAGCGACAGGTTCAGGGTTTGGTCCTCTTTATCTCGACTATGTCTTAGGGATTACTAAGGCATACACAACACGCGTAGGCTCAGGTCCCTTCCCAACAGAGCTCTTTGACGATATCGGTGCTCGCCTCGCTGAGCGTGGCCACGAGTTCGGTGCAACGACTGGACGTCCACGACGCTGCGGATGGTTCGACGCTGTCGCGTTGAAAGCAGCTGTTCAGATTAACTCTATCTCGGGAATATGCCTGACAAAGCTAGACGTATTAGATGGGCTTGAGCAAATCTCAATCTGTGTTGGCTACACAGATGCTATGGGAAATCGAGTGACAGGCGGGGCGGAAAATTATGATGATCTGCACCCGGTATACGAGCAAGTCCCAGGTTGGAGCGAGTCCACTGTGGGCGCACAGCGTGTCGAAGATCTCCCTGAGGCTGCAGTGAGTTACATTAAACGTCTCGAAGCTCTCGTAGGAGCCCCCATTGACATTATCTCAACGGGACCCGATCGTGCAGAGACTATTGTATTGAGAAATCCCTACGCCTGATGTTCACCCTAACCAAAGTTCTCTCGCTATTTTTTTATCCGCTTTCGCTTGGCGTCTTTCTGATTGGACTTTCGTTACTGGGGCAACTTCGCGGCAATCGGGCTGCAGCCGGCCTTTATACTTTTTTCGCTTTGGTGGTGCTTTATTACCCATCAACCGAATTTGGCGTTGAGGCAATCGCGAAGCCACTTGAAGCACGATACCCCGCTTTTTCTCCCGAGGAACTCCCAGAGGGTGACACTATCGTTGTTTTGGGTGGTGGTATTGACGCCGCGGGAGTCTATGGCCGCTGGGGGAATTTGAATCACGCGTCAGATCGTGTGATATCCGCGGCGGAGCTGTGGCAAGCCAAAAAGGCATCTAGCATTATTGTAAGTGGCGGCAGTACACAGGGCCCGATTTCTGAAGCGACTCGCATGGCTGAGTTACTGAAGCGACTGGGGGTGCCCGCCGCGGCCATTCGTTTGGAGGAGAAGAGCCTAAACACAGAGGGTAACGCCCGAGAGGTTGCGACGCTCACGGGCGCCGGCTCACAGCACATTCTTCTGGTAACCTCCTCGCTTCATATGCGCCGCGCGGTGGCATATTTCGCCGCACAAGGCTTCCTCGTCACTGCAGCGCCCACTGACCATCGTGTACCGCGTTACTCCGATGCTGTTCCAGGTTGGATGCCACAGATCAAACATTTAGATACATCAACGGCTGCCATCCACGAGTGGGTGGGTTATTGGATAGCTAAGCAACTGGGGCGTTTTGATCCCGTCATTTCGGATAGCTCTGAGGCAAGCGCTTAAAAATTTAGTAGCTAAAACCAGCGGTTGATTTGAATTTTTTAGCGCTTTGGTTTGATGGCGTCTCCAGTGAGCCATTAACCTCGCTTTACGACCTCGCCACCGAGCCCTCGGTTCTCGACGAAGATACTTGAGTAAATAGGCCCCGGTGCGCATGCTCGCAAAAGGATATTAGGCCGAGACCCTCGTCAGCTGCCTCTTTTAACTCTAGTCACTCGTACCGCTATTGCAGCATAAACAAGGATGCTCAAGTGGGTAGATTGGTAATAGGACTTCGGCCGGGAGCTTTTGCCACTCTGATTTTTGGCGAGAGCTAAACTAACAGTAACTTGACCTCACTGTAGTTATACCCGGTCCATCGTCTGAAGGCGCGATAAAAACTGTTCACCTCGGCGTAGCCTAAATCCCATGCAAGACACTTTCCCGGAGCCCAATCGCCCGCCAAAATCTCTTCGCAACGATAACGCCGCACTGCATCTAATATTTTTTGGTAGGTCAAAGAGTCCCTGCTTAATCGTCGTCTAAGCGTTGTTGGGCTTATTCGAAGACTATCTGAGAGTGTGTCTGATCTGATACGGCTCAAGTCACCGGTGAGTAGTGCGTCGATTACTCGTAGCGTTGTTCGCGATAGTGCTTCGTTGTGGTGAGTATCAATAAGTGCCAGCAGTCGTTCCGGTGGCTTGGGTGGGCTCTGCCGAAGTCGCAGTGCAAATACATCCTCACCATTACCCCATGCAAGTGGCACGAGGTTGGCATTGTTGTTCTGGGGGTCCTTTGACGCAGGCGCGTCGCTGCTTAAAGCATGTAGTCTCATGATAACTTCCTTGTTGTTATTGCCCATCCTTGGGTTTTTATCACCTTACTCTTTTCGTGCGAGCGGTAAAGGGGTGTGGTCACATTTGATTTCACAGTGCTAACTTTATTTCTGCCTTCGGCTTTTCCTTCTCTTTTGTTCTCGGACGTGTACCCACTGTCGGTTTGGTTTGGGTGCTGATTAATAGGTTCCGCTTGATTGTTCGCTGGCGCAGCACTAGCGTGTGACTAACCAAGAAAAATAACCACAGAGCACATGTTGAGGTGTCGATATGAAACCGCTTGAATCCGTCACTATCCTTGAGTTTTCAACCATGATTACGGCCTCTCTTGCCTCGATGATGATGGCCGAGCAAGGAGCTCGAGTCATCAAAGTTGAGCCGATGGAAATGGGCGATCCTATGCGCTATATCGGTGCCAGAAAGGCCGATATCTCTGCGCTCTTCGCAAACTGTAATCGCGGAAAGGAGTCTCTGCGAATTGACCTCAAGTCGCCAGACGGTGTTGAGACCATTAAGTCTATGATTCCATCAGTTGATGTCGTTATTCACAATTTTAGGCCCGGTGTTATGGATAAGCTTGGCCTCGGTTCTGAGATTCTCCGCTCAATCAATCCTCGACTGATCTACACAGCAATCTCAGGGTTTGGCACCAAGGGACCTTTGAGTAGCGCGCCTGCCTACGACCCTATGATTCAGGCACACGCAGGTGTCGCCGCAACTCAAGGCAAAGGCGACCAACCTGCCTTCATGCGGACACTGTTGTGCGACAAGATCACCGGTTATACCGCCTGCCAGGCGGTTACCAGTGCACTGTTCATGCGGGAGCGCACAGGCGAGGGGCAGCACGTCGATTTATCGATGATTGACTCAGGCTTATTTTTTATTTTCCTCGACGGCTTCCAGAACGACACCTTACTGAGCGAGGATCATGAGCGGGGGCCAATGCTCATTGATATTCTCTATGACCCATGGCTCTGTAGCGATGGCAGCGTCATTATTTCTCTGGGTAGCTATGAGATTCAGAAGCGCTTTCTTACCGCTATCGACATGCAGCATTTGCTGGAAGACCCTCGATTCGACACATTTGAAAATCAGATGCGTAACATCCGCGAGTTAAAGGCTGAGGTTGCGCCACGCTGCTGCGCAATGTCTTGCGCTGATATGGTGAATCGCTTGCGTCGAGCGGATGTCCCTTGTGCGAAGGTAATGACCCGCGAAGAGGTGCTGGCGCAAGACCAGCTCGCGGCCAATGGCACGGTGGATATTTATGATCATCATATCGCTGGGAGATCGCGTCGTATATTAGCGCCACCGATGTTTGGCGGTGAGCGGCTCGAGCCTGGTATTGGTGCTCCCACCCACGGTCAGGATACTGACGATGTACTGGAGAGCTTCGGTTTGAGTCCTGAGGCAATCGCAAAGTTGCGCAATGATGCTGTTGTGAGTTGAAGTACTGACCATTTAGGCGCTCGGCAAATTGGTATGGCCACTGGGGTCACTGGGTGCTTCCGGGTTTGATCGATGCCCACCTTTTCACTCTCTATGGCCAATCACTCCGTTTATAAATCGCTTTTTTTTGAATAGCTCCCTTTCTGAATCGAAGCGTGCTACTAACTGAGTTGTATCACGTGTACAACTTGGGATTTTGCGTATCCTGAATCGGGTTTTGTTCAAATTGTCACGAAACCTGCATTTCTAATGACTATCGTTTAGTGGTTTTGGTAGTTTGTATCAATTGGTGTTACTTCACGTGCGGGCGGCGAGCCTGAATCAGCCACGTTCCTCGACAATAGTTTGTTTCTATATCTTTTGAGAAAATGTCTGCACAGGTTCCCGAGTCGATAAGTTTATGAGATCAGCTGAGAGTTTGAGTAGAGCCCCCGCATGATGAGATCGGGTGGAAAGTTGAGTCCGGCCCTGCGCGCAGTTTGTCTTTTATTGCTCAGCATCCTTAGCGGATTTTGCTCGGCTGATCATTCATTTAATATTCACCAAGTCAGGATTGATGGCTCAGTAATTACGATTTACGGAGCCTTCCCAAATCTTGCGGAAATGCGGTTTTTTTTCAGTGCTGACGACGCGCCGTATCGCCTCGAGCCAAAGATTAGTAAAGCCAGTCTGCGCGCTGTCGAGTTACAGCTGCCGTTTGAGCCCATGCCCGGCGGATACAGGATTGCCATTCAAGAGTCGGGTACGTCTGACCTTGAGATCGCCATTGTTTTAAGTGCCTCTAACGTCTCTGCGGTTACTGTGGATACTCTTAACCTATCCGGAGAAGGTGTAGATGAGGGGTCTCGCTCTAACACGACTGCGCTTAATAAGGTGGTTAATACTTGTCGTGGTACGGCTGAGATTTGTGGCAGTCCTATTTTAATGAGTGACGATTCGCCATTTTGCTCAGCGGTTGCCGATTTCGACCCATATAAGGGTTCTCAAGCGATCACCATCGATGGCACTCAAGAGCTGTATCTTGACGAGGCTTTCACTATTGAAGCGCGGATCTTTACTGAGGGCTACGTTCGTTCAGGTATTCTGGTCGATAAGTATTCGGGTAATGGTAGAGGGCGTGAATATCGTCTCTCGATTAACAAAGAGGGGTTGCTCAGAAGCTGGTTCTCCGTTGATGGCACCTTAAGTAATGCTCGTTTGTTGTTCTCCAACACACCGGTTCCAAAGAACGAATGGGTGCACGTTGCTGCTACGTTTGATGGCCAACTTATGCGGCTATTTCTTGCTGGGGAACTGGTTGCTGAGCAGGCGATGAGAGGGCGCCCCGCACAGTTGGGTTACCAGAATGTAGCGATTGGTGGGAACAATTGTTGCGATGGTTATTATGAGGTGTTCAATGGACTAATCGATGAAGTTCGCATAAGTAGCACGGTTCGTTATCGGAATAGTTTCACCCCGCCGTCTGAGCCATTCCTCATGGATCCAGCGACGCTACTTTTGGTGCCCTTTGACGAGGCAGGTAAGAACTATGGCCTGATCGGCGGTGCTGCTGAGTTAACGGATTTTAATCGTATTGTCCCTTGCTCCCGGTTGTGATTCTGATCCATAACCTTCAGTTCAGTTCAGTTCAGTTCAGTTCAGTCCTATTGCGAGATTTTCCAAAACTGAGGTGAAAGTCGGCAGACCATTGTTGTCTTCGTAACGAGATATGGCATCCTGAAATGTAGGGTCGATGTCGAATCGCCGATAGCAAAGACTATGTGGTCAACAGCGAGTGAAAAGTTAGCCAATAGAACAAAATAAAAAGAATGGCAGGAGACGGTATGCTTGAACATGACACGCTCATGGCCTATCTCGATCAGTGGGCTTCCGAGAAGCCTAATGAGATCTGGCTCCGTGATCTCAAGAGCGAGGGCAGTGAAGACTACACTTGGTCCGAGAGCCGCCGTCAGATCCATGCGGTAGCCTCAGCTCTCGAAGCGCGTTACGCCAGAGATACTAAAATCCTTCTCCTTTCGCATAACCGCGCGCACTGGTTTTTCGCTGATCTTTCGATCATGGCCTCGGGTAATGTAAGTGTTGGTCTGTTTACTACGCTTAACGCAGACGTTGCCCAATACATCGCTGAATTCAGCGAGGCGAAAGTAATTTTTGTCGGCGAAGCAGAGAACTGGCCCAAGGTTCGGGATGTCTTGCATGCGGATGTCGATGTTATCAGCCTGCCTGGCGTCGATGTGCCTGAGGCGTCACTTACCTGGGATCAACTTGTTGCGGAAGGTGACGGGCAAAGCCCGTCATTTGCCCCTAAGCACGACGACATGATTGCGCTCATCTTTACCTCTGGAACAACAGGCAGGCCCAAGGGTGTTATCCAAACTCACGACAGTAATATCGTTCCAATTCGACGCGGAAGCGAATTTTTGGGTATTGAGGCCGAGCCAATCTATTTCTCGTACTTACCACTCTCCCATTTGGCTGAGAGACAAGTTATTGAATTCACCGCGTTGTGCAGAGGCGCACCTGTAGATTTCAACGAGAGCCTCGCGTTTCTTGGTCGTGATATGCAGCGAACACGTCCAACGTTCTTTTTCGGTGCGCCTCGCGTGTGGGAGCAGTTGCAGCAAGCCGTGATTGCACAGTTTGGCGGTCGTGAAACCTTTGACGCGAGCCTTGCAGCTGATCCTGAAAAGATGGCGGCTACGGTGAAAGTGGCACTTGGACTGGATCGCTGTGAGTTTCATTTAACGGGATCTGCTCCATTACCCGCGCCTTTGATGGAGTGGTGGGACAGCGTGGGTGTTTCGCTAATGGAGGGCTTTGGTCAAACCGAAGCTATGAGCTTAATCATTAGCCGTGAAGGGGAGCGACGCCTTGGCTCTTTGGGCAAGGCTTTGCCGGGTGTTGATATCAAGATTACTGACGCCGGTGAGCTCGCTATTAGAGCAGATGGCTGCACCCCTGGTTACTACAAGCAGCCTGATAAAACCGCTGAGTTGATTCAGGATGGTTGGCTGCATACGGGAGACCGATTTAAGCAGGATGAAGATGGCTTTCTGTATCTTACTGGTCGCATTAAAGAGTACTTCAAAACCATTCAGGGGAAGTTTGTAGCGCCGACGCCGATCGAAGCGCAGTTTGCCGATAATAATTATGTTGAGCAGCAGTGTTTGCTGGGACTTGGGATGACGAAAACAGTCATGGTGGCGGTCGTTTCTGAAACGATGCGTGATGCACCTCGCGCTGAAATAGAGGCGTCGGTGCTGTCCACGGTTGCAACGATTAACGAGAGCGTCGATAAACATGCGCGGTTGGGCGGCGCCATTCTAAGTTACGAGCCATGGAGCATTGAAAACGGCGTTCTGACGCCTACGCTTAAGATCAAACGTGATCAGGTGTCCGCGCGTTTTGGCGCGCGCGCCGCAGAGCTTGCGGTTGCGTCGGCAGAAGAAAAAGAGCTTTTTATAGAGTGGGATTGAGGACGGAAGGACCCAAGGGTCGATTCAACGATCCAGAGGCTTCGTAACACTACTATCAATGTCGTCATGAGGGTGTTTATCTCAGTTTGACAAACGAGCGTGATCGGGGCATTTGCGCGCAAACGTATCATTTCGCTTCTATTTATCTACGCCGCATGTAGGAAATATCAGGAACATAAAGTACTTTAGTGCTATCTTTATAACTAATTGGAATGTGCGTTCTTGCACGTGCTTTGTCGAAACTGTTTGCGGATCTACTGGTTGTGTTTGCTAGGTATTTTTATTTCTTTTTACTGTCGTTTTTTGGTTTTAGCCTGAGCTCCGCGACATTTGCTGCGCCGAGCGCAAACGCTGTTCGTTTGGAAGTCGCTCCTGTCTTGGATGGTGAAGTGCTTGGCGATGAAGTATGGGGACAACCCTCGCTGAGCGGTTTTTGGCAACAAAGGCCCGTGGAGGGGGCACGCTCGACGCAGGAGACGGAGGTCTATATCGGTTACACCGACACCACGCTATACGTCGGTATCGTGGCTTATGACGACGACCCCTCGGGCATCATCATGGCCGATAGTCGCCGTGACGCCTCGCTTGAGAATGGTGACAACGTCAGTTTCATTATCGATAGTTTTATGGATCAGCAAAATGGCTTGGTCTTTGGTACCAATCCCGCCGGTATTGAATACGACGCGCAGGTCAGTCGCCAAGCAAGCGGTTCGATGATGGGGAGCGGTGGCTTTAATCTCAACTGGGATACCAACTGGCGCGTTGCGACACATATCGGAGATTACGGCTGGTCAGCTGAGTTTGAAATTCCCTTCCGCTCTCTGCGGTTTGGTAACCAGGATGTGCAGACGTGGGGCTTCAACTTTCAGCGCACGATTCGTCGCAATAACGAAGTGGCATATTGGGCGCCTATTTCTCGCCAGTACAGCCTGTCTCGGCTTGCCGATGCAGGGCGCGTTGCAGGTATAGAGACGCCCGCGATGCGCAACCTTAAAATCACGCCCTACGCCTTGGGTCGCGAGCGAACCGGAAATCGAATCTCCACATTTAGCGATCAAGATGGTGGCTTCGATATTAAATACAGCGTTACACCAAGCCTGACGCTTGATGCCACTTACAACACTGATTTTGCTCAGGTGGAGGTCGACGAATTTCAGATCAACCTCGATCGATTTAGTTTATTTTTACCCGAGCAGCGACCCTTCTTTTTGGAGAACTCTGCTCAATTCACCGTGGGTGACCCCGGTGAAATGGAGCTCTTCTTCAGTCGTCGTATAGGCATTGCAAACGACGGTAGCGCAATCCCTATCAAGGGCGGTTTGCGACTGTCCGGAAAAGTGGGCGATGCAACAAACGTCGGTCTGCTGCATATGCAGGCTGATGAGGTCGCGGGTTTGGTCCCACAAACCAATTTCAGCGTGGCACGTGTTAGTCAAGAATTTAAGAATCGATCTAGTCTTGGATTTCTTTTGGTTAACAAAGAAGAAGGCGGTTCTTTGGACGGTGGCCGCGATCACTACAACCGCACCTATGCGGTCGACGGGCAATTGGGCCTCGGTGATGATGCGCTACTGTCGGGCTTTGTAGCAAAGACTGACACCCCTGGACTCAATGGCGACGATATGGCGGCACGTTTTTCGGTAGCTAGTGATACGGAGGAATGGTCTTTTGCGGGCAGCCTCACTCATGTCGGCGAGAATTTTAATCCCGAAGTGGGCTTTTTGCGTCGCAAGGATTACACGCGCCTGGGGTTATTCACGCTAAATCGGTGGCGAGACCCTTCATGGGATAACCTCCTCGAGCTACGACCTCATATTGCGTTTCGTGGTTGGTGGGGAGGGGACGGTCTCTATGAGACTGGATTTTGGCACATCGATAATCACTGGGAGTGGAAGTCAGGCTTTGAGATTCACACAGGTGTGAACTTTCTTCATGAGGGTGTTCGCGAGCCTTTCGAATTTGCGCCAGGCTTCGAAGTTGAAGCAGGGGAGTACGATGATGAAGAGCTCCAGTTGGTGCTGATTACGGATGACAGTCAGCCACTCTCGATGCGCATGACGGCGAAAGTAGGTGGTTATTTCGGTGGCGATCGGGTGCAACTGACGCCCGCCATAGACTACCGTGTGGGGGAGACCTTTAACGCGCGTTTGGGCTGGACCTTCAACGAATTGAAGCGTCCCGGGAATCCGCAAACACTTCGGGTCAATGTTGGCTCTTTGCGGATGACCTATTCCTTCAGTCCGCAGATATCACTTCAAACGCTATTTCAATACAACGACGCGACTGACGTTGTCGCAGCGAACGTGCGGTTTGCCTGGTTAACGTCTGCGGATGCAGGTTTCTACCTTGTCTATAACGAAACGCGCGATGAGGATGTTGGTATGTTCACCGAAAAACGTCGTGAATGGATCCTAAAGTTTTCTCACACCTTCGATCTGTTCAATTAGGGAGTGTCTTCCGCCAGCGCTTAATTGAAACGTCTTCAAATAGCCCCGCTAAGGCATAGGGATCGGAAGCGCAAAAATCTGCTGCTGCTTCATCCGAGTCGAAGTCGATGATCAGCACTGAGCCTACCATATCATCCTTATCGTCGAGCAGAGGCCCCGCTGCGAATAACCGATCGCCCAAGCCATTAACAAAGGCGAGATGCTCATCTCGATTATCAAGTCGTGTTTGTAAGTGGCCAGGTTTGTCCTTGCACAGGATGTGATAAAGCATGCTACCTCCGAATCGTCGTCTTAGCCGCTGGCATCGTAGCTCAGCCACCCGCACTACACAGTTTAACTCTCGATGCGGCGCTGAGTCTTGTATTGGAATAACGTCCTTCAACCATCCGGATTCGCGGGTAATGCGTATTTCACTGCGAGCATTAGTGATGCTGGGGTGGTGCCCCTATGCGCCACAAATCGCTAACTTTCTTTTCATGCGTCGGTGGTTCACATGTCTTCATCAGACTCTCTTTTGTCACGTTTGCGGCTGAATAACGAGTGGCATGCACGACCTGTCGCAACGATGCCCGCACCTTTTCGCTGCACCCATCAAGTGATAAAACGAACGAATGGAGCGGCAGCAAGCCGTGATGTGTTCACCAAGCTTTGTGCTCGGCATGGTCAACCGGCTCCGAGTGAGGATAGTCGTTATCACCTAGCGCAATTGGGCGCAGCATTGCTCAAGTGGGAGGGCCACACCGAAGCTGATTCGATTACCTGCTTAGTTCCTGGTAACGGCTCACCGCTTTTCAGCGAGGCTGCCAGCCAATTTGCGCCTAGTGAGCTAGAAAATGTGTTCAGTGGCGATCTGGTTTGTGGCGTGAACGTAGAGGTGCTCAAGCAGTCTGCTGAGGATCTGGACATGGACCTCATTCGCGCTTGCTTAGGTTCTAACGAGATTTATGGCGGGCCAGTGGTAGACGGTAAAGCCTCGCTCTGGACCAGTTTCCATCTCGATGCAGAGGGCTACTGCCGTATCCTATTGATTGATCACTCATTACCAGACACAGCTGTCGGTCGCCTCCTCCAGCGTGTGCTAGAGACCGAGAGTTACCGGTTGATGGCGGTAGAGGGGCTGCCTGTTGCCCGCGCGACGATGGTAGAACTTAATCAGCTCGAGACCGAGCTTGAGCCTTTGATGGATGAGCTGATGCAGTCGGGTGAGACAGCTGATCACGAGTCGCTATTTATGAGGCTATCCAACATGTCCGCGCGCATGGAGCACTTAGCAGCGGAATCGAGTTATCGGTTTGCGGCGTCCCGTGCGTACTCGAGAATCGTGGAGCAGCGTTTGGTCGAGCTACGCGAAGATGCCGGCCTGCCCCAGCTTCGTTATTCTGCCTACCTACTTCGCACGCTCCAGCCGGCAATGCGAACCTGTGAAGCGGCCGAGCGACGAATCGAAGAGCTTGCACAGCGAGTCACAAGAGCTATCACACTTCAGAGTTCCGTGGTGGACCTCATTCGCACCCGTCAAAGTCACGCGATGATGAAAACCATGGGCGATCATTCGGCGACGCAAATTCGTCTGCAGCAGGCAGTTGAGGGTTTCTCTACCTTCGTTATCAGCTACTACGCCATGGGATTGCTGGAGATTATGTTGGAGGCGGCTATTGCTGCCCAGCTGCTAGAGGTTGATCAGAAGATCGTTCTTGGAATAGCAGCGCCAATTGTCTTCTTCACCGTCTGGTTTCTCACTCGCTGGACACGTAAGCGAGTCACCCGAACTCCAACGTAGGGCGGCGCGGTCTTATCACGCCATAGTCTAGTATCAGCTTTTTAATAGTTATTGGCAGCTGACCCCAGCCTGAGTACGATCTGTTGGGGCGAATAAAATCGATGAGTGGTTAGATGAATAAGAACGAACATGCCGACACCCGCGTTGCTGAGGGGTATGACATCACGGCCGTAGAGGCGTGGATTTCCGAGAATACAGACTATTTTGCGCCGCCATTTTCTTGGACCCGTCTGGAGGGAGGACACTCTAATCTGACTTATCGATTGGAGGATGCTACTGGCAAGAAAGCCGTCATTCGACGCCCGCCGATGGGTGAATTATTGCCCAAAGCACACGATATGAATCGGGAGTGGTCGCTTATTGCTGCGTTCGCACCGCATGGTTTTCCGGTACCTGAGCCCATTGGTTTCTGCGAAGATATATCGGTCACCGGTGCGCTCTTTTACGTGATGGGTTTCTCCGACGGGCGGCCCTTATTCAAGGCGGAAGACACTTTGGAATGGGTGCCGGAGAATCAGCGCGCAACGCTGGCTTATTCGTTCATTGATACATTGGCCGACATGCATTCGCTCAACCCTGACGCGATCGGACTTACCTCGCTCGGTAAAAAAGAGGACTATATAGGACGCCAAATAAAGGCCTGGTATCGATCGTGGGTGGCTTCGGTGGACTACGCCGAACTCGATGATCGGAGAGCTCATGAGTTCAAAGACTATTTTCTCGAGAATCAGCCTGCGCAGGTCACGGCAAGTGTCGTTCATGGCGACTACTACTTGCATAACTGCCTTTTCTCAACTGATTCGAAAGTTTCCGCGGTTTTGGATTGGGAGCTCGCAACCCTGGGTGACCCACTTGCAGACTTGGGTTACACGCTACGCGCCTGGCCTGAGATGGAGAATGATCCATACCTTGAGCCCACTGCACCTACCGCAGTGCCGGGCCTTCCTTTGAGAGGCGAGCTGGCACAGCGTTACTCAGAGCGCACGGGCTTCGCTGTTGATTTGCTCGACTACTACGTCGGTTTCAATCACTGGAAGACGGCAGCCATTCTCCATGGCGTCTATGCGCGCTACCGGGCCGGACAGAAGAGCACTGAAGGTGTGGATATGGACAGCCTGCGAGAGGGAATTTTCAAAGCCCTGGACGGTGCCGAGCGTGCTATTGCGCGGTTGCGTTAACTTTCACGCTCGAGTGACACTAGCTTCCCGTTGCCGTCATAGGTAATTGTAAAACGCCCTTGTATGCCTGTGGTCGAGAAATAAGGCCGCAGAACCGACCATGGAAGATTGATTTTCTTACCGTCAAGCGCTGTGACTTGGACGCGATTCTTACTGCCCGTGTAGAACACCTTAGCCTCGTCATAACTTAGACTTATTGAGAATCTGGACGTGCGTTGCGTCATGCTCAGCGACTCGCAAGAGATCTTCGACAGCTTTATCGGAGTGAACTCTAACGGAGACGATGATAAATGACTCAGCGCTGTGCATCGAGAATAAAGCAACAAATTCATCCATTGGGTTGATGGTGACTGGTCCTCACACTAACAAAGCACTGGACACACTTTTTTACAGTAATCGTCATCAGGATCAGGGGATATCGTGGATTTTTCTGAATTAGTGGTAGCACAAATCAAAGCCCCCCTTGATGCACTCTGCGAGGGGTTGATGGCTGCAGGTGAGCTAGATCAATACCTTTTCTTCAACGGCGTTGCAGAGATGATGGGGGACGGCACCGATGAGGGCGCGGTTATGATGGCGTGTATCGAACTTGGACGTTGTGCGTTTCTGGGTTTTCGCTTTACTCCGGATGTTGAACTTCAAGTAACCACGATTCTTGACAGAGCCATAGAACTCTCATCAATCATGAGCGCTGACTCAATGCAGTAACCGGTCGTCAAAAATCTGGGAGCTTATGTGCCAGCTAAGTCAGTACACGAGTCTACTTCAAGTTCAGGGTTATCTAAGATATAAGCCCTTTCTCTCGTAAGGCCGAGAAAAAATGAAGGATTGATGCTTCGCAGCTTTTCTGCCGAGTGTGTTCCTCTACTTGGGTTGTCGTTAGGCGATAAGATTTGACGCTATCATCGTCACGAGCGGCGCTTTCAGGACTGCGACTGGAATGTTTGTCCTTGGGAGCACGCCCCAAAACCGTTTACTAACTAACGCAGCTGCTGCTCGTTTGTGACATTACACCTATCTCCCGTCGTAGAGGTTACTCTTGGAAGTTTTAAAGGTTACGAATACTTATGGGAAACGTTATTAAAAGGCGTGTACTAACACCGTTAAAGCAATTACTCAACGAGGGGCTCACCGCGGAGAAAATGGCTAAGGCGCTCGCCGCAGGCTTTGTGCTCGGGATGACGCCCATGCTCGGCATTTCCACTGTGCTCGCTGTGTTGGTGGCCGCGGTATTCAAGCTTAATCAAGTCGCCATTCAGGTGGCCAACTATGCGGCCTACCCTGCCCAGATCATCATGTTCATACCCTTTATCCGCATCGGTGAATGGGTATTCGGTCTAGAACCGGCAGCGATCAATCCATCTGATATTGCAACCATGTTTAGTGATGATTTTCAGTTTTCTGTGCAACTCTACGGGCAGTCGCTACTTGCTGGGTGGCTTTCCTGGTTAATAGCGGCTGTGCCGTTAGCACTGGTTATCAGGTGGCCCGCAGAGAAGTTGCTCATAAAATATTTTGCTCGATCGGAGGTTCGGGACGAGGAGCCCTGATCTTTTTCACGATCTAGAGGTGCTCAATCAAGGCTCCCAAACCTCTACAAGCGCCCTAGAAATTGGTTGCGATGCTTACTGATAGGGTGTGGTCTAAGGCCGATTGCGGACCATTAAGATCCAGCCATGCTGGCGTTTCATAACGGAGTCTGAGTCGCCAGTTTTCAGAAAGGTTGGCGGTCAAGTAGAGGCTGACATCAACCTGATCCCCGCCAAAGGAGTTTGGATCGACAACGGGGGCAGGATAAGGGAACCCCGGGATGGGTACAGTGAGAGACTCGTCTCCGCCACGAATCATACCTCGAGACAGGTAATCAGCGCGGATGCCGAGCACAACATCACTGCTAAGGTTTCGTTCAACCCAGGCGCCCACACCATAGGTATTACCGAGTCTATAGTCTCGGTCATTCTTGCCCGTTCTGATCCGTGCTTGACCGTCTATTCCCCAGGTAAATTGCGCCTCATATTTTTGATAAGACAGCAAGACTGGGAAATCCCAAGTCCCTGAGCCCAGTTGCATGGTGTAAGGGAGTTGCTGATCGCCCGGCGCTCGCGGGGTATCGCCCTCCTCGTCAATGGAGCCTGTGGGAATGCTAATCCCTGCCCCTGCACGCCAGACACTATTTGGTGAACGGGCTATTATGCTATCAGCGATGAATACGATATCACCCAGACCATTTGAGCTAATATTGAACTCATCGTAACCGGGGATGATAGAGATGTGATCGGTGCTCTGGTGGATCAGTGGGATCTGGCCTCTAAGTGTTACATCCTCTGAAAAATCATAGGCAATTTGGACTGCGGTAACTTCCTGTCTGATTTCGGTGGGTACGACGGGGTAATTTTTGTCCGTTCTGGGTTCCTGCCCAGGAGAGAAAAGCACCTCGTCATAGGACGCTTTTGAGCTGTTTATGTAATACTGATCGTAGGCAGATGACGTAAAGGCAAGCTCTAGATGCCACTTACTATCGCTCTTTGAGACTGCCGAGTCGGAGACAATATTGGTGTCAAACAAGTCTTCGATGGAGAGCTCCAAAAGCTCAGTGGGTACCGTTTGTGACCAAGATGCGTTCGTGGCAAGTATTGACGTAACCGCGATGCTAACCGCACATTTCACTGAATAATTTTTCATAGTGCTAGGCCTCAACCTTCTGTACTTTTTTTGTAGTCTATATGACTTTGAAGTGCTCCTGCTAGTGCTTCTAGGGAGACCGGCTTGGTGAGGTAGGCAATCATTCCTGCGTCTATCGCGAGCTCTTTATCACCTACCATGGCGTGCGCGGAAAGCCCAATGATGTAAGGCTCCCAGCCCTTATCGGCCGCATTGGAGAGAATCTCTCGCGTAGCCGTAAGGCCGTCTTTTACGGGCATAGATATATCCATAAGAATGATATCAAAAACCGTCGTTTCCGCCGCGTCAACCGCTTGCTGTCCGTCGGCAACCACCGTCACTGTGACACCAAGTGTCTTCAGTAATTCGGTGACAATAAATTGGTTGACTTCGGAGTCTTCTGCAACCAAGACGGTGAGCGGTTGATTGTTTTTAGCCTCGGCAAAAGGCGCACTGCCAATTGATGATGTAGCCACTTCATTATTTGCGGTGAGGCCCTCGACGTCCTCTTGCGATTCCGCCTCCAGAGGGATTTCAAACCAGAAGCACGAACCCTTATTGGGCTCAGACTCGAAACCGATATCTCCCCCCATCAAAGAAACAAGTTGGCTACATATAGACAGGCCTAGGCCTGCGCCTCCATAGCGTCGTGTCAGACCCGTCTCGATCTGCTGGAAGCGAGAAAAAACGATATCATGCTGGTCTTCTGCAATACCGATCCCCGTGTCGATCACCTCAAATCTCAAACGGGACGTATTGTCAGTCGAGGTGGCAGCGATTGTTATGTGCCCCTCCTCAGTGAATTTGAAAGCGTTACCTACTAAGTTCAGCAGTATCTGTCTCACCCGGCCCTGATCAGCAACAAGAACCGTGGGTGCGTTCTCGGCAATGTCTACTCTGAGTTCAATTCCGCGTCGCTTAATCTGATCAGCAAATAAGGCCTTCACGCTGGAAATACACGGTTCAAGCTCGAAAACGGACGGTCTTATTTCAAGTTGTCCGGCCTCTATTCTCGTAAAGTCTAAAATGTCATCGATAATGGTAAGCAGGGCATCTGCGGATCTTGCCATCGAGGCCACCCATGCATCTTGACGAGCATTTAACCCCTCGAGCTTGACGAGATCGATCAGTCCAACAATGCCATTCATGGGTGTTCTAACCTCGTGGGACATATTGGCTAAGAAGGACGTTTTGGCTTGCGCGGATGCCTCAGCGGCATCGCGCGCTTTTGTAAGCTCCTCGATGATTTCCGAGAGTCGGTTGTCTCGATCCTCAACGCGGGCAAATAGATTATTAAGTGCGCCGACCACGTGCCCCAGTTCGTCGTTTCGGTTGTAGCTAACTCTTTCGGTGAAGGATTCTGTTTGTGCTGCACGCGTCATGAATTCATCGAGTTCATTGAGGGGTTCGGTCACTCGCTTGTTGAGAGATCGAGAGAGCCAGATTGCAACGAATAGACCACAGACCCACAACGCAAATGCCGCGAGCGCAATGTAACCATGCTCCACATAAATTGGGCGAAGTGAGTAGGAGATGGAAACCTCACCGAGCGTCTCGCCAGCAATAGCGATTTCGCTACCAATTTCGCTTTGCATACGATCAGCAAGAAAGGATGTCTTGTCTAGAGGCGTTGTTTCACCCCATGCAGAGAAGAGGGAGCCTTCGTTGTCATAAATGCTCGCACCACTTACATCGCTCAGGAGTTGAAGGCTTTCTAGAACCTGATCTGCACTGTCTATATCGCCAAACGCGAGCGGCGCTTGCAGGTTAAAAGCAAGTAAATCCGAAATGCTTTTTGCGCGCTCGTTAGCATCATCAACCGCGTTATTGAAAGAAATCACCAAAAGAGCGATGAGAAAGAACAAACCCACGACCGCTGTAATGACGACAGCAACCCAGGTTAAATATTTTTCGATAGAGAGATTGCGAGGGGACTGGACGCGCATGTTAATCCCCTCCGACAACGTTGGCCAGTTTTAGCAGTTGACTGCTCGCAGTTAGGTTGCCGGTTTTTAGTGAGTCGAGATTAATGTTTAGTCCCAGCCGGGACCCTCTGCGCGTTAGCTCAATCATCCCGCCTTGGGTGGCGAAGTCTTTCCGGTCGCTCACTAATAACTGGTTAGGCGCTAGGCTAGCGATCTCGTCGTTGACAACAAAGAACACATCGCACGTTGTACTTTTATCACCTTCCTGCACTAGAGAAACCGACGTGGCATCGTCTTTAGCCTGTGCTAATAGCTCAAACGTCTGCATGATGTCCGAGTTTTGATCGAAGCAAAAATGTCTGGCTTCCCTGCCGTCTTGCCAGCGTATAAATCGCGGCAAACGAAACAGAAAGGCGGCTTTGACCTGAGCCGACTGGTATCCCACCTCGTCCCCCCGAGATTGGGCTAGGGCAGGTTGCGCACGTATGGCAATGGTCGCGGCTGCGATTAGGATTGCAATTAGCGACACACCATAGCGTCGTGATTTTGTGTTTTTTTTGTTTTCCACGCGGCCAGCCTAGCAGAAGTATTGCTTTTACTCAGTATTATTGCGGCTGAAACTGTTGATATTCGTCACATTTTTGACTCGCTTGAGTGTGACCTCTTTGGACAACATCTTACAGACGCCACTCGTCGTATATTGTTCACTAAGCACGCAGAGATTATCCGGTTAATGTCAATGAACGTATCAGCAGGTATTTGTGGATGTCAGCGTCACGGACGTGGCCCCCGTGGTGGCTTGCTAGTGACCACATACGCCCTCTTAGCCGTTTTCGTCATTGTCGTATCAGCGGAGGCCGCTCCAGCGGATGGTTTCTGGAAGCACTCCAATGATCCAGTATGGATTGAAGTCAATGTCGCTGAGGGAACCGGCATTGCCGTAAGAAACGATGACCAACCGCAAACGGTCGGTTTTCAGGTTGTCAGAGAGTTGATTACGGGTGACGATGCCAACGTTTGGAAAGGTGAGGTCTATGTTCCGCAGCTGGACAACTACAAAAGCGTAAGCATCACATTGCTAGACCAGCAGACCCTGCGTATGACGGTGAAAATCGGTTTCTTGCGTCGTTCTGTTGAGTGGTCGCGGGTAGAGTCGATCAATAAGGTCAACCCATAGTAATGCCTTGTTCCGAGCCCCCACTATTACGACACGTCATTCGAGTGTAATAACTAATTCGTTGCGTAAGCTTCAATCTGAAGTGGAACGGGTCATACTCTAAGCCTCAATAAAAAATAACAAATGGGGTTGGTGCCATGATTGATTTTGAGATTCCAGACGAGACCAAACTGGTTCGCGCGCAAGTTCGAGAGTTCGTACAACAGGTTTGCATACCCGCCGAGAAAAACCTTTCCGTAGAAACCTTAGATGACATTCTTGCAGAGCTCCGCCAAAAGGCGCGAGCGCAGGGTTTATGGTGCCCGTTCTTCCCTATTGAGTGGGGTGGCATGGGGCTGAAACCATTAGCGAATGCGCTTGTGCAAATGGAGTTAGGCGAGTCTATGCTGGGGGCGCTTGCTCTCAATACTCAGGGTCCTGACGACGCAACAATGATGACATTGCTTCATCATGGGACGGCTTATCAACATGAAAAGTTTTTAAAGCCATTGGTCGAGGGTCAGAAACGTGTCTGTTACGCCATGACGGAGAAGGGGGGTGGTTCCGACGCGACCGGTATGAAAACCTCGGCGATTGAAGATGGCGATAACTACCTTCTAAACGGAGATAAATGGTATATCTCGTCAGCTAATGTTGCTGACATTGCCGTCGTCATGGCCAAGACGGATCCCGATGCACCGCGCCATCAACAGTTCTCCACCTTTATTGTCGAACTCCCTAACCCCGGCTTCAATATCCTCAGAAACATCGACACGATGCATCGCCATACACCTTTGGGCGAACGACTGGGTGCTGCGCATTGTGAGATTCAAATAAAAGATCTGGTGGTGCCGAAAGAAAATCTTCTGGGGGGGCGGGGGCAGGGCTTTAACATGGGTCAGCATCGTCTGGGCTACGGCCGATTGCGCCATGGCATGCACAACGTAGCCAAGGCGCAGCGCGCTCTGGATATGGCGGCTAAGCATGTTCTTGAACGCGAGACCTTCGGAAAGAAGTTATCGGACCGCCAGAGCGTTCAGTTCATGTTAGCCGATTGCGCAGCGGAGATTTACAAGGCCCGTTTGATGCTCATGCACATCGCTTACAAAGCTGAGAATGGCCTTGATATGACGCAAGAGAATTCCATCGCCAAAATCTTTCTCGCGAATATGGTGCACCAGGTTGTTGATACGGCGCTTCAGTTGCATGGCTCGCTCGGCTATTCCCGTGATACGCCGCTTGCGGATTGGTATACCTCGATTCGCAGTCAGCGCTTAGTGGATGGTCCAGACGAAGTGCACCGATGGAAAGTCGGTAAAAACGTGCTCAAAGCCTACGAGCGCGACGGAACCACTGCCATGGCGGCGGGTGGCGATTTACTCTGAGACAAGGAGAGGGTGACTCAGAGTTTCAATCAGCATAGCTGCTAGCTAACTAACGAGCGCGATCGCCCGACGTTAGCAAATAAGGGGCGCGAAGCTGTAATAGTCCTCTTGTTTTTCTCGCCACTAAGCCTACATTGACGTAGCGTGGGCTCGATCGTTTTTGAGGTTGGTGCCCAGGAGAGGACTTGAACCTCCACGCCCTTGCGAGCACTAGCACCTGAAGCTAGCGTGTCTACCAATTTCACCACCTGGGCAGGTAAGGCAAAACGACGGATCGCGAGGCTACGGCTTGAACATTTATTTGTCAATCTCATGGCCGTACACTTCCAGTATATCGAGGAGCCATCCTGCTTCTAACTACCCTTCATTGGCGGACTTTTGAAAAAACCTACCGAGCCTCAAACTTTGCAAGATCCTCAAGCCGCACGCGAGGCACAAAAATACGAACAGCCGATCGCCAGCCGTGAGCTTATTCTCGAGGTTTTGGCGGACCGTGATGTCCCCATGCGGATGTCTGAATTAGCGGCTGCACTAGGCATTATTAATGAGAGTGACTTGTTCTCCCTCCAAAAGCGATTACGGGCGATGCAACGTGATGGCCAGGTTATCTCGGGCCGCAGAGGTGCCTTGGGACTTCCTAAAAAGATGGACCTCGTAAAGTGCAAGGTGATTGGTCATCGCGATGGCTATGGCTTTGCTTCGCCCGTTGAAGACGGGGACGATTTCTTTTTGTCGAGCCGACAGATGTTCCGGGTCTTTGATGGCGACGAGGTGTTGGTGGCGGAATCGGGCTACGACGACAAAGGAAGACCGTCGGGGCAGATTGTAGAGGTGCTCACCCGTGCACACACATCGATCGTTGGTCGTTATATGGAAGAGGGTGGAATCGGCTACTTAATGCCGCATAACCGGCGAATCAGTAATCACGTTCTCATCCCGCCTAAGGCTAAGGCGGGCGCAAAATCCGGACAATTGGTCTCGGTCAAAATTACCGGCTACCCAACAGAGGTTTTGGGTGCCAAGGGCGAGGTTGAGGAAATACTTGGTGATCATTTGGATCCAGGCCTCGAAATTGACGTAGCAATTCGCGCACACGATATACCCAACGAGTGGCCGGATGAGGTTCTTTCAGAGGCAGGCGCGTTGCGAGACGAGCCGTCGGAGTCCGATAAAGAAAATCGTGTTGATCTTCGGCATCTAGGGCTGGTCACTATCGATGGCGAGGACGCGCGGGATTTTGATGATGCGGTTTATTGTGAAACTGAGGGGTCTGGATTTCGACTGTGGGTGGCCATTGCCGATGTCAGCCATTACGTACCAATCAGTAGTGCGCTAGATGAGGAGGCTTTCAATCGTGGTAACTCTGTGTACTTCCCTGAGCGGGTTGTACCGATGTTTCCCGAGGTGCTTTCAAACGGCCTCTGCTCCCTGAAACCCGCCGTCGATCGTCTCGCCATGGTCTGCGAGATGCTTATAGATGCTGACGGCCAGGTGACTGAGTCCGCATTTTACGAGGCTGTTATTCATTCACACGCTAGATTGACTTACACCCAGGTAGGTGAGGTTTTAGAAAATGGCTGGTGCGATGCTGTGCCGTCGGAGCGATTTGAGGGCCTGTTCAGGCTTCATGCGCTCTACAAAGTGCTACGCCAAGCGCGTGCAAGGCGCGGGGCAATTGACTTTGAAACTGTGGAAACCCGAATTATCTTCGATGACAATCGAAAAATCGATGCGATCGTTCCTGTAAACCGGAACGATGCGCACAAGCTCATTGAAGAGTGCATGTTAGCGGCGAATGTCGCGACGGCCAATTTTCTGGAAGCCTCTGAGCTCTCCGGGTTATTTAGAGTGCACGAGGGGCCCTCGGCGGAGCGACTAGAGGCACTACGCAAGTTTTTGGGAGAGTTGGCGCTGGAGTTACCAGGCGGCTTGGACCCCACTCCGCTCGATTATCAAACGGTGTTATCACGGCTGAGCGATCGCGATGATTCTCAAGTGATTCAAACTATGTTGCTTCGTTCCCTCAGTCAGGCGGTTTATAAGCCTGATAACAATGGGCACTTTGGTTTGAACTACGAGGCTTATGCGCACTTCACTTCTCCAATTCGGCGCTATCCCGATCTTCTTGTGCATCGAGCGATCAAACGCTTGGCGACCAGCACGGGTTCAACGCCTCGGAAGTTATCTAAAGAGAAAAGCCGCGCGCTTTACCCTTATACAATGGTGGATCTTGTGGCGGCAGGTGAGCATTGCTCGATGACTGAGCGTCGTGCCGATGATGCGACTCGCGATGTGCAGTTATGGCTCAAATGCGAATACTTACGCCACCACATCGGTGATGAATATGCAGGGGTTGTGGCTTCGGTAACGCGCTTTGGTATGTTTGTCGAGCTTAGCGATATCTATATGGAGGGCTTGGTGCATATCAGCGCCTTACCTTCCGACTATTACCATTTTGACCAAGCTTCTCAAAGACTGGTGGGCGAACACACCCGCAAAACCTATCAATTAGGAGACGCTGTTCGGGTACAGGTAGCGCGAGTTGATCTTGATGACCGGAAGATTGACCTCGAAATTGTCGGCGAAGTAACGCCGGGCGCCGGCCGTCGAGGCAATAAGACGTCCATGCGACGACAGTCAAGTGCCTCCGATGCCTCATCTTCGAGGCGATCGAAGTCGGTTCGCTCCGGTGAGAGAAGGCCGTCGAGTAGGGACTCATCAGACAAGAAATCCTCTAAGGCAAACGGGCTAAATGCTAAGACATCAAAAACCACAGCGACTAAGCCAAAAGTAAAGGCGGCTAAGCCTAAGGCAAGAGGGCCCAAAAAGACTTCCAAGACTAAAGGTGCACCGAAGGGGCGAGGGCGAGGCTAGTGTCTGAAACTGCCTACGGAATCCACGCTGTAGATGTTCTGTTACGACGCTCGCCTGAGCGGATCATCTCGTTATCAATCCAATCTGACCGCAATGACAAGCGGATTCAGGGGCTCTTGTCACTCGCTCAAAATCAAGGTGTCGCGGTAGAAAGGAGCTCTAAAGCAACACTAGACGCGATGATATCAGAGCGCCATCAGGGTGTTGTTGCGGTTATAAAGCCGCTACAGGGTGATGGTGATATAGGTGAGCGCGAACTCCCTGGCTACCTTAAGGGTATAGACTGCCCACTTGTCCTTGTGCTCGACGGTGTGACTGATCCTCACAATCTCGGTGCCTGCCTCCGATCTGCAGATGCTGCGGGTGTAGCGGCAGTCATCGTACCGAAAGACAACAGCGCAGAGCTAAATGCTGTTGCTCGAAAGGTCGCCAGCGGAGCCGCCGAGGTGATTCCACTTGTCCGTGTTACTAATCTGGTGAGGACGCTGAATTTGCTGAAGGAACTGGGCATCTGGATTGTTGGCACCACCGGCGATGCTGATACGTTGTTGTATGATCAAGATTTGTCGATGCCCACAGCCCTGGTAATGGGGGCAGAAGGCCCTGGTATGCGACGCCTGACGACTGACGCTTGCGATTTTTTGGTTAAGTTGCCGATGGCGGGTGATGTGTCGAGTCTGAATGTCTCCGTGGCAACGGGAATATGCTTGTTTGAAGTCGTTCGCCAACGTCGCAGCGGATAATTGCATTCTTGTTTGTGTCTCTGTAGACTCCGCGCCTCACAATTAGCCGGGCTCTCTGAGCCTTAACTCCTTGCTGCACTGCTAGTCAGGCAGCTACAACCGAAGGGAGAAATCGTTAGTGCGACACTACGAAATCGTCTTTATGGTCCATCCGGATCAGTCGGAACAAGTACCGGGTATGATCGAGCGGTACACCAATGTGATCACCAAGGATGGCGGACAAGTTCACCGTCTCGAAGATTGGGGTCGACGTCAGCTTGCTTACCACATCAACAAGATTCACAAGGCTCACTACGTCTTGATGAACGTTGAGGCCAGCAACGAGGCCATGGAAGAGCTGACAACTACATTCCGCTACAACGATGCGGTTATTCGCAACCTCGTTATTCGTCGGGACGAGTCGGTGACTGAAGAGTCTCTGATTATGAAGTCCGAGAACGAGGACCGTGAGCGCAAGTCACGTTATCAAGAACGTCAGGCAGCAGAAGCAAAATCAGCTGAAGCCGAAGTAGCTGATGAGGCAGCTTCTGACGAGGCTGCTGAAGAAGTGTCTGCCGAAACTGATGACGAAGGGGAGGAGTAATCGATGTCACGTTTTTTCCGACGTAGAAAGTTCTGTCGTTTCACCGCCGAAGGCGTTAAAGAAATTGACTACAAAGATTTGGAAGTTCTTAAGCAGTACATCACTGAGACCGGCAAGATCGTACCTAGCCGTATCACAGGCACTAAAGCGAAGTACCAGCGTCAGTTGGCGACAGCTATCAAGCGCGCTCGTTACCTAGCGCTTTTGCCTTACACGGACGCTCACCAGTAAGAAAGTGATGCGCGGCCTCGCTGAATTCATCATGCGTGGCCGCTGGCAAGCGCTAGCGGTAGCTGTTCTGGGCTCAGTGCTTGTGTTCGCCGCGCCGATCAGTGCTGCGGCGATAGCCCTGGTCACCATGGTGCAAGGATTGCGCGATGGCGGCTGGGTGGCGTTATGGTCTCTGCTACCTGCGCTCTTGGTGGGCTGGGTAAGCGGAGACTACGGAACTGGTTTCTTACTGGGTACCGTGTTCGTGGGCGCGGTGGTGCTCGCGCAGACCTTAAGTCTGTCGCTTGCATTGCTGGCCATTGTTCCGGTATCGGCAGTTGGTGGCCTAGCGTTGCTGACGTTGAACACGGCCTTTCTAGAGGCCATGTTATCGATGCTGGATACGTGGATTGCTGCGCTTCAGGCAGAGTCCCCCAAATCGGGTGAGTCGCTGAATGCGTTCCGACCCACAACGACTCAGGTTGCGGGTTTGATGGCAACCGGAAATGCGCTGATAGCGTCCTTGAGTTTGTTGCTAGGACGGTATTGGCAGGCAGTGCTCTTCAAGCCGGGTGCATTTGGCGAGGAGTTCAGGGCGTTCAGATTGCCCAGTGTTTTAACAGCCATTTTGGTGCTCGTTGCTATGTTGGGAGCCCTTAATGACAGTGAGGCAGCAGCTTGGTCTGCGCTGGCGGGAATTCCCGTCACCCTGGCTGGTTTTGCATTGTTCCACCATATTGCAAAGCGGCAACAGCTAGGAGGCACGTTTCTGGCAGTCGGCTACGTGCTGTGGATTATCGTCGATGGATTGAAAGTCGGCGTGTTACTAGCGGTTTTGCTAGACGCTTTCCTTGACTTAGGGCGTCGAGCAAAGGCGAAATGAGTTTAGAGAAGGTTGGGCACAGCGTGCTCAAATTAGAGGGAAAAAACGATGGAAGTAATTCTGCTCGATAACGTAGGTAGCTTGGGTGGACTGGGTGACCGTGTTGATGTGAAGCCAGGCTATGGCCGTAACTTCCTTATCCCGCAGGGCAAAGCAGTACCTGCCACACCTGAGAACGTTGAGAAGTTCGAGGCGCGCCGTGCGGAGCTTGAAGCCGCTGCAGCTGCGACGCTTGAGGCGGCACAAAAGCGTGCTGAGGGGATTCAGGCTTTGGATCAGCTGCAAATCGCAGCAACCTCTGGTGAAGAGGGTAAGCTCTTTGGTTCAGTTGGTACTCGTGATATTGCCGAAGCACTGACGGCTGCCGGTTGTGAAACCGATAAGTCTGAAGTACGCCTCCCAGATGGTGCGATTCGTGAACTGGGTGAGTACGAGATAATGATCCAGCTCCATGCTGAGGTAGCGACAACAGCAAATATTGCAATCGTTGCGGAGTAACGAATGTCTCTTACGCCACAGTTCTTAACTGTGGCATGCTGTACCGCCGAGAAAGGCTCGGTAAGATCAACACGATATGATCGGTAATGAGTTGATATGGAGACAGCATCAAATCCCGATTGGGATGTTGCCAAGCTAAAGCTGCAGCCACAGTCTGTAGAAGCAGAGCGCTCTGTTATTGGCGCTCTTCTGATTTCGTCCGATAGTTGGGACGGCGTTGCCGAAGTTGTCGCGGCCGCCGACTTTTATCGTCCCGAGCACAGGGCCATCTTCCGCCAAATTGCTTTACTTGTTGATCGTGGCGAGCCGGTGGACGTTGTCACCGTATCTGATCGTTTGCTCGCAACGGGCGAACTGGACGCCGCAGGTGGTCACACATACCTCGCAGAACTCGCCGAGCAAACCCCGACCGCTTCTAATGTTCGAGCGTATGCTAAGGCTGTACGAGAGCGCTCTGTGCTCAGACAGCTTATCAACGCCGCGCAGAACATCGCCTCGGCAGGCTTTAATCCAGAGGGGCGTAGTGCTGAGGAGCTAGTTGACGAGGCTGAGCGCCTCATCATGCAGATTTCAGAAAGTGGTCAGAAAGCCGGTGGTCCCCGGGATATGGAAGGGCTACTGAAAGGCGCGATCGATCGTATCGAAGAGCTGTATAACACGGGTGGCGACATCACCGGATTGACCACCGGTTTTATCGACTTGGATCGAATGACCTCCGGCTTACAACCTTCAGATCTCGTCATCGTTGCTGGACGCCCATCGATGGGAAAAACCTCGTTTGCAATGAACCTTATCGAGAATGCGGCGCTAGTGAGCGAGCGTCCGCTCATGGTTTTTTCAATGGAGATGCCCGCTGAGCAACTGGTTATTCGTATGCTGTCGTCTTTGGGTCGCATTGATCAGTCACGCGTGCGAACCGGTAAGCTCGAGCAAGACGATTGGCCGAAACTTGCTAGCGCGACAGAGAAGCTGAAAGGCACGCAGGTGTTCATCGACGATACACCGGCGCTGACCCCGACGGAACTTCGATCGCGTGTCAGAAAGTTAGTCCGTGAACAGGGTGCTCTGGGTATGATCATGGTCGATTATCTTCAGCTGATGCGGGTTGCAGGTGCTAACGAGGGCCGAACAGCAGAGATCTCTGAGATCTCGCGGAGTTTGAAAGCGATCGCCAAGGAATTTAAGGTTCCGGTAGTTGCTTTGTCACAGCTCAATCGATCGCTGGAGCAACGACCGAATAAACGCCCTGTGAACTCAGATCTTCGTGAATCGGGCGCGATTGAGCAGGATGCTGATGTCATTATGTTTATCTACCGCGATGAGGTGTACAACGAGGATTCTCCCGATAAGGGTGTGGCCGAAATCATTATTGGTAAGCAGCGTAATGGGCCGATAGGTACCTGTCGTTTGTCTTTCCAAGGGCAGTTCACACGATTTGAAAACCTAGCGAGGAATGATTATGAGCACTACGGTGCCTAGCGAAGATCCACCCATTGATCTCAATGCGCTGCGGGTGATGCTCGGTGGTGACGATGGTCTCGTAAAAATGGTTCTTGAGAAGTTTCGGGCTGAAATTTTGGGTGATATCGAGCAGTTAAAACTCATTCAGAGCGAGCAACAGCCGGAACCAATTCGCGCCTTGGCACACCGTCTGAAGGGGACCTGTGGTAACGCTCAAGCCGGTCAACTCTCTGAGATTGCTAAGTTGTTGCAATTCGCAATGGCGGCAGGTGAGCTGGAGCAGGCTCCAGGTCTGATCGAGGCACTGGATGCAGAGCGCCTGTCGCTAGAGCGTTACCTTAGTGAGCAGGGCTTCTAACGGAACCCTCGGTTAAAAGCCTAGTTGCTTTTTGAGCGCGTACAGCGCTTCTTTTCTCTGATCAGTTGACATGGCGCTCTCCTCACGTGGCGCGTCGATTGTTTTGCGCTCCGGAATCGTCAACGTCTCTCCCGCAAGCGCTTGCCTCAGCCACCGGTTGTAGTGCACTTGAAACGCCGGCCATGCGTCATTACGAGCATGGTTCGCCAGTAAATACCACCCGGTATCGCGCCCAGCGAGATAAGCAATGGGGTGAGTCCAGCTTGCTTCTGCCTTTGGGCTAGGTGCCAGGCAAGCCTCTTCGTAAGCCGCATTTGCTGTAGGCAAACCGAGCTCACCGAGCGCCTCTGAGCAGCTCGAAAGCATACGGTTTAGGGTGGGAAGATAATCGCTGCCCTCAATCGCACGCCTCGCGCCCATAAGAATTAACTCGCTTGAAAAATGCCCCAGCGCTTCTAGCCATAGCCGCTTGACCTGGCCCAACTGCTGCGCGTCCGACCAGGCGGCGTAATACTGGTTGTGATAATTAAGCCGAAAGAGCGCAAACACTTGGTTGATCGCTTCGACCAACCCGCTATCCAGAATCGCTTCTTCCGAGGGCTCGGTATTAGCCTGCCCAGCTGGTGTCGCTGAGGTCGTCGGAGATGCTGCGGTCTTTCGTGCGATCTGCTGGGCTAGTTCTGCCGCCTGGTGTTGATTTGCCACTTGTCTGCTCCTGATGGCGTTGCCATTGGTATTTTACATGCTGCAAAAACTTTGCGTTCCACGAGGTATGCACCTCGTTGCTATCGACCCAATAAACAACAAATTCGCTGAGTACAGAATCTGCGTAATCCTGACTAATTCCCGACAATAACAGTGTTTCATATACGGCTACATTGGGTCGCCACTGTGGACTTAGTCGTTCAGGTAGTGTGCTGTGCTGAATGCTGTTTTCGTGGCGGACCCAGCGCTGGCGAACAAACTGTATGAATTTACTGTTTACATCCTTGGGTGCACCGCCACGCTCTTTCCAATAGAGAATGAATTCGGGCCTTACGCTGTCGTAAAACGAGACGGGTATCTCGGCGCGCGCAAGGATTTCCTGTGCGTCGCCACTGGGTTGCCATTGATTATCGAATTTTGGCGGTTCTTTAATAGCAAAAGCAGGGTGCCTTTGACTGTGCCGCCACTCCGATAAAACGTGCTGTCTGAAACGACTGTCATACCCCTTGGGGTCGCCTGAACGATCGAAAGTCTTCAGCTGGGACAGGATGTAATCGCGCGTTAATCCATGGTTCAAGTTCAGTAGATCAATCACGTGCTCACTCGGGCGCCATGCCTGTACGTGATCTCGCTTGAGGTCTTCCCGTGTCTGCTCCCAGTCTGTTGACCAGATGGCGGGGTCGGATGTTGGCGTTGCCGAAATGATTCCCAAATCGACGAGGCGCTGAAGCAGCTGGTTCAGTTTTATCTCATCCCAAAAAGGGAACTCCGACACCAGCGAAGGAATAGATATGGTGCCGCTCTGCGCGCGACTTCCGTCCAACTGACGACTCAAACCCTGCAGTAGGACGGCTTCTTCAAGACCAATTGTCGCCGCTAGTTGAGCAGAGAACGTGCAATAACGTTCAGGGATGAATCGTGAGTTAGACATGGATGTTAGCTGTGGCTCTTGGTCTGGTAGCATAGCGGTTTCGGAGTGTCTCGGCACCCCCGTCGGAGCGATCTATGGCAAAAACTAAGACGGCCTTTGTCTGTAATGACTGCGGTGCTGACTATCGCAAGTGGCAGGGCCAGTGCTCGGCCTGTCAGGCGTGGAATACGCTCTCAGAAGTTCGACTCTCAAGCGCTAGTGCGGTGACGAGTCCAAAGTCTCGCGGCGGGTTCGCCGGCACGACAGCTAAGGTGCAGAAGCTTTCAGAAATTGACCTTATTGATCTTCCACGATTCAGTTCTGGCTTTGCTGAGCTTGACCGGGTCTTGGGAGGTGGCTTTGTCCCGGGCTCCGCTATTTTGATCGGGGGCCATCCCGGCGCAGGTAAGAGCACGCTGCTGCTTCAAACCCTGTGCAAACTTGCGGCGCAATCGCAGGCACTTTACGTAACCGGTGAGGAGTCTCCTCAGCAGGTTGCCATGCGCGCTAAGCGTTTGGGGCTGGAAACCGATGCGTTGCAGCTCATGGCAGAGACCGATGTTAATGAAATTCTCTTAGCCGCCGACAAGCATAAGCCTAAGGTCTTGGTGGTTGACTCTATTCAGGTGATTCACAGCGATGCTTTGACTTCCGCGCCCGGAAGCGTTGCGCAAGTAAGGGATTGCGCAGCCTTGCTGACGCGCTACGCTAAGCAGACGGGGACCGTGTTGATTTTGGTGGGCCATGTCACAAAGGACGGTAGCCTCGCGGGACCCAAAGTGCTGGAACATATGATTGACTGCTCAGTACTGCTTGAGGGTGAGCAAGATTCTCGCTACCGGACCCTACGAGGTCAGAAAAATCGCTTTGGTGCGGTGAATGAGCTTGGCGTATTTGCCATGACCGATGCCGGTCTCAAGGAAGTGCTAAACCCTTCAGCGATCTTCTTGGAGCGAGCCGAGACGCCTGCGCCCGGTACTGTGGTCGTAGTCGTTTGGGAGGGAACGCGTCCGCTGTTGGTGGAGATTCAGGCACTGGTAGATGCCAGTAATTTGGGTAATCCTCGCCGTGTTGCGGTGGGCTTTGAACAGAACCGGCTCGCTATGTTGCTCGCTGTTTTGCACCGACACGTGGGCTTACAAGTGGGTGATCAGGACGTCTTTGCCAATGTGGTGGGTGGTGTTCGAATCGCTGAAACCAGCGGTGACTTATCGCTCTTACTCGCTGTCGTCTCAAGTCTTCGTAACAAGGTGCTTCCCAAAGACCTCGTTGTCTTTGGTGAGGTTGGTCTAACGGGTGAGATCCGTCCGGTAACTAGCGGTCAGGAGCGGATTGCCGAAGCGGCGAAGCACGGCTTTAAGCGCGCAATCGTTCCAAAAGGCAATGCGCCGAGAACAAAGATTCCTGGTATTCAGGTACAACCTGTCTCGCGGCTTGATGAGGCCATTGCACTCTTTGATTAACTGAGGTTCTGACTACCCTCACGCCTTGTGATTATGGCCGATTGAGGGCCCAGATTGTCGAGGAAGGCTGGTGTAGTTGGCAACAAAAGAGACAAACCCCGGCAGGGAAGCACGTGCCGAATGTCGTGTGCTCTAGATGAGGCTGATCATCGAGTTGATCAGTTATTGACCGACTTCGTTAGTTGCTCTTGCCGCGCTCTAATAGTCTACCTACATCAACTTCCGGTGCTTCACGCGGCTCGGAACGTCGGCATCTCTTCCTAGTCGAGCGCGACGATCTTCTTCGTACTCGCTGTAGTTGCCCTCGTGGAACACAATGGAGCCGTCATCCTCGTAAGCGAGAATGTGCGTAGCAATACGATCTAGGAACCAGCGATCGTGCGAGATCACCATGGCCGAGCCGGGGAAGGCTTGTATAGCGTCCTCAAGAGCCCGAAGCGTCTCGACATCAAGGTCATTGGTAGGTTCGTCGAGCAGCAGCACGTTGGCGCCTTGCTTCAGCAGCTTGGCAAGGTGCAATCGGTTTCGCTCACCACCTGACAAGTCCTTTACGAACTTTTGTTGGTCGGAGCCTTTGAAATTGAATCGACCTATATACGAGCGTGAAGGCACTTCGTAGGTACCGATGCGGATGATATCGAGACCGTCGGACACTTCCTCCCAGACTGTTTTAGACCCGTCGAGATCATCGCGGGACTGATCGACATATCCTAGTTGTACCGTTTCGCCAACAGTTACCGAACCACCATCGGGTTGCTCATGCCCCATCAGCATTCGGAAAAGGGTCGACTTACCCATGCCGTTCGCGCCGACGATACCCACGATCGCGCCCTTCGGGACGGTAAACGTCACATCGTCAAATAACAGGCGATCACCAAAAACCTTTCTAAGACCTTCGACTTCGATCACCTTGTCGCCGAGGCGTGGACCGGGTGGAATATAAATTTCGTTGGTTTCGTTACGAGTCTGGAAATCTTGCGAGTTCAGTTCATCAAACCGGGCAAGACGGGCTTTGTTTTTTGCCTGCCGACCTTTCGGGTTTGATCTTACCCACTCGAGCTCAGCCTTGATGGCTTTCTGTCGAGATGCTTCTTGGCGTTGCTCTTGAGCCAAGCGCTGGTCTTTTGCTTCCAACCAAGTGGAGTAGTTGCCTTCATAGGGAATGCCGCGACCGCGATCGAGTTCTAAGATCCAGCCCGCTGCGTTGTCCAGGAAATAGCGGTCGTGGGTAATGGCGACCACCGTACCCGTGAAACCCTCAAGGAATCTCTCTAACCAGCCCACCGACTCAGCATCTAAGTGGTTGGTCGGCTCGTCTAGGAGCAACATGTCGGGCTCGCTGAGTAAAAGCCTTGCGAGCGCAACACGGCGCTGCTCACCGCCCGATAGGTTGGTAACATCGGCATCCCAAGGCGGTAACCTGAGCGCATCAGCTGCAACATTGAGGCGAGTCTCGAGGTTGTGTGCGTCTGTGGCTTGAATAATGTCTTCTAGCCGCGCCTGCTCTTTAGCTAAGGCGTCGAAATCTGCATCGGGCTCGGCATAAGCGGCGTAGATTTTGTCGAGCCCCGCCAGCGCATCGATCGCCTCGGCGAGCCCTTCTTCAACATTTCCACGCACGTCTTTTTCTGGATTCAGTTGCGGTTCCTGAGCGAGGTAGCCAATCTTGATACCGGCCTGTGGCCGTGCTTCGCCCTGAATATCAGTGTCTATGCCCGCCATGATTTTAAGGAGCGTTGACTTACCGGCCCCATTAAGGCCCAAAACACCAATTTTTGCGCCAGGGAAAAACGAGAGAGAGATGTCTTTTAAGATTTCGCGTTTGGGCGGTACCACCTTGCTGACGCGATTCATAGAGTAGACGTACTGACCACTCTTGCCGTGTTTGTTGTCACTCATGTATCAAACCTTGTGTGGACTGGGCTGATTGCTGGAAAACGTCAATTCTACCTCCAAGTTCATAGCCAAGTCAGACTGCGACAGGCGCATTTTGCAGAAAAATAAAAGACGACTCGACGTTTGACCTTGTTGACTCTGAAAGATCGTTAATCAACCTTGGGAGTGCGGATCCGGTTCTATTAAAGTCCGTAACAAAGACGAACATAGAGATGGTGCCGTTGTTCCAAGGGTCAGGTGTTACAGTGCATGAGGCAAAGAATACAACTTATCTTGCTGACGATCGTTGCCGCTGCGGTCGGCTAATCTCTCTGTCTCGTTGCTAAAGGTTAACGTTGACTAAGCAGAGATACACCAACGCGAACTAGAGCAGAATTAGTGTGCAGTGTTTGGACCTGCGAATACGCCGCCTATGCCAATGTTTTAGCCTTTGTCTTTTCTTCGAGACTTTGCCGAGTCCACATTATCTTCAATGTACTTAATGATTTTACCCGCAACATTAACCCCGGTTGCTTCTTCAATACCTCGTAGCCCTGGAGACGAGTTGACCTCAAGTACCAACGGTCCGCGACTCGATCGAATAAGATCAACACCGGCGACATCGAGCCCCATGGTTTGAGCCGCTTTGACCGCCGTCCGTCGTTCGGTGGGTGTCAATTTCGTCAGTTGCGCGCTGCCGCCACGATGCAAGTTTGATCGAAATTCGCCTGGGAGTGACACGCGTTCCATAGCGGCAACAACGCGATTGCCAATGACGAAACATCTGACGTCACTACCACCCGCCTCTTTGATAAATTCCTGGACGAGGAAGTCTGCTTTCAACTCGGTAAACGCATCGATAACTGACTCTGCTGCTTTTCCTGTCTCCGCAAGGACAACGCCACGACCTTGTGTTCCCTCTAGGAGTTTTACAACAACAGGCGCTCCCCCAACCAATTTAATCAGCTGTCTCGTGTTGTGAACGTCGTGGGCGAATCCGGTGGCGGGCATGCCTAGCCCCTTGCGCGCGAGCAGTTGCAGTGCCCGAAGTTTAGACCGTGATCGCCCTAGCGGTATGGAGCCCACGAGGCTATAGGTGTCCATCATCTCAAATTGACGAATAACGGCGGTTCCGTAATCAGTAATTGAGGCGCCTATGCGAGGAACAATTGCGTCCTGGCGCTCGAGCTTCTCACCTTTGTACCAAATAGCGGGGTTTGCCGTTGTGATGTCGATCGAGCACTTTAGTGTGTCGATGACTCGGCATTCATGCCCTTTACGCTCGGCCTCCTCGAAAAGGCGGCTAGTACTATAAAGGTCAGGATTGCGAGATAAGATCGCTATTTTCATTCGGGGTTTCCGGGATTTGCTTCATCGCCGCCCAGCAGGAAGCTTTCGGCGGGTGCCACGATAAAGTCAGTAGATAGGGTAGTGCGGCCAACAAGCATTCGATATGCCATGTTGTCGCGCTGCGTTAGCGTTAGCTCGATAAGCTTGTAAACATCCCCGAGCTTAAGAGGGGTCTTGATAACGGGCCGCAATTCGCTTTGGCCGCCCGAATTCGTTACTTCACGAAACTCCGCCACGGGAGCCTCGTTGTGGGTACCCAGTGAGCCATCTTCATGTTCATAGGTGAAGGTGACCCACGACTGACCGTCTCGTTCAGCGATCTCTATATCGATCGCGTGCAAGGCACTCGTACGTGCACCCGTGTCCACCTTGGCTTTGATGGGACCAATGGCGAGTTCGGGTAATTCAACCCACTCGCGCCAGCCTACTTGGAGAGTCTTCAATATTTAGCTACCGATAGTCCGCGGCCAATTCCATAATATTCGATACCTATGCTGGCAAGATAATTTGGATCATAGAGATTACGGCCATCGACAATCACAGGCTCACTCAGCGCACGTTTGATCTCGTCGAAGTCGGGTGACCAAAAGGTCCGCCATTCGGTGCAGACTACGAGACAGTCCGCACCTTTTAAAGCCTCTTCCTTAGAACCCACATAGGTCATATCGTCGCGATCTCCGTAGATAGCGCGGCAGGCTTCCATTGCCTCTGGGTCAAAGGCACGCACCTGGCCACCGCAGGACCAGATGTTTTCCAGTAAGAAGCGGCTCGGCGCTTCACGCATATCGTCCGTGTTGGGTTTGAATGCCAAACCCCAGACAGCAATCGTTTTGCCTTCGAGGTTGGCGCCAAGGCGCTGCATCACACGCTCAGCGAGCTTGTTCTTCTGTCGCTGATTCGTGTCGTGGACCGCAGTCAAAATGGATGCATGGCAACCTTCAGACTGTGCCAGGTGCTTTAGTGCCCTCACATCTTTAGGGAAGCAGGAGCCTCCATAGCCAGCACCAGGGTAAATGAATTGGTAGCCAATTCTTGGGTCTGAGCCGATGCCCTGTCTTACCAGTTCGATGTCCGCACCAACTGTTTCAGCGATGTTGGCGATCTCATTGATGAAGCTTATTTTGGTGGCGAGCATCGCATTCGCTGCGTATTTTGTGAGCTCAGCACTGCGCGGGTCCATAAACATTAGCTTGTCGCGGTTGCGGTTAAATGCTGCATACATGCGTTTGAAGTCAGCTTTTGTGTCTTCTGACCGCGCCCCCACAATAATTCGGTCGGGGCTTTTCGCGTCACTGACTGCCGAGCCTTCCTTTAAAAACTCTGGGTTAGAGCAGACCTCGAACGAGTGGCTGTGTCCGTGAGTTTTAAGGCCTGATTGAATACGCGCCGTCACGGCATCCGCTGTACCCACAGGCACAGTAGACTTGTTCACAACGACTTTGCGTCCGTTCATGTACTCGGCAATGCCGTCTGCGACGCTCATCACGTAACGCAAGTCAGCACTGCCATCTTCGCCCGAAGGCGTGCCAACACAAATGAACAAGAACTCGCTCTCTTGAACAGCGGTTTGAGTATCACTGGTGAAGGTCAGCAAACCCTCGTCCACTGCCTGCAGGACCATCCTGCTGAGACCCGGCTCGAAAAAGGGAACCTCGCCTGCTCGAAGGCGTTGGACGCGCGCCTCGTCGATATCCATGCAAATAACGCGGTGACCTACATCTGCAAACACAGCCGCTTGCACCAACCCAACGTAGCCGCTGCCAAAAATACTGATCCGCATTATCTTTGCCCCCTCTATCAGGGCCGTGATGATCCAAGACTTATATTACATTTTTATGTAACTAATATTACGAAGTGGCCAATGTAACTTTGGCAACTCTCGGTAAAACTGCGGATTCCACTGCATGCTGTGGTTAGCTGCGCTATTATCCCCACATCGTCTGTTTGCGCGCTCTGTTTCGCGCACATTTTCTTAGGAGAACACCCCATGAATCAGGCTGCGAAGACGCCCTCCGGTCACGGTTACTCATCTTCACAAAATATCTCATCGTTTGACAGCGAGCTGTGGGATGCGATGACACTAGAGACACAGCGGCAGGAAGAGCATATCGAGTTGATTGCTTCAGAAAACTACGCGAGCCCAAGGGTTCTTGAGGCGCAGGGTAGCGTTCTCACCAACAAATACGCAGAGGGCTACCCGGGCAAGCGCTACTACGGCGGCTGCGAATTTGTCGATCGCGCGGAAGTTTTGGCGATTGAGCGAGCGAAGGCGCTCTTCGGTGCTGCCTACGCCAACGTACAACCACACTCTGGATCAAGCGCAAACATTGCGGTGTTCCACGCGTTGTTGCAGCCCGGTGATACTGTGATGGGAATGAGCCTTGCAGACGGTGGTCACTTGACCCACGGCGCCGGGGTTAACTTCTCAGGCAAGATCTACAATGCAGTTCAGTATGGCATTGACAATGCAACGGGCGAGATCGACTACGATCAGCTGATGGCTATGGCGCTTGAACACGAGCCCAAGCTCATCATTGGTGGCTTCAGTGCTTACAGCCGCATCATGGATTGGTCAAAGTTCCGCGAGATTGCTGATGCAGTAGGTGCGTACCTACTCGTTGACATGGCCCACGTTGCTGGTCTGGTTGCGGCGGGTGTATACCCAAGCCCCATTCCACACGCTGACGTTGTTACGACAACGACTCACAAAACATTACGTGGTCCGCGCTCAGGTCTGATCTTGGCGCGAGAAAACGAAGAGCTACATAAGAAGTTGAATTCAGCGATTTTCCCCGGCGCTCAGGGTGGTCCTCTGATGCATGCGATCGCGGCAAAGGCGGTAGCCTTCAAAGAAGCAATGGACCCTGCGTTCGTCGACTATCAAAAGCAAGTAGTTCGAAATGCCAAGGTGATGGCGGAGACATTCACAAGTAGGGGCTTCAATCTTGTATCGGGTGGCACCGACAACCACTTGATGTTGCTTGATCTGAGAGACAAAGAATACACCGGTAAAGATGCAGACGCCGCGCTGGGGCGTGCTTACATTACTGTCAACAAAAATGCCGTACCAAACGACCCGCGGTCGCCCTTTGTTACCTCGGGCTTACGTTTGGGGACACCCGCCATAACCACTCGTGGGTTTGGTGACGAGGAGACTAGGACAATGACCCACTGGATTTGTGACGTGCTTGAGGGCTTGGAGTCTAGCGACCCTGAGTCAGTCATTGATACTGTGCGAGAAAACGTTAAAGCACTTTGCGCGCGCTTCCCTGTCTACGCCGACTGAATCCCGCAAAACGCCAAAATAAGGATACTAAGAGGGTTTAAAAGCGATGTTTTGTCCATTTTGTGGGGCCGATGATACAAAAGTCATCGATTCGAGATTGGTGGCTGATGGGGGGCAGGTTCGGCGTCGCCGCGAGTGCGTCAATTGCCGCGAGCGCTTCACCACGTATGAGGCGGCTGAACTCGTTATGCCTCGAGTCATTAAGCAAGACGGTAGTCGTGAACCTTTTGATGAAGAGAAGTTGCGCGCTGGTCTGCAGCGAGCACTCGAGAAGCGTCCAGTTGCTGTGGAGGCAGTCGAGAGCGAGTTGGGTCAGATAAAAAACCGTTTGAGAGCGACAGGCGAGCGAGAAATTGACTCGCGCGCCGTTGGTGAGCTTGTGATGGAGGCGCTAAAGCGTCTTGACCAAGTCGCTTACGTTCGGTTCGCGTCAGTTTACCGAAGCTTCGAGGATCTTTCGGAGTTTCGCGACGCGATTGCCTTTCTCGAAGCGGATCCTCAGACCTGAGTAAGAACGTGGCGCGTTCAGATGAAGCGTGGATGCAGGAGGCGATCAAAGTGGGTCGCAAGGCCCGTGTGTGGTCCGCGCCCAACCCCGCTGTTGGATGTGTGCTTGTAAGGGACGGTCAGCTTCTGGCCTCTGGATTCACGCATCCCACGGGTCAGCAGCACGCCGAAGTTCACGCGCTCTCCCAAGTCGATGATGCAAAGGGTGCGACTGCCTACGTTACCTTAGAGCCCTGTGCGCACACAGGTCATACGGGTCCTTGTGTTGAGGCGCTAATCAGTGCCGAAATGTCGCGCGTGGTAATCGCTTGCATCGACCCTGATCCGCGTGTGGCAGGTAAAGGCATTGCGCGGCTTGAGGCTGCCGGAATTGAGGTGATGACAGGTGTTCTCGAGGCGGAAGCAGGGGATGAGTTAAGAGGTTTCTTCCTGCGCCTGGCGCGGGGTTGGGGTAGAGTCACTGTAAAAATGGCGATGTCTGCAGACGGACGAACGGCTATGGCCTCTGGCGAGAGTCGGTGGATCACAGGTTCGGCTGCTCGAGAGGACGTGCAAGCATGGCGCGCGGAGAGCGATGTAATTCTCACGGGACGTGGAACCGTTGAGGCCGATGACTGCGCGCTGACGCTGCGACAATGTGCCAATCGACTGTCGGATGCTGACTGGCAGCGTGCGCTATCCCGGCCTACACCTCGTGCAGTCCTGGATTCGTCGGCAGTGGTTACGCCTGATGCAAAAGTGGTGAGCGGCGAGACACCCACCTATCTCTTTACACGTACGGGTACGTCACCCGCTGTAACAATGTCAAATAAGGTTAGTCACATTCAGGTACCCAGTGCTGAGAGCGGTGTCGATCTCAAAGCTGTGCTGAGGGTTCTAGGCGCTGAGGGCGCCAATGAAATTCTTATCGAGGCAGGTCCCACGCTGGTAGGGGCTCTTGAGCGGGAGGGCCTCGTTGATCAATGGCTGATCTACATGGCGCCTAGGATGCTGGGGGCGGATGCGAGACCAGCGCATACCGCGGTCTTTAAAAATCTCAGTGATGCCCCAAGATACTCAATAATGAGTCACGACCTGATTGGTGGTGATTTGCGTATTACCCTCCGCGCGGCAGAAGACACGTAAGCCCCTGCCTCGAAAAAGCAATATTGAGAGAGACAATTATGTTTACGGGAATCATTCAAGCCGTGGGTGAGGTGGCCGCCATTGAGCCTGCCGACGGCGACGTCAAACTCAGGATAAAGACCGGCAAGCTCCCCCTTGCCGACGTCCAGTTAGGTGACAGCATTGCCACCAACGGCGTCTGTTTAACCGTGACTGAGCTTCCGGGCGACGGCTATTGGGCGGATGTGTCTAACGAGACGCTATCTCTCACGTCGCTGAAGGGGATTAAGGTTGGTAGCGCTGTCAATCTCGAAAAGTCACTCACGCCTACAACGGCACTCGGCGGGCACTTGGTGAGCGGCCACGTTGATGGCTTGGGTAAGGTAGTCGCTTTAACTCGTGATGCGCGTTCCTGGCGGGTCACCATCGAGGCTCCAGCAAGTCTCGCTAAATACATTGCCCAAAAAGGCAGTATTTGTATTGATGGTACGAGCCTCACAGTCAACTCGGTGAATGGACCGCGTTTTGATTTAAACATTATTCCTCAAACCTGGGACGAGACGGTGTTCAGTCAGTACACCGTAGGTACCGAGGTAAACCTCGAGGTGGATATTATTGCGCGATATTTAGAGCGTTTGCTCCAATCGGGTGTTGTGCCCACGAGTGACGGCGTTACCCTAGAGACCCTCAAAAATGCGGGGTATCGCAGTGATTGATTCAGTTCCTCCAGTATCCGCTGATCAGTTGATCAGCGAGTTCCGAAGAGGTCGAAAAGTATTACTGGTGCTTGACCAGAGTGATGGCGAGCAAACAGGTGTTGTGGCAATGGCCGCAGAATATTGCGAGGCCGATGACGTTACCTTTTTGGCGCGACAGGCACGTGGTTTGGTGAGCTTAGCGCTGACTGAGGAGCGTTGTGAACAGCTCAACTTGCCACCGATGGTCGACCCCGCAACATCGGGCGCAGTTAAGCTCTCGATCGAAGCCAGTACGGGAATTGATACGGGTATTTCTGCAGCCGACAGAGCGCGGACTGTAAGGGTGGCAGTAGCGCCTGAGGCAAAGCCATCTGATCTAGTGCAGCCGGGGCACATTTTTCCCGTCGCTACATTAAACGGTGGTGTTCTGATTAGGACAGGCGCCGCTGAAGCCGGTGTTGATCTCGCCTCACTGGCTGGTCTCACGCCCGCAGCCGTATTTGCTGAGGTATTAGACGCTCAAGGTGAAATGGCTAACGCCGAGGCCTTGGTTGAATTTGCGGATAAGCACCAGTTAACGGTTGGACGAGTAACAGACCTTGTTGACTACCGACTAAATCACTCACGTACCGTCGATTTGATCCGAAGTGGCTTAGTTCAAACGGCCAACGGTGAGTTTTTACTTTCTGTTTATCAAGAGACTACCCAAGGGCATATCCACATGGCCTTGAGTATCGGTGATATTTCAGCAGATAGGCCGACGGTGGTGCGTGTGCATACAACATGTGCCTTGCGGGACTTGATGTCGATACCGGCGCCGGAACGCTCCTCATGGTCGATTCAAGCCAGCTTGGCTCGTGTCCGTGAGGAGGGTAGAGGTGTCGTTGTCTTGATTAACAAAGAAGCGACGGATGCAGAGCTCTTAACGCAAGTGGACGCGGTCTTAGGTCGCGAAACGTTAGATGATTCTCAGCAGCGCTCAGTGGGTTACTCGCAGGTGGGTATGGGGGCGCAAATTCTGCGTGATCTAGGTGTCGGTAAAATCCGCCTCATGGGGCCACCAGTGAAGTACAATGCGCTCGAGGGCTTTGGGCTCGAAGTCGTTGAGTTCATAGAGCCATAAGCCCGCGCACAGCGCGTGACGAGGAGAAAAGAAATGGCATTACAATCAATAGCAACTACGGAAGGTCAGCTTCACGGCGTATCAGGAAGGTTTGCGTTAGTAGTGGGTCGCTGGAACAGTTTTGTTGTCGAGCACCTACTTGAGGGTGCAATCGATACGCTCAAGCGACACGGTGTAAGTGAAGATCAGCTCCATATTGTCCGAGCACCGGGTGCTTTTGAAATCCCACTCGTATGCCAAGCAGTGGCCAAGCGTGGTGATGTGGATGCCATCATTGCCCTCGGCGCGGTAATTCGTGGTGGAACACCGCACTTTGAGCACGTAGCCGGCGAGTGCACCAAAGGTATTGCGCAAGTGTCACTCGACTCAGGTGTACCTATTGCTTTTGGTGTCCTGACTGTTGACTCGATTGAACAAGCAATAGAGCGATCTGGCACTAAGGCGGGCAATAAGGGTGCCGAAGCAGCTACAAGCGCACTAGAAATGGTCAGTTTACTCGGTGCACTTAACAGCTAATGACAGCCATTAATGTTCTTGCCGCGCAGCGACGACGCGCGCGGCATTTTTGTGTTCAAGCACTCTACCAATGGTCAATGACGGGAGCGCCACCCTCTTCTATCGAGGCAGAGTTTCGCACTGACAACGACTTCAGTAACGTCGATACTGAGTACTTTAACGAGTTATTGGTGGGTATAACGCAGCGTGCTGAAGCATTGGACGCGTTATTCCTTCCCCATCTTGATCGGGAGCTAGATGTTCTCGATTGTATTGAGCGTAACTTGTTACGCCTTGGCACATTTGAGCTGTTGGAACGCATCGACGTACCGGCAAAAGTGACCTTAAATGAGACCGTTTCACTTGCTAAGAAGTTTGGTGCAACCGACTCCTTCCGTTATATCAACGGTGTGCTTGATCAGGTGGGACTATCGCTAAGACCACATGAGCTCGGTGATAGTTGAGCCTCCGTTGTATTGTTTTTGTTGCGGAGATCTTCGGGAACAACTGCTTCAGCTATGAGTGAGTTCTCCATCATCACACAGTATTTCTCGTCGCTTGGTGCCGGTGGCAACGTCCTCTTATCGGTCGGTGATGATGGAGCAGCGCTTCGCGTTGATAACGGCTATGAGCTTATTGTTTCCACCGATACGTCGATCGCGGGCGTACATTTTCCCGATGACTTATTCCCTGAGGATATTGCCTACAAGGCGGTTGGTGCCGCGGCGAGCGATCTTGCGGCCATGGGGGCAAGCCCGATAGGCATGACCCTGGCAATTTCCCTGCCACAGTATGATGAGCTGTGGTTGCACGGGTTTTCTCAGGGGCTCGCGGCTGCAAGCGGTGCCTTTGATCTTCCACTTATCGGTGGCGATACAACACGTGGACTTCTGTGTATTACCGTCACTGTGATGGGGCAGTGTCCAGCAGGCCAGAAATTGCTGCGATCAGGCGCTCGCGCGGGTGATCTCGTGTGTGTGAGCGGGAGTCTGGGAGATTCGGCCTTTGGTCTGTCGATGTTGCAGGGTAAGGAGCGAGGCTTGGATATCGATTTTGAGGATCAGGAATTCCTGTTGTCGAGGTTTAGCCGGCCAACATCGAGAATTAGCCTGGGTACAAGGCTGATAGGGCAGGCGTCAAGCTGCATTGACATCTCCGACGGTCTCCTGGCAGATGCTGCACACGTTGCCGATGCTAGCGGATGCAAGTTGGTCATAGATAGCACAAAGCTTCCACTGTCTGATGCGCTTGTATCTAGTATAGGTAGAGAGCGTGCCATAGAGCTGGCCTTAGGCGGTGGCGAAGATTTTGAGTTGCTCTTTACGCTTTCCGCGTCTAATCCTCTGCCTGATGGGTGCACCATCATTGGTGTGGTCGAGGCTGGCGAGGGGGTTGTTTGCGACCTAATGACAAAACGGGATGGTTATGACCACTTCCACTGAGAAACCTAGGCTTTCCTTGGTTGTAGCCACCTTCCTCGGGTCGGGGCTCTCTCCCGTGGCACCGGGTACGGTGGGGAGTTTGGCTGCTTTACCTCTCGCCTATGGGTTACTTCATTTTCCCATGTGGCTGGGATTTTTTGCTGTCATAGTTTTGTTTCTCGTGGGGGTGTGGGCCTCTAATGCAATTGAGTCGTCGCTTGAACAACATGACGCTAGTTTGATTGTGATTGATGAGGTGGTGGGGCAATGTCTGGTCGTTTTGCTACTCGACTTATGCCTTCGCGGCGCGGTTGACCTCAGCCTGCTATTGCTCATAAGTTTTGGCGGCTTCCGGCTTTTCGATATTGTTAAGCCTTGGCCTGTGGGGTGGGTCGATCGCAAGGTTAAAGGCGGGCTTGGCGTCATGTTGGATGATGTGGTTGCCGCTTTGCTCGCAGTCCCTGTGGTGGTGGGTAGTTATCTTCTCTATGCACTAGCGTCGATTTGACGCGCAACCCTAGCTGTCGCGATGTACGAGCAGCCGGCTCAATGAACTTAACGAATCGGCTGACGCTCCAAAAGGTAGCAGTAAGGCAATTGCCTCCTCGAGAAGGTCGTTCGCATACTCGCGCGCAGCGTCTACGCCCATGCATGCAACATAGGTGGATTTTTCTGCGGCAATATCCTTCCCTGCCGTTTTACCTAGTATCTCTGAAGACGCGGTTACGTCGAGGACATCATCCATAACCTGGAAGGCGAGCCCAATGTTCCTCGAGAATTGATGTAAGGCGGCTGTTTGAGTCTCCGTCGCATCTGCACAAATGGCGCCGGCAATTACCGAGGCCTCTATCAGGGCGCCGGTCTTTCTGAGGTGAACTTCTTTGAGCGCAGAAACGTCGAGAGATTTGCCTTCTGCCGCGATATCCATTGCTTGACCGCCCACCATGCCGTCAAAGCCAACTGCCTTACTGAGCAGTTTTACCAAGCGAATTTTCTGAGTGTCAGATAGATCCTGGGTCTCGCTCACTCGCTCGAAGGCGAAAGCCTGTAAGCCATCGCCAACCAATATGGCCGTGGCTTCATTAAACGCTTTGTGAACCGTTGGTTTGCCTCTGCGAAGGTCATCGTCATCCATCGCGGGTAGATCGTCGTGAATAAGCGAGTAAGTATGCAGGCACTCAATCGCATCACCTATGTGGCTGGCGCTCGGTACCGATTTGCCGCCGACCATCGCAGCAGTTTCTCTGCATAATCGACTTCTCAATTGCTTACCCGGGGTTTCAAGTGCATAGACCACGGCCGCTTTTAGGCCGGGATCGCTACACACTATGTCAGATGACAGCGCCATACTTCAGGGTTTGTAACCGAGGTGTCAGGGAGACGCGAGGGTTGCTGAAACAGTCTCAATCCGCTGTTCAGCGTCTTCGAGTGCGGTTTGTGCCGCTTTAGCTATTTTTATGCCGTCTTCATAGACCGCAAGGGCATCCTCTAGCTCGATCGTTGGGTCTTCCAGTTTTCTAACGATGGTCGTTAACGCTTCGATTTGTTCGCTGAGTTTCTTCTTTTCGTTTGCGCCCTGGTTGGCGTTTTCACTATTCGTCTCGCTCATGATGCTACCGCTGTTGCCTGAGCGTGAATTCTACCCGAAACAGCAGAGGCTTTGGAGAGGATATCGTCCGAGGTTAGCCCCGCGTCGGCGCGAGTTTCATTTTGTCCAGCGTGATCAATGAAGCGATCATTGATAGCAACATGACGCACCTCGCAACTTATTCCCTGCTCTGAGAAATACTCCGCTACCGCGCTACCCGCACCACCGGCGAGTGCATTTTCTTCAACGGTAATTAACACATCGTGCGAGGCAGCTAGGGCATCGAGTAAGTCTTTATCGAGCGGCTTAACCCAACGCATATCAGCAACGGTTGCGTTTAGTATGTCCCCTGCTTTTACTGCTTCCGTGAGCAATACACCGAAGTTTACTATGGCAGTGCCTGATCCGTGACGGACGATTTCGCCTTTACCTATCTCGAGCCCTTTCAGTTCAGGCTCAATTGTTACGCCGACGCCTTCTCCGCGCGGATATCTCACAGCGGCCGGGCCAGGATGGTTGTAAGCACTGACTAACAACTGCCTGCAGTCGTTTTCGTTACTGGGTGCTGCGATGATCATGTTGGGGATGCAGCGCATGTAGCTAAGATCAAAAGCACCATGGTGGGTGGCACCGTCTTGGCCAACAAGACCCGCGCGGTCGATAGCGAAAGTCACATCTAAGTTTTGTAACGCTACGTCGTGTATTAATTGGTCGTAACCGCGTTGTAAGAAGGTCGAATAAATGGCGACGACCGGCTTAACACCATCGCAGGCCATTCCGGCGGCAAGTGTGACTGCATGTTGCTCGGCAATAGCCACGTCAAAATAACGGTCGGGATATTGCTGAGCAAAGCCGACCATTCCGGAACCCTCACACATCGCGGGGGTGATCCCGGCTAGTCTCGGGTCTACCGCCGCTGTGTCGCAAAGCCACTGTCCGAACACATCCTGATACTTTGGAGGCTTTGGCGCAGGCGGGACGGCGTGAGTGAGACTCTCCTTTTTGGGTTCAATCTTACCCAGTGCGTGGTAGCCAATGGGATCCTGCTCCGCTGGCGTAAAGCCCTTACCTTTGATGGTGCGAATATGGAGTAACTGGGGTCCACTGAGCGACGAAATTCGTTTGAGCACCTCGACAAGTGAGGGAAGGTCGTGCCCATCCAAGGGCCCAATATAGTGCCAGCCTAGCTCTTCAAACAGTGTCCCTGGCGCCACCATGCCCTTCATGTGCTCTTCAGTGCGCTTGGCGAGATCCCAAGCAGGCTTTACGTGCTCGAGTAACTTCTTAGACGTTTCACGAAGAGTGAGGTAGGTTTGTGTTGCCCATATTCTCGCGAAGTAACTTGCAAGGCCGCCTGTATTGTGGCCAATCGACATTTGATTATCGTTTAGAATTAGCAACATGTTTGGGCGCTCGTGACCTGCATGAGCAAGTGCCTCAAAGGCCATGCCACCCGTTATCGCACCATCACCGATAACGCCTACCACCTTGCGATCAATGCCCTGCTGTCTCGCCGCAAGCGCCATACCCATTGCTGCTGAGATGCTGGTTGATGAGTGCCCAACACCAAAGGTATCGAACTCACTTTCACTCCGCTTTGGGAAGCCACTCAAGCCGCCTTTTTGGCGCATTGAATTCATGCGTTGCCGACGTCCCGTCAATACTTTATGCGGATAACATTGGTGACCAACATCCCATACGATTCGGTCATCGGGAGTATTAAAAACGTGGTGCAGCGCAATGGTTAGTTCGACCACACCTAAACCTGCGCCGAAATGGCCGCCCGTTGTGGATACTGAATAAAGTAAAAACTCGCGCAATTCGTTGGCGAGTTGGAGGAGTTCGTCACTGGTCAGATCGGAGATCGCCCCGGGCGCCATGTCGACCTGATCTAAAATCGGTGTGTTTGGCACTTCCCTTGGTAATTGATCAAAGTTCATCTTGACACTATACCTGTAAATTATTATTTACGCCTATTTGAAATCGTTATGAGGGCGTCAGTCAACCTTTGATAGCCGGCGTCGTTCAGCGTGTCGCCATCCGGCCAGAACAGTTTGCTATCTGCCCTTTCTGAGTCTGTGGCGAAATTGTTTTGCAGATCGAGCCAAAAAACGTTGGCCTTAGCTGACGCCCATTCAGCGCCAGACTTTCGCAACGCCTCCAGTTTGGCTTCGTCTGTCAATGCATACCTTGGAGAAGTTATAGGGGCTATAAACCATAATTCAAAGTCCAAGGAGTATTCAGAGCGTTGGTCGATAATTCCCTGCAATGCGTCTAAAAGCTTAGATTCATCAGCATTTACGGCAAACGCTGTGTCGACAGGAATGATCACCAGCGAGGGCTGATAAAAGCCGACTAGTCGGGCGAAACACTGATTTATACGATCGGGGTTCAGGCCTGGCGATGCTCGCCGGACTACCGACGTCACTTTTTGGGATGGCAGGTGGGTACTCAAGTAGCGAACCCTTTGGTTGCCTATGATAAGCACAGGATCGTCAGGAAGGGCCTCCTTGAAATCCTCCGACTCAAAGGTAAGTTCAAGTTGGGCACAGGACGATGTTTGATTTCTTGGATCAAGGAGGGTGAGTCTTAAGGCCAGCACAAGTAGCGTAGCAAGGGCGATCGCCCAGGCGAACCTCAGCATGTTTACATACCTTTACCTAACGTGAACGATATATAGGCCCGAGCGGCCAAGTTGTGCATAATCAAGGCCCTGTGTTGAGAGTGCAAGGGTAGTTTTGCCGGTGTTGTACCAACGTCGCATACCAGATAATCAGATTGTGTCCGCCAAACTCGAGGTGATGTTGCGCGGTGCGCGCTATGCGGGTGTTGGAACACAGGTTCTAGGGATCCTGAGTTTGGGTACTGCTGCTTTTTATGCTGTCGAAACCCAGTACCTTGTCAGCTGGGCTGTCTCTTTACTTGCCTTTCACCTTTGGTGGTCAAGGCGGATTCATCACACACTGCTTAGCAATCGTCACTTCACACAACGCCCCACAGTACTCCGCGAGCTCGTCTCGTATTCGGTAGTAACGGGAATTGTTTGGTCCGTAACGGTCATTGTTCTGGACGCCTACCTGTCTGATTTGATTTTTTATCTGTGCATCATGTGCGTAGCGGTCATCTCGGTTGTCAATATTTCGGTGTCGGTGATCATCAGAAGTGCCTACCTTACGCAGCTCGTCTTCTCGCTTGGGGTGATTGCTATTTGGCTGGCTTGGCACGTCGACCAACGGCCGTTTAACGCTGGTTTCGCGCTTTTGTTAGTGGTGTTAATGGCTTTGCTCATAATTACGTGTGAGTGGATGAGTGAATCGTTATCCGAGATGGTAGAGACCAGTCTTGAGAGGGCGGCTATGAGTAAGGATTTGTCGTCCTTGACCGAGAACCTAAAGACTCGAAACCTGCAGCTACAAGATGCCAGGAAGCAGTTGGCGGAACAGGCTACGATCGACGAAATGACTGGTCTTCGTAACCGACGCGGTGTCAACATTATCATCAATGACGAGCTTGGAAGGATGAAGCGCGCGCAGTTGCCGGTATCGTTAATCGTCCTCGATGTTGATCATTTCAAGACCTATAACGACAACTACGGGCACCCCGCGGGCGATCAAGTTTTACAGCGTATTGCTGCTGTCATGCTCGAAATGACTAATCGCGCCGGGGAGTTTGCGGCTCGAATGGGTGGCGAGGAGTTCGCCATGTTCTTCCCATCGATGAAACTCACTACAGCACTCGAGGTGGCGGAACAGGTGCGAGAGGGTGTTCAGAATCTTGAAATCCCACATGACAAGTCGCTTACCGCCGAATTTGTTACTGTATCCATCGGTGTTGTGTCGTGTGTGCCAGAATGGGATCTCGAGTTCGATCAGCTCTTGCAGGCAGCTGACTATGCGCTTTACCAGAGTAAAAACTCGGGTCGCAATCGCGTTACGGTCGGCGAACTCTCTACCAAGCGGTAATTTGAAGAGGCTGATTAAAGAGTGACAGTCCCCGCGGATTTTTAGTCCCGCCAGACACCGGAAGCGCGAAAAATACGTCCAAAAACGCTTGCCTCGGGGGTGTTGATAATACGGCTTTGGGCACGCCCTCTCGCCTGTCGGTGGTGCGTTGATTAGATGTGCGTCGCCTCAAAGATCGAACTGCTTCCGGAGTTTTTCAAGCGCCTTTCGCTCATGTTTGCCGGGCTTTTGGGTCGGACGTGCCGTTGCGCCTCCTGCCGCTTTTCGCGCTTGTGCCTCACGCTCGCGTCGCTCCATGCTCTCAGCCGTCTCCTCGTATAGGTTTTGAGCCATCGGCGCCGGACCACGTTGATCGCTGAGCGCCTTTATAACAACTTCTTTCTCATCCCAACCTTGTTTAATTGTCAGGCGCTCTCCCACTGTAATCTCTCGAGAGACCTTCACCCGTTGGCCTTTTAGATGAACCTTGCCGCCTTCGATAGCCGCCTTAGCGATTGAACGTGTTTTGTAAAAGCGGGCTGCCCAAAGCCACTTATCAACTCTGAGACGCTCCATTAGCCGATCGTACCCACGGTTGTTCGTGGCAACATATCTGCAAAACTTGTAACCGCGTATCGCGTATTCGGCATTTTCGTTGGGCGCGTGCTGTCAGGGGCGCATATCATAACCGAGTAGTGAATTCCGGCTGTAATAGCGGTGTTAAGAACGGGCAGGGAGTCGTCGAAAAATAGCGTGCGGCCCTCTGAGATATCAGCCCCTGACAGTCCAGTCATTGCAAAAGCGCCTTCCCAAAATAACGGGTGCTCCTTGGCATACCCCACCTGATGACTACTAATAACGTCATCCACAAAGTCTCGAATACCAGTCACGGAATGCTTGAGTTCGACAATGTTAGGGTGTGCATTGGTCAGGATCGTGGTTCTAATCCTGCGGTCGCGTAAGTACATGAGAAATTGCTTAGCGTGATCCAGCCAGCGGATTTGGGTTTTGAACTGTTGCGATAGGGCGATGATATCGAAGCCATATTTTTCGCTCCAATGGTCCGTTGAATACCATTTCAGAGAGCCTTCGACAGACCGAAAAATCGGCTCGAACCTCGCTACCACCTCTTCGTAACTGACGTTGTTCAAAGCGGCGTAGTGCGCATGAATTTGGTGGCCCCAAAAGTCATTGTCGAAGGCGAGATCGAGCAATGTTCCATCCATATCAAGTAGGACGTGGTTAACTTTTGTCCAATCTACCCGCGGAACATTTTTGCCCGGCCACGGGTCTATCACTCCATGCTCGATCATCAGGTGTTAACCTTCGCGTCTGTTAATAGCCAAAAAAAATCTATGTGGTGGTCTGAAAAAAATTCCAATAATCAGCTCGAAACCCTACTAACGTCCTGCGGTATGACGCAGCAAACGCTGCTTATTGAACTCTTAACTATGCTGGATGAGGCGTCGGCCATTGCACGAGAGTATTACAGAAAAGCCGACAAGTTGGATGTTGTAAAGAAAGGAGATGCGACGCCGCTCACGGAGGCGGACACCGCGCTCCACCATTTGATAACAGGTCGCTTGAAGTCCATGGCAGTAGGACTTCCTGTTCTCTCGGAGGAGTCTGAGGCCAAAGAAATAGCTCTGCGACGCGCATGGAACGCGTGCTGGGTCATTGATCCGCTGGACGGTACCAAGGAATTTATCGAGAAAACGGATGAATTCACGATCAACGTTGCCCTCATCATTGATGGCAAGTCGGAGCTTGGTATTATCTCGGTTCCCTGCCTAGAAGAGCATTGGGTCGGCGTTGTCGGGAATGGGGCCGCGATCTTCAAGGAGCGTAGCGGTCTGTCTGGTCGAGTCCTGCAAACCAATCATTACACCGCACCTGATCCCATTGTTATGTTGGCTAGTCATCGTCATTCACCGAAACGCGTAGAGGCGTTGATAAGTAGCTTGTCTACCACGTTCACTGACGTCAAACGCGTTAACTCTGGCAGCGCTGTAAAGTTCTGTGATGTCGTCTCTGGTACTGCAGACGTCTATCCACGCACCTCTCCCTGCAGTGAGTGGGATGTCGCGGCGGGTGATGCGTTAGTTCGCGCGGCAGGTGGTTCGGTAACCGACAGCGCAGGGGGTCAGATTCTATACAATCAGCGCGACTCCCTCCTTGCACAATCTTTTGTGGCGGCGGCTGATCCCACAATCGATTTTGCGAAAATAATCTTTACTGATCATTAACGCTTCAGTATCTGAATAGGTACAATTTCGATCAAGTTGTGTTGTGCTGAGGGGAGCACGCGCATGACCGTTGAAACCGACCATCCAGCTGCCAATGAGCCGATGACTGCTCAGATGCGATTGTCGATAATGAAAGATCGGCACCGAGCGTTGGATGATGAGCTACTCGACTTGCAATTACAGCCGCTGGCTGACCAGCTTTATATCAGGCGACTAAAGCGCGAAAAGCTGAGACTGCGCGACGCAATAGAATTCTTAAAAGACGAAATCGTCCCCGATATCGACGCGTAAGTTTGCCATTAATAAATCAGCCCTTAGTTAAGGCTAGGAGTGCGTTGCTCGTTTTCTAGCGCGAGTAGCTCTCGCTTGATATCTATGCCACCGGAAAATCCGGTAAGCGCGCCGTTACTTCCAACGACTCTGTGGCAGGGTATGAAAATGGGTAGTGGGTTTTTGCCAATTGCAGTGCCGACTGCGCGCGCGGCGGAGGGCTTGTTCAGTGCATTTGCTACCGTTTTATAGCTAAGGGTTTGACCCCACTCTATCGTTCCCAGCGCCGCCCACACCTGTCGCTGAAAAAAAGTACCTTCTGGCGCACAAGGGACCGAAAATTCCTGCAGTTTACCCTCGAAATAAAGCTGCAACTCTTCTGACGCGCGATCAAGGATTTCTGATTGACCGTCAGGCTGAGGCGCACCGTTAAAGTTTGGCGGAGTTACGTGTTGATGGCTCCAGTTTAGTCCACACAGCGCTGACTCTGTGGCGAGCAACTGAAGACGCCCGATAGGACTTTCTACAACCTTACTAATCACCCTACCTCCGGTACGCGGTGCCTTGGATGAATGATGAATAAGTAAAGGCAGAGTCCGAAGAGAAGATACTGCCCAGCTACTATGACAGTGGCCTCGTCAATCGTAGGCGTGCCGAGTAAGACGGGAGAGCAAGTTAGGGCGGTCAAGGCTAAGCTCAGACGCTGGTTGCCCACGAGGCCCAACGCGAGCAGTAAATAAACAAGTCCATGTCCTGCGTTGCCCAAGCTTATTGCACTGAGTGCAACAAGCCATAACTGTCCGATGAGAGCGGAGCCCAACAAAATGGCCAAGCAAGCAGATAAGGTGCGAAGCGTTTGGTACATAGTTACTCGACTTCGTTGAAATGTTGTAAACGATATATCATTGATCGAATCCATCCCTGATATTGGGTGAATCATACGCACAACCGATAATTTTGTGAGAGGTAAATCTCTGAGATTGGTCAGTTCGACGTGGGTTATTTGTTCGATAGGTTCTCAGGATCCGTCCTCAGCCATTGAGTATAAATTTTGACTATGCATCTTTTTCCTCATTACGTAAGCACGTCAGGGCCGCGCCAGCAATGATTTTGGATGGTCACGCGTTACGGCGACAGTGTGCTGCACGGTTTGCTCAAGGGGAAAGAGACGCAACTTTTACTGTCGAGGTGGTCGACAGCATCCCATCAACCAATGCGAGGCTCTTATCATATGCGAGGCAGTCCGCTTCTCATTTTCTGATTGCGCGCCAGCAGACTGCGGGGGTGGGGCGACGCGGCGGTGTGTGGCAAAGTCCGCCTTCGGGCAATCTTTACCTGTCGTATTGTTTTCATACGTCATTGCCTCTTTCGGTGGTGGCGCTCTTGCCACTCGCCTTCGGTGTCGAGATAGCAAGAGAGATGGAATCTGCGCTAGGTGTTTCGATCCAGCTCAAATGGCCGAATGACCTTTATCTGAATGGGAAAAAGTGTGGCGGATTGCTGTTGGAAACTAAGGTGCTAGAAGATGATGTCATGGCGCTTGTTGTTGGGGTTGGCGTTAACGTAGCCAGCCATCCCAGTCAGGCGTTGTTAGGTCGTCCTGTTACCTCCCTGCAAAGTGCACTCGATGAATCGATATCGTTAGAGCGTGTTGCGATAGCCGTGATGACAGCGATTAGAGTGGTCTCGGAACTCAAGCACATAGAGATTTCTGCTCTGTTGACTAACCACTGGTCTACGCGCGACCTTTTGCTCGAGCAGGAGGTAACCGTTTCTCAGTCCGCTGGCGCGCAAGTTACAGGCATTGCAAGGGGGATCGCCCCTGATGGTGGATTGCGGGTCGACTGCGGTGGCAGGATAGAGACGTTTTATGCGGGCGAGGTCAGCCTTGGGCACGTGGGTCCGGTGGACGTTGTTTCTAATGGCGGGTGATGCAAATAGTGTCGCTGAAAGGAGATATCGCTTGGGTGCAAGGTTTCGCATGCTAATCAGTGAATTTAAAGTGAATCGGGTAGTGAAGCAGTGACGATTCTTATCGATATTGGTAACACAGCCATCAAGTGGCAATTGCGAGAGTCTGGCAAGGTCGCGGACCAGGGTAGAGGCGATTTGAGTCAATTGGCATCGTGGCTTGAGTCGCTCGTTCATGTATCAAAACGACAAGTGGCTATCTCTTGCGTAAGAGGTGAAAGTTTCGTGCGCGAGTTAAAAGATGTGCTAACTCAGCGCGGCCTCACTAATATGGCCTTTGCCGAAAGCACTGCTTCTTTTGCAGGGGTCAGTAATGCTTACGCTAATCCCTCCTCGCTTGGTGTTGATCGGTGGCTAGCCATGCTGGCGCTTAAATTTCGCGGTCAAAAGAATGGTATTGTGGTTGACGTGGGCACGGCGTGTACGATCGATGTCTTGGAGAATGATTGCCACGTCGGCGGATTCATATTGCCCGGACCCAAATTAGCCTGCGATGCGCTTGTCAAAAACACCGATAAAATACACTTCTCGTCCGAGCCGCCGGCAACTTTAGACCCGGGGACTGATACGGGGGGGTGTGTAGTGTCAGGCGCATGGCTCACGATCGTCGGTGCAGTCAGAGAGGTCTCGTCGCGCTATCCGCACTGTCCGCTGTATCTGGCGGGTGGCGCAGCCCCCACGTTAATTGATCTCGGCGTTGACGGTGAGCTTGTTTCCGATCTCGTGTTTGATGGTCTTATTTTTTGGTTAATTGGGGCTTGACCTAGGGCGTCCTCTTGACGATCATGTGCGCCCTTCGAGATGGCAGCGTCGTCTCAACGTCTAGCTGGCGTAGCTCAGTAGGTAGAGCATCTGATTTGTAATCAGGCGGTCGGGGGTTCGATTCCTCTCGCCAGCTCCATTTTCTCACGTTATTCCAATTCTCCCAGAATTCGGGTTTGGATGTGGTGTGTCCGTGTGGGAGTCACCGTAGCGCGCATTCATTCGGTCACTTTTATCTGGCCTAGTGGAATCAACTTTTTCGTGAGCAAGCTCAGGTGTGGTGGCTGCGTAAGGGTCTTCAAATAGGCCAAGAGCTGACAGGGTGAAAACAGATCGCGTGAGGCCGCATCTTCCCAATGACTCTCCAATGAGCAGTGGCCCCGAGTAGGTCCAAATTCGTTGAGGGAATAGCGAGTCATTACGGTCACATATCACGTCTCGCCAGTCCTAGGTTTGCGGTGCTTTTACCCGGGTACTTGCACAGGTGCATGCCCGGGTACTGTCGCAATTTCTATTTAAATGTGAAGCAAAGGGAAACAAAGCCTCGTGATGGTAATTTGAGGGTAAAATTTAGTGTTGACACCCTTCCTTGACATCTAGAGAATGTGCGCCCTTCTGGAGGGGTTCCCGAGTGGCCAAAGGGATCAGACTGTAAATCTGACGCGCGAGCTTCGGTGGTTCGAATCCACCCCCCTCCACCAAGGATGTAGTAAGACGGGCCGCGCGTTCGTCTTGTGAGGAAAACAGTGGGGGCTGAACCGGATAAGCCCTGTCGCTCAGTCGACGAGCCGTCGTCAGGCGGGTGGCTTTGGGGTTTGACCTCCGTCGGCGGTTAAATGCTGCGGGCATAGTTCAATGGTAGAACCTCAGCCTTCCAAGCTGATGATGCGGGTTCGATCCCCGCTGCCCGCTCCAAAATCCGGCGATGAGTTTTTGCTCATATAGCTCAGTCGGTAGAGCACTTCCTTGGTAAGGAAGAGGTCACCGGTTCAAATCCGGTTATGAGCTCCAATTTGGGCAGGCGCCTCCGGGTGTTTGTTCGACCGCTCCGGCGGTCAAAGCAGTAGAGGCCACGGCCTATACTGAGTGAGGTGCACAGCGGTAAGTGTGCTTAATTGAGTAAGGCGCGTTGGCGTCGGGAAGTAATGCGAAATTGACCAGGAGAGGGTCGCAATGGCTAAAGAAGCATTTGAGCGTAATAAACCCCACGTAAACGTGGGAACAATTGGGCACGTTGA
>Ga0255779_1000304_pt1 | contig 62845 bp, 38 predicted proteins | sample 011ome_21_FD_179977 | JGI IMG/M metagenome (GOLD analysis project Ga0255779, IMG submission 179977) | Coastal salt marsh microbial communities from the Groves Creek Marsh, Skidaway Island, Georgia - 011508AT metaG (version 2) | ecosystem: Environmental > Aquatic > Marine > Intertidal zone > Salt... | reverse complement strand
CACCAATATATTGATTAAAGTTACCAGCATTTCGAAACATTGAAGCCATACTCTCCACATTTGACGTATCCCAACCGCCAATGTACTGGTTGAAAGCAGTCGAACTATAAAACATAGAGCCCATACCCACCACCTTCGACGTATCCCAATTCCCAATGTCTTGGTTAAAGCTACCTGCACTTTGAAACATAGAAGTCATATCCGTCACTTGAGACGTGTCCCAATCCCCTATATCTTGGTTAAAACTACCTGCAGATTGAAACATAGAAGTCATGTCCGTAACCTGAGATGTGTTCCAGCTTCCAATATTTGCACGGAACCCACTTTTACTCAAAAATGCACTCCTCATGTTCGTAACACGACTCACGTCCCAGTTCGGCATTTGTCCGTACTCACTGTATGCACACAAACCGTCGGAGGGGTTCGTATTCAAACACGACTGAATGGCGTGTAAAAAGTTGTCGTCGGTGATATAAATACCATACATAGAGTTTGCATTTCTCACTTTCACTTTATTCCAACTTTCAGTGTTCCTACTGAACGCAGAAGCATACTTAAACATGTGTCCCATATCCGTGACCTGCGAAGTGTCCCACAAACTTATATCCTGATTAAACGACGACGCAGAGTTAAACATGAGCGACATGTCCTCAACACGAGACGTGTCCCAATCATTAATATCCGAATTAAACGAAGAGGCAAAATAAAACATGGAAGCCATGGTCGTGACTTGAGAAGTGTCCCAAGTACCAATCTCAGGATTGACCAAAGCTAATGCACCTTGGAACATCTCGCTCATATCGGTCACGGAGGACGTGTCCCAAGCGCTCAAATCACCGTTAAAATTATAATTATTCTGAAACAGTCCCTTCATTGTTGTGATTAAACTCGTATTCCAAGCGGGCATGGTTCCAAAACCAGTACTTGAACCTTCATTTTCACACAAACCAAAATAAGGCTCTTCACCGAGACACATTCTGACTGCGGTATAGAACGTGTCGTCGTGTAACGAGACTGTACCAGATACCACGGGGCTTGGTGTGCGTGAAGAAGAACCTCCAGAACTAGACCTTGTGAAAGTCACACCTCTGTAATTATCATCCCAATATTCAGGCACGCTGACCATCTTCCAACTCTCCTGTCCCAACTTATTTATCAATAGCATCAAGACACACGTTCTGGTTTTGGTGGAAGCACTACCCCAACTCAATAATACACCACTGCTTGAACCATAGGAGCATGTAGATATCTCGTCCTCTGTAATTTCTTCATCTTTGAGAACTTCCGTAAAACTATCTTCAAGGTTTCCTTGACTTGCGCTGTCCCAAACAACTGACTTATATTCCAAGCTTTCTCTTGCAACAACGAGTGGTGGTGGTTTAGGATGAGGAGGAGGCGAAGGATGCGGTGGCGGTGGCGGAGAAGGATGCGGTGGCGGAGGTGGTGGAGAAGGATGTGGCGGAGGTGGTGGTGGAGAAGGTTGTGGCGGCGGCGGCGGAGGAGGAGGAGGAGGAGGAGGAGGAGGAGGGGACTCGTTCGTCCAAATACCCAAACCAGTATTGGCGCCACCCGTGCGAATACCATCGTCTATGCGTACGAGAAAAACGCAATTCACGATTAAAAGAAGGCACAAAACCACCCGTAGAGATACGCTTACACCGACGCGGGGAACGGTATTCTCTCGTATAATCCGCGTGACTTCAGGGATATTTCGCGACGGCGTTGGTTCGTCGTTTTCCAAAACTCGAGCATCATTCTTTTCTTCTTTTTTATTTCTACCACCTACGCGCGAAGTGGTAGCGCGGTTGAATTCTGAAACAATGCTCTGAACGCGACTAAGTACTGGGGGCGCTTTCGGCGTGATTTCTATCGCCGTATCTTTAGCGGGTTCAGGCATGGTTACGTTTTTTGCTCCTCTGTTGTTCGCCTTTTCTTTATTTTAATTAGAGAGAGGCAAGAGGCCTTTTTTTTAATTGAAGATAAAACACAACACAATATAACGGAATACCAATATGAGCGCTTCGACCACCACCGACAAAAGCGAGATTGAATGCGACGACGACGAAAAGGAGACGCGCGTAGGAGTAATTACTCCTTTCCGGGATTCACCCGAGGAGTGCGCTCGTTTCGTGAGACTTGTGGACAAGGTTTATTCGGTAAAATCATCTTCGTTTTCATGCCGACTGTTTATCAACAAATTAAAAACGAAAGATAAGAAGAAGACAAAGAAGAAGATACATGATGATGATGACGATGATGAGATGCATTCGAACGAAAACGAAGACGACAAAGTCTACCTGGGATACTCGAAGTGCGGGAAAAGAATAACAACAACAGATGAAATGAACCCGGTCGTGTGCTCCAAATGCTACGAAAATCTCTTTTGCACTTACTTGAACGAATACGAACAGAGAGAGTTCCGGACGGTTGTGTTATGCAGCGGAGAAGAGAGGCTTTTAAAGTACACGGACGAGGTGGCGAAAATAATACGCGAACGCGAAAACACGGAAGAACGAGAATCGATGGCACAAATGGCAAAGGAGAAACGAATCGAGGAAGAAAAAAAACGAATCGAAGAGGAAGAAGAGTTAAGACGAAAAGAGGAAGAGGAAGAGAAGTTAGAGAGAGAACGCGCGAGGTTAATCGCGAGGAAGTTGGAAGAGAAGGAGAAATTTTTCTCGAGAAGAGAACAGAGAGAGTTTACGAATAAAGAACTGTTGGAGATTGTAAACAACACGGAGGAAGGGAAACGGATTTTGGACAGAGAAAAAGAAAGACTGGAGCTCGAAATAGCCAAGGTGGAGAGTAGCGCGGACATCGAGACGCTCGCCGACGTGGTAAACGCCGAGTCGACGAGAACGATATTCATGCGCGTCGACGCGTTTACGAATTTGAAAGATGCGGAACTCATGGAAGGAGTGAGTGTGACGCTGTCGCTCGCGAGTAAAGAAGGTGATGTTATTGAGAGATGGAATTGTCTCGACGTTCGAAACGACGCCGTGAGTGAAGAGGTGCGAGAAGGAGTTCAGCGCAAGTTGAGCGGCACTTCGAATATTTATTACACCTCCGGCGCGGAGTGCTGCTTTCAAACGACAGTTGGACACATCCCGGAAAATTCAGCCTTTATTCTCGAGCTGAAGCACTTTAAAAAAGCGAAAAACAAGACGAGCTTAAAATGTTGGTCCTACGTCGCGACCGCGTCCGTGCTTTCCGGAATGAAACGCGAAGACGTCGACGTGTGTCGAATTTTTTTACCTTTAGGTGGCAAACCTGTAGATCTCACCACAAAAAAATGGATCAACTACAATTGGAAAGATAACTTGATGAGGAATATAGCCACTGGTCATGGCGCCGTCGTCACGTTCAATTTGATTTGATTTGAGTATAGCGCGTTCTTAATATTCTTAATATTAAAGAGCTCTGTGCTTGCTAAAATTCAAAAACCCTAAATAGACCTGCTTTTGTTTCCCCCTTTACAAAGCAAATCATTCCTCAGAAGTCGACAAAGAAATGATGCAAGACACGACGTTAACGCAAGACTTACTCCCGGCGAAAAAGCTCACGTTCGTGGACGCGACCCACGAGTTGACGCAGAGCGTCACCGAGTACGAGCGTTACTTCTTTCCCGGTCGTACTAAGAGTAACGATAACAAAGAAAAAGAAGAAGACGTGACGTTGATTAAAAAAGCAAAGAAAGATCCCAACGCGCACAGTTTACGAAGGTAAATTTGAAAATTTGAATTTTTCCCCTTGTTGGAATTCTTTTCGTTACGGAGTGACTTCTCTCAAGACTCTTAAAGGAGGGGTCGTTTTCGTCGTCTTCGGACGAGAGTTACTTTGCGCGTGTTTAGTACATATAAGTCTCTCTTTGTTTCCGTTCTTTAAAAGCACGCCGCTGACCTCTTTTTACATCTCTTTTGTCTAAATTAAATACAAAACAGCGCTTTGAAAGAATTAAACCACACGGAGGAATCGATTCAAAAAATACTCGAAGTGGCCAAGGAAAAAGCAGTCGGGAACAATCAACAAGACCTGGATCGCATACGCGCGGCGTTGAAACGCTTAAAGTTTGGCACGATTGAACTGAGCACGGAGCAAGGTTTTTTGAAAGCGTTGTTATCTGGAAAGGAGGATGAGGTTATGTTTGGGAAACACGCGAAGTCGGCGCTCGAGGAGACGGAGGAGTATAAAAAATTGCACGCGGAAGTGAAACAGTTACAAGAGGAGAATAAGAAGAGAGAAAAGGAGACCGAGGAAACGATTGCGCGTGTGCACGAGGAGTACGGTTTATACGTGAAGGAAAAAGAAGAGCTGCAGAAGATTATCGACGAGGTGGCGCAGTTGGAGGACGAGTCGAAAGCGGCGGAGATGCGAGAGTTGGCGAGGAGTCAAGGGTTGCAAACGAGCAATCGAGCGTCGGAGTTGCTGGACGAGAAAAAGACGAAGGAGGAGTTACAAAACGAATTGAAGGAGTTGGATAACGCGCTGAAGAGAATGAACCGAGGGATTGCGCAGAAAGAGGCGAGTTGTCGAAAGATTGACGAGGAGATTGCGCCGTTGGACGCGCAGTTCGTAGAGTTGAGAGCGCAATCGAAGTATCTCATTGGCGCGAGTAAAGCGGCGGCGAGAGAGTCGGAGGCATCCAAGACGTTAGCGGAAATGTCTATGAGAATCCAAGAGCAAATGAACTTGGTCAGTGCGTTGCAAGGAACGGAGTTGTTGGAGATTGGCGAAGACTCGATTTCGCTGCGATTGGCGAGCCATTTGCCGGAGACGGATACTGAAGCGATGGAGTCGTCACGAGCGAGAGGAGTGGGGAGAGTAACGCACGTGGTAACTTTAGGCTTCATCGAGAAAACGGCTCGGTTGAACTCAATCACTTTAGATCCTGCGGATGCGCCGATTGAAGACGTGGCGAGGATGTTCTTAGGCACGACGGATTGCGCGAGCGCCTTGTGCAACATTCGCGATCGAATCGCCGCCACGGCGCAAAGATGCGAAGCGTTGGCGGCAGCCGCGAGTCGAACGCCCCTGAAATGGTCCGCGTTTGATGCAAACGTGAGAGCGGCAATGTCTTCGTCCACGGAGCCAAGACCAGTGGCAGTTTTGGAAGTGCCTTTGGAGTGGCCAAAGGTGAAGTCGGCGGAGATTCGCGTCGTCAACGTAGAAAACGTGCCGAGTAGAGTGGCGGGTATGGTCGTGCAAACGTGCGCTGGGAAGCGCTTGCGGACGATCGGAGAGACGTTACAAGCGACGATGGAAGCGGAAAAGATGGTGTCGTCGTCGAACTAATAATATACTATTACTAAAATTTAGAACTCTTTTGAAAGAACCATATGAACATTATTTTCGGTTTTTATATACAATAGCGTGATGAAAAAGAATGGCCAACACACCGCGTGCTTTTACTACTGCTACTGCTTATTTTAGTTTACTTTCGCTTTCTCCATTGACGCTTGTTGTTATTCGTCGTGGCCTCGCTCATTTCGCCCTTGCTTCCTCCCGGCTTTCCGCCTTTGAATTTAGCGACGAACCTTCCGCTCTCGTCCACTCGACCTCCTCTGTCTGGCACCGCGCCAATCGTTACTGTCTTTGCATCGAACCCATCGTCGCCAACTAACCTCGTTTTTTGTCTACTCCTACCACTTCCAGCTTTCAGACCAGATTTTGCGACATCTGCGCCTCTCATATCGAACAACGAATCCGGAAAGGCGATGTCAAGGTTATCGCCGCCGTTACCTCCATCGTACGAAGCCAACGAAAACGCATCATTTTCGTACTTTTCGCTATCCAAATCTTCCATCTTTCTCGTCCGTTTCGTTCCTTGATTGCTACTATTGTTGGTGTTGTTATTATTGCTACTCTTTGTCAACGACTGGACGCTCACGCCGGCTCTCTTCGCAATCATTTCTTTCCTCTTCTTGAACTCCGCCTTGATCGCGTCGTTCGCCTCTCTCGTAATCTCCACTTCCTGTTCCGTCATTGCTTCGATCTCTCTCCGTTCAACGACTTGACCCTTATGCTTATCTAACACCGATTTATCCTTCGCGCTCGCCGCAAACGTCTCCGCGACGCGCTTCGCGCCAATCGCAATCTCTTTCGCCGTGTGCGCCGCGTGATATCCGTACGCCTTCTCCCCCGCCGCGTGCTCCAACTCTCGAAACACCTCGTTAAATAACGGGTTCGGTGTCGGCGGTCTTTTCATCGTCATCTTATCTTCATCTTTCGTCGTTTGCTGTGATGTCTTCTCCTTCTCTCGTTGCTTTTTCTCCATGCTTTCCTTCATCAATCTCGCCGCTTGTAAATACGCCACGAGTATTTCAAACACTCGAAACGTCCCGATTTTATCTCTGAATCGTTCGTCCAGCATGGTCGCTAACACCGCCAGCGCGCCTAACGCTCGGCTCGCGCAATCCTCGTAGCTCGCCCCTCGGATATTCTTCAGCGTCACGCACGACTGCAACGCTAAGTTCACGTTATCCGCGCCGGTCATTTTGATTAAAGGTCCAATCGCGCACGCTAAGTGCTGCGCTATCTTTGTAAATTCCAGCGGAGAATGTTTGTGATTTCGGAGCGTTTTCGGCGAGGTGTTTGGAGGAATTGAGACGCCCAAATCGTCCAGACGCTGGAGGATTTCGGAGGCGTACGAATCCTCCTCCTCGTTTTTCGCGTCTTTATCGATCGAAGAGGGAATTGAGGACATTGTTTGTGTGTCGAATCACCTCTCTCTCGCGTGTTTCTTTGTGGCGACTTTCCTCTCGAGATCTCATCGAAATGCCTCCAAATTCTTCATTCTTTTGCACGGAAAAGCGCAGTATACTATCGATCGAACGAAAGAGTGTAAAGAGAGATATTCATTCGTGCGTGGTATTGCGCGTTCTTTCCCCGATGAGTCAATCCGGGGTGTCGCGCAATGCCGCGAACGAGAGTAAACAACAACAAGATGGAACATCATCATCATCATCATCGTCACAAAAGCGAGCGTTAAACCACCAGGAACAGTTGAAAGAAAAAGCGCGATCGATCGCGCATTACCTGCGAGCGTCGAAACACTCGACGTTGGAACAACGGTCGGCGCGATTACGAGACGACCGGGTGTCGTTTTTTCGCGCGAAAGATTTCTACCGGAGCTTACGGGAAGATCCGGATTTCGTGGAGAAAGAGTGCACGATCGGAGGGAAGACGATGGATGATAAAATCGAATATCTCGGGAACGTGTTGTTACACTGCGGGTTGATTCAAAGATGCGAACGGATATATAAGGCGCCGAGGAAAGGGAGGACGAAACGAGTGAAATATCCGCACTATTTGGAGAAGACGAAGAATCAATCGTTCGCGTATCCGTCCAACGACGACGATTCGTTTTACGCGTGGACGTACGACCAGCCGATGAGTTGGACGTTTTTGATCGCCTCTTGGGCGGTGGCTATTTTGGTCATGCTGGCGTGCTTGTTTCCGTTGGCGCCGATTTGGTTCAAGAAGATTATTTTGTACTTGTGTGTGGCGATTTTGATGTTCTTTACGGTTATTTTGGTCGCGCGAGGGGTGGTTTTCGCCGGCGTGTGGTTGGTCTCGGGGAGACACTTTTGGATTTTACCAAACATTGCCAGCGACGAGATTCCAATCAACGAAGTGTTTTCGCCGATGTGGATGTTTGACGATTTGGACGCGAGCGGAAACGTGGTCGGGAAGATTGGAATCGTGCAGAGAATTTTAGGGACAGGGATTTTAAGCGGCGCGTTGGTCGGGGTGTATAAAATCGCGCCGGAAAAGACGCAGGCGTTGAAGATTGTCGGGAGAGCGCACGATGCGATATTGGAACAATTTCACTTAAAGAAAGGGTTTTTGGAAGGTTCTAACGAGACGTCCGCGAATGCGACCGCGGCGAGTGGTGGTTTAGAAGGAGATTTAAAGAATAACAATTCGAGCTTGTTGGTAAACGCGACTGCGAATAACAACACGATCAACTCGAGCGCGGACGCTTCGGTACCGTTTTGCGAACTGTTCCCGGAAGACGACGAGTGCGCGGAGTACGTGCCTTTGAAGAAAGAGAACCTCGAGGAAGAGGAGGAGAAGAAGGAGAAGACGAAAGTGCACGCGGAGTTATAAATATAGACAATAAAAATCACATATATCTGCTCTTTCTATGAACAAATCCCATGGCATCTCTCACGTCCGCGCACGTCTTTTCCGCCACCTCGTTCGCTCGCACCGCCCCTTGTTCTAACACCGAGTCTAAATACCCTTCCTCGTTCATAATTTCCTCGTACTTTTCTTGAATCGGTTTCAAATGATCCACCACGACTTCAGTCAACGCCGGTTTGAATTCCCCCCATCGCATGCTCGCGCACTCATTCAACACCTCCTCTCTACTCATACCGGTACATAACTCGTACATGGTCAACAAATTCTTCGCTTCTGGTCGTTCGTCGTCGTAATTCATCCCTTCTATGGCATCTGTTTTGCACCTTTTAATCTTCTGCGCGATCACGTCCGGCGAATCCAAAACGTTAATCCGACTCCCTTCCGCCGGGTTGCTCTTACTCATCTTCGCGCTTCCATCGGTCAAACTCATCACCCGCCCGCCACTCTTCGGCGTAAACGCCTCTGGTACAATCAATACGTCTTTCCCCCGAAATCTCCCACTCGGCGACTTCTCGTTCTTCCCTCGTTTTTTCCATTTATTCCCGCCGTATAAATTGTTAAATCTCCCGGCGATGTCTCTCGTCAACTCTAAATGCTGCCTTTGATCCTCCCCAACTGGAACTAAATCCGCGTTATACAACAAAATATCCGCCGCCATCAACACCGGATAATCTAAAAGTCCAACAGACACGTCCTCGCCTTGTTTCCTCGCTTTTTCTTTGAACTGAATCATCTTCTCCAACCATCCGATTGGCGACACGCAGTTCAACAGCCAACACAGTTCGCTGTGCGCGGCGACGTGCGATTGCACGAAAACCGACGCTTTCTCCGGACTCACCCCAGCGGCTAAGTATATCGCCGCCGATTTCCTCGTGCTCTCTTCCAGCTCTTTCGGCGAGTGTCCGCCAGCCGTAATCGCGTGTAAATCCACCACGCAGTAAAACGCTTCGTGTTCGTCCTGCAATTTCACGTAGTTTTGAATCGCTCCGAAATAGTTCCCCAGGTGGATGGAACCGGTCGGTTGGACGCCGGATAAGACCCGTTTCATCCTTTCTTTTTTCTCTTCACCCGATGCTCCTTCCGAGGACGACGTCTGCGACGCGGAGGAGATAACGGAGAACTTTCGAGGACGGAAAGGAGAAGAAGAAGAAGAACGCAACACACCCATCGACGCAGACGGATGAGACTTTGGATAAAATGAATGTAATCCCTTCTTTGAAGAGGGCGACGGCACGAAGACGCACCGAGAGGAAGAACAACTCGAAGAAGTCGAAGCCATCGTCGTTTTCGAACGCAGGAGTGGTGGTGGTGCAGGTGCGAGAGAAAAAGATGAAGACATTCTTCGTCTGAGCGCAGCGAAAGTGCTGCTCATTTAGTGAGGGGAGTTTCCCCGAATTCACTCACAAAATGTATGCACACGCGTATGAATACACGCACACATAAACAGATGGGAAAAAGAAGCGAACGATGACAAAGTTCTCTCCCTCGTCAATGTGGAGCGTGCGAAATATGGTGCACTTATTCGCGTGGTTCCTCGCGTACGCGGAACAGATGTTCGTTTCGAAGCGTCGACACGTTCTGCGTCGTTGGAATCTTTCTCGTCGTCGCGAATACGCGCGCGAGAAGAAGAAGAACGGGCGGGAAAAAGGAGTACCACCGAAACGAAAACCAAGAGGCAAAAGAGTCGCGTACTTCGTGACTGGGTGGTCCTCTGGCATCGGGTTTGAGACGTGTTTGTCGCTTTTGCAAGGACATAAAGAAGAAGAAATGGTGGTGGAGTTGCATTTGCCAACTCGCGCTTTTCCCCCAGGAGGAGTGGGTAATAAAGGGCGTTTGAGAGAAGGCGGAGACGAAGAAGCAAACGATGCGGGAAAAAGGCTGCGAAGCGAGGCAAAATCGAGAGGTTTAATTGAAACGGGCGAGAAGGAGAAGAAGAACAGGATTGTTTTGGCAAAGATTGATTTGGATTGCGCGACGTTGGCCATCGACGCCGGCGCCCGAAAGCGAGCGAGGAAGTACTTCGCCGAGAACGAGGTGGACGTTTTGATTCACTGCGCGGCGGAGTGCAACGCGGAGAGGAGGGTTTTAGTGCTCGAAGAAGGTGGTGTAGATCGAGAGGCGATGTGTAACGTCCTCGGGCCGGCGGTTTTGACCAAGCTGTGGAGAGATGAAATGAGCGTAAACGATAACCGCGAGGACGGCGGCGGCGGCGCGATGAAGAAAACGGTGGTGTTTGTCGGGTCGTTTACGCATCGAGCGAGACTTGGGGTATGCACGCGAGCGAACGCGAAAGAGTGGATAAATCGTCTCGATCGGTGCGCGAGCGCAAGGAAAGAGAAAGATTTTGAAACGTTAGGTGTGAGGTACGCGCTGAGCAAGCTGATGGTGACCGCGTACGCGCTCGGAAAGATGAGAGAAGAAGAAGATAGAGACGATAGTTTCGTGAGGGTAAAAGTGGTCGATCCGGGATTGTGCCGCACGAAACTCACGCGAACGTGGCCGAAAGCTTTGCGTTTGTTGTACGAAATTCCCATGCGAACGGTTGGTTTGCTAGAACATCCTCGGAAAGGTGCCGAGCGCATCGTTCGCGCTGCCACGCTTTCCGAAGACAACGAGAAAGAAAAAGAGTGGTCAAACGCGGTCGCATATTCGCATATTGCGAGGGACGAATTGGTACAAAGGCTATGCGTCAAAGCAGTGGACGGGTTCATCGAGAGAGAGAACGCGCGCGGATGCATTAGCTATTAGATTTAGAAACAATAAGTGTATTTTTACAAAACGAGCAATGAATGCAATACAACTACAGAAATGACGATGAATTCTTTTCTTCCACTTTTTCTCTCCTCTTTTTCTTAGTCCCGGTTTGTATACTCGAACAAAAGCCTAGTGGCCGCGCTGGACACTGAGACGAGTTGCATGCGCAACTTTTTAGTCAGCTTATACATGAGCGAAAATTGGGTTTCGGTTTGCGTTTCATCCGCTGCTAACGTTCGAGACATGGACGCTTGCAAAGAGTCACCAAACGCGATTTCAGCCTCGGAACCGAGAGTAAACTGCGCACCAGTTGCGAACGGGTCCATGCCAGGATCTAGCGACAAGAGACCAGGGAGGGAAGGTGCGGCCGTCACGCGCCATCGCGCGTTACCGACGTTCCCACCGGCTTCGATTTTAGGCATCAACGACGCTAATGTCGACGAGGCTAAGGAGGAAAACGCGATTCGTCCATCGCGTTCTAACAACGATTGCGAGAGCTGTCCTTCGAAAATCCTCGCCGCTTCTTCGGGAGATAAACTCGAGAGACTGGCTAAACCGCCGCCTTCGCCACCCGAACCAGACGCAGATTCCGTCGCTGAAGATAAGACGAGATTTTTCGACCACTCTGAAGCTTGGCCTTGAATCAAAGCTCGGACATCGGCGCCGAGTAAGGAGACGTCCACCATTGGATCGAGACCGTTTTCTGGGATAAAAACTGCGCGGTTCGGGTGTTCTCGGTTCAAACGGACTTGCGCAGCGACCAAGTTCACGTCGCCTCTATCAAAATTAATCACGCCAGATGGGCGTAAACGCTTCGCGTCGGCTGCACCATCGATGGTCACTTCGCCGCTGACGCCAAAGTTCAAAACGAACGGATACACGATGGACATTTCCGGACCGATTTGGACTTTTAAACCGCGAAAGCGAACATCCGAGAGCTTGTCCAAGTTACGTTCCCGACGTAACCGCGCTTTCTCTAAAGCTGCCCAAGCTTCTGGGTCATTCGCAATAGCCGCGCGTTGCAAAACGCTCGCCAAATCTGTCGATTGTTTGCCTTCGCGATCGATACGCGAAAGCAAATCATCCTTGCCTCTGTTTGCGCCTGGAATGTCGACATCTTTTTTCCCATTTTCGGCTCCTGAAAGTGCGGCGTCTTCCGGCTGACCAGGCGTTGCGGTGACTTGGCCTTTTGAAAGTTGTATGGACCCTCCGACTTCAGGTGCGCTGATTGTTCCCTTCAAAACGAGACCGGCATTGACTTGACCGTTGTACGCGTTTCTCGCGCGCACGTCCAATCCTTGAATATCAACTTTCAATCCAGCTTGCGTATCCGCTCGAGCGACTAAATTATCCCATGTATCTCCGCCTCGTGACTTTCGCCTTTGAATAACTGGGATTGCGCCTTTAATTTTTACGAAACCTTTACCGCATCTCCCTTCGATATCGTCTGCGTACAGCGTGTTTCGTTGAATTCGAATCGTAGCGTTCGTCGGCGCAAAAGGTTTCGCCAGGAACGGAGAGACAATTTTCGCGCGTCTTATTTCAGCAACTCCATCGAACACTGGGTTTTCAGATGTACCTCGAGCGTGTAACGCGATGTCCGCGTTCCCGCTTTGCCATTCGACGTTATCGGTACCACCGGAAGCGGCGGCGCACAGAATGCACATCCCGGCGTCTCGAACTTTCGCATCCACGGCTAAAGACTGATCGTCAGCTTCTGGTAATGGTACGATACCAGACGCGCGAACGATACCACTCGAACCGCCATCAGAAGCACTCGTCATCGGCGACGCTTCAAAATCAAATTCAACGCGTTGTTGGTCGTTCAACAACGCTCTCGCTTCCACCGCGGAGAGCTTCGTGGATCCAATCTTACCATCGCGAAGTCGAACGAGGACGTCCCCAGTCGGTTCTTCCACGGAACCTCCCAAGTGCCCTTGCACTAACAAGTTCCCGTCGATTCGAGGTAGCGCAGATGGCCATAAAGGTCGAAAAACCTCGGTAAGAAAACCAATCGGTAAGTCTCGCAGACTAAAGTTGGCGTCTTGCACCTCGCCGCCGACGGCGCCTTGCGCGGACAAGGATGCAGCGTCGGAGGTGATTTCAAGGCGTTCGAGCTTCATGCCGTCTTTCTCGTTCGCGGAACCTAACGCCTCAGCTTTTCGAACAACGTGTGGCCCCCAGAGAAGGTTTTCACCCGACACGTCGAATTGAACGGACGTCGGATGTGAACTTTCTAAGTTACTCAAAGCGGTGTTAAACGCTCTCGAGGAATCTTTGAAAAAGTCGCCATTCGCTGCAGCCTGTTCGTCTTTACCGGCGTCTTCTTCATCGAGGAGTGCAGTTGGGACGCTTGTCTTCTTGATTGAATTTCCCGACGCTTGCACGACTCCACGCCATTCACCTTTCAAATCTTGTAACCCGGGCAATTGCACCGCCTTCTTCTCTGTATCCGCTAAATCGTCGTCGATGTCGTCGACGTCGATGAACTCCGTCGTTCTTCGATGACGCTGCAGTTTAGACTTTCGCTTCTTTTTGTTGTTATTCTGTCGCTGTTTTTTCTTATCGACTGCGTTGGAGGTCATTTTTTTCTCTCTCGATTCCATCAACTGTTCGAACACGTCTCGAGATATGTCTTGCGATATCACCGATGCTTGAGAAATCGCATTCACGAACGCCTCCTTGGCTCTACCGTACTCCTGCGGCGTCGACTCTTCGCGTAAACTCGCAAAGAGGCGAACAGCGGGGAGCATTTCTTCAACGTCTGCGGACGGCACCGCAAGTCGGAAACGCCACTCGCCTTCTGCTTTTGGCGCTTCCTCGGGGTTCATGGGCGGAAGCTTCTGTAACGAAGGCGCACCTGGTTTGTTGAAATTTGGCGCTCCACTCGTGCGATTCCGTCCATCAGCATCTCCGTTTCGGCGGTTTCGTGGTTTAAACTGTTTAAACACGTTCGAGAAGCGATCTTTCTTCACGGCTTGGGTTTCCGTTGACGGCGTGTCGTTCATCTTTTCTTGGAACCACGCGTCGCGTTCGTAGGACAACGGTTGTGAGGTGGACGCCGACGCGATAGAGCCAAACGGAGTTTCCACGTTACGTTCTTCAAAAGGAGAGATGTACGGTTTCACGGACCCGTTGTCCGTGTATTCGCTCGAGATCATCGATGACGTTGTTGGCGTTGCTTTCGTCGCTTTATCGTGTTGTTGGCATTGTTCTCGGTCAAAGGCGTCGTCTTCGTCTGCGTCTTCGTCAATCTGCTCTTGCATTTCGAGTTGTTCCATGCGCACGATGCGAGCTTCCTCTTCCAACTCTTCCGGTGTTTTCGTTCGAACTTCCTCGCCTTTGTTGATCTCGTCGTCACCCTGAGTCGATGGAGATGAAAGTGTTTGCTGTTCCTTGATTAAGTTTGCCGCCGGGTGCTTTTTCATGTCAGAGAAGAATCCGGAAAATAAACCTTTATTGTTGCTATTGTTGTTGTTGTCGTTATTTTTGGTTTCCTTCATCGCATCCGCCGCGGCGGCGGCGACGACTGAAGAAGTTTCATTCTCTGACGACGTCACCGCTAACGCTGGCTCCGTTACGGCATCTTCTTCTTTACCTGCTTCCGCGACTAAATCGACATCAATAAGGTCAGACAATAGCGAGGCATCGCCTTCCGACATTGTTCGTTTTTGTCTCTCGACTCTAGATTCTGGCAATTTGGACCACACGGCGTCCGGTAACATGTACTCGCCATCAGCTTCGTACCTCGAACGCGCTTGCTCGAGAGTTGCCGAGTGAAGTTTTACCGTTTTACCGCTCCAAGAAACCTCGCCTTCTGCTAAATCGCCGGTGAAACCACTCAGACGTGGCTTTTCGACGCGTAAAACCCCTTCGCCAACTTTTTCTCGTAAATCTAATCGCGCAGACGCGACGTCCACGCGACCTCTCAAAGATCCGAGTTCCAAGTCGTCCAATTTCAAGCCAGCGAGTTCGAATGCGCCTGCAAAATCACCAAACTCAACGCCCGCTCGTAAAGCGCCGCGACGTAATGCCGCAGATGCTTTACCGTCGGCAGATATTTCCGCCGACAACGACTCGTCTGATCTGCCTTTCGCCGAGAGCGATAAACCATCAGTGGCCGAGGCGAAAACTTTGCCGGTCAATTTCGGAGCAAGCTCGAGTTTGTTCAGTTTCAAGTTATCCAACTGCGCGGTACCTTCAAACGTCGGGAAGGCGCTACTTTGTTTCTTCTCTTCGTCACTCGCGGCGATTTCGCTACCTTTATCATCCGTTGCAGCGACGCCATCGGAGTTCTCAGCACCGGCGACGGATGCCGTTGGGGTTGAAAATTTACCTTTCACGCGCGCGCGCCCGGTTACTCGCAATCGAACGCGGTCGGGATCTCGAACGTATCGCAACTTTTCCGAAACAGCTTCGCCACCTTCTTCCCGACCATCTTCTAAATCAAACAAATCAAACCCGTTCGCTCGTCCATCAACTTCAGCGGCCGTGTATGCAGGCTTCCCAGCTTCAATCGCATCTTCCACGGTTACAGCAGCTAACGCTTTTTCTAAGGGAGGAAATTCCGTCTTTACGTCTGCATCGATTTCAATTGAAGGTGTTTTCAGCTTTGCAGTGATACCTTTCCGTTCTATTGTTACTCTACCGCCCACATCGGCGTCGTGATCTATGTTCCAGTCAACGTTAACCTTGGGACCGGAATGTGCACCTTCGATGGTCGCCGTAGCATCCGCGTAGCCAGGAGGACACACGCGGTCAATCCAAGCGCCGATTTCATTTTCTGCGTCAGTGGTGCTATTACTAGTCGATGGCGAGTTTTCGTCCCCACTCCCATTCGCGTTACTAATGCTATTATCGAATCCTGTTGTTGCTACTTGTCTCGCTAATGCTCTCGGATCAACGTCTGTTGCCGTTGCTTCCACGTTAATCGCGGCTGGGTCATGCAACGCGTCCGGATTTATCTTGATCGATCCGCTCGCACGCACTTTGCCGCCCGCAACCAACTGACCTTCTGCCGAATGCAAGACGAAAATATCCTTCTTTGGTTCCACCGTCCATGTCGCTTTCACGTTCCGAATGGGAACACGATCGTAAGCTGCAACGGCGCCTTCCTTTTCGTACTTCTTCACCGCGCGATACGACCAGGCTTTCTCCTCTTCCATCGTAGCGCTGAAATCTTTCGCGTTCTCTTCTGGTAAAAAATCTGTCGTTTCCGCTTGCCCGGTGAAGACAGGCGCTTCCAAAGGGCCAGAAACGTACAAGAATCCTTTCAAGGCGCCCGCGAGCGGTCTCGGTGGAGGACGGACACCTAGTGTTTCTCGCAAAGCGTGTGCCTCTATTGGTGCGATTTGACCGGAAAGGCGATATTCTCCTCTCGGCGCGTGAACTTTCGCGTCCGGGCCTAAAAGTAAACTTTTCACCGGAAGCGGGTTCAAATCCAAATCGCCCGTGACTGTAATTGGGACGTGACCGTAGTGACCTCTCCCGTTGTGAATGTACATGCGTCTTTTCTGGAAAACTAAATCTAACTCCGTGTCCGCGAAGTCATCCGTGGCGTCGTAAAAGTGGAAACGCAAGTGCTTCCCTCTCAACTCGCCGGAAAACTCTGGGAAAAGCCACGTCGATTGGTCTTTCGCCAAGATGTTAATCTCGCCGTCCAAGCGCCCAGCGTGCATATCGATCGGTAAACCCGGGATGCATCGGTCAACAAACGCCGCAGAAGCGTTGGAAGCGTTCACTTTAACTTTCAAATCTGGCATGGCTATATCGTCTTCACCCATTGGTTTCTGATTCTTCTCGGGATTTTTATACTGCACGTTCACTTTAAGCAAGCCGCCGTTATCGGTACGACTCTTTTCATATTTCAAACTTCGTTCTTCGGCGTCAGAGTTGTGACCTCGAAGATTTCGGGCCGCAAAATTCGCGATGAACGTGTTTTGTCTCTGTTCTGGAGGCGTCACTCGAGAAATTGGATTGAACTTTGCGTCTAGATCGAGCTCACCTTTCGGCGATATTTTCATAGTCGCCGAAAGGTTCTTCACGTTCCTCGGTTGAGAATCTCCAGCCATGTGCAAAGCCGCAACGCCACGTTCGAGCTTAATCACGCGCACTTCAAAGCTTGGACCACTCGCTGTTTTATTTTCACTCATTGCATTCGTCGCCTCCGCGCTCGCTTTTTTCACGGCATCTAAATTAAACGACGGTCGCGCCGAGGGCAAATTCGCTTGAAAAGTGGGTAAATCTTCCGGGTACCCAAACCAAGACTGATTGACGCCTTGCTTCAAAGTCGCTTTGACGCCATCCAACCGAATTTCCGCAACTATTTTCCTCCGAGTGATGGAGCGCACTAAATCGTATGAAATTTTCGCGGTGTCGACTTCGACGATTGATTTTTCGCCTCCAGTCGTTTCCGCGCCCACGACTAAGGGCCCAACTTCTAAAACCGGTCCAAAACCTAAAATGCCAGGAAACGAAAAGAGTTTGCATCTGCCTACGCGCACTGGACGACCAACAACGGATGATGCTAACTCTCCAATTTGCGGTAATCTCGGGCCAATCATTCCAGGGCCGATGACGTAATGACACATCGCCGTGAGCGCCGTGGACGCAAAGAGAACCCATTTCGCCGTATTCTCGAGCCGGGAACGCCATTGGATCCAAAAGCTTTGCCAGAGCGCATCGAAGACCGCAAGAGCGTCTCCCAGAGTGCTGTCCTTCAGCGTTTTTAGAAGTTGCTCGCGAAACGACAAAGCTGCCAGGGCTTGCGACGTGATGAGCGCGAGCGCTTTTTGCGCGTTGTTCTCCTTTTCATCATCATTTAGACGCGCCGGTTTTGAGATTTTCCGTATGACTGTCCCTACTCGAATCGGCTTCGCACTCGAATCGGCGGTATAATTCTGTTTATTATCATCGTTCTTCTTACTGACGAGATTTCTGAGCGAAAACTTTTGCTTCACCGCTTTCAACGCCTCTTCGTTTGCCGCGTTGATTGCAAACGATTGTCTCGTCGGTGGCACTTTATTTCTCAACGGCATCGCAGCTACTTTCGACACGCGACGAATGACCGTCCCATCGGTTGCCATTCTCTTCTTTTTGTTCGCCTCTTCTTCTTTTCGCTCTCGCTCTTCTTTTTCTTTTTGCTTTTGCAAGAGCATCTGTTGTTGCTGTTCCGGATCGTACGAAAAATCATCCATAGATACGTCCACGGAGCCAGCTAAAGGATCAAACGCTAAATCATCTTTCTCCGCTCGACCATTTCTATTCATTTTCTTTTCCGTGGGAGAAGATCTCAACGATGAAGACGAAGTCGTGGACGAAGTCTTAGCTTTAACGCGAATGGTCCCTTCCGGAAGCGGTTGCTCTTCGTCGCGCTCCTTCGACTTTGAAAACTTCTCGTTAAACGCCGCGTCCAAATCAAAATCCTCGTCGCCTTCATCCTCCGAAACAATCTTCCTACCAGTCACGTTCATCGCATCCAAATATTCCTCGTTCGTCTCTTCTCCGTCCTTCATCGATGTCTGACGCGTCATCCCCGCTCGTCGTCGTCGTCGTCGTCGCCATAGTTCTTTCCTTTTCTCCTCGAATCCTCCAAAAGAAGAAGAAGAAGAAGTACAACAACAACACCAACAACTCCGCGACGACGAAGCGAGAGCAAACGTCACGACGCCGTGCGCGTACCGCCTTCGTCCACCCCTCCTCGTCATCTCGCGACAGACAGACACGCGCATCTCTCTCTTCGCGCCGAAAAAGAAGAGCGATTTCCGCGCGGACACGATGCCGTCGCGCATGCGAAACGACGACGAAGAAGAAGATCCGCCGTCCTCGCGGAGGATTGGTGTTGGATTATCCGTTGAAGAAGCACTCGACGAAATTGCGGTCGAACTTTTTCTTTTCCCAAACAACAGACGACTCTCATCACCACGACAACCGCGTCCTCCTCCTCGACAACGACTCGACCGTTGGTGTTGTTGTCCTTGCGGTTGCTTTTTGGCCGGTGAGATGTTTTGTGCACCACCAACACTCCTCCTCCTCCTCGGAGGAACGACATCCCCAACACCGCCGTGAGCATTCACGCAAATCATCCGCATCTTTTTTCTCTCTCTTAAACTCTTCCGTCGTAGGTTCAATCAAGGTTCTTCGCTCTTCTTCTTATCGTCGTCAAAAAAGATTAGCAGTGTTACGCGCAGCAGCGCTCGTCCTCTTTTCTCAGCGTCGTTGTCGTCATCAATGTCATCATCATCATCGCACAGCACAACAGTCTTTTTTCTAAAGAGTTTTCGTTCGTTTTTTTGCTTGAGCTTTGAAGGACGCCAAAAACCCTAAATTAGTGTTTACAGAAAAAATACTCGGGAAGAGATTAATTAGATACGAAAAGAAAGCGCGAAACGCGCGCTGCGTTGTGCTTCATCTTTGCCTCTGAATATATACGCACGCAGTATTCATCGGCGCATTGAGCATCGCACATCGTGAACTCCTTTTTACTCTCTTTTTTCAGATATTTTTGGAATCATTGATCATGCTTCGACGTACGCGCGGCTTGGTGGCTCTGAGGACGGTGGTGTTGGGGAAACGCAGGTGGTTGTTTCCTATGAAGTCGTCCTCCGGAGCCGGCGCTTTCTCTTCGTCGTCGTTTACATCCGAAAGCAATAAAGATGTTGAGGAGAAAAGGAAAGAATTTGTGAAAGAACGAACGGAGGAGGCAGAGGAAATGCTCGATCGAAAACAGCGCGAGTTATTGGAGGAAGAAATCTCCGCGGAGGAGTACGGCGAAAACCCAGAAACGAAGCCAGCGCACTTGGAAGCGAAAGCGTCTTCTTTGAGAGAAGACGCGATCGCGTTGGAGGAAGCCGCCGACATGGCGAGGAAACGCATCGAACGACACCGACGCCAAAGAACGAGAGAGCTGGAAAATCGAGCGAAGGAATTGAGAGACGAAGCGAGGGATTTAGAGCGCAAAGCGTACGCGTTGCGAGAAGACGAGGCGGATTACGGAGGGAAGTATTATCGCGACGGCGGCATCCCGCGAGACGGCGTTTGAATTCTCATCACGAAATGGAAACTCTGAGAGTGGAAGACTGGAGGACTGTCTGAGAGAGCGTGTGTGTGTGTGATTGTGTGTGTGTGCGTCTTTTAAAACGTGCGATAAAAACGCTTTCTTTTCTGCGCGCAAACTCGTCTTTCGCTGTTGAAAATCGTCACACTTTTTGCCCCTGTATAGACCTAAACTAAATCGTTCGGGAGATCTACCACGCGGGACAGCAACAACGACATCGAGACTTTTCGAGGATTCCTCGAGGATAAAACGCAGAGCAGTAGAACGCATTCTTTTTGTACTCTAGTAGCTTTTTAAACGTCTCTCTGATGATGCGCGATCCGAAGAGGCAGACGAAGTGCGCGCGAATGGCGGCGGCGAAATCCACGCTTTTCTCTTTCCTCTCGCTCTCTTTCTTCCTCTTTTCTTCGGGGGTTGTCGAGGCGTCCGTGTCGTCGGATGCCGCGACGACGATTGAAATGCACGGTTCTGGCACGACCAACCCGTCCAAGTACTTCTGGAAGGCGATGGATATTTTGGAAGAGCGAGCGGGGAAACCGGTGCGAATGACGTACCGAGCCGTCGGGTCTGGGACGGGACAAACCGAGTTCATCGGGGACGTTTCGGACTTTGGTTCCGCAGATATTCCGTTGAGCAGCACTCAACACAGCGGTTTCGCTGGTACTGTCGTGCAAGTGCCGTTTCAGCTCGGCGCGGTGAGTTTCTTTCACAACGTCGCCGCGGACGACTTGGGCGTCGCCGGTCGATTGAACTTGACCAGCTGTACGTTGGCGAAGATCTTTAGAAGAGACATCACGACCTGGGACGATGCGACGATTGTCGCGGAGAACCCGAACTTATCTGTCCCGGCTGGGCAACCGATTACGATCATCCATCGATCGGACGGGTCGAGTTCGACGTACGGGATTACGAGTTATTTGTCCGTGGCGTGTCCTACCGTTTGGACCGGCGGGCCTGTGAAAGATGCCAGTTTGTTCCCTACGCATGCGAACGCGAAACCTCACCAAGGAAGCGGTAACGTGGCAAACGCAATCGCTGAGCACCAGTATTCAATTGGGTACATCGACGCCGGTCACGGTCACGAGCTCGGGTTTCAAGAAATTTCCTTGACAAACAAGTTCGGTCAACAGTTGGTTTCGAAAGAGGCGAACATTCCCAAAGCGGCGACGGAGTATGGTACCTTACCATCGATTGAAGACGATTGGAGTATGGTGTCTTTGATTAACTTGGATGGTGAAGATGTGTGGCCGATTACCGCGTTTACGTACATTTACGCGAGAACGACCCTTACCGGCGAGGTCGGGAGGCTCGTCAAATCGTTCATGATGTATTGTTTATCCGACGAAGGTCAAGCCATGGTTCCGGACTTTTTGTTTTACGCGCTCGACAGCACGACGACGGCATCGATGAGAATGCAGGTGGACTCAAAGATTGCTTTAACCACGTGGACATTTGAATTGGCTTCCGCCACTCAACCGACTGTCGGTATGGGCGCAAACGTGTTTTCTGCTAAGCGGAAATCTTACGGCGATTACGAGCGCGAACTGCTCGTTTCCAAAGTGGAAGTCTTGGAGTCCTCCGTGGCGAACTTACAATCGATGGAGTCTATACCCGTTCACGGCTCTGGGACGACCAACCCGTCGAAATTCTTTTGGAAACTCATGGACACTTTGGAAGAGCGTTCGAGAATCCACTTGTCCATGTCCTACCGCGCGGTCGGCTCGAGTACCGGCATTAAAGAATTTGTCGGCGCTGACAACGGTTACGAACCTTATTCGCACTTTGGTTCTGGGGATATCGTCGTCCCTACGGCGGATTATACCGACTTGAACAACGCCGGCAAAAGCTTCGTGACGATTCCGTTCCAACTCGGCGCGATTTCCTTCTTCCACAACGTTCCGGGCGTTCCGGATGGCAAAGCGTTGGACTTACAACCGTGCGTTTTGGCAAAGATTTTTACTCGAAAAATCAAAACTTGGGACCACGCGGACATTTTGAGTTCCAATCCTGGCTTTTCACCACCGGCTGGTAAAGAAATTACCGTCGTTCGACGCATTTACGGTTCTTCCTCGACGTCGTTGATCTCCCAATACCTCCACAAGGTGTGCCCGAGTGATTGGGACATCGGTGTTGGCTCGGGTAACGCGGCGAGTTCGAACCCGACGGTGCCGACGAAGGCGCCATTTTGGCCCTCCGACACGGTCGGCGCGGAAGGTTCTGGTGGCGTTTCCGACGCCATCAGCGCCACGGAGTATTCCATCGGGTACATCGAATCCGGTCACGGACAAGCGTTGGGCCTCGCCGAAGTTGCCTTGCAAAACAAAGACGGCAACTACTTGACGGCCGCGGATGCCGACATTGGCTCCGCCGTGATGCAAATTATGTCCTCCATTCCAAACGCCGACGGCGATTGGGACAACGACAATTTGTCTTTGCTCGATTTGGGTGGCGAAAAGACGTGGCCAATCACCGCGTTTTCGTTCATGTTCATTCGAAAGGATTTGACCTCCCTGGGTCGCTCTGGCCCAGCCGTCAAAGCGTTCGCGGAAATGGTCTTATCCACCGAAGGTCAAGCGATGCTCCCGGACTTCGGTGCAAACGCCGTCCCGGCTTCCATCATTGAAAAAGGCGTCGCCGGTCTCGCGCAGTTGAAATTCGCCGCCACTTCGACCATGTTCATCCACGAACTCTCCACCTTGGCCGGCACCGGCATGGGCACGCACGTTCTCTCCGTCAAACGTAAACGTTGGGCGGATGTCGAACGAGAGCAACTCGTCGCCGACTTTGAAAAGCTCAAGGCGGACTACGAAGCGACCATTGCCGCTTTGAAAAGTGAAGACGCCAACACCATCACCAAAGACGAGTTGGAACGCTTAGCCGTTCCGGCGTTGGTATTTGCCGTCATCGCGTTTCTCATGATTTGCACCAGCTTAATCTTGGGCGGCGTTTCCTGCACTCGAACGCGAAGACACGAGCGCTTCTTCAACGAAGACGACACGTTGCGCGAGAAATACGCCACATCTTCGAGAGCGTAAACGAGCTTTTGAGGAAACGCGAGGAGAAGAGGAGGCGTCCAAACGAAGAAGGAAAGAAAAAAGAAAGAGAAAAGTTCCATTTATACATACAAACGCGCGTTGAAATGTGATTGTATGCGTGAAATTGATTCGTGCTACCGTATATCTATCCTTACATCTACATTATTCTAAACGCTCTACTTTTCTACATCGCGCGCTGTGCGAACCCTTTCGCATTCGAGCAGCTCCCCGATTGAATGCATTCCCTCGTGTTCTTAAACGCACATCTCCTACTCGTCCTCCCCGTCCTCTTCTTTCGGTGGTGGTGGTAATCCGCACGGCAGGAGCATTTTCTGTTTCATCTGGTACCCGACTCTGCTGATGCTCTCGTTCTCCGCGACTGCGAAATATTGGAGCATGGAATGTTTCCCGACGTAGTGCGCTAACGAGTCTCGATGTTGATTGACGATCCACTCGTACTTGGAGACGTCGGCGTGCCCGGTGCCGACGTACCGGGTTTGCAACGCCTCGAGCTGCGAATTAATGTTGAACCTATCCGCGCCGGCGAGTTCGGACATTTGAATGAGTATTGTTATGTAAACCTGTGAGTGTTCTTGTTCGTGTTTTTATGCGGCGGAAAGTGACTTGTGGGAAAAGACGAATGCGCAAAGAAACGCGAGATGCCCAAACTAAGCGAGATGTTTAGATGATGTGACTACTTATGCTATTATTACATACATTTTTTATGCGCGCGCGTTACTCTCTCTTTCTCTTTCCTCTTTCTCTGTCTGACTGTCTCTCCGTTCCTCTCGCGGTGGTCGTCGTTGTCACATGTTATACTTTCACGTAGACAAAGCACTCGCCGTCTCGATCCATCATGACCCGAAAATCCTCGTCTACGTATTTCACGTACGTCGTCGCGAGTGGCGGCTTACCTTTGTTCCACGGGAGCAGTTTCCAGACTCTGTTCACGGGATAGTCTCGATCTAAGAACCACGGTAAAAAGAGAGGCGGTTCGGGAATGCCCTCCGTTCGTTCGACTCTCGTTTTCACGAGCTCCAAATCTACGCGACCGGTCGTTTCGTCCACGTCCATATTTTCGGCGAAAGAAACCACCCTTCCCCCGAACGTCGGCAAGAGTTTAAACCATCCAAGGATGGGAATCACGGTCGATTTGAATAATATCGTGTCGAAGTCTGATTCTAACGTCTTCTTTTCGACGTCGATGCGTTGCGCGACTCTTCCCACCGTCGACGCCCCCCACGACATGACTTGCAAGTCGTGCAGACGAAAGAACACCTCGGAACTTTTCGCATCGCCAAACGTCGCGTCCCCGAACGAGTCTTGAATGGCCATGAAGAATGGAGAAGAGCGGAAAATCTGCTTCGTCGCCAACACGCACTCCCACTCTCCGTTTAACTGCTCTTTCTCGATTTTGTTGGAGTTCCCCGTCGATACTGGGTACGATGTCAAGAGCTCCACCAATACTTTCACTTCCTCTCTGTGTTTCCGGTTGTACTCGTCTAACGGCGCGTACGCTTTTTGCGGGAAGAGGAGTTGCCCTCGATCGGTTTTCGCGCCGAGTTTGATCAGTTCCAGTTTAATGCCTTCTTTCGTCGATGATGATGATGACGATGGTGTTTTCCCCGTCGTCGTCGTCGTCGCTTCCGAGGCCGAAAAAGATGAAGAAGAAGAAACGTAAGAACGACGCACGCGACGCAAACGATGAAGTTCCAATCTGTGGTTATCAGACACCCGAGATGATGCTGCGCGATGAGAGGGCAAAATCGACGCGTGCATGTTTGTTTTGTATTTCCTTTACAATGCGGACTAAAAATGGATAAAATGGAAGCAGAGGAGACTTGTGTTGAATTGATGAATTCTTAACGAAGAGAACTAAAACGCTATCATCTGATCATAATCGCACCGGACTTTGACGAAGTCTTCTCTCTTTTCTACGCGTCTTCTTCTCCTAATCCTCCTCTTTAAACCTCTTCATCCTCCTTTAAAACGTCCAACAAATTCTTCGCGCCGGTCGCTTCCGCGTACGCTTTCAAAGGCGCTCGCAAATGCGTACCGAATTTTTCTAAAATTTCCTTCGTCTTGTCCATGGGCAACATGTTCGCGAGCACGGGGAAGGACCGCGGCGCGGCTTTTTTGCAGCTTCGCGCGAAACCCTCCCAGATGCCGCGGTCCATCGTCCAGACTTTTCTTTTCGCGAGCTTTTCGAGAAGTTCCAGGGAGAATTCTTTCAGCGACGGGTGCGCGGTTTCCGCGAGCATGGCGGTGCGCATGAAGAGTTTCGGCAGAGGCGTTCGGTCGACGAGATGCGAAAGCGCCGAGGCCACCGCAGAGGAGGTGAAGTAGTCCGCGGTATCGGCAGAGAAGCAGGTGTTGCAAACGTTGACGAGCGATTTGAGGGAGACTCCTGCTTTATTCGCGGTGTCGTTTGCGGCGTCGTCGGTGGTGCGAATGTCGAGTTCGTGCAAGGCGACGAGAACGTCCGTGGCGGACGCCCGAGCTTCGAGGTTGGAGTTTTGCAAACTCACGACGGCGCATTCAAACGCCGACGGCGAAGGCACGTCCACCAGTTTTGGGAGCAATTCTTTGGCTTTCTCTTTTTCGATGGACCCGAAAACAAGAGCAACTTCCATGTAAGCGTCCGGTAAACTCGAATCTTTTTTGGTCGATTCAACCGCGAGCGTTTCGCAAGCGTTCACGAGCGCTTTCGGCAACGGTGCCGGCGCGGAGGCTTTAGCGAGCGCTTGGACGATGTACAGTATCAACGGCCTCGATTCGATCGTAGACGATGCGATGACACGAACAATGTCGGGAGATGATGGGCCTAACCGCCGGGCTAAGCCAGCGACTGGTCCGTGTAATCCTTCGCGAAGTTCGAGAGGAAGCGCTTCGTACGCCGCGAGGACGTTTGGAAGTAAAGACGGATTTTTCGCAGTCAACGCGCACAAAAGCAAAGAAGGCGCAACGGCAATCTTTTTCGCGCTCGCGTACGGGTCGGACAGTTCTTGCTCTTCCTCCCTTTCTTCTTTCTCTCGATGGTCGTCGCCTTCTTGTTCCGCGGTGTCTTCAATTCCAGTCGTCATGCCTTTGATGGCTTCCGCTTCGTTCTTTTCAATCGCGCGCGCCTCGATCGCTTCGTTGGCTAATTGCAACTGCGCCGCACCAATATCGCGGCCGTTCTCCGTCGCCGATTTGATGGCGTACTGCTCAACTTCGTTGGTTGTTATCACCCCAGTCGTACTCGCGTCCGCCTCAGCCGCGTGCTGTTGGTGTAATCGATTCGCCACGAGACGAATAGCTTTCGCCCTCGTGCGTTCGTCCGCGCTCGCGTCCGTGTTCGTCGCACACTCTAAGAGAATTTCCAACGCGTTTGCTCGCGCCGGTGGTCGGTCGACGCACAAATCTCTCAACACGTGCAACGCAAGGTTCACGACAGAATCGTCGTTCTTGTTCGATTCGACGCTAAACGCCTCGTCTCGAGATACGTCGTATTCGTCGATGCCGCTCATACCGAGCATCTCGCGAAGCGCGTCCCAGGCTTTATTAGGAATATCGAACGGAATTTCACAGAGAATTTTTGAGAGGAGTTTCTTTTCGCCCGTGAGCCTTTTTTCGGAGATTTCGTGTCTTCTGGCGCGAGGGTCGGAGGCGAGAATGCGCATGACGGCGCGAATGGCGTCATCTTTGCGCACGCCCATGGAGTAGTAGTGAAACCCGTCTTTGTCCTGCGCGTTGGCGGCGTCTTCGTCTTTTTTCTTCTTCTTTTTATTGTTTTCCGCTTTCGCGGATGAAGCGCCTAAACTCTGCGCGAGCTCCGCCGCGTGCAACGCAGCTAACCATCTCGCGCACGATTGCACGCCGTCTCTTTCTAAAGGCGCGTTCTCATCGTCCACCGGGAACAAAATCGAACGAGCAACCATCGGCGCGTCGGCGACGTGGGACGCTATTCGAAGATTCCCATCCATCGGTTTCAAAACGCCAACTTTCGTTTCGGTCGCCATGGGTGGCCGTTGATTTCGGTCCTCTTCCCCGTCTTCGTCTTCGTTCTTCTTACTATTATTATTACCGCTAGCGACGGAAGAACCGTCTGGAATCGCATCCGCGCAGGCTAATCGTGCTATGAGCGCTAATCGAATACTACTCAATGAATTCGCCTTGGCGTCGCCATCGGCTCTCAGTGCTCCGTACGCTCGTATGCGTTTGGCGCAATCCAACGCGAATTTACGATTTGCACTTTTCGAAAGCTTCTGCACGCGGGCGATGGCGGAAAGAATCGCCCCGGTGCCCAAGTCTTTCTGTTGCGCATTTTCCAGCGATGAAGGCGCCGCCGGAGCGAGCGCACCTTGAGTAGGCGCAAAATTCATCCCCAAAACCGCTTGATTCAATGTCGTCGCCGGATTTCTAAAGAATAAAAGCACCGCGTCCGCCAAGGCGGCTGGCGACGTCGTCCCTAACTGCGTCACAAAATTCTGCAACATGTTCAAATCCGACGCCGCGAGTTGTTCTAAAGTTGCTAAAACTTGTTGTAAAATCCCGGGATCAGTTCTCGGGTGTAACGGCGCCGGCGGTGGCGGAGGTGGAATCCCGTGTCCACCTAGACTGACAACGTGGTGCGGTTGTTGCATCATCGGCAACCCCGCGCCTCCGTAATGTACTGGTTGTTGCTGATGATAATACGGCTGTTGTTGTTGCTGCTGGTAATGTTGAAACTGCTGCTGTTGTAACGGCGGCGGTGGCGGCGGAGCGCGTAAACGCGCTCTCTTCATCCCGCCGTCGTCCCCTCCCGCCGTTAACGGCGCTAAAGAAGCGTCCTCTGATCGTTCTCGCTTAATGCCGCTCCCGCCTCGAATCGAGGAACCGCCGCCGCCCGCCGCGTTCTTCAACAACGCGCTCTTCCCTCTCTCCCGCTCTCTCTGTCGCATCGCTTGTTCAAACGCCGCGGTCGCACCCAATTCTCTACACGCCGAAGCTAATCCATCTTTTAATTCTCCGGAAATAGCAAACGAAGGCGCTTTCTTGGCAATTTCCGTAAACGTTTGCGCGAACGCTTTCGACGCCGACGCTTTCGCCGACGCGGAAATAGCACCACCGCTACTACCACCGCTACCCTCCTCAGATTTAAACCGTTTACTCAAGGTCGAAGACGCGTTCACCAGCGCCTGTAACGATTCTACCGCGTGTCTCTCCGATTTCACGCACACCGTCCCCAGCGCGCCAATTAACGTCAACGTGAACGGTCCGCACGGTTTCGCGCCTTTCTCGATGGTTACTTTCAGCCCGTCCCCTAAAGCGTCCCTTTTCTCGTCCGACAACTTTCCCAACTCGTCCAATTTCAACAACTTATGCGTCGGCTTGACGACCGAGGCCCCCCACCCGACGCCGGCTAAAAGTAAGCACGCGCTTTCGCAAAACTTTGCCGATTGCATTCGCACGCCGTCGTTGACTGTTTCGTTCGAGACGTTCGCGCTTATCGCGCGCGCCAGCGCCAACGCTTTCTCCCACATCAAAGCGACGTTTGAATATTGCTCTTTCTTCTTCGTCTTCTTCTTCGTCGTCTGTGTATTCGTCTTCTCCTCTCCCTCGTCAAAAGAACCCTCCGAATCAATCATCGGATCGACGTTCGCGCCTTCGATCGCCGCGTTCACTAAAACTTCTCGAAACGCGTTCGCGCTCGCCGCCGTCGCTCTCTTTTGCACCGCTGGAAATTGCCCGTCGGAGACTAAGACGAACAAACTCTCCAACACAGACGCGAAATGTCCTCCGTTGCGTTCCACCGCCGCTCTCGACGAGACGGACGATGCGGACGAGAGAGTGGACATGTTTTCTCCGAGTAAAACGCACACGCGTTCGCTCAATTCGCACCCGAACTTGCGCACTCGCGGATCGGTTTCCGTCACGATCGATTCAAACATCGGGCGCAACACGACCGTCATCGCGTCTTTTGCCTCGCTCTCTTGGTCGTCGTCTTTGTTCGCGTTGTTCCCGCGAAAGAGTTCTTCGATTTGTTTCAGTTTTTCCAGTTTTTCCGATATGTTCGAGGTGAGTTTCGAGCTGTTGAGGAGATCGACGGCGGCGTCCGTCGCCCACGAGGATGTCCTCCGCTCGTCGTTCGCCATCGCTCTGATTTCAACGCTCTCTTCTCTCTCTGCGTCGTCGTATCGCGTCTCTCCGCAGAAAAAGCGGGAGGACAGAAAACGAATATGCGTGTAAAAGAGCGGAGAGGCAGAGAGACGCTCTCTTCTTTGTCTTCTTTGTCTTCCCGAAAGAAGGAAAGAGAGAGAGAGAGAGTGCAACACTTGTGCGGGGAAATTACGTCAGACTGTAACGGAACACGTGTTGCATCGAAAGATGACGAAAGAAGAAGCAGCGAAAGCAAAAGAAATCGAGGAAAAGAAGAAGAACGATACTACTGAGAATAAAGAGGAACAACTCGAAGCAACGGAAGAGGAGGAGGAGGAAGAAACGTGCGGATTTTGCGCGTACATGAAAGGCGGGTCGTGTAAACAGGAATTCATGTGTTGGGAAAAATGCGTGGACGACGCGAAGGCGAACGAGGAAGATTTCGTCGCGAAATGTGTCGAGGAAACGACCGCGCTGAGAGAGTGCATGATGAAAGATCCCGGATATTACGGGGAAATGGACGACGAGGGTGGCGGTAATGATGACGATGATGATGACGACGATGATGAGAAAAGTAAGCGTAGTGAGAATAATAAAAGTAGGAGTGAGAGTAGTCGAAAAGATAGGAGTAGCGAGAAAGAGCAGAAGAGGTGAAAGAACAACGACGACGCGTACGATGAATAAATAACAACACTAATGATTTAATCGGAGTCGTCGGAACTTTCCGCCTCGCTTCCAAAACCCCCGAAGCCACTTTTCTCTCGTTGGCGCATCTTTTCGGCTTCGCGTTCGGCGGCTCGACCGATGAGTTTCGGCGCCGGCAACGCCGCGCGTTCTTTGGCTCTTTTTTTCGCCTCTCTCGCGGCTGCTTCCGGGTCGTCGAATCCGTGGAAACCGCTGGTTTTCTCGTTTTTACGAGGACTTTTTGGTTTTGGACGCGAGCGGCTACGTTCGGGGACTTTTATCGTCGCGTTTGATTCTTCTTCTTCTCGATGCGTTTCTTTTTTGGTTTCTTCTTTGTCTTCTTCTTTTTTCGCTTCCCCGCCGCCGTCTGCTTTCTTTTCTTTCTCTTTGCTATCATCGCTACTTTCCCCCGCCGCGTTCTTTTCCGGTGCTGCTGCTTTCGTCAAGGAGTCTTCATCACTCGTGCTGCTCGTAGTAATGGTGGTAGTATTTTTTGTATCCGCCGCCGCGTCTGCTAAAATCGCGTCGCCTTCGCGCGGTATCCCTCCCGGCGGAGAAGCGCACGCCATCAACGCGTTCGATAAAGCGCTACTCACCGGTTTCAAGTTCTTCCCTAACCACGCCAATCTCCCAGTTAACGATCGACTTCGTCGGTGTTCTACAATCTCTTTCGTTTTTTTGCTCGAAAACCCAGCCAATGAACACAAAATAGACACCACTGTCTCGTCGTTTCGTTCCAAAAACGCCGTCAAATGTTCTCTCGTTTGCTCTCGGTGCGAAGCCAACGTTTCTAACTGGTAGACCAAATCGTCCAACTTTTCGTTCTTTTTCGCCAGCACTTTCAACGCGTGGTCTTCTAAATACTGCAACTGCTCTCCTTGTAAGTTCGCCGCCACTTCCAACGCTTCCGTGCTTTCCTGCAACCTCTCCTCTAACGAGTACTGATACGTATCCATGAACTTACCTTTAATCGTTTCAATCTCCTTATCCTTCTCGCCGATTAACCACTTCTGTCTTCCGTTATCTTCCTCCACTCTCGCCAATTCCGTCGTCAACTTCCTCGCGTGTTCGGCAATCTCCCCAGAATGTTCGCTCGCGTTCACACCAATCAACCCAAATCCAGCGGAGGTGACTCGATGTTTCGCCGCCTCGCCTTCCAACACGGTCACTCTCGTTTTCAACTTTGCAATCTCCTCCACCGCGGCTAACAACAGCGCGCGATTGACGCCGTCTTCCGTCTCTCGAATATTTGCCACCTGCTCAGACGATACCTCGTCTTGCAAACCAGGCACTAAACTCCTCAACCCGGCGTTCTCGGCTAATATCGTCTCCTTCTCGATTAAATGTTGCGCGACAATCTGCCGCACGTTCTCGTCCTCGTAAAATTTCAACCGTTCCACCGTACTCACCGGTACCTTCACGTACGTCGGCTTCAAGTTCACGTTCGTTTCCAACGGCATCCATTTCGCCGCGTATTGCGTCGCTTGAAACCTCGCCACCGACTCCGCCGCTTTCAAAGCGTACTCTCCAACCTCTTCCTTCGCGTCCGTCAGCGCTTGCCCGAACGCGTCCGCCGTGTGGTGCACTTGCGTTGCAAACGACAATCGGTCCAACGCGTTGTGTACTTTCGTTTGCGTCTCCTCTTCGCCGTCAAAGTTCACTCTCGCGGATAAGAAATCCAATTTCGCCGCCAAGCGATTCGAATCGAATTGATTTTGTGGTGAATTCTGCGCGGACTTTGACGACTGTCCTCCTAAACCTCCTCCCATCGATCGCTCTTTCCTCGTTTTCCCATCCGGCGTCAAGGATGATGTCGTCGTTTGCCTCGTCGTAAATTTAGGAACCGGAAGCGCTTTTTTTTTGTTGTACTTGTCGTCATCATCGTCAACCATTATTAGTAGTAGTATTACTACTCTCTCTGACTCTCTGTCTCGTCGAGTGTGCGCGCGCGCGTGGTTTCGTCTCTGCTGAATGTGACGAACGCTTCTTCCAAAAGACAAATTCGCCTCAAATGTATTAGAGTTTAGGAGTGCGTTTGTCCCCAAACATTTTTTTAGGGCAAAAACAACTCTTCACAAGACGAACCATTCATTCATTACACGCACGTTATTGTTGCGCTGCTTTGAAACGCGACCACACAACAAACCTTTCGGGGCAAATTAGTATTATTAAAAAGAGAATGACGACGACGACGAGGATTCAGACGAGGATTTTTTTCGGCGCAGGATGCGGTTTGAGTACTCTCAGTAAAAGAAGAAGAACGAGCGCTTCGATGATTAAGAAAAGGAGCAGCGCCGTCAACAACAACAACAACAACGAAAAGAGATTCTCTTCTTCTTTTGTTCTTCAAGCGACGACGAAAGAAACGAACGACGAGGAGGAAAAAGAAGAAGAAAAGGAGACAGAGGAAAAAAAGAAGACGTTCGAGGAGTTCCTCTCCATTTCCTCCGCGATGAAAGCGACGGAATTGAAAGAAAGTTTGAAACAGTTGCGAGTGCCACAATCGCCCGGGAAGAAAATCGACCTGGCGGAGAGATTGGCCTACGCCAAAGTGGACGAACAAGACGGGAAAGATCCACTGAAGATGTATAAAATGAGGAAGAAAGAAGAAGAGTCGACGAAAGAGAACGTAGCGCGAGAGTTGAACGATCGACGGGAGAGGAGGAGATTGAGAAGCGGGAGGATGCCGACGACGACGAGGAGGAGGGCGGCGGCGGAGGCGGCGACGACCGATGCAGGTATTGAAGACGCGGAGTTTACCGTGGCAAATTCGGCGAACGTGGAGAATGTCCTGAAAGAGACGTTTCAAGGGGAGGAGATGACGGAGCGAAAACGGTCGTACGCGAGAGATCATTTGTTGAATTCGTTCGTAAACGCGTCGACGAGCGAAAAGGCGAAAGGATCATCATCGGGAGGAGAGAGCGACGCTTCGGCTTCCAGTGATGAAGCGATGTGGTACACGATTGAATGCTCAGAAATGCGAGAAAACGCGGCGATGGCAAATTGCTTGAACGTTTCTGGAGTGGTGGACGTGTGGTGTCCGCGAAAACCTCCCCCCGGGTTTGTTTTGGCCGAAGAAGAGACGCACGGGAGAACGGATTTAGAAATTCGACAATTGATTGTTGAGGGCGAACCGATACAGGCTGGGTTCATCCTCGCGAAAATTGCAAACATGTCTCAAGACACTATTCGAAGTTTAGAGAGCGAGTACTTTGTCCAAGGTTTGGCGACGGGTGGGACGACGAGTTTCGGGAAACGACAGGCGACGCGACGCGAAATCGCCGAGCCGATTGACCCCGGGTTGTTTGAAAGTTTAATCCGAGCTTCGGCGCCGACGATTGTGTCCAGAGTTGAATACGACGCGAAAATTAAAGAATTGATGAGCGAGATGGATTTGTCCAAGAGAGAGGAAGAAGAGACAAACATTTATGGCGTGAAGATGAAGAAACGCACGGAACGGGTCGCAGAGTTGAGAGCGGAGAATCCAACCGAAGAAGAAGAAGAAAAGAAAGCGAAGAAAAAGACGTACGATTTAGAAATATTTAACGGACCGTTCAAAGGGTTTCACGGAAATGTCGTCGAACGGTTAGAAGACGGCGTGGTTCGCGCCGAGGTCGTCATCTTCGGAAAAACAAACACGGTCACGCTGGAATCGTCCGAGTATCGAGAAACGTCTAAACCCCCGTCGAAATGAAAAACGAGAGAAGAAAAACGAGAGAGAGATGATACATTTGTACATTATATAATACACTAATCGAAGAACTACTATAACGACTATTCTTTCTATTTGTTGTTTGCTAAATCTATCGAACTGACGAACTGATACAACGCCACCGCTTCCGGCGAAGGCATCTTCAACTCCACGAGTAAATGTTTCGCTTCCAACGCAAACTTTTTACTAAAAATTCTCGCCTTGTCGCCTTCTCTCCGTTTCATCACCGCGTCTTTTAACAACGACACGCGTAACTTCAAATTATCCATCGCTTCGTTCGCGGATCTGTTTTCTTTATCCTCTCTGTACTTTGCGTCTAACGCGTAGACGTACTGGGAAAGAAACTCGTTGTACCGCGCGCGAACCCGCTTCGCGGCGGCTTCGATTCTCGCGCTATCGTTCCTCCTCTCGTATTCAAACTCTATCCTGCTCACCGCGGCTTCCCAAAACTCCATCGTTTTCCGCGACAGTATTTTATCTTTTATATCGGCGATATCATCATCGTCAAAATCGTTCTCATCATCGTCTCGTTCTTCTTTTCCTTCTCCTAAAACTCCTCCTCGACCCGGAAATAAAATCTCTCGCGTCGCAAACATCTCGCCGGCGACTGTTGGGTTCTTGTTGGAACAACCACAACTCATCAGTGCGAATTTCAACGCGTTTGATGCATCTCTCCTGATCATATCGACGACCGCTTTCGTTTCCTTGGGTAACAGTTTCGTCGTTTTCGCCTTCTCCAACAGTAAACCCTCCTTGTCGTCGTCGTCTGAATCGTCGTCTGAATCGTCTTCATCATCGAGCAGCAGCAACCCTTCCATCGCGCGTCGAGACGCCTCCTCGCGCGCGACCACAGGGGATGATGATTTTGATGACTCTCCAAAAGCAGTCGCAACACCACCACCGTCACAAAAACCACTCAAAATCTTCTCACTCGCGTACCTGATGTCCTCTATCTGTGTTCCTCTTCTTCTTCCGGGTGTAGGGCTTTTGTTGTTCTCGTTGTTGTTGCTGTTGTTCTCGCTCTCCTTTGTGTTCATATCTTCATAACTTTTAAGGGGCGAGACGTGACCTTCGAAACAGTCCAAAAAGACGAGCGCAAAAAATCCAACGAAGCAAATATCCAAAAGAGATAAAAAGTTTTTGTGCTCTTGTTTTATTTTAAGGTTAATTAAAATGGTTTTTTTTGCGCACGCCGGCGCAAACACACAACAACGCGCTTAAAAGAAGCGCATTTTTACGATCGCGTGAAAGGGAAAAAGAGGTCTCTCTCTCTCTCTCTCTTTCTCTCTTCTGTTCGTGTCGTTGTTGTTGTTGTTCGAACGCATCGCGCGTGGTGCGTTTTGAAAGCGAAGAAGAGGGAGAAAAAAAAAACGATTCGGAAAAAATTTTTTTACGCACGCGCGAAAAGGCACAAAATATATTGCAAAACAGTTTTCGATTTTTTCCCTCTCTCTCTCGTTCTCGTTCTCTCCGGTCGTCGTCGTCGTCGTCGCGTGCCACCACCCCGAGAGAGAGAGAGAGAGAGGTGCGCGCATCTCTTCAAAAACGCTCCCCGTCTCTCGTTTCGCGAAACATACTTGTGTGTGCTCTCTCTCTGTTCTTCTTTCTGCTCTGAATATTTTTATTCTTTTTCTTCATGCAGAGAAAAGTGGATAAAAAAAAGCGGTTTGTGTGGTCGTTTCAGATTTTTCGACGGGATTTTTTGATTCAAAAAGTGCCTCTCGCGTTTGCCCCATTTAACCTAAGAAAGAATTCGCGCGCAAACGACAAACGAGAGAGACGACGGCAACATCTTGCGAACGCGCGATCGCGAAAGAAAGAAGAACAAAACGTTATTTATATACCATCGGACTCGAATCTTTTTGTTATGGGAGATTCGAGTCAACAACAACAGCAGTACGCGCTCGTGGCGCAAATGCTCGCCGCCCAGCACCGAGACCAAAACGTACAAAACAACAATTCCGCGCAAAGGATGATGGAAAACAACGCGACTGCTCAAAACAACAACGCGAACAATACCAACACCTTTCACCCGCAGTTTCCGTTCGTGAATTATAATTTGCACGGACAACCCGTCGTCGTGAACCAAATGAGTCAACAACAACAACAACAGCAGTACGCGAACAACGGAAAACCAACGGCAAATGGTCAAAAAAGCGTCCTCGTCGGTGCCACGATGGCACCGTCGGAAGGGCATTTTTTGCCCCAAAATACAAGCGCGAGCGGATACACTCTCGGCGGACAACAACAACCTATTCCAACGCATCACACGGTGAACGGCCAAACGGTGAAAGTACGCAAACCGTACACGATCACGAAACAGCGCGAACGGTGGACGGAACGCGAGCACGACCGGTTCGTGGAGGCGTTAAAGTTACACGGGAGAGCGTGGAGGAAAATCGAGGAGCACATTGGGACGAAGACGGCGGTGCAGATTCGAAGCCACGCGCAGAAGTTCTTCGCGAAATTACAGAAGGAACATCAGAAGAATTTAGAGGCGGACCAATTATCGGACGTGACGAGAGGTGGTGGGACCACGGAAGATGGAGCGACGGCGACGAGAGATACGCAGACGAGTGGGGAAGGTGGGTTGACGCAGACGACGACGGAGAATATTAAAGACGCCGATACGGCGAAGAAGATTAGCGGAAATAATAATTCCAAGTTGTTGATTCAAGCGTTGATGGGGAAGAAGAGTAAGAGCGAAGTGACGGGAAATACAAAGGAAGAAGACGAGGCGGAGTTGTTGAGTAACTTGGCGGCGAGTGGAGATAAGCCGGCGACGGTGAAGAGGACGTCGAGCATGTCCACGGGAGGGAAGACGACGGCTTCGGATATTCCGCCGGCGAGACCGAAACGGAAACCGTCGCACCCGTACCCGAGAAAACAAAGTTCATTGACCGAGATACAAGTACGAGGGGTGTTACCAGTTGGTTTCGTGAACGTTAATAATAAGAAGAAAGGGCATTCGATCAACAACTCTTTGATTGACGTGGCGAACGTTGAGCAGCACGCGTCCGCGTCGGCGGCGCAGGCGCTCATGAACGCCACGTCTGAAATGGTTCGCAACAGAATGATTCAAGAGATGCAGATGCAACATTTATTGCAACAACAACAGCAACAACGACAAAATAATAAGAATGGGAATAACAACGATACGACGGCGAATCCGCTTCTCGCGCATCTCGCGATGCAACAAGAAGTTCCGAATCCGTTGTCGCAGCTGCATGCGCTCATGGCGGCGAATCCGATGTTTACCGCCATGAACTTTGGCGGAGGTCTTCCGGGTATGCCGAATATGGCTGCTGTTGCCGCAAACAGCAACGGCGGCTCGTTCATTCCCAGCTTCGCGACTATGAATAACAACAACAACAACAATAACGCAAAGCTGACGACGACGACGACGACTGACGCGAATAATAATAAAAGTGGAACCGAAGAAGCTAAACCGACAACAACTACGACGACGGATAAAACAAAGAACTCTGAAGTTTCCGAAGACGCAAAAGCATCACTCAAGCCGAATTCGCAGTCTGCATTCTCTGGTTACGTGAGACCGACGACGACGACGACGACGACGAATAGTAATCAATATCGTCAAACCGGAAGCGCGGCAACCACGACGACGACGGCGAATAATATCAATAACAGTAGTAATAACAACAACGATTCCGCCGTAATGGCTGCGGTGCAACAACATCAACAGATGCAGTATTGGAACGCGCAAATGGCGGCGTTGGCGGCGATGCAAGATCCGAATAGCTTTGCACAGTTCCTCCAGCACCAGCAAATGGGTAACATGGCGATGGCGCAACAACAACGACAACAACAAAACAACATCGCGTACGCCGCAGGTGTCAAGTCGGAAGCCGCGGCGGCGACGCAAGAGAAGAACGCTGCTGGTGAGGTGAAGACGGCTAGAAAGGCCCAAGCGGCGACGCAAACGCCAGCGGAGGCTACTGATGCAGGTAAAACGGCGAAGATGATTGCAGCGTCGCGAAAACCGAACGCTCCGCAAGTCCCGAAAGAGATTGAACTCGCCGTCGCCAATAAGGAAAAAAGTCCGGACTCAGATAAGGCCACGGAAGAGGAAGAAAATAAAAACGCCGACAACAGTAACAAAGATACCATCACGAACACGACGACGACGACGACGACGACGACGACTGGAAGACGCTCTCGACGAGCGGCAGCGGTTGTCGCCGCGGAGAAGGTCACGAAGCAAGTCAGCGGTGGGAGAGCTACGCGCCGAAGCAACAACGGAGGCAGCGGGAGCGGAAGTGGGAGCGGTAGTAGGAACCAAAACCAACCCGGAGGCAATAAGAATCAAGGCTCGAGCGGTAGTGATGGTTCTGACGACGTCGCGCAGAAAGGTTTCGAAACCACCTCGTTTCGCGTGTATCAACAAGAAGAATAGGGAGCACATAGCATCAACAATCCCTTCTTCCCGTTGCTGTGAATGGATGTATATTTCATCGATATAACAATGTATTTGTAATTGTATTTTTTAAACAGTAATAAGTAAAACAGTATTCTTGTTTCAAGCGTGTCTCTCTCCTTTCTTCTTCTTCTTTCTCTCTGGTGTTCATAACGCGTTACGAAAACACTCATCAATCCTTCGTGTCGTCAAGCGGCGTGGTTGGTTCAATTTCTTCTTTTTCTTCCCCTTTTTCTTCTTCTTCTTCTTCTTCTTGTTCTTCTGGCTCTTTTCTCTTCCTATCGTCCACGTCGTGCGCAAAAGCGCCGCTTTTCTTCGTCAAAAGCTCGTTCGCCGCCAACACCGTTCTCCGCTCCAAGTCTTTCTCTTTCGCGATGACGCGATCGAAGTGCGCGTTCATCTCCTTCCCGAAATCTTCGAACGTTTCAATCTTCACGTCGACGAATTTCCCTTCGCACATTTTCCTCAACCTCGCCTCGACCAGTCTCATTTTCTCTTCTTCTTTCTTAATCTCTTCCGGATATTTCTTAATCTCCTCCATCTGACTCGCCAGCTTTTCGTACTCCTCGAGTAACTTCACCCTGTTTCGCCTCTTCTCCTCTTTTTCTCTCAAGTGTTCGAACGTTTCTCTTTTCAACTCTTCTCTCAAGCGACAGATTTCTCCTTCCTGGTGGTTCATCTCTTCTTGTAAATGTCTCAACTCTTCCTCTCGTTCTCTCGCTTTCTTCATCTCCTTTTCCAACGTCGCTTTCTTCTCCTCTTCCTCGTGTTTTTTCTCTTTCAATTCTTCTTGATATTTTTTCTCCATGTCCTCCAACGCCTCGCATTCTCGCTCCAACTTTGCCACGATATCGTCGCGATCGAACTCGCGAGAAATCGTTTCCATCGGGTCGTTTTCATCTCCATCTTTTCTCTTGTTCAAATACTCGCAGTTGTTCGTGGCGTTGGAGAACATCGAGGAGAACATCGTATATACTTTTTGTGTCAGGTTCTTTTCTTCTTCCTCTTCTCGTTGAATGTGTTGAATCTCCTTCTGTCAGAGATGTGGTGAATCGAAAAGACGTTTTTTAAGAAGGTCAAGAAAAAAAAAAAAAAAAAGCTGTCGAGTCATTTTTGCCTCAAAAAAAGGCGGAGCAGCCGCCCACAGAAGAAAGGGAAGGTTTTCTCTCTGTACACGAGTAGAATAAAACGCTCGATTCTTTTCTCGATATTCTTGTCTGTTGTTGTTGTCTCTCCAGAGCGAGAGAGAGAGAGAGAAAGAGAAAGAAGAGTGCAAATACAGAGAGAGAAGTATATTTTCTTCGAGGGAGCGCCGCACGGAGGAAGAAGAACAGAGAGAGAGCGAGAGAAGAGTGATTACGTTGGTATCTTTTTTTGTCCGATGATGATGATGATGACCGACGGGGAAAAGAAAATCGAGTTCTCGAACGGGAAACTGTTATTGGATTCACGCACGGCGATCTTATCCGGCGGCTCGCTCGCCTTATCCACGATTCCGAATAAGAAGAGCGCGTTTATATCGAACGACCCGACCGTACAGATTTTACGAAAAGTCGCCACGAATTCACCGAACGACGCGCAAAGCAGGCACGTTTTACAGTTTAGCACGAACACAGAACCATTGGTGAGCTCATTCATGTGCACGGCGAGATGTAAACTGTGGTGGATGTCCCCGGCGTGGGGGAGAGATTTAGGGAAAGACTTACCCGCAGAGACGCAGTACTTGATGCTCGAGCTCGGGGAAGACGGGAAGAGCGGATACGTGTGCATTTTGCCGCTGTCGGGAGATAAGTTCAGAGCGACTTTGTCCGGGTTTCATCCAATGTGGGAAAGGCGAGGGTCTTTTCTCGTCGTCGAGAGCGCGTGCGAGGAAGTGAAAGCGGACGGGATCGATAACGTGGCGATCATATCGTGGGCGAATAACCCGTACGATGCGTCGAAAAAAGCGATTAAAATGGCCAGTTTAGTTTTGAAAGAGAGCTTTAAACCGAGAGAGGAGAAGGTGACGCCGCCGGTGGCGGACGTGTTCGGGTGGTGCACGTGGGATGCTTTTTACGAGAAAGTCAGTCCGAAACGAATCGGGAAAGGGTTGACGAGTTTACAAAACGGGAATTCGCCCCCGAAGTTTGTGATTATCGACGACGGGTGGCAGAACGTAGAGCCAGATAAGGAGTATAGAAACAGTCGGACGTCGACAACGGGAAGTAGTAAAGACAATAGCCGAGAACCTAGCAAAAACGACGAAGACCAAGTAATAGAAGAAGAGGACGAATTCGACGACGGCGACGAAGACGACGACGAAGCGCAAGCGCCGTTGACAACTCCGACGGTTACGCCGCCTGGGTATATTGCAGCGTGGTTTTACGCGTTTTATTGGCGGAGGTTACACGCCATGCGAGCGCACGGCGTGTTTTGGCATACCCTTCGTATTTTGATCAATTACGTGTTGTACGCGTTTGTGGCCATGAAAACGGCGTCGTTGTCGTATTTCAATCACAGAGTCGTGTCTATTCGAGCGAATAAGAAGTTTTCTACGTTTACGGGGTTCCGGAGAGGCAGCTTTAGTGGGAAACGTTCGCCGTTTGGGAGTTTAGCGTCGTTGGCGGGCAAAGCCGGGAAAAAGATGCAAAAAGCGATAAAAACGGTGGGTAGTTTAGAGTTTTTGGATAAAATGTCCCCGCCAGGGTCGCCAAAGTTTTCGCATTCGAGACCGTCGTTAGATTCTTTGCGGTCTGCGGACCAGCAGATGGATTTAGCTGGACATGAAAAGAATAAACTGCGAGGCGAAATCGACGGGCTAGGCAACGTCGTTCGAGCGATTAAGAAAAAGTACGACGTGGATTACGTCTACTGTTGGCACGCGTTGCTTGGGTATTGGGGCGGCGTGCACCCAGACGAAGAGAATGTGAGAGAGTTTGGCGCGAAACTAAAGTATCCGAGACACAACCCGTCGTTGTTAGCGGTGGAGCCTTCGCAGGCGTGGGATCCGTTGACCGTGTGCGGCGTCGGAGTCCCGGCGCCGGAGAAAATGCAACACTTTTATAACGAGTTGCACGAATACCTCGCCGCGGCTGGTGTAGATGGAGTCAAAGTAGACGCGCAAGCTGTCATTGGCGCGTTAGGCTACGGGAACGGACCGAACGGTGGAGGCCCGGCGTTGGCGAGAAACACCCACGAGGCTTTGGAGAAATCCGTCATGAAATTTTTCCCGACCAACGGGTTAATCAATTGCATGTGCCATTCCACGGAGAACTTGTACAACTTTAAAATGTCAAACTTAGCGAGAGTGTCGGACGATTTCTATCCGACCAACGAGGCTTCGCACACGGTTCACATCGTCAACGTGTCCTACAACTCCATGTTTATGGGTGAGATTGTCATTCCGGATTGGGACATGTTTCAATCGGCTTCGAGTACTGGAGGGTTACACGCCGCCGCGAGAGCGGTTGGAGGATGCCCAATATACGTCTCAGATCATCCAGACAAACACGACTTTAACGTTTTAGGCCAGTTGGTGATGCCGTCTGGGTCGATATTACGCGGAAAATTTCCCGGTCGCCCGACGAGAGATTGTTTGTTCAAAGACGTGTGTAGAGACGGGAAGACGGCGTTGAAAATATGGAACAGAAACAGCGTCGGTGGTGTTGTCGGGACATTCAACGTCCAAGGCGCGTGTTGGTCCCGAGAAGTGAACCAATACATTTCGTTTGGCGGTAAAGACGGACAAACGGTATCCGCGTGCGTGCGACCGCGAGATATCGAAGGCTTTCGTTCCCAATACGGTGGTAGTAATAATAATAGTCCCAGTGAAAAAGACGAGGAAGTCTCGAGTAGGAAAGAGTCATCTGGACAGAATGGCAACAACGGACCAAATGCCATAGGCGACCAAATGTTTGCCGTGCGTTCGCACCGAACTGGCGATGTCGACATCTTGCGTCTTCACGAAAAGACCGAAGTCGCGTTGACGCGCAAAGATTGGGACGTGTTCACCATCACGCCCGTGTTTGAGTCCTTCCGCGCCAGACGCTCCGCACCAGACGAATCCTTCGAAGAGGAAGGCTTATCTTCCGTGGACACGTCCGTACCTGCCACTCCGGAGATCGCTTCTCCGATCAAAGCGAAGCCACCTTCCACGGAGAACAGTCCCATCGAAAGTGGAAGCGTAAAGCTCAACAACAACAACACCGCCGAGAAGAAAACTACCCAACAACTGATCAAAAAACTCAAACGCGCCAACATCCGCTTCGCCTGTTTCGGCCTCTCGAAGATGATGAACGGTAACGCCGTCGTTCAAAACTGCAAGCTCGAGAAAATCAGCGGCAAAAGTTACCGAGCGACGGTCCTTTTATCCAAATCCTGCGGCCAAATCGCGTGTTACAGCAGCGAAAAACCAAAGAAAATCTCCGCGACGAGTCGCGCGGCAAACGGGAAGAAACACGACGTCAGCAGTTGGCGATTCGAGGAGAAAACGCGCATGCTTCTCGTCGATTTAGGCGACATCGAGGACGTGTTTTGGACCTTGTGGTTTGAGTACTAATTATTACTGTTGTTGTTAGTGATGACGATGCGACAAACTACTTTAAAGTCCTCAGAATGAACATTTTTCCTCACTTTCATCACTGAACCAAATGCCACCACGAACGCGCTTAAAAACGGAATCTTCCTTCTCCCATGAAAACTACCTCGGCCCAGTTTCGGCGACGCCGCAGTTGATGTGCGAACGCATCGTCGACGCCATTTTTCCCTCTTGTTCTTCCTCCACTTCATCATCTAAATCGTCAAAAACGAAAACAAATCTCTTCAACGGCGACGGCGTTGGAGATGAGAAAAAACAAGTCCTCGTCTACGACCTGGGATGCAACGACGCGCGCGTCTTAATCGCCGCGTGTCAAAAAAACTCGAACGTGAGAGGTGTAGGCGTTGAAATCGACCCAGTGGCGGCTTCAAACGCTCGAATAAACGTTCAAAAAATGAATCTCGAAGACCGAGTGGAAATTCGAACGCAAGACGCCATGACCGTTACGGACGTCCATCGAGCGGATTGCGTGTTTTTGTACCTGCTGCCGCGAGGGAACGAAAAGGTCGCGAAACTGTTACGCGAACGAATGAACGATCGGTGCAGAGTTATTTGTTACATGTTTAAGCTTCCAGATGATCAAAACGAGGACAAGTTTTGGGAGAAACGATTGATGAAAGAAGTCGCGTTTGAAGACTCGCGGAAACGAGAGCGGAAAGGCGTGGACTCGAGTCGGTATAACAGAATCTACGTGTACGGAAGTAAAAGAGAGACGGAGAGAAGAGAGAAGATTAGGGGACTAGTCCGAGTTGGCGTCGCCGTAGTCGTAGGAATAGTGTTCGGGAAACTGAAACTGTGGTAGTAAAAAGGAGCATATAGAGTAGTGGTAGTGAGAAGTGAGAAGTGGTGAACGTGTGTGTACTCGTAAAAATATCTTCTTCCAACAGATCAAAGTGTCTTTCCTCCATTTTATTCGCGAAGAAGATTTTGTTCTCTCTCATCATTACTTCTCTCTTTCTCTCTCTCTCTCTTTCTCATCAGTATTAATTTAAACATTTACGCGCCTTTGGCGAAATCCAAACCTTTTTGGATGCTGTCCTTCAACTCCGACATCATACCGTCCAAGCCCGCTTGCTCGTACGCGGTCAACGCGCCCGTTCCGTGAATCTTCTCCACGCCTTCTCTCCCCAAACTCACCTTGGTGGCGAAAAACTCAACCCCTGGGACGACGTCCGACTCAACGTACGTGCATTCCACGACGCCGGCTTCGCCATTCTTCGCTCTCAAGCACGCATCGCCAAACAACGCCCCGGCGTACGCCATACTCAACGTCGCCGAACCTTTACCAGCCTTGGCGGCGACGACTTCGGTCCCGCCGTCTTGCGTTCTCTTCGTCAACGCGTCGATCTCGTCGTCCGTCAAAGCCGCTTTCGGCGTCGCTTGACTAAACAACGGCAAAATAGTCACCCCAGCGTGACCGCCAATCACCGGCACGTCCACTTTCGCCGTCTCCAACCCTTTCTTTTCCGCGTAAAAAGTCTTCGCTCTCACCACGTCCAGCGTCGTCACGCCGAACAATTTTTTCTTATCGTACACCCCTTTCTGCTTCAAAGTCTCCGCCGCGATCGGAACCGTCGAGTTCACCGGGTTCGAAATGATGTTCAACATCGCTTTCGGGCAGTTCTCCGCGCACGCTTCCACTAAACCTTTCACGATGCCCGCGTTGATCTTGAACAAATCGTCTCGCGTCATCCCTGGCTTCCTGGGCACACCGGCGGGAATGATGACCAAATCGCAATCTTTCAAAGCGTTCTTCAACCCGTCCTCGCCGTCGTCCGCTTGCGAGTACCCTTTCACTTGCGCCTTGGTGTTGATGTGCGAGACGTCCGCGGCGACTCCTGGGGTTCCGGCGATGTCGTACAAGCGAAGTTCCGTCACCAACGGGTTCATCTTCATGAGCAATCCGCACGGTTGGCCGATGCCGCCGGCGGCGCCTAAAACGGCGACTTTGTACCCTCTCGTTTGATTTTGAGCGTGGTGGTTCGAGAAAAGGCGAGCGGAGGAGGAAATAGATTTTAAGAGTTGTCGCGAGGAGGCCATGATTGGTGTTTCTGTGATCGATGTGAGCGTTTGTTTTGCGTCGGGGAATACAAAAATATGAGGAGATTTCTGATCGGAATTGGACTCGAAGAGCGTGAGATCGGACCCATAGAGAAGAGGAAAAAATACTACGCGGCGTTGCGCGTTTCTTTTTTACAAGCTTGGTTTTGTGTTTCTCTTTCTTTCTTTAGTTCTTTCCTTCTCTCTCTTTGTGTGTGTGTGTGTTTATGAGGCGTGTAAAGTTCCTCCTTCGTGAGACCAACCGGTTGGGAGAGGACAGTCGTTGTCGAGGAGGTATTGTAAACAGTCTGGGTGGTTGTTCTCGTGAGCGTCTCGTACGGCGCCACTGTTCCACGGCGCTTTGGCGGTTTCGTGCAAGTACTTCAAACAGTCCAAGTGGCCGTTCTTGGCTGCATACCAACACGCATGTGCGTCAAATTTATCATACTTACGCTCAACAAGGTATTCGAGTATGTGGAGCTGACCCTTTCCAGCCGCCCAACCGGCAGTATACTCATCCCAAGGCACTTTCGCTTCTTCGTGTAAGTATTTGAGGCACTCGAGATGACCGTATCGGGCAGCACATGCACACGCATAATCATTGACAGGACACTCATTTGCAACGCAATACTTTACCATTTCCAAATTACCTTGACGTGCGGCCGTATTAATCGTCCATCCATCCCAATTACACTTTTTCTCCTCTCGCGCCCACTTGAGCAACTCGAGTTTATTCGTTAGAGCAACTCGATAGCAGAAATATGTTTCGTCCCATCCCAGCCACCACAACGATTTATTCTCCCACGCAAACTCCAAAGTCGATATCGACGACATCTCGTTCACTTTAAACTTCTCTTTCAACTCCCCCTTGCGAGATGATCTCTTAATCAACTTTCTCGTTTCACTATTCACCTCGTACAAGAATTTAAGATCGGTCCCATTCAATCTCGGAAGAATGTGTTTGAAACAAATATCGTCGTTATTCACGATCAAATCCCACACATCTCTCTCCCCCATCCGTCTTTTCTGCGCTCGCGTCCTCACTCCTCCAGACATGACAAAAAACAGCGGCAAAAGTTCTTTTCGTTCTTCTTCTTCTTTCCTCTCTCTCTCGTCTTCTTTTCCCACGTGCATGTGAGATTGTGAGATTGTTTTTCTCTCAGAAGAAAAAACTGCCGTTTTTTTTATTTTTTTCTCAATCAACTCTTTTTTCTCTCCTTTGGGAAAAGAAAAAATCATCTCTCTCTTTACTTCATTCTCTCACTCTCTGTGAAAAGTGCGAAGAGCTAAGAGCACTCATGGCAGACTCTAAAGCGGGACCGCAGTCCGCGGAGGAACTCACCACGTTCGTCCAATCCATGCTCGCGCAAATGCAGAGTCGGTTTCAACAGATGAGCGACGAGATCATCACGAAAATCGACGATTTAGGAAACCGAATCGAAGAGTTGGACGAGCAAGTTTCAAAGATGAGCGATCGAGAGAAGGAGGACGAGACGAAGTAGAGATTTGATGATTGAGAGAGAGAGAGAGAGGCGATTGGGGATTGGCGATGTGTGCATCTCTTTGTGATGAGATCCTTCTTTCGCGCGTTAAAATAGAGATAGCGAGTAGCTCCTTTTTTGTACAATAAAACAGTGTTCCCTATGTATAGGTGAAACGTTATTCGTCCTCGTCTTCGTCGTCGTCGTTATCGCCCCATTCGAATTCAGCTTGGGCATCTGCGCTGTACGGATCATCCTCGTTGTTGATTTCTCCCGAAGGCTCGTCGTCATCGCCGTTTTCTCGTCGCTCTTTCGCTTCCGCCATCTCCCGCTGTATTTGTTCCATCGCTTCCTCGGTGTCGAGTTCTTCTTCTTCTTCTTTTTCTTCTTCCTCCTCTTGTTCCGGTTCGGATTCGGGTTCGGATTCCTCCGCTTCTCGGTCTTTTTCTTCTTCTTCTTCTTCTTCTTCTTCTTCTTCTTCTCCTTTTTCTTCTTTCTCCTGTTTGTCATCGGCGACTGTTTCCCGTTCCGCGGCTTCTTTTTGCCGTTTCTTTTCCTCCTCGGCAAACTGCATTTTCCGTAAGTTTGCTTCGTTTTGTAACTCCCACTCTCGTTTCTGCTTCTCCTCCATCGCTCTCGCTTCGGCGTATTCCAACTCTTTTTGCTTTTCGTATTCGACTGAGTCGTGGTACGCTCGACTCGCGGACGCGTGCGGGTCGTCGTTGCCGCCGTAATAATCTCCTTCGGCTGCTCTTTGTTCTTCCTCTGACGCCGCGTTTTCACTCTCCATCTCCTCGAACACTTCTCTCTCTCTGTCGTCCAGAGGAATTCCAGCGGAGCGCTTCGAAATGACTCGCTGTCGTTCGTCTAACGACGAAAGCCCTCTTTCGGCGTTGTTGTTGTTGTTGTTGTTGTTGTTGTTGTTGTTCAATAACGGCACCGTGCTCTCGTCGAACACCTTCATCAACAAAAACACCCACCCGAGTAAACACGCGATCAAAACAGTCATCCACAAGAACAGTTTCATCAAGCTTCCGTACAGGCCAGATTTAAATTTATTCTTCACGTGCAAGCAATACACGCTCGCGTCCGCACTTCCAGATAAAACAACGTCACCTCTCGCGTTCCAGGATATGGTCGTGACGAAGATCATGTGCGCGTTTCGCGCCGCTGCGATGCGTTTCAACGAACGTTTTCTCGAGTTGGAGCTTTGTTTCCTTAATCCTCCACCATCAAAGGCGACGACGTCGCCTTCGGCACTCCCGCACGCGTGTCGAGAACCGTTCTTATTCGCTGCGTATGCAGATATCGGCGCGTCCCGGAACGCGCGAATCGCAGCCATCGGCGTCCAATTGGTTGTCTCAAATTTCACTAAATACCCGACGCCGTCGACGTTGATCCCGCAAAAGAAAAACTCCCCGGTGTTCGAAAAGCTCGCCCCTCGGAAAACTTTCAAACAGTTTGGTTTTCTCGAGGACGAAGGAAACCCTTTGCAGTTAAATCGAGCGCTGGTTGGATCCGGCAACGCCGTAATCCTTTCACCTCTTTCAATCGACCACATGATGGCGCCTTTCGTCGTCTTTTGTTGTTGTTCTCCTTGTTGTTGTTGTTGATTTTGTTGTTGTTGTTGTTGTTGTCCGTTACTATTACTACTACTGTTATTACTACTCCCAATCCTCTCCGCGGCGCAACTCACAATCACCCTCTCGTCTGGACTCCACGCGATATCCGTCACCGCCGCTCCGCTCTCGTGCGCGCCCAACTCCATATCCACCTCTAAACTCGGCCACTGCACAATCTTCACCTCGCCCGTCTCCAATCCAATCGCCAATTGCCTCCCAGATGGAGAGAAAACCGCACACTTCACGTCCCTATCGTCCGCGGTCAACGCCACGCGTCTGGGAAACTCGTTCGAGCGAATCATGTTCACTTCCGGTCGGTTTCGTAAATCCTCCGTCGAATCGTTCCTGCTCAACGGATTGTGATGGTTCAGACCATTCGTCGAATTCGAACTCAAATTCCGTTCCATTCGAAACACCCCGATCGACCCTCCGAACACGCAGACGACAAAAACCCCGTCCGGATGTAACGCTAACCTTTGCGGCGCGTCGTCGTCCGTCGCGGCGGCGGTTATCGGTTCCGAAACGCATCCATCGTGGAAGGACGACACGGTCACTAAGTTTCGAATGCCGGACGATTTTTTCCCTCCGCCACCGGCGACGAGGAAAAAAACGGAGTCGTAAAACACCGAGGCGTAGATCGGGAAGGAGAATTTCCGGCTGTGCGGTGGAGGTGGGGGTTTCTTCTTCCTCGCCATTTTACTCGCGCGTGCGTGTATAAATACTCTCCTCTTTTCGCTTCAGAGATTGTAATCTTTACGCGTCGATCGAGAGATTCAAAGTGCCGCCAATTGGTTCCATTTTCCCCAAAGAAAGAGAGAAAGAAACCACGTAAACGAAAGATCACGACGAGCACACGAAAGAAAGAAAGAGAGAGAACAAAAGATGCGCGCGATGATGTATCTCCGCGCACTCATCAATTCGGCGGCGAGAGCGACTCTGTGCTACTAAAAGTGTTCTCGCTTTTCTGCGCGCCTTTCTGTCTCTCATCTCGCGTTCAAATGCAACTGTCGTTTCAACCGATTGGAGCACAAAAGAGAGGCGTGCGCGTTCCTTTCGGGAAGAAGAAGATAACGACGAGAAAGGAGAACGCGACGACGACGAGGATGATGCGCGGAGCGTTTCGAAAAGGAGGAGGAGGAGGTGTTTTAGTGTCGGGATTTCTTTCCTGGGGAGGAGGAGCAAAGAGATGCAGTCAAAACTCCTTCGTGGGAGGTTTTGTGGGAATACCTAAGACGCCTACGTCTTGGCGAAGAGGAGGAATACTTTTACGAACGTTCGCATCTTCGTCTTCGGTTGAATCTATATATGGCAGGTCAAGTTTGAATTCGAGCGCTGATGAACGAAAGAAGTCTTTAGTCATCGTGGAATCTCCGGCGAAAGCGAAAACGATTGAAAACTATCTCGGTAAGGACTACCGCGTGCTCGCGACGAGAGGACACGTGAGAGACTTGGTGAACAAAGAAGGGAGCGTTGATTTTAACAACAACTTCGAGATGAAGTGGACTGCGACCGTGCAGAATGCGAAATATATGAGGGAGATTTACGACGCGTGCAAGAAGTGCGATGCGGTGGTTTTAGCGACCGATCCGGATAGAGAAGGCGAGGCGATCTCGTGGCACGTGCTGGAGATGTTGAAGAAGAAGAAGCTGTTGAGCGGCGAGGATAAAAAAGCAACGACGACGACGACGTCGTCGAATGGTAGCAGTAGTAGTAAGAGTAAAAGTAAGCACGTATCGAGAGTGACGTTTACGGAAGTCACGAAGAATGCAGTTTTAGAGGCGTTCGGGAAACCGAGGGAGATTGATTTACGGTTAGTGGACGCGTATTTAGCGCGAAGAGCTTTAGATTATTTATACGGTTTTACGTTGAGCGGCGTGCTTTGGAGAAAGTTACCGAACGCGACCAGTTTGTCGGCTGGAAGAGTGCAATCGGCGGCGTTGAGATTAGTCGTGGAGAGAGAAACGGAAGTCGAGGCGTTCGTTCCGAAACCGTATTGGTCGGTCCAGGCGACTTTAGGCGGGGAAAGCAGTCCAGACAGGAGCGCGTTCGACGCAAAGTTGCTCAGTTTCGAAGGGAAGAAAATTTCAAAGTTTACAATCGAAAGCGATGAGAACGCGGCAGAAATGGTGCGACGCATCAAAAATACGCGCGCGTGGATGGTGAAAGAAGTGACCGAGAAAGAAACGAAACGATCGGCGGGACCGCCGTTTACGACGTCGACGATGCAACAAGAAGCGTCCAAGCGTTTAGGTTTCGGGGCGTCGAGGTGCATGAGCGCCGCGCAGAAACTCTACGAAGGAGGCAGTTTTGGCGATGGTTTAATCACGTACCCGAGAACGGACGGGACGCACGCGTCAAAAACTGCCGTAGCGGAGATGCGCAAAGTCATCGAAGGCATCTTCTCTAAGCAGCACGTTCCGGATGAACCTCGATATTTTAGAAAGAAGCAGAAGAACGCGCAAGAAGCGCACGAGGCGATTCGACCAACGTCTGCCGCGCGACATCCCAAAGAGGTTGGTAAAAGACTTGGTGAATTTTCCGACGAGGCGCGTTTATACGCTTTGATTTGGGCGCGCTCAATGGCGTCTCAAATGAGCTCCGCCACGGTGGAGAAAATCGCGTTGGACGTGCACAACAACGAATCGGAGAAGAAGAAAGAAATAGTGTTGCGCGCGAACGGGCACAGGTTGACGTTTGAAGGATATTTAGCCGCATATAATGTCGTCAGCGCGAGAAGAGGAAAAGAGGACGATCCCGAAGACGCTCGAGTGAATAAAGACGATGATGGTGATGAAAAGGATTCGAACGAGGACGACGACGATGAAGACGATTCATCATCGGCGGCATCAACGTCGTCGCCTGGAAACGAATCGTGGCTTCCCAAATTGAACCAAGGCGATTCGATTTACGTCGCCGAGTGTTCTCCGTCCCGCCACGAAACGGCACCACCGCCGAGATTTTCCGAAGGAACGCTCGTTAAAGCTCTGGAAGAGCGAGGCATTGGTCGACCGTCGACGTACGCGTCCGTGCTTCGCGCGTTAGTCGCCCGAGGCTACGTCGCTAAGAACGGGGCCCAACTCGTTCCCGATTCCAGAGGGATTCTCGTCTCTGCGTTTTTAGCTTCGTACTTCTCCAAGTACGTGGAATACGATTTCACGGCGACGATGGAAGATACCTTAGACGATGTTGCCAACGAACAGAAGCGATACACGGACTTACTGACGGATTTCTGGACGCCGTTTAAAAGCGAGTGCGAGGAAGTCTCGACGGTTGAAGTTCGGGCCGTGGTAGACGCGCTCGACGAGCGGTTGGGCATGCATTTATTCGGTCGCGTCGATGAGGACGCGGAGGAAGGCGCAAATAGAAAGTGCCCGAGTTGTGAAAACGGCCGACTCGGGTTGAAACCATCCAAACAAGGTGGTTTTATCGGGTGCTCCAACTACCCCGCGTGTTCGTTCACGGCTCCGTTGCGTCCTCTGAAAGGATTGGGAGACGAGAATTCCGAAAGCGCGCAAATGGAAGCGTTTCCGAAAAGTCTCGGGTTCATGCCAAATACGAACAACATGAAAGAAGTCGTCATGAAGATGGGACCGTATGGACCGTACGTAGAATTAGTCGATCATACCATCGTCGTGCCATCGGCAGAGCAGGTGGTCGAAGACGAGAGCGAGGAAGAAGACGGAAGCGAAAAGAAAAAGACAAAAAAGACAAAAAAGGCGACACAAAAAGCTGAGAAACCAAGACGCGTCGGCGTTTCTAACATCGGCAAAAAACCGGAAGAAGTCACGCTCGAAGATGCTCTGTACTTTCTCGCGTTTCCCATTCACCTCGGCGAACACGCCACTGAGGCGTTCGTCGACGAGGAAAAAGAAATCAACCGCCAAGCGCACGCCGGCGAAGTGACGTTGAGTTTAGGTAAATTCGGGTACTACGTGAAATTCGGCGAAACTCTCGCTTCGATTCCCGCGAAGTTCATGCGCGAGGAGTTACAAAACGACCCCAGAAATATGACGTTAGCGCAAGCGAAGGATTTAATCGAGAAGAAACGCAGGAAACCGGACAGCACTCGGACCAAAGGACGATTCGCGTCCAAGGCGGCGAAAGAAAAGCTCGCGAAAGAAAAAGCCGAGAAGAAGAAGCAGCGAGCGGCGAAAGCGAAGACGACAAAGACGACGACGACGAAAAAAGCCACCTCGAAAGAAAGCGACGTAAACGACGAAAAGGAAACGACACCGAAGAGAAAGAAACCGCTCACGGCGTATTTTCAATTCGCAAAAGACAACAGAGAAAACGTCAAGAAGGAAAACCCCGGAGTCTCGCTCGGCGAAGCTTCGAAAAAATTAGGCGCCATGTGGAAAGAATTAGACGCGACGACGAAATCAAAATACGAAACCGACGCCAAGAGTCGATTGGAGCAGTTCAAGCGCGAAGAAGAGAATACAGTCGCGAACTAGATGTTTTACGTAATGTTAGATCAGCTTAAATGCTTGTTCCCTTTTACTAGTGGGTTGACGTTCTCGCGGCGGCGGCGGCGCCCTAAGTAAGGTTTCTTAAAACCGAAACGGTATCAAAAAATTGTACTGCCCGGTTCCACTTTTAATACAGTTCGCATTGCACTGCCGCCCGCACGCTTGCAACACTTTCCCTTCCTCCTCTTTATCGAACCCAAACCCAAACCTTTTCTTCTGATCTTCGTCGTATGCCTTCGTCGCCTCTCGACAACTCCTCCCGCACGCTCGCTCGCAACTCGGCGCGATATCCGCCACCGTCTCCACCTTTTCCAGCGGCTGCGCGATGCTTTCGCACGATCGAAAATCCTCGTTCGGAGGTCTCGTGATGCCTTTATCCCCGCGAGAATCGCCCGAATACGGCACCAGTTGTGCGCACGAGGTCACGGACACGCCTCGCGTTCGTCCGATGATGTGCCCCACGTCGTCGTATTTGTTCACCTTGTACTCTTTGCTCACGTCTCCGTAGACGGTGAAACTCCTCACGGGATCTCGTTCGTGAAACGCGTCCATGAAATCGATGTTGTACACGCCCGAAGTGGATGAACTCACCGCTACGGTGGCTACTAACGCCGCGCCGAGTGAGAACCCGATGAATGCGTTCCGAGTGTCCCTCGTTTCCTTCTGTCGGAGGAGTTTTTTCTCGTACTCCGTCAACTCTTTATCGTCTGCGTCGTCGTCATCGGTTCCTTTTCCTCCTCTTCTTTGCGCCTTTAAGGAGACTTTTAACGCGCTTTTTCGTCCTAATCCTCGATGAGGATGATTACATCGAGAGTGGTGACGATGCGAGTACTCGCAAAAGCGCGGGCGGTGATAACACGGCGTCGTAACCGTCGATGAAGAAGACATGATGACGATGAAGAAAATGTCTGACGTTTTCCCGAAGGAATGCATTCTTCACAAATTGTCGAACGCTTTTATTCATAACCTTCTTCTTTTGAGCGAAAGAAACGACGATGGGGTCGCGAGGAGGGAAAAGGAGTCTGCTCGCCACCATTTGGAGGCGGAGGAGAAGTTGGAGTCGTTGTTTCAGCAGCACGAGCGGGAGTTTAGGCGAACCCATCGCGAGGACGAAGATTCCCGAAACCGCCGTCGAGGCGCAGTTACAGTTCGCGCGCGAAACTTTGACGAGCGAAGATTTAGTCCTCTTTTCCAAACGGAGGGTCGATTTAGACGGGCAACTAATGATGCACGCGTTCGTGGGGAAAGGACGAGAGAAACAGTCGCAAGATTTGCTCGGGAAAGCGTTGGAAAAGGCGAGAAAATCGGATGCGAACAGAAGAGACGGAAAGCCGTCGATATCGTTTTTAGACGGGATACCAATCGCGGTGAAGGATAATTTTGCAATCAGAGGGGAAATCGCATCCGCGGGGTCGAAAATGTTGAGCAAAAACGAGTGTTCGTATACGGCGACGGTGATCGATCGATTGGAGCAGAGCGGCGCGGTGGTCTTCGGGCAGACGACGATGGACGAGTTCGGGATGGGGAGTCACTCGCAAAACGGTAGAAACGCGCCGGTGAAGAATCCAATCGATGGGAGGTTGAGTCCCGGGGGCTCTTCCGGCGGGTCCGCCGCGGCGGTGGCGAACGGGACGTGTTTAGTCGCCATCGGGAGCGATACGGGTGGGAGCGTTCGATTACCGGCGGCGTTTCAAGGCGTCGTCGGTACGAAACCGAGCTACGGAAGGTGTTCGAGGTACGGTTTAATCGCGTACGCGAGCTCGTTCGATTGCCCGGGGATTTTGACCAGAAACGTCTGCGATGCGGCGATTACTTTAGCCATCATGCAAGGCGCGGACCCGAAAGACGGGCAAACGGTGGAGGAAGACGGACGCATTTCGAGCGTCGCGACTGAGTTGATTTCGGAATCGCAGATGAATTTTAAAGAGTGGTTGGAATCAGGGAAGACGAAAGGTGGAAACAATAATGGTAGCGGTAGTAATAGTAGTAGTAGTAATAGCGATAGAGTCTTGCCGTTGTTAGGCGTGCGCGTGGGCATCCCGGGTGAATTTTTCCTCGAAGAAACGACTCCGGCGGTGATGGAAAGTTGGACAAAATCAATCGAAGCGTTCGAAGAATTAGGCGCGACGATTGTTCCGGTATCTTTACCGTCCGTAAAGTTAGCGTTACCGGCGTATTACGTCTTGGTGTGCGCGGAAGCGTCTTCAAATTTGAACCGGTACGACGATATAAAATTCAGCGCTTCGCGAGACGACGGATTCGGCGAGGAAGTCAAACGACGAATCGTTTCAGGCGCGTTTTCTTTATCTTCACAAAGAGTCGAAGGCGCGTACAAAAACAGCGAAAAGATTCGCCGGAGGATATCGAACGAGTTTAAGGACATCTTCGAACGCTCGTGCGATGTTCTCTTAACTCCGACGAGCGCTCGGGAAGCGCCATTTTTAGAGGATGTTTTGAGAGAATCGAAAGTTGAATCGTACGCGCAAGACGCTTTGACGGTGCCAATGTCCTTGGCTGGATTACCGAGCGTATCTATTCCGTGCGGCAGAAGCGTGTCAAATGGACGTCCGATTGGTATGCAAGTCACGGCGCCGATGTTTCGGGAGGCTGGAATGTTGCGCGTGGCGAGCGCTCTGGAACGGAAAATTTCCTCGAAAACGCGGAGAATGTATTCAACGTCAACTTCGTCGACGAATTTCCCGATTGAAAAGCTCGAAGATCAGTTGAAGCTATTCCACGAATACACCGAAAACAACGACTATAAAAGTGCCGGCGAGTTGAAGTCGTTGGTCTCGTTGTACCAAAAGTATAAAGATACGCTGGAAGAAATCGACGTGTTGAGACAACTCATCAACGAAGAGAACAAGAACAAGAAATCGAAAGACGCCGAGTTGGAATCCGAATTGAACGCGTTACAAAACGACACGTTGCCGGAATTAGAAACAAAGCTGAAACATCAACTGTTACCGAAAGACCCAGAAGATTCGAGAGACGTTATTTTAGAAGTTCGAGCGGGCGCGGGTGGTGCCGAGGCGGCAAAATTCGCCGCCGAGTTGTTTCGCATGTACGAAATGTACGCCAGGAGGAGAAACTGGAAGTTTGATTTGATGAGTTACAGCGAAGAAGAAAAAGGCGGCGGAGTTCGAGAAGCTATGGCGGAAATTAATAGCAATGGTAATCCGACGATTCATCTCAACGAAGAAGACGGGGAAGAGGACGAGTTAGCAAACGGAGGCGTGTATAAAAACTTAAAGTTTGAATCCGGCGTCCATCGAGTGCAACGCGTCCCGGCGACGGAAACGCAAGGGCGAATTCACACCTCCACCGCTTCCGTGGCGATTATCCCGAAAGCCGAAGAGAGTGACATTCACATCGACGAAACAAAAGACGTGAGAATTGAAACCATGCGAGCGTCTGGCGCGGGTGGACAGCACGTCAATACCACGAATTCAGCCGTTCGAATCGTCCACATCCCGACCGGCGTCACCGTCGTCATCCAAGACGAACGGTCGCAACACAAGAATAAAGCGAAAGCTTTGTCCGTGTTGCGAGCGAGAGTATACGACATCGAACGACGTAAGGTTGCCGCCGAAAACGCGCAGATGCGACGAAGTTTGATAGGAAGCGCAGACCGCTCGGAAAGAATTCGAACGTATAACTTTAAAGACGGTCGTTGTAAAGACCACAGAGGTACCGGCGTCGTCGTGAACGACGTCCAAAAACTTCTCGACGGATTCGGCTTGGACGAGTTCATCCGAGACTTGCACAAGTGCGACTTGGAAGAGCAAATGTTAAAAAGCAGCAGCGTTTAGATATGTAAAATAGTTTTGTATAAAAGCAGTAGTCGTTTGCGGTAGCGCATAGTCAATCGATCTCAACTCTTAAATCCCATCTTCTTTATCATCGGGTACCAGTCGAACCCGCGCAACAAATGTCTCGGAATGAACGGAATAACGATCGCAAACGCCAACGTCCCGAATATCACGTACTCCACGAAAAACATGTAAAAGCTATTCTCTGGAATCATCAGCTCTTTGATGAAATAAATCGCCACCGGCACGACGAATAATAACACGTTGTACCACTTCAACACAGAGGAAAACGTTCTGTCCACGTGCATGAAAATCAGCATCAACTCTCCGAGAATAAACCACGTGAAGAATAAGTTCGCCATCTTCTCGTACTCGAAGTGTTGACACACTAAACCAAAGGGAATCCACAGCGCGTATTGCACGGCTTCGTGTTTAAAATCTTGTTTCGCGGCTTGTTCTCGGACGTGTTTCGGGAAGTGATTTGCCATCTGTTTGATGTTTGCTAAGGAGGAGGTGCGTCGCATGTGGTGTCCTCCTCCGCCTCCTTCGCTGCTCATTTTTTACGCGTCGTTATAAAACTCTCTACTCTACTGTCTTTTTCTATCTCTCTATCTCTCTTATGTTCGCGCGTGATGCGCCGCGTTTGTGATCTTATTAGTACTCTAACTAGTATTTATTACGTTGTTGTTGTTGTTGTGCGCAAAAGTCCAAAACGGCCGCACTTTTGTGCTGATGATGGAAAAAACAAACACGTAAAGACGAAGAAGAAAAAGAACACCGCTGCTGTTTTTGTCGTCTCTCGCGAGAAGGTCATGTCTGGAATGAGGACGCGAGGGCAGAAAAGGCGGATTGGTCAGAGGGATGTGTGGGATTTGATCGTGAATAACGACGATATTTGTTTCAAACATATCATTCCGAGATTGAATTCGATGGATTTGAAATTCTTGTACGAAGTGAATAGTGAAACGAGAAAGTTGATTAAGAGATCGTCTCGCGAGGAGGAGTTGAAAGAGAAGTTTTGGATTGAACAGATGTCGTCGATATCGACTTTGGAGTTTGCATGGGAGAATCGATCGTTGTGGCCGAGTTGGTGGGGCGAATGCGAAACTTTTTTCTGCCGGAGCGTTGCTTACACGAATAAACTCGAGTTGCTCAAGTGGGCGCGAGAGGAGAAAAAGTGTGAGTGGGATGATAGGACGATTTGTGCGGCTGTAAACCAACGTAATCTGGAAATGGTAAAGTATTGCGTTGCAAATGAGTGTCCTATCGATGAGTATACGTGTGCATTTGCTGCCGAAAGCGGTCATCTCGAGGAACTCAAATACTTACGCGAAGAAGCGAAAGCGCCTTGGGATTCTGATACTGCCTCTAAGGCGGCTGCAAAAGGTCATCTCCACATACTCGAATATCTTGTTGAGCGTAAGTATGATCAATATAACGAATGGGCGTGTGCGAATGCAGCCATGAACGGCCACTTGGACTGTTTGAAGTACTTGCACGAAACCGCCAAAGCGCCGTGGAACAGTGGCGCCGTACGAGACGCTCACAAGAAAAACCACACCGAGTGTTTACAATACCTCCTCGACAACGACTGTCCATTACCAGAAGACTGGTCATATGAAGGTGGAGTACTACACACTACCGATTCCGACGACGACTATTATGATGTTACCGACGAAGATGACGATTCATACACGCACCCGTGGTAACGAACGGCGAGCGAAAAAAAAACTTGTAATACTACTTGAATTCAAAAGAGACACACATTTGAAATAACACACACCACCGTTGTTGTTCGCGTATATATATCGTAACAAAACGCGGCGCCAAGCAACAAAAAAAGAGTGATGCTTTTGGCGAGAATTGAACTCGCGATCTCCCGCTTACTAAGCGGGCGCCTTAACCACTTGGCCACAAAAGCGGATTTGCGCTCTCAAAGCCAAAAATAAGGAATAAATATATCGTCAAACCTTAAATACAAAGGTCTGTTTTAGACCACACGCGAGCGCGTTTTGGACGCCTCGATGCCATCGAGGAGTGAGAACACGTGGCAAAGTTTCATTCCGTGCCTTTTTTCTCGCTCTTTCGTGGCGTTCTCTGATCGTATTCGCGCATTCATCATTGCGCATAAAATGGGCAGATTTTTATCCAACGTGTTTCCTTCTTCACAAATGAACGCGCAAGAAGAAGACGCAAAGTCACCACCATCGCGCGGAGGACCAGAAAAAGAGGACAAGGCCAATACGAATAATCACTACGAAACCTTACTCGTCTCCACGTTCGCTTCGGACGAGGAGATTCGCAGAGCGTATTTAAAGTTAGCCTTAAGATGCCACCCCGATAAATTCGGACGACGGCGCCGACAACAACAAGAAGAAGACGAAGAAGAAGAAGACGCGAACAAAGAACGGTTTCAACAAATCTCCGAAGCGTACGGAGTGCTCTCAAACCCAGAGTTACGACGACGATACGACGACGAAGGCCACGCGGGGTTTTTCTCAGCAGCATCAGCAGATTCGTCTTCCCAGGAGAAAGAGTACGAGCACTATTTGAGAAGGTTTCGAGAGCTCGTCGTGTTGACGCCGCAAGGCTTAGATTTAGAGTTTTGAAGAAGAGCGAACGTTTACGAGGACGATGAGTTCAAACGAAGTGCCAATTCACGAGCTGAACTCGAAACTCCGGACGATTGATACCAACGCGAAGAAACTGAAAACGGAATACGACGCCGTCGCGAAGAGGAGAGGGAGAGAGATGTTGACCGAGTACTCGAACGCGTATTTGAGGATGGAAAACACGAACAATTACAGCGGCGTTGCATCGACGTCGTCATCGTCGCCGTTCTCTTTATTAGTATTCCCCACGGAGGAGGAAAACAAAGCGTACTCGCGAGCGGCGGCGCTGAAACGCGAAACCGCCGTCCTCGCCTGGCGCGCGAAGCTCGAACGCGATTTGAGACCAAAAATAGAGCGCGTGCGAGAAAAATTCGCGGATTTGCTCGAGGAATTACACGCGACCGTCCCAAATATGCTCCCAAAAAACGCCTGCTTCTCCGAAAACTTCTTGCAGGTTCAAACGAATTTTCTCGAGCGACACGTCGCCGAACTCGACCGCAAGCTCTCCTCGCTCGAATTCGTTCTCGAAAAGACGAATTTTACCGCCTTGGCGGAAAACGGCCGACGACGAACTCATACTAACGAGAACAACAGTAAAAACGACTGCAGAAACGTCCTGCTGGTTGCCATAGCCGCCTGGTTTCTAGAACCAAAGTTGCCTTAAAATATATATACTACAAATACTTTAGAAGACAACAGAGATGATAAAAGCACGTCTCCCCAAAAACGCAGATAGAATCACACGAAAAAGTCGTTACTCATAACAAAGACGTCTCCATCTCTTTTCGTAGTCCAGAAGAGGCGGGTCAATGCAGTCCTTTACTTTTGTGTCGGTCAGCACCATCTTTGTGTCGAGTCAGCAAAATCTCAAAAATCCCAAAAAATCTTCAAAAAGAAGAGAACAAAAGAGATAACAGAAGGACGACACACGCCATTTCACGCGCGCTTGTGCTCGTTCTTTTAGCACACATTAAAGCACAAAACGACGAATAAAGCAAATCATTTGAAACGCGAAAAGAGCGATATATATATATTCGTTCGGGAGAGTGTTTACGTTTTATATCTCTTCTGAAACGCGAGCGCGCGCGTTCGTGGGAGATTTCATTTTAAACGATTAGATACGAAAATTTGTTCTCCCCGGGAAAGGAATATCCTCAGGAATATCTAAAAGTAACGTCGAGAAGACCAAGGGGGATGACGGCGTGGAAACCGTCTCTCTCGCGCGACGACGACGCGAAAACGAAGAAGGCGTTTAAAAGAGAGGAGGACGCTCACTTCAACTCGAAAAGAGGAGGCAACGAGAGAGACTTTGTGGTGAAAGACGACGCGCAATACTTCGAAGATTTGCTCTTCGGAGAAGAATGCACGGAGGAGGAGGAGGAGGAAAAACCGCCGCCGGTGCCGCCGAAGCGAAGGGAACATCATCATCGAGACGAAAGGTTTAAGTCCAGGAGGAGCCAGACGACGACGCCGGAATTACCACACGAAGAAGAACAACAAAAACAAAAACAAAAACAGGAATTTGAAAACGAAGAGTACGAAGAGATGAAAGACGTGAACGCGATACGACGCCTGACGAGGCCGGAAACCGAGGTGGAACGCGAGGTGTTGGAAATCGCGAGGACGAGTTTTCAGAGGATATCTTCTATAAACAACAACAAAAACAAAAAAAAGGATGCTGCCTCCGCGCAGAACATCAACAACAACGAAAAGACAATAGCAACACCGACTCTCCACCAAATAACTCGAAGAGAATCGGAAGACGAGGAACGAGAGCGAGAAAAATGCTTCAGATTGAAACAAACGATTGAAGAAATGTTCGCGAAAACAGGGCGGGAAGATCGAGAAGTGCGCGTGGCGACGAGCAGCAAGTTTCGAGGCGCGTGCGCGTTGAGGAATTTAGTGCACTCGTACGTCTGGATAGACCCGGAGTACGCGCGCGTGGGCGAGAGAGCGTACAACGAAGAAGAGATGATGACGATGCAAGGACGACAACACGCGGTTGGGTCGGCGAGTTCGTATTCGTCCCGGATGTCTTCGTCGTCGTCGTCGTTACCGCCGAACGAGCTCAATTTGCAAAGAATCATCGTCGAGGCGGATTTACGGTCGCACTTCGTCATCGCCAACGCCACGCCGCGGTACCAACGTTTGTTGGACGAGTTACCGAGCGAATTCGTCGGCACTTTCTCGAGGCTTTTGGAAATCATCGACTTCATGGCGGTCAAGTTGAACTCGAGTTTTGCGGCGAGGAAGATGGACACGCCGCCGTGGAGACGCGCGAAATCCATCGCCAGTAAATGGTCCATGCCGATCGAAGAGCAACTCATCAACAATAACGGAAGCAGCAGCGCGAGCGGATCGCCGATGAACCACCACGCGACGACGACCGCGAGCGGGTCGTCGACCATGTATCAACATCAACAACAAAATATCTCGCCGCAGCACAAACACACATCAACGTAGGTGCTGAATAAAAGAAAGATAAACTAAAAATAGTAGCAACCACCGTGTATCACCATCATGAACAACGAAATCATCGTTTTCTGTTAGCATCGACAACACACAAAATATCTCGCAAAACTGTTTCCCCAATGCACGACACAAAAAGACACCCGCATGATTAAGAACAAAAACGCGGAAGAAGAGTCGAAGAAACCGCCACCGCCGGACCCGTCCGTGTTTCGTGGCCAAAGTGGCACCGATTGTCAGTGCTCCTCCGTCGTCGAATGTGGAGAGAACGATCGGTTTTTGCTGTTGACCGCAGACGGCGACGGACGAGTGAAACTTTGGAACGGGGAAACGAAAAGGAACGTGTGGACGGTCGGTGATGACGACGACGACGACGACGAGAACACCACGCGCGACCCGAAAAGGAAAGTTTCCTCGTCGATTTTAGCGATCGAAATTGTCGAAGACTGTAAAGAGTCAGACAGATGTGCGTTTCTCACGCACGAAAGAGACGGCACGGTTTGCTTGTGGGTTTCCTCACCTGAAGAGAACGAAGAGAAAGACGAAGATATTTTCCCGCCGAAACGGTGGCGACGGAAACCGATGCTGAAACAAGTGTTAGAAACACAGAGCGAGTGTCACACGTTTTGTCCAATGTCGAACGTGATAACAACGGTGTCGTCGTTAGAAGAGGAAAAGAAACGCGGAGTAGTAGTAGCTCGACCGGCGAGCGAACGAGGCGCCGTGGAGCTCGTATCGGTCGATTTGGAAGGAGGAAGGATGACGTCGAAACCGATACTGTTGGAGAAGAGGGAAAAGGTGACGACGGGAGAAGGGAGCGAAGAAGGAGAAGAGGAAGAGGAAGAGGACAACGAAAAGTACGGGAGCGTGTCTGCGTTGAAGTTTCTCTCCAGACGAACTTTAATGATTGGATACGAAAGCGGACACGTGACTGTCGTGAGAACAGACGAGGGAGACTTCCTCGACGCCGGCTCATCGAACTCAAATGTTCATCTACCAAACAACACCGAACGATGTTTTAAAGATATGGTCACGTGCATAGACAGTTACGTACAGAGGAAGAACGATGAAGAAGATGAGAACATAGATTGCAAGGATAGAATGCACGTAGTCGCCATCGGGTGCGCGGACGGCTCCGTCACCCTCTATATGGGAATCGAACTCTTCAGGTCTGTGATCGCGAACTTTTCACTTCTGTCTGTCTCAGAAGGTGTCTACGAAGAAATTTTCGCTCTAAAAAAAGACTCCACGAAAGGTCCGTATCACTCCCCGGACGAATCCACCCAAGGCGTCGCCTCTCTCTCCTTCCGCGCCGACCGCAAACTCCTCGCCGTCGGGTACTGGGACGGGAAAACCCGCATCTTCTCCCACCGAAAATGCTGGGACTCCGGACCCGCACACCGTATAGGGCCCATTCTCGCGTGTTTAAAAACGGAAAAGTTGGTCCGAACCGACCGACTCCCCGGCGTCGCTTCGGTCCAGTTTCGCAAAAAAGGCGGAAAAGAGTTACTCGTGTGCACTCGACAAGACGGGTGCTGTCGCGTGTGGCCGATATTTCCTCCGAGCGGCGGGTGAGTAATCGGGGAAAACGGAGATAAAAGAGAGAGCGCATCCAAAGTGCTCTTGGTCTCTCTCTCTTTGAAAATGTAGAGCTAAAGCGTAGCACGAGCAGCAGCGCGAGATGGTCTCGACGGTCTCTCTCTTTGAAAATTTTATCAGTGTCAGACCAAATGGAATCTCTCTCAAACATTTCGTCATTATTACGCGCAAAACACACACTTACACACATCACTTCTTCTCTCTGCCACTTCGTTAGTATAC
>Ga0255779_1000295_pt1 | contig 63553 bp, 17 predicted proteins | sample 011ome_21_FD_179977 | JGI IMG/M metagenome (GOLD analysis project Ga0255779, IMG submission 179977) | Coastal salt marsh microbial communities from the Groves Creek Marsh, Skidaway Island, Georgia - 011508AT metaG (version 2) | ecosystem: Environmental > Aquatic > Marine > Intertidal zone > Salt... | reverse complement strand
TATATATTTGTGTATATATATATATATATATATATTGGTGTATATATATATAAATTGGTGTATATATGCATATATATATATATTGGTGTATATATATATAAATTGGTGTATATATATATTGGTGTATATATATATATATATTGGTGTATATATATATATATATATTGGTGTATATATATGTATATATTGGTGTATATATATGTATATATATTTCCGTGTGTATATATATATAAGGGGAAATTTGAAGCACAAAAAATGGCCAAATTATGGTCTTTTTGGCCCATTTTTGGCGTTTTTGCCCCCATTTTTCCCGCGGGAAGGGCCTCGGAGGGTGAGCGCTCAAAATTTTTTCGGGGCGTAAACCCCGGGCCGTCGGGGCCCCCCTCGAGGGTCCCTCGGGGGTGGGATGGGCCTCGCCCTCGCCCCGACCGCATCCCACCCCGGGCCCGGCCGAGGACCTCGGGGCCCCGCCCCTGGGGGCCCCTTGGGGACGCCGGAGGGGGCCGCCGGATTTGGGGACCGAAGCGCCCCGCCGAGGGGCAAAAATGCACGACCCTCTGGCGAGGCATTTACCCCCCTTGCCAGAGGGTACTTTGCCTTCAAAGTACCTTCTGGCATGGGGGGTAAGGGGCCCGTTTAGGGGGGGTATTTTCGGGCCAAAAAATCCGTGGGGGGGAGACGGGAAATCGTCGATCCCCCCGCTGCGGTCCTCCGGGCCTCCGGGCCCCCGGCGGGACCGCGTTCGCCCCCCCCCGAACCCGGGTCCCCGGGAGGCCCCCCGGTCGGGCCGGGGACCCGGGTCCTCCGGGGCCCCCGGGGGACCCGGGGGAGCCGAGGGCCGCGGCCTCGGGCGCCCCTCGAGGCACGGGAGGGGTCCTCGAGGGGCCGGAGGGGGTCGCCGGATTTGGGGGGCGAACCCGACCGTCGGGGGGCAAAAATGCATGACCCTCTGGCGAGGCCTTTACCCCCCTCGCCAGAGGGTACTTTGCCTTCAAAGTACCTCACGGCGAGGGGGGTAAGTGCCCGGTTTTGGGGGGGTATTTTTGGCCGAAAAAATCCGTGGGGGGGAGACGGGAAAGCGTCCGACCGCGGTCGGTCCGCGCGCGTGGGGGGCCCGGGGCCCTGGGGGCCCAGCCCCCCCACGCTCTTCATCCTTGACTCGAACAAGGGACCTTCCCGTTAACAGCGGGCCGCTCTACCACTGAGCTAACGAAGATCGCCCGGACCCCCCGCGGGGGCCCGCGTCGGCCCCCGCGGGGGCCCGCGGGGGCCCGCGTCGGCCGGCCCCGCGTCGGCCGGCGGGGGGCACCCCCCCGGTATGATTTCCAGGGGTCGAACCTGGAACTTACGGTTTGTAAGACCGCCACTCTGCCATTGAGTTAAAATCATGGACCCTATAGCCTCCAGGGGTCGAACCTGGAACTTACGGTTTGTAAGACCGCCACTCTGCCATTGAGTTAAGGCTATGACGCGCGGTCCTCCCCGGGGCCCCCGAAGGGTCCCAGGGGGGGACGCGTCCCACCGCCGGGGCGTGGGGCGGTGCCCCCCTCGGGGGCCCGGCCCTCGAGGGCCCGGCCCCTCGGGGGCCCGCGGACGGGGGCGGGCCCCGAGGGGCCGGGGCCCCCCCGGGGTACGGCCTAGGCGATGACGGGCAGGCCGTCGAAGCCCAGGAGGATGCCCGCGACCAACGGCACGAAGGCCAGGGCCAGGGGCAGGTAGCACTTCCACATGAGGCGCATGAGCTGGTCCAGACGCAGGCGGGGAAACGCCGCCCGCACCCAGATGAACCCGAACAGCAGGGCCGTCACCTTGACCCCCAGCCACAGGCCGGGCAAGGCCGTGGCCGTCAGGGGCAGGAGCGGGTCCCACGCCCCGAAGGGCGAGAGCCACCCCCCCAGGAACAGGACCGCCGTCAGGGAGGTCATGAGGATCATGTTGGCGTACTCCCCGAGGAAGAACATGGCGAACCCCATGGCCGAGTACTCCACGTTGTACCCGGCCACCAGCTCGGCCTCGGCCTCGGGGAGGTCAAAGGGCGCCCGGTTGGTCTCGGCCAGGGTGGACACGAAGAACAGCCCCGCCAAGGGCAGGAGGGGCACGACGTACCAGACGTCGGCCTGGTGGGCCACCACCTCCGTCAGGTTCAACGTCCCGGCGCACAGCACCACCGTGAGGAGGATGAGGCCCAGGGACACCTCGTAGGACACCATCTGGGCCGCCGACCGCAGGGCCCCCAGGAACGCGTACTGGGAGTTGGACGCCCACCCGGCCACCACGATCCCGTACACCCCCAGGGACGAGATGCCGAACAGGTACAGCAGCCCCAACTCCACGTCGGCGATCACCGCCTCCCCCGCCACGGGCAGGGCCGCCCAGGCCGCCAGGGCCAGGGTCAGGGTGAGGACGGGCGCCGCCAGGAACAGGGTCAGGTGGGCCGAGGACGGCAGGACGGTCTCCTTGATCAGAAGCTTGAGGCCATCGGCCAGGGGCTGGAGCAGCCCCAGGACGCCGACGACGTTGGGCCCCACCCGCCGCTGCATGCTGGCCATCACCTTCCGCTCGGCCAAGGTCAGGTACGCCACCCCCAGAAGGAGGGGCACCACCGTGGCCAGAATCTTCACCAAAAGCCACCCCACGTGGGCCCCCAACGCCGCCCCCGGGACCGTGGCCCAGGGCGCCAGCAGGGTCGGCGCCATCGTCATCGTTGCGGGCATCGTCGTCATGGGCTCAGGGAGCGCACAGGGCATGAGGGCGGGAGACCCCCGCCCCCGCCCCCCGCCGTCCCCCGCCGCCCCCGCCCCCCGAGGCCCCCGTCCCCCGGCCTCCCCCCGGCCCCCCCAGGGCCCGAGGTGCCAAGGTCCGGCGGCCCCCGGGGGACGGGGACCCGCGGGGGAGGGCTCAGGGGGCCGGGGACGGGGCGAGCGCACACGGGATACGCGACCGGAAACCTTACCGCGCGGGGCCGCCCGTAGGCCGTCCGCCCGCGCCCCGCGGCCGCCCCGGTCGGCCCCGGCCCCCCGTCCCTCCCTTCGGGACCGAAGGGGGGCGGGGCGGCCGGCGCCCGGCACCCGGGAGGCCGAGGGTCCGCGGCGGGGCCCCGCGCCCATGGAACAGCACGCACCCCGTGGCCCGTCCCCCGCGGCCCCCCCGCGCGCCCCTAGGGGCCCGAGGGGCCCCACGGCACGGGGGTCGCGCAGCCCGGGCCCCGCGGGGCCGAGCGCCCGTCGCCCAAGCCCAGCCGGGCCCATGACGGACGCGGCACGCCCCCGCCCCCCGACGCCCCGGAGGGCCCCGGGGGGCGGGCGGCGCGTGTTAGGGGTTGGATTTGAACCAACGTACGCAATGCGAACGGATTTACAATCCATCTCCTTTGACCGCTCGGACACCCTAACGCGCCTAGCCTGGGTGGGACTTGAACCCACATCCGGTTAAGGAAAGGATTTTGAGTCCTCCGTGTCTACCATTTCACCACCTGGCTTGGACGTCCGTGCCCCCGCCCCCCGCCCCGCGGCGCCCCCCCGAGGGGGGCGCGGACGGGGGTCGGAAGGCGCGGGCCGTGCGCCCCCGAGGCGAAGGCGACCCCGCCGCCCCCCCGCGGTCCCCGCCGCAGGGGGGCCGCCGCGCCCCCTCCCCCCCGGAAGCGCCCCCTCCAAGGAGGGGGCGGCGTACCCCACGAAGGGGGGGCGACCCCGACCCGAGCGTGGCCCGGGCCATGGGCCTCGGCAGGACCCCCGGAGGGAGGAACCTGCGGCAAAACGCAAGAGGCGACCCCGGCCAGGGAGCCTCCCCGACCCCGGCCAGGGAGCATTCCCGGGCAGGGGTCGGGGCCGAACCCCCCTTAGGCTACGAGGATCACGCCCCCCCCGGGGGGGCGACGGCGGGGAGGCCAGGGCCCCCCGCGCCGCCGCCCCCCCGCGGAAGCGCCTTCACCCTCACCGCGTCCCCGATCCCGCCGGCGGGGTCCCACCCTCGTGGGTTCCCTCGCCCCCAGCGTCCTCGGGTGCGGCGCCCTGAGGGGCGGCGTCGGTCCCCCGGCCGCGGGACGTCCCGTCCGTCCCCGCCGTCCCCGCCGTCCCCGTCTCCGGGGCCTCGGGCGCCGGAGACGCCGCGGGGGGCGTGGCGGCAGGCCCCCGTCCCCGCGCCCGGTGGGGCCGGGGCGACCCGTCCGCGGCGCCCCCCGCGGGACCCTCGGCCCCGCGGGACGCCGCGACCGGACCGGCCTGGGGCCCCTCCGTCGAGGGAGGCGTCGCCGCCTCCCCCGTCGAGGGAGACGTCGCCGTGTCCCCCGGCGAGGGAGCCGTCGCCGCCGACCCTTGAGGGGCCGTTCCGGCCGTGGGGGCCGGCGCGCCCGAGGCGCGCGCGATGGGCACGCCCCACCCGTCCACCAGCTCGCCCACGCGGACCATGGGCTGGTCGTCCAACCCGATGGGCACGCCGCGGAAGAGGCGCGGCCCCATGGCCCCGCCCTGGTAGTACCCCGTCTGCCAGGCCACGGCCCGACGGATCATGACCGTGTTGCCCTGGTCGTCCACGCCGGGCACCACCTCCAGGTTCCCCGTGGCGGCCAGGTGCCGCCGCATGGTCTCCTGGTCGAAGAACCTGTGGGACGCCCTGATGCGGGACAGGTACTGGGCGGACATGATGTAGGACTCGAGGTCCACCCCCGCCCGCCGCTGCCACGGTTGAAACTCGCTCACGGTCCGCGCCATCAGGAGGGCGATGCCCATGGCCCACCGGCGCTCCACCCCGTTCCGCTCGATGGCGTAGATGATCGGCGCCAGGGCGTCGAGGATGGGGGACACCGTCGCCTGGACCCAATCCTGCTGGGCGGCGGTGAACCGGCGCCACGGGGTCCTCAGGAAGTGGGGCCAAAGGATGACCGCCGGCCCGGTGTACTGCCAGGCCCTCGGTTCCGCCAGGGCCAGCCCGATGATGTGGCGGCGGCGCATGTCCGCCTCCATCTCCTCGCGGCTGGCGTACCGTCCCGAGACCCCCGGCGTGGCGATCACGACGCGGTCCGGGAGCCACACGTTGCGGAACCGGCGCAGCCCGTCGGGCCCGCTGCCGAACGCATAGCGCTCCAAGGCTCGGGCCAGGGCCAGGTTGTTCTGGATCCGGGTCCGCTGGTCCGCGGTCAACGGCCGCAGCACGGGCCGCGTCGCCGGGCCCTGGGCCGGCGTCGAGGATTGGCCCTGAGCGGACGCCCCAGCGCCCCCGTTCGCCGGCGCCTGGGGCGTCGGCGCGCCCCCGGCCCCTTGGGCCCCTTGGGCCCCTTGAGCCTCGTGAGCCTCCTGGGCTTCGGGAGCCGGCGCCTCCGGTTCCGCCGGAGCGCGGCGAGGGGCGGGGACCAGGGACGCCAGGGCGTGCCAGGCCCGGGTCAGGGCCTGGATCGCCCGCGCCACGGCCGCCGCCACCCGCGCCACGCCCCGCCGCCCCTGGGCCGCCGTGCGCCGGGCCCACCCTCGGACCGGCGCGATCACCCGCAGGGCCGGGGTCATGGCCAGCCGGACCTGGTCCGGCCGGCCCAGGATCGGCGGGATCGGGGTGCCCTCGGGGTAGGCGACCGCCCCCCGCTCGGGCCTCCACGCGAACGCCCCCGCCCACCCCAGCCTCGGCAGGATGGCCCACACCAACCGACGGTACATGTTTTGGCTCAAAGGCTCGGCCCACCCCCTCCGCCTCGGCCGCACCCCGTCCGGGGAAGGAGCGGCCGTCGCGGGGGGGGTGTCGGCGGCCGGGGTGGCCGCCGGCGCCTCCTCGGCCTCCGCCGCGTCCCCACGGCCCCCCCCGGATCCGGATCCGGATCCGGACGCGAGGGCCGCCGGGTCCACGCCGGGGTCCGTGGCGGCCCCCTCGTCCGCGTCGGACCCACACCCCTCGCCCGTGGGGCAGCCGCCCTCGGCCCCTCCGGATCCGGACGCGGAGCCGGGGGAGGCCGTGGCGGATTCCGACGCGACGAGCTCCTCCAGGGCCCTCGCCCTATCGACGTGGGCGTCGGGCACCATGAGCAAGGCCTCGAACCGTGCGACCTGGGCCGGGGTCAACGCCCCGCCCCCCTGGTCCGAGGCCCCCTCGGTCGCTCCGGTGCCCGCCTCGACCCTCGCCTCCTCGGCGGCCAACGCCGCCTCCTTGGCGGCCGCGCGGTCCGCGGCGGCACCGCGCCCCTCGCGGTCCGCGGCGCCCTCCCGGGCCCCGACGCCCCGGCCCTCGGACGGCCCGCGGGGGTCTCCCGGGGCCGAGGGGTCGGAGCCGTCGGAGCCGTGAGGGCCGCCCGCGCCGCGAGGGGCACCGTCTCCAGCCTCATCCCCAGCCCCGTCGGGGCCGGGGCCATCCCCGTCGTCCCCGTCGGAGCCGTCCCCATCGGAGCCGTCCCCGTCGGGGCCTCCGCCAGGGAGCGCGCCCTCGTAGGGCACCGACGGCACCCGGGGCACCGTGAAGAACGCCGCCCCGCGCTCGGTCATGGCGAGGCGCGTGGCCCTGGCGTCGGGGTCGTTTTCCGTGGACGCCATGGCCGCCGAGGCTTGGACCAGGATGGACGCCTCGTCCAGGGGCCCGAAGCGCCCCTCGCGGGCGAGGGTGTACGGCCCGTGGACCGGCAGCGCGGCCTCGAGGGCCGCGGCGTCGGTGGGCTGCGCCCCGTGGGGCAGGCCAGCGTAGGCCCGCAACGTCCCGCCCATGGCCCCCGCCCCCTCGGGCGGCATGTCGTAGGCCCCGCGGGCGGCGAACTGGGGGTTCTGGCGCAGGGCGTGGTAGGTCTCCTCGGCCCGCGCGCTCGCCAAGGTCCCGGGAAGGGCCTCGGGCGCCTCCCTCGCCACCGTGCGGTGCAGGCGGGGCGCCGTCGCGTTCGCCTTCAGGGTCCCGGCCTTCGCGGCGTCCTCGATCCCCTTGGACTTGTCCAGGCGCAGCCGGGAGTCCTCCCACGCGGCCGCCGCCTCCTTCCCCAAACGGTACAGCCGCATGGTGTACCCGGCTTGGGTGATCACGTGGCCCTCGTCGACGTCCAACCCGTGGAGCACCCGGGCCTTGCCGTCCTCCGCGCGGGCCTCGGCCGTCCTCGTCCCCACGAAGCCGCGCCCCTCGCGCCGGGTCGCCCCGGCCGGGGACGCCGCCTCGGGGGCGGCGGAGGACCCGGGGGTGTCCCCCGCCGCGGACGCGGAGGCCTCGGAGGCCTCGGCGACCGGGGCGAGGGACGTTGCTCCCGCGGCGGACGTGGAAGCCTCGGAGGCCTCGGTGACCGGGGCGAGGGATCCCACCCCGGCGCCGGAGTCCCCCGCGGCCGCCTCGTCCCCCGAGGCGGGCGCGGGGACCACGACGGCCTCCTCGAGGGGTCCCTCCGTCGCCGGTCCCGCGCCCCCCGCGGGGGCGATGGCCTGCCAGACCTCGACGATCTCCCCCCCGACCCGGGTCGAGGCGGGCATCCGCTGCGCCCGCAGGATACGGTCCCCCTCGCCCTCGGCCACGGAACGGCGCGCGTTCGCCTCCAGGGCCGGCAGATGCCGGCTCTGGCGCGCGGCGTCGTCCAGGTCCAGGACCCGGGGGTCGGGCACCAGGGTCAACGCCCTCGCGTCCACCGGCAGGGCCGACGACGCGGGGAACATGGCCGTTTGGGCCTCGTTGACCACGAGGTGCGCCTGGCCCTGGGCGTTCCGGACGAGGCGCGATTGCGCCGGCAGGTGCGGCTCGATCTGGACCGGCGCGACGGCCGCGTCCCGGCGGGGCCCCGTGTCGGTCGCGTAGACCGTCAACGTATGGGCCGCCTCGACCTCGAGGTTCTCCCCGAGGGCCGCCCCCGGCAGGGCCGCCGCCCCGGCGTGCCCGGTCCGCCCGGGCGCGCCGGGGACGGGGTCCGCCAGGGCCCTCGTCGTGGCGTCCCGCAGCCCCTGGGCCCCGGCCGTCACCATCTGGGCGGTGACGAAGAGGGCCCTGTGGCCGTGGTTCAGCAGGGCCTCGGCGCCGGGCAGCGCCACGGACGGCGCCGCGTCCCGAGGGGCGGACGCGTCGACGTCCTCCGGCCCAGCGCCCTCCGCGGGGGCTGCGGCGTCCGGGGCCGCGGCGTCCGGGGCCGCGCCCACGGGGGCCCCCAGCATGCGCACGGCCGCCAGCTGGCCCTGGTACTGCCTCTCGTAGGCCCGCAGGGTGGCGGGCCACATCACGGTCTCCGCCGCCGCGATCCTCCGCTGGAGGAACAGGTCCACCCGGTGGGCGTGGACCGGGTCCAAGCGGTGGCGCAGCAGGCGGTGGGTGATGTAGGCTTCCCGCAGGGCGTCCACCCGGGAGGGCACCAGGCGCCGCCCCTGGGGCTGGACGGTGTCCCGATGGGCGTCAAACCCGACGGGCCCCAGGGCTTCCTGGCGCGCGTCCTGGGCGGCGCGCGTCCCGCTGACCGGCCGGCTGAGCTCCGCCCACGCCGCCTCCGCCTGGGCGCGCTGCTCCGCCAGCTCCGCCGCGGTGAAGAAGCTGGGCGTCCGCACCAGGGCCGCCTCCTCGGCCCGGCCCTGGGCCGTGAGGGGCGTCCGCGGGAGGAAGCCCTCGGTGAATTGGCTGACGTTGAGGGTGGCGAGGCCGCGGAACCTGACCTTGGTCGCGAAGAGGCTCGCGAGGTTCCCCCGCCGCAGGCGCTGGCGCTCGGCCAGGGCCCTGCCTTGCTCCACGAACGTCTTCCACGCCGCCGTGGCCGCCGTGGAGGCCGCGGTCCGCGCCTGGGCCTCGGCCAGGGCCGCGGTGTAGGCCCCGTGGGCGTCGTCCCAGGCCTGCCACGCCGCCGCCACCGCCGGGCTCACGCCCTCGGGCGGCGCGGGCATCGCCGCCTTGGCGTCGGTGTACGCCTCCAGGGTCGCGGTCCTCGCGGCCTCGGCCCTCGCCACCGCCGCCTCGATCTCGGCCACAGCCTCGCGCGCCTCCAGGAACGCCGCCCCGGCGTCGGCGGCCGCCGCCTCCAGGGAGGCCAGGCGCGCCCGCCCTTCGTCGGCCAGGGCCCCCGCGTCCCCGGCGTGGGCCAGGGCGGCCCGTTGGGCCTCGACGGCCTGGACGGCCTCGGTGTGGGCCGCGCCCGCCGTGTCGGCCGCCCCCTGGGCCGCCTCGGCGACCGCGTAGAGGCCGTCCAGGGCCTCGTTCGCCTCGTCCATGCGCGTCCGGTAGGGGGTCAAGGCCGCCGCGTCGGCCTCGGCCAGGGCCTCGGCGCCGCCGTCCAGGGCGGCCACGGCGTCGCGGGCCCGATAGACCGCGTCCATGGCCGCCGTGGCGGCCTCCCAGGCCGCGTCCTTCGCCCGCAGGGTGGCCAGGTTGGCCTCGGTCAGGGCCCGCCCCTGGGCCGTGCGGGCTTCGAGCCAGGCCTCCCACGCCGCCGGACCGGCGGCGTGGGCCTCGGCCTCGCTCTGGCCGTTCACCTCCAGGCCGGCGAGGTCGACCAGGGACGCGAGGAGGGCGGCCCCCATGTGGGGATCGACCCGCCCGGCCGCCTCGGCCGCGTCGGCCGCGACGGCCCTGGCCAAGGCCGCGCGCCTGGACCCGACATCCCCCGCCCGGGCGTGGATGATCCCCTGGGCCGTCTCCGCCTGCTCCAGGCGGGTGGGCGCCTCGAGGAGGGCGCCCCAAAGCTCCCGGGCCCAGCCGGCGGCCACCGTGGCCCGATCCCTGGGGCAATGGTACGCCGCCAGGGGCTTGACCACCTTGGCCACCAGGTTCAGGTACAGCCGCGCCCGCTGCTCCATGGCCCACTGCCACACGGGCAGGGAGGGGTCGACGCACGCCCTGCGCGCCGGGACCAGGTCCAGGAGGATCCGCGCGTCCACCTGGACGGGGTCCACCCGCAACCGGCCCTGGGCGTCGGTGTACAGGGCCACGCGCCCGCCCACCCGCTGGCCCACGGGCACCTGCTGGGCCTCGGCGTCCTCGGCCGTGGCGATCACCTCCCCTTGGGCCGTGGCCCGGACCCACCCCTGGGCCACCAGGGATTCGAGGACGGCCTCGGCCGTTCGGCCGGGGGTCGCCCCCGCGGGCTCGGCCACGCCGCGGCCGGGCGTCAAACGCACGACAACCTCCCGGGGCGTCCACCCCTCGTTGGGCGCCCCCGGCACCTCCCCGCGGTTGGCCACCAGGTCGCCGACGAGGTCGGCGGTGGCCTGGACCCCGTCCCGGTACACGGGGGTCCCGTGGAAGAGCCCCAGGTCCACCAGACGCTGGAGGTCGGCGGACAGGTTGGTGTCCTCGTCCACGTGGGCCCCCCGGCGCAGGAACGTGACGATCTCCCGGATCAAATCCCGGCACCGGGTGTAGGTGGCCGCCTCCTCGACTCGCCCGTCCAGCACGCGGCGGGCGATGGCGTCCAGGAAGGCGCGGCGGGCCGCCTCAAGGTCCTCCGCCTCACCCCCGCTCCCGGGGGCGGAGGGCCCTTCAGGGCCCGGCACCGGCGTCTCCGCTCCCTCGGCGCCGGCGCCGGGGCCGGGGGTGACGCGGGCCTCGGGGACCGGGAACGCGCGGGCCGACCCCGCGGCGAGGCGGTCCGGGGTCACGAGCACGCCCTCGATCTGCACGGCCTCGGCCGGCTCGGCGCCCCCCCGGCGCTCGGCCGCGGCGGCGAGCACCGCCTGGGCCCGGCGCACCGCCGCCGTGGCCTCGGGCGCGTCCGCCGCCGCCATCAAGGCCTGGCCCTCGGCGCGCACGGCCGGGTCCGCGTGGGCCAGGAAGAGCCGCGCCCGGCCCCGCCGGGCCAGGTCGGCCCTCACCACGGCCTCGGCCCTGGCTTCGGCGTTCACGGGCACGATGCTCCGGCCGTCGGGCCCGAACCCGGGCGTGCCCCGGGTGCGGGCGTTGACCACGTCCGCCCCCGCCACGACGGGCTCCCGAGCCCCGTCCTGGGCCTGGTCGGCGCGCACCGCCAGGGCGGCCCGCCCGAGGGCGTCCGCCGCCCCTTGGCTCAGGGCGTACCCCCCGACCCTGGCGTTCATCAGGGCCGAGGTCCCGTTGAGGGCGACCCCGATCCCGAAGGGGTGCTGGCCGAAACGCGCCCTCGCCAGGGTCAACGGCCCGGCCTCCAGCCCCCCCCGCAGGGTGTCCAAACGGTGCTGGGCGTCGGCCACGCGCCGGTTCGGCGCCTGGTGCACGGTCTCCAGGACGTCGATGTAGGTGTCGAGGACCTGACGGTTCAGGCGCTCGTTGCGCGCGAGGGCCCACTCCGCCTGGAACGCCAGGGGCGTGGACGCCCACCACGCCCTCTGGTCGGCGGGCCCCAGGAGCTGGGGCGCGCCGGCGGACCGGAACGGGATCCCGTGGACCTTGGCCTCGGCGAGCTTCGCCGCCCGCCAGAGCTGGGCCTCGAGGGCCTCGTGGCGGGTGCCCATGGACGGGAAGATCGCCCGCACCTCGGCCTGGGCGTCCTCCCTCTCGTCGGTCCCCTCGTACCGGGTGAACAGGGCCCGGGCGTCCCGGAGGGTCTCATCCAGCCACGCCTCGAAGGCCCGGTGCCACTGGGCGTTGACGGCCCCGGGCACCAGGGACCCCGTGGCGCTGCAGGGCACCCACCGCACGTAGGTGGCGTTCCCGAAGCGCGGGTCCCCGAAGACCGCGGGCCGGGTGGGCCTGACCTTCGTGCCGGCCTTCGCCATCGCGCGCACGTACTGGCTCACGGCGCCCTTCACCTCGGGCGTCACCCCCTCGTGGCGGAGGGTCGCCCGCTCCGCCTCGGTGGCCCTCGCCAGGCTGTCCACGAGGCGCGTCAGGTGCTGGGCGTCCGCGTGCCTGAAGGGGGCCAGATGGGCGCCGTAGGTGAACGCGACGGGCGCGTACCCCCTGGCCGGCCCCCGCAAAAACCGCCACGGCCTCGCGCCCGTGGCCTCGGCCACCCCCAGGCGAAGCCACGTCCGCTCGTTCTCCAGGCTGTCCTGGCCGAACGCGAGGCGGGTGTGGTGCTGGGCCGGCCCGTCGCTGCCCCACCGCACCACCTCCGCCACCATGACGTCCGTGGCGGTGTTGGTCAGCAACGCCTCGAACAGGGGCGTGCCGGGGGCCAAGCCGATCCGCGCCGCCCCCGGGGACACCCCGCCCCGGAGGGCGCCGGTCCCCGCCTCGGTCAGGGCGACCAACGCCCCCCTGGCCATGGCGCCGTGGGCGCGCTGCTGGATCACCCCGTGGGCCGACACCTGGAACTCGGTCGCCACGGGCACCCTCGACGCCCGGACCACGAGGGCCCGTGCGCGGGCCCCCTCGGAACCGGCCTCGGAACCGGCCTCGGAACCGGCCTCGGAACCGGCCTCCGACCCCGCCTCGGACGACGTCGGCGTCGGCGTCCAGGCCAGGGGCTCCTCGAGGACGGGCGCCCGGGGACGGACCAGGTCCGCCACCCGGGTGCCCAGCCAGGCTAGGCCCCGTCCCACCCCGCGGAAGGGCGCCTCCACGGCGTGCCACGCGGCCGCGCCCCAGCGCCGGGCCCACGCGCTCACCCCGTCCACGAACGCGCGCGTGCGCCCGGCGAAGGCCCGGGGCTGCACGTCCTGGACCGCCTCCAGGGCGGCCCTCGGCGCCAGGGGCACCCGGGGCCGGGGTGCCCGGTGGGCCACCCCGTGGGGGGCGACGTCGGCCAAGGCCTCGAGGGCCCCCGCCTCATCGTCGAGCCCCTCGCCCGCCGTGGGCCGGGCGTCGGACCGGTCGAGGGCCTCGCCCGCCACGAGCTGCCGGAGCAGGTCCTCGTCCTGGCAGTAGGCCACGAACCCCGTGAACCCCGCCGCGGCCTGGAGGAAGATTACCTCGCCGTGGAGCCAGGTGATAAACGCTTCCCACACGTCGGGGCCGGCGAGGGTGCGCCCGGCGAGCAGGACCTCCCCGAGGGCCCAGTAGCCCCCGTACAGGAACACCATCGCCCGGGCCACCATCTGGACCGCGAACAGGAAGAGGGGGTTGAAGGGCGCGACGATCGCCCCCGCCAGGACGTAGGCGAAGATCGCGGGCAGGTGCCAGGTCAAGAACCCCACCACCCCCCCCACCAGGGTGAGGGTCACCCGCGGCCGGGACCATCCCTGGGCGTGGGCCCGGGTGGCCACGTCCTCCAGGAGCATCCAGAAGGCCCTGACGGACCGGGGCCCCACGAGGTTTTGCCCCGGGGCCGACGGCCGCAGCAGGGTGCACCGCTGGATGACCCAGGTCAGGGCGAAGGTGGCGGTGAAGCACCGGAAGAGCTTCCCTCGGGCCGCCCTCGCCCCATCGGCCGCCGGCGTCCCGGGCCGACGGCACCGGTCCAGCAGGGCCTGAAGGAAGGCCCGGTGGCCGGCGCGGAAGGGCCCTTGGACCCTACGCGCCCACCGGGGCGCCACCCCCGGCACCCCGAGGGCTCCCAACGCCCCCACGAGGGCGAAGGTCACCGCCCCCAGGGCGGTGAAGGCGGGCCCAGCCTGGCGCGCGTCGGCGAGGGCGGGCACCGCCCCCTGGGCGAGGGCCCCCCCGACGAGGCCCAGGGCCTCGCCGCTGACCGCCCAGGCCTCGGGGTCGAGGCCGGGGGTCGTCCAGCCGAACGCCCCGGTGAGGTACACGACCGGCCCGAGGGTGACGTAGGGCGCCCGCGCCACGGCCCCCGGCACCACGGCCAGGAGTCCCGGCAGGGCGTTCAGGCCCCCCTTCAAGGCCCACCCCCCGTGGTCCCGAACCCAGGCCGGAGCCCGAGCCAGGAAGACTCCCGCGGCGTAGGCCCCAACGAGGAGCATTCCGACGAGCAGCACCGCCGCGAGGGCCGGACCGCCGACCACCGTGGCCCCCAGGGCCAGGCCGAGGGTGGCCACGAACTGGCTGCCCGCGGCCACCGCCCGGTAGAGGAGCGATGCCCCGTACTCCCGGGCGAAGCTGTGGTGAACGGCCTGCAATCGCTTCCCCAGGCCAGGGAGGATGAAGGCCATGGACACCACGAGTACAACGAAGACCGCCCCCAGGGCTGGTCGAGGATCCTGAATCATGCTATCCAAAGCCGGGGCGTACAAGCCTGACGAAGACGCAGGGTACGTACGGTGCATGGACCTTATGGGGAGGGGGGGTATCGTGTGAGGATACGCAAGAGGGCGAACCAACCTTCGGAAGACTGTCAGGACCGGGGGGAATCCCTCGCGGAACCCCAGGATACCGGTGCCCCCTTGGGCAGGCACCGACGTCCTAGGGCCCTGGGGGACGCCTCTTTTCGAGGCATTTTAACGCGAGCTGCGTCGTCCATACACTCCTCCTTGGGGAGATCGTATGCGGTCTGCTCCCACGTGGATGTCGCGCGGGTTGACCCCTGAGACCTCGCGACGATCGGTTTGCGGTTCTTTTGCAGGGCAGGCCCGGGGTATACCCGGGCGTCACCCCGCACTCCCCGCGGTACATCCCCATAAGGCCCAGCGTCCGTCGGGGCCAAGGGTGGGTCCCCCGGACTCCCTACGTCTCAGGAGGCGTGGGTCGCAGCCCCGCCCCTGCTGGGCCCCAATTTCTGGGGGTAGTTTGGACAAAGGGAGAGCTTCGCTCTCCCCGCTTCGTGAGCTCCACGTTCCTCCCGGGGAGCGGGGGGAACGGGGGGCTCTGCGCCTTGGGGGACTCGAACCCCCCGGACCCAAGGCCCCTTGGGACCTGGGATTCCGCACCCGGTGAGCCGCAAGGCCTGGGGGAGCGAAGCCCCCCCAGGCCAATCTACACCCCACCTCTCACTCCCGTCTCCCCCCCATGGTTTTTTTGACCCAAGAGCACCCCCCTGAAACGGGGCCCTTACCCCCCCAGCCAGGAGGTACTTTGCGCGCAAAGTACCTCCCGGCGAGGGGGGTAGAGGCCCCGTTTCAGGGGGGTGCCGAAAGGGGGGGTGGACGCGCGTGCCACGGCCCGACGCGGGCGGGGCCGGCCGCCCCCCCGGGGCCCTCCAAGCCCTCCGGGCTCCCCGGCGCAAGGGTGTCGCGCCGGGGCTCCGAAGGTCCGGAAGGGGCGGAGGGTCGGCGTTACCGCCTGCGACCGCGCCGGGGACGCGCGTCCCGCGCGTGCCGCGCGCGGGACCCATCCCGCGCGTCCGCCGCGCGCCAGGGTGCCCGCGCCGCCCACGCCCGGAGGCCCGTCGTCAGCGCCCCCCAGGCCCCGACCGCGCCCCCGCGGAGGACCCGGAACGCCCGCAGGACCGCGCGCGCGACGACGCCGGGCCCCAGCCGCGGCATGTCGTGGTACCCCTCGCCCGGAGGCGCCGGGACCCCTTTGGGCAGGGCGCGCGGCCCCGACCAAAGCTCCCACGCGAAATCGCCCCCCCACCCCAAGCGGGGCAGGAGCGCCCACGCGAGGCGACGCCACACCCACATCACCCACGTATCCCGACGCTCGGCCGCCACGGCGGCCCGGCGCCGCTCATCCTTCGTCGGCCTGTACCGACCCATCCGCCGCGCCCGCTCCTTGGCGATGGCCAGGGCCGTCGCTTCGGGCACCAGGCTGGCCTTCACGCCGAACGGCCCCCCGTCGTCCTGCTCCCTCACGGACGCGGCGAAGAAGCGCGGCGCCGTGGACGGCCCCTGGCCCCCGCCCGCGCCAGACCCCGAGGGATCGGACCCCGAAGGCCCGGACCCCGAAGGCCCGGACCCCGAGGGCCCGGACCCCGAGGGACCGGACCCCGAGGGCCCGGACCCCGAAGGCCCGGACCCCGAGGGCCCGGACCCCGAAGGCCCGGACCCCGAGGGCCCAGACCCCCCGGAGCCCGACGCGCCGGACCCGGACGCCCCGGAGCCCGAGGCGCCGGATCCCGACGCGCCCGACCCCGAGGCGCCGGACCCGGACGCGCGCGCGGTCGAAGGCCCCGCCTCGTCCCCGCGGCCCAACGGCGAGGGCAGGATCGCCGTGAGGCCGATGCCCCCCGGGGCGGGCTCCGACCCCACGACGATCGCCGGCCTCGTCCACCCCTCGAGGGCCTCCTGGTCCTCCGCCAACAGTTGCTGCGCCAACGCGGCATCCAAGGCCACCTGCGCCGCGATGGCCGCGCGTCGGTCCTCATCGTCGGCCCCGGTGACGTACTCCACCACGGCCTTGCCCTTGCCCTTGACGTCGGGCTCCGCCACGGCTTTCCCTTTGCCCTTGACATCCGGGGCCCCTACGCCTTGGCCCTTGACGTCGGGTCCCGCCGCGGCGGTGCCTTTGGGCTCGCGGATCGTGAGGGCGGCCGCCTTCGGCCGCGGTTTGGCCAAGAATCCCTTGGCCAAGCCGGCCCCCTTGGCCGGGGCGGCCTTGGGGGGCGCGGCCTTGGCCGCCGCCTCGGCGGCGTCCGCCGCCCGGGCCGCGAGGGCGGCGTCGGACGCCTCCAGCGCCGCCCGGGCGGCAGCCGCCACCTGGGCCGCGAGGGCGGCGTCCGACGCCTCCTGCGCCGCCCGGGCGGCGGCCGCCGCCTGGGAGGCGGCCACCTGGGGCGCCACCCGCGCCTCGGCCGCCGCGGCGGCCCGCGCCGTGGCCTCGGACCGTCCGGCCCGCGCCTCGGCCACCGCCTCGGACGCCCGCGCCGCCTCCTCCCGGACCAACGCCGCCGGGCCTCCTTCTACGGAGGACCCTACGGAGGACCCTGGGACGGAGGCCGCGGCGACCGACCGGGACGGCGCGCCCAAGGCCCTCGTCACCGTCCCCTGGCGGGCGCGCCGGGCCGCGGCCGCTTCGGCCGCGTCCCGCGGCACCCGCCGCGCCGTGACCTCCCCGAGCCCCACGGGCTCCGTCGGCCTCGAGGGACCTCGCCGCGGGCGTCCGGGGCGGACCCCCGCCGCCGCCGCCGTGGCCGCCTTCGACGCCTTGGCGACCGCCTGGGTCGCCCGGCCCAACGCCTCCGAGTCCGGCCCCGTCCCGGGCCGCACCGGGGCCGGCGGGTGGCCGAAGGGATGGCCCCCGCCCAACCTGTCCAAGCCCTGGTGGAGGTAGACGCGCTGGGCGTCCATCTCCACCCACCCCATGGCGTCCGACGCCAGGCGTTGGATGGCCTCCTCGGGCACCACGGCCCGCCCCGGCCGGGGCGCCCCCCCGTCGACGTCCCGGTCCAAGGCGAACGCCCCCGTCGGCGCGGGCAGGCGTTCGATGGCGGCCAGGATCGCCGCGTCCGTGGGCGCCGCGGCCAAGGCGGCCCGGTTCTGGGCCTGCAACGCCCGGGCCCCCTCGACCTCGGGCGGCACGACCCCGTCCCTCAGGGCCACGAGGTTCGCCGCCACGGCGTCCTCGTCGGCCCAACTCTGGGCCATGACCCGGCGGGTCAACGCCCCGTGGTACCGCTCCAGATCGGGAATCCCGGCCAAAGGACGCAACGTCCCCCCCATGCCCGAGGGCTCCGGCGTGCGCCCCGCCTGGGTCTGGTCCCGGTCGAAGGTCACGCGCACGCTGGCGATCAACGCCCGCCAGGCGCGCACGTGGGCCCCGTAGGACCGATCGGCCCCGGGGCCCCCCGGGACGGTGGCCCTGACCGTGGCGTGGAGGGGCGCCGGCCCCGCCCGCAGCACCGCGCGCGCGGCCTCCCGGGCCGCGCGGTCGGCCTCGGCCCCCGTCGTCCGGGTCCACGCCTCGGTCACCACCCGCTCCACGGCCTCCCGCGCGGCGCTCAACGCCTCCGCCCGCGCAGGCGCCTCCTTCCGCGCCTCCTCCTGGGCCGCCGGCGCCTGGGCCTGGCTGCGCGCCAGGTCCGCGGCCACCTCGGCCCCCATGGCGCCGTAGGTCGCCACGGCCGCGCGCACCGGCCCGCTGGCGTCCAGGGCTTCCCGCTGGGCGTCCAACGTCCGGTTCCAATCGGGCAACAACCCCGCCACCTGGCCGAGCAGGGACGCCCGGGTCACGATGGCCGCCGTAGCGTCCAAGCCGTGCAGGGCGCGCCAGCGCCCCCCGGGGGTCCGCTCCGCCGCCCGCGCCCCGGCCTCCACGGCCCGCGCGCGGGCCGAGAGGTCCCCCCGAGCCTCGGGCAGACGCCGCGTCGCGCCCTCGGCCCCCTCGGGGGCCCCCTCGGGGCCCTCGGCCGGGGTCCGGACCTCCTCCCCGGCCCCCACCGCCCTCGCGGGGGCGACGGGCACCAGGTCGATGGCCGCGTACCTCGGGATCCGGAAGGCCCGGGCGGGGTACAGGGCGCTCTGCACCGGGTCCACCTCGGGCAGCCCCCGGTGCAGGACGAACCGCTGGGGCGCCCGGTTGGCCACGGTCGCGGGGTCCCGATCCTCGGGCCCGCCCGCCTCCACCGCCACGGGCCGGCGGGGGTCCACCGTCGAACGGTAGATCGGCAGGGGGTGGGTCTCCTCGGCCACGGGCATCCACCCCGCCGGGGCCCACCGGGCCGCCGCGGGCAAGGCCACGTCGGCCAGGCGGCGCACCCCGGCGGGCATGCCCGCCCACGCGGGCGCGTCCCACGCCCGCGCGTGGCGCTCGCACGCCATCACGTAGCGCGTGAACGCTCGGGACGAGGCCTCCAACGCCCGGTACCACGCCACGGCCATGGGGCCCGTGGCCGTGGGGTCCCCGGGCGCGGGCGCCTGGCCGATGATGTGGATGGCCGCCATGGTCGCCTGGTGCCGGGCCAGGGTGCCCCGGATCGCCTGGGCCTGGGCCAGCACGTCGACCCTGGCGGTCATGGCCTCCAGGTAGGCCGCCACCCGGTCCCGGCGCAGGTCGCCCCACACCCCGGGCCCCGTGCGCAGGGCGTGGAGGGCCCGGGCGGTCCAGCGGGCCTCGATGGCCGCCCGCTGGGCCGGGGTCCACGCCCCCGCCTTGAGGCTGGTCACCCCGTCCGGCAACCTCGGCGCCAACGCCTCCCGGCGCCGGGACGTGGGGCCCCGCATCAGCGCGTCCCACCGGGACGCCACCTCGGCGGCCTGCTGGGCGAGCTCCTCGGGGCTGTAGAGGAGGATGAGGTCCGTGGCCCCCCGAGCCCCCCCGGGCGCCAGCCCCGCCAACAACGTCTCGAGACGGCGTCCGTTGGCGTCGACCGCGTCCACCGCGTCGGCCGTGGCCAGGAACTCGGCGTCGTACTGGGCCGTATTCAGGCCGAGAAGGGTCCGCCACCTCTGGAGGCGCAGGTGATCCCCCCCGGCGAACGACCCGTCCCCCAGGGCCTGGCGGGCGTCCATGGCCCGCACGGGCGCCCGGTGCACCGCGTCGGCCTCGGCCTCGGCGGCGGCGGCCGCCGCCTGGGCCTCGGCCAACGCCCAGGCGGCGGCGGCCCGGAAGGCCGCGGCCCCCGCGGGGGTCACGGCCCCCTCGCCGTCGGCCTCCAGGAGGCCGGCGTGGGCCAGGTCCTCGGCGCCCAGGGCCGCGGCGTCCCGGGCCTCGGCGGCCGCCTCGGCCGCGGCCCGGGTCCGCTCGACGCTCAGGGCGGCCCCCTCGTACCGGGCCTGGGCCGTGACGAGCTGCTCCTTCCACCGGTCCCGCTCCCGCTCACATTGGCCCAGGGCCCGGTGCACGCTCCGCGCCCGCTGGAAGAGCCCGATGTAGGCGGCATTGTCCTGCCCCTCCTGGTAGGTCGCGTTCGGACGGATCTGAATCCGGGGCACGCCATCGACGATCTGCAACCGGTCCTGGACCCGGGCGCGCGCCGCTTCCTCGAGGGCCCGGGCCTCGTTCCAGGCGTAGGTGCCCTGGGCCAACCGACGCTCGACGTCCTTGACGTTGGCTTGGAGGGGGGTCAACGCGGTCAACGCCACGTTGGCCGCCCTCTGGGCCGCCGCCCTGGCCGTCTGGGTGGCCCGGACGTCGGCGTGGGCCTGGGCCAGGGCGGCGTAGCGCCCGAGCACCCCGTCCACGTCGTCCGCCGCCGCCTGGGCCCGGGTCAGGGCCCCCCGGGCGTCGGCGGTGGCCGCCGTCACGGCCGCCTCCGCCGCCGCCCGGAAGGCCTCCCGGCCCTCCAGGGTCGCCTCCCCGGGCACCCCGGCCACCCGGATGGCGGCGGAGATCAGCTCCGCCGCCAGCACCGGGTCCGCCCACGCGGCCTCGCGCTGCAGCCTCTCCTGGATCCCCAGCACCTGGGCCGCGCGGGCGTGGGCGGGGTGGAGCGGGTGCGCCGCGGGGTCCCGGGCGACGGTCAGCCAGGCATCCCCGTCGACGGGCGCGCGCGCTTGCTCCTCGAGGCCCGTCTGGTCGTCGCGGCCCGTGTCCTGGGTGCCCGCCCCGGGGAGGGCGTCCAGGCCGATGGGCTGACGGTAGACGTTGATGGCCTCCCAGACGCGCGCGATCCAGACCAGGGTCTGGCTCCGCTCCTCGGGGTGCAGCACCTGGCCCATGGGCACCAGCACGTGGTGGACGATGGCCCGGAACACCTTGGCCCGCTCCAGGGGCAACCACGTCTGGATGGGCGTGGCGTGGCCGTCCACGGCCCAGGCCGTCGCCGGCCTGACCTGGACCAACCACCTCGCCACGGCCCTCGTCACGGGGTCCGGCTCGGGGGCGTCGTCGGACCCCACGAAGCCGTGGGGGTCCGTCTCGAGGTCCCCCACGGGCACCCGCAGGCGCTGGGCTTCGCGCGGGTCCACCACCGTGGCGCCGACCCGCACGTGGGCCTGGAGCACGCCCCAGCGCACCAGGGCGGCCGCGAACACCTCGGCGGGGTCGCCCTCGGCCACCCCGGCCTCGGGCACCCCGCCCGCCGGCAACGGCGTGCCGACGCCGAGGGCCCCGCGGCCCCGGGGCATGGGCCAGCCCACGAGGTGATCCCCGTGGACCTGAACCCCCGGCCCCAGGGCCCGCAGGAGCACCGCCTGGAGTTCCGGGGTCATGCCCCCCCGGTGCAGGCCTCCCGGCGTCAGGAGCAGGATCTGCTCCCGCAGGGTGTCCGGAAGCAATTCCCGCGGCGTGGCCCCCAGGGCCGGCGCGCAGGGGTTCACCGCCGGCAGCCTCTGGGACGCCAAGCGATTCGTGGCGAGCTTGACGATGGTCAGGGTCGGGATCTGCCCCGTGTCCACCCACCGCTGGATGAACGCCGGCAGGTTCGTCTCCTCGAGGGTGTGGCACCCCCGCGCGAGGAACGTCACCAGCCCGTCCACGACCGCGCGGCCCCGGTCGGCGACCGGGGTCCCCAGGGTCGCCCCCTCGGTCATGGCCGCCAAGACCGCCTGTTGGAGCGCCTTATCGCGCCTCCGGGCCACCTCGCCCCCTTCGGCGCCCCCTTCGGGGGCCCCTTCGGGGGCCCCTTCGGCGCCTCCTTCGGAGGCCCCTTCGGGGGCCCCTTCGGGGGCCCCCTCGGAGGCCCCTTCCGAGGCCCCCTCGGCCAGGGCTCCCTCGGAGGCCCCCGCCGGAGCCCTCGCGGGCACCTCGTCCGAGGCCCACGCGTTCGGAGCGTGGGTGGGCTCGGGGAGGAAGGCCCGCAAGGCCCCGTTGCCCGGGGGCGTGTACGCGGGGTCCCAAAGGCCCCGATCGGGCCTCGGGCCCCCCCGCCTCGCCCAGGGCGAGGTCTCCGTGGGCACGAGGGGATCGACCCCCGTCGCCCCGCTGACCCGGGGCGTCGCGTGGATCAGGGCGTCGTTTACCTCGGTGAGAGGGTCGCCCGCCGCCCGGGAGTCCACCACGGGGGCGAAGGGCGCCGCGCCGGGGCGCTGGGCGTCCTGGGGCGCCTGGCGCGTCACCACGTCCACGGTCCACCGGCGGTTCCAGTCGAGGATGGCCAGGGCCCGGTGGCCCAAGGCCGCCCCCGCCTCCCGCAGACGCACCGAGGTCGCGTGCAGCCACGCCCACGCCCGGGCGCCCACCGTCAGGCGGGCCCCCTCGAGGCCCAGGGCCCGTTGGGTCACCCCGTAGGGGAGGGTCGCCGGGGTGGGCGTGGCCGCCCCCCCGATCGTCCCCTCCAACCCCCCGGGCACCCACGGCGCCGCGGCCGTGGCGGGCCTGACGGCCCCCTCGGCCCCCTCGGCCCTTTGGACCGCCTCCCGCCCCCGCGCCAACGCCTGGGCGGCGAGGCGCGTCAAGGGGAGCCCCGCCCGATGGCTCCGCATCATGGCCTCGACCGGGTTGATCCGGGAGGCGATCGCCCCCGGGTTCTGGGCGAAGGCGCCCCGATCCGGGGCCCCGGGCACCTGGGCCCGGAGGTCGTCACGGATCTCCCCGTCCTCGCGCAACCACGCCGCCGCGACCTCGGCCGCGAGGGCACCCTCCGGGGCCTCGCCGCCCCGGGGGGCGTCGGGGGTCGAGGCCCGAAGCCCCGCCTCCGTCCCCGCGTCCGACGGGCCCCCGGCCTCGGCCGCCGCCTTGGCGCGCGCCGCCGCGTCGGCCCCCCCCGCGTCCCCCGAGGAGGGCGCGAGGGGGGCGACGAAGGTTGCCCCGTCCCGGGTCGCCTGCCTCAGCCCCCGGACGTTGGCCACGAGGGCGTCGGCGTAGCACCCCAGGATGTGGCGGTTTTGGGCCGTGTTCACCCGCACCGCCAGCTCCACCTGCCTCGTCACGGGCAGGTCCACGAAGGCCATGCCCTCGGCCTGGCGGCGCGGCCGGGGCGACACCAGGTGGGCCACGTCGGGGGTGGCCATCTGCCTGGCCAGGACCACCGTCATCGCCCAGATACGACGCTCGGTGTCCTCGTGCTCGGTCCCCATGGCGGGGAAGAGCGCCTGGACCTCGGCGTCCCCGGGGTCGGCCGCGTGGATCGCCCGGGCCTCGTTCCAGACCCGCTCCGCCCACAGGGCCACCACGTGCTCCTCGGCGTAGGCGTAGACCGCCGGGCTCAGGGTGCCCGTGGCCGTGGTCGGCACCACGCGCACCCACGCCCGGCCGGTCCACCCGAACCGCCGCGGCAGGTCCATGACCCCCCCACGGTCGGGGAAGGCCTCATCCCCCACGACGGTCCGGGCCTTGGGCGCGGCGGCCTTGGCGGCCCCCTTGCCCTTCTTTTTGCCGCCCCGGTCGGCCTTGGCCTGGGCCCGCGCCTCGGCCTGGGCCTGGGCCCGCGCCTCGGCGTCGGCCTCGGCTTGGGCCCGGGCGGCGCGCCAGGCGACGTAGGCCTCCAGCTCCGGCTCGAAGCCGGCGGGCAGGAGCCTCGACGCGGGGAAGGGCAAGTCCCCCGCCAAAGCCTGCCGGGCGAAGTGGATGTCGCTCCGGGTGATGGGCGCGAGGTACCGCCCCGGGGTGAAGAGGACGGCCGCGAAGCCATCGGCCAGCCCCCGCAGGTGGAGCCGCGGGTGCTCCCCGGTGCCCCTCAGGGCCCCGGTGGCCCGCAGGCTCCGGTCGATGGCCACCGCATCGGCGCCGAAGGTCCACCGGGTGTGATCCCGGGCGGGCCCCGCGTCGAAGTGCTGGACGATCCGGCAGGCGGTCGCCCAGTCGATCCCGTCCCAGAGGGCCGGGTTGGCGCGGACCTGGTCGCGGAAGGTCAGAGCCTCCCGGTACGCCCCGTGGGCGAACAGGGGCCGGTCCGCGCCCGGCTCCGCCGGCGCGTTGAGCCTGGGCAGCCAGCTCAACGCGTTCAGGGAGAGGGTGTTGCGCAGCCGCAGGGTCTCCACGTCCTGGATCGCCCACTGCAACGGGGTGGCCTCACCCTGGGCCTGGGGCCCCCCCTCGAGGGTCGCCTCGGGCGGCCGCCCCACGGTCTCCGGCCCCACGGGCCCGATGGGCCGCGCGACGAGGGCCTCCCGGTCCTCCCTCCCGGCGAGGGCCCGAGGCGCGCCGGTCCGAGGGCCCACGGCCCCCGCGACCGGGGCCTGGGGCCCACCGGCCCCAAGGGCCTCGGCCCCCGCGGGCCCCGCTGCGGGCCCCGCAGGCCCCGCCTCGGGCCCCCTAGGACCCGCAGCGGCCCCCCCGCGGCCCGCGGCCGCGGACCGGGCCAGCCTCGCCTCCAGCGCCTCCGAGAGGGCCACGGCGTGGGCCATCCGGCCCGCCGCCCGCTCGCCCGCGGCGAGGGCGATCTCCTCGGGCGTGAGGCGGCGCGCCGAAGCCGCCTCGACGGCTTCGGCCAGGGCCACGTAGGCCGCCGCCGCGCGCTCCCCGGCCGCCAAGGCCAGGGCCTCGCCGGTCAAGGGCGCGGCCGTCGGGGCCGCGACGGCGTGGGCCGCGGGCTCGGGCGTCGCGTCCACGGGAGGGCGCGCGGCGGACGGGGGGAACCAGCCCCCCACCCACCCGCCGACCGCGCGGACCGCCCCGCCCACGGCGGACCATGCGCCCCGAGCCCCGCCCTGGAGCCCGCACCATACGGCCTGAGCGCCCCCAGCGATCCCCCGCCACCCCTGGGTCAGGGCGCGCCAGGAGGACGCCCACGGCCTCCGGAACCACGCCCACGCCGACGCCGGGGCGTCGGCGTCGGGCAGGTGGGCGCCGGGGTGCACCGTCGCCGACGCGTCCAGCACCTCCTGGGAGGCCAAAGGCTCCCCGACGGCGACGGTCTCGGCCAGCCCCCGGGGGAACCGCAGCCACCCCAGGCCGCTGAACCACCCGCCGAGGGTTCCGGCCCCCGCCCCCGCCGGGTCGGGGGTCACGCCCCCGCCGCCGCGGGGGATCACGCCGTGCCTCTGCCACGTCAGCAGGAGGAAGCGGCTCATGTCCTCGCGCCAGCGGGCGAGGCGCATCCGCCTGTCGATCTCGGCCCACGCCCACCGGTCGAGGTCGGCGTCGTGGAACCCGGGCGCCGCCCACGCGACGAGCCCCCTCTCGGCGAAGACGTCGTCGCGGTGGGGGTAGTCGAGGGAACGCCTGGGGTGCACCTCGGGGAACGTGCGCCCCGGCCGCTCCTCCAGGTAGTCGACGTAGGGCACCAGGGCGGTGCTCTCGCCGTTGCGCCGGGCCGCCTCGTCGAGGGCCCCGTCGCAATGGGCCACCGGCACCACGGCGGCGAGCACCTTCATGGCCCCCGTCAGGGCCGGAGCCTCGGGTCCCTTGGACGCCGAAGCCCCTGGGGCCTCCGGGGGCCCCGGCGCGGCGCCCGCCCCCGCGCCGCTTTGGGCGGCGTAGGCGGCCTGCACCGCCGCGAAGCCTTGGGCCGCCGGGACCCCCTGCGTCGCGTGGGTGACGGTGGCCCTCCAGGCCCGAAGCCCGTCCAGGCCGCCCACGCCCCCCAGGGCGAGGGTGACCGCCATCTCCGCGGTCACCAGGGTGTAGCGGCCGACGATCCCCAGGAACGTCGACGCCACGCCCATGGGGTGGACGATGGCCCCCACCATCAGGTGAAGGGTCATCCGCGGCCCCCACCAGAAGAGGGACCGCCAAAAGCTCGTCGCGACCAGGGTGAGGGCGAACCGGGGCCGCGACCAGCGGTGGGCCCGGGCGTGGCGGGCGAAGGCCCAGGCCCGGAGCACCGGCTCCTCCAGCACCCGTTGGACGGGCAGGCGCCGGACCGGATGGTCCGGGTCCCGCGCGAGAAAGGTGAGGGAGGGGATCTGGGGCGTCCACAGGGTTTCCACCCGGACCATGTTGGCCAGGATCGCGCCCCAGGTCGCCCCGGGGTTCCCGGGGAGCGTACGCCCCCTGCGGTGCCCCTTGAGGCGGGCCGTCCGGGCCACGGCCATGGTCAGGAACGCCCGGTGGCCGTCCCGGTAGGGTCCGGCCACCCGACGCTCCCAGACCCCGGCCACGCCGGGCACGTTGCACCACGCCAGGATGCCGGCGACGACGAACGCCGCGGCGAGGTACCCCAGCACGGCGGGAAGGGCGAGGTGGACGGTCGCGGCGGGGGGCAGGTGCCCGCCCTCCAGGGCCGCGAGGGTGGCCGCGAGGGCCTCCTTCCTGGCCCGGACGCTGTCCACGTGGACGGTCTTCTCGAAGAAGCCGAGCCACCCCCGTTGCCAGTAGAGAAGGGCGGCCCAGGTGAACGGGTAGCGCAGCACGGAGCGCGGGATCCCGAGCACCCATTGCACGCCGGCGCGGAGGGCGCCGGCCAAGGTTTGCCAGGCCCTGAAGGCGCGGGGACCATGGCGGAGGACCCGAAGGGTCCACGGCGTGGTCAGGAGCCAAAGGAGCACGCGGGAAAAGGCACGGGCCACCCTTCGTCGCACACGAAGGGTCCCTCGGCTCCCGGGTGCACCCGAGAGCCGCGGGGAGTGATCCATCGGTTTGGGATGTTTCATGGTCGCTATGCAGGCGTTGCGGGGATGGTGGTCGCAAGAAGGTACGGGCGTACCGGATACGCCATTCCGAGGAACCAACGGGGACACGGACCTCCCAGAGCGTGTGCAAGGGGCCCCAACGAGCGCCCTGGGAGACCGCGTCCGACTGACTCCGCCGTAGGTTGGCCCCGAGGGCCCTGGGCCCCGGGGCCCCCCAGGGGCCCCCAGGGCTGCAGGGCCGGGGCCTCCTCGTCCGACGCGACCCCCCGGAGGAGGGCCCTCGGCCCTTTCGACCGCCCTCACCTCCCGGCTACTAAAAGGGGGGGGCCATGACACCCGGGCGGCCCCCAGCCCCCAGGGGCTGGGGGGGAGCCGCCCGTACCCTTGGAGGGGCAGACCCGAAGGCGGCCCCTTGGCCTATCGACAGGAATCGAACCTGCATCTGCGGTTTAGGAAACCACTGTATTGACCAGCTATACAACGATTGGCACGGCGACGCCCTCGGCCCGCCCCGGCCCCCCCCGGTCCCCCCGGGCCCCCCCGGGGGACCGGGGGGAGGGGGGAGGGGGGAGGGAAGGGGGAGCGGGCCCAGGGGTGCCCGGGGGGGCTCGGCGGCCCGAAGGGCCCCAAGGGCCCCGGACCCTACGCCCTCCCCCCGGGGGAGGCCGGAGCGGACCGAGGCTGGGCCCGAGGACGCGGGGGGGCCGTGACGGCCCACGCCCTCGCCATCAGGGCCATTTCGCCCAGGAGGGCGACGCCCCCGAACCCCGCCACCCCCGCCTCGACCCCGCCCAAGGGCCCCGGAAGGGCCCCCAGGCCGACGGCCAGGAGGGCGAGGACGGCGAGGCCGCCCCACCCCGCCCGCCGCGCCCCGGCGTGGACCCTCGGCCCCCCGAGGCCCTCGGGCCCCAGGGGGTCCGGGGACGCGGCGGGACGCGGCCCCGACCGGGGCCAGGGACGGGCGGCGGGGTCGGGACGGCGGGGCCCCCCGAGGGGGGCCCCTAGGGGGGCCCCCAGGCGCGCCGACCCCGCGAGCCAGGCCCCCAGCCAGAGGGCTTGGAGGCCCAGCCACGTCATCCCCCACCCCCGCACCAGGGCGAGGCGGGACCAGATGGGCACGGCGAGGGTGCGCGGCGCTTCCCCGCCGGCCTCCCGGCCCCCCACGGCCAGCCCCTCCCTCGGGGGGGCCAGCTCGGGGCCGTGGAGGCCGGCGAGGTCCAGGGGGGACGGGTCGAGGAGCGGCCAGAGGCGCGGGTACGCCTCGGCCGTCAGGCCCGTGAGGGCCAGGCTCCCCAAGGCCCACACCCCCAGCCCCCAGGCCCCGAACGGCGCGGGCGCCTGGGCCTCGTCGAGGCCCCCCGGAGCCCCCCGGGATCGGGGGGCCCACGCCCGGACCTGCCACGCCAGGAGCAGGGCCAGGCTCTGGAGGGTGAAGGTGCCGGCGACCCAGAGGTGGGCGAGGACGGCGTCCCCGACCCCCAAGGCCGGCACCTGGCAGGGGACCGTGCTCTGGAGGCCGAGGACGAGCCTGTCGACCCCGACCCCCGCGTACGCGGCCCCCACCCCGCCCCACCCCACGGCGGTGGCGAGGACCCACCGCCCCCGCACCCCCACCTCCCCCCACCTGGCCCGCCACCGGCTCGAGGGGCCCGGCGACGCCGCCCGAGGCCCCCCCGAGGGGGCCCCCGCCGGGACGCCGGACGCCGAGGGGGCGGGTCCAGGGCCGAGGGCGCCCGAAGCCGGTCGGCCCGGGCGGTCGGGACGGGGCGGCGGGGTCATCCCGGCCTTACGCGAGGGCCCCCGGCCGGGCCGCGACCTTCAAGGCCTCGGCCACGTCCCGGTGGTTCTGGGCGAAGACCGATTGACGCCGCACCCCCGGACGGTGGTGCAGGGTCAACCTGATGGCGCCCACCATGGCCACCAGCAGGATGAAGGCGGCCACCATGAAGATGTACACGTAGAACGTGTACAGGATCAGGCCGACCGCCTGCATGGGGCTCGCCCCGCTCAAGGCGTCGGGGTAGGCCACGTAGGCCGCCGCCCCCGCCATGGCGGACGCGGCCGACCCGTCGGCCAAGGGCGCCCACGCCCCCCGCCCGGCCCCCACGGACCCGGCCGCGAGGGGATCGAGGGACCCCCTCCCGGGGGCCTGGGGCCCGTGGCCCTCCAGGGCCTCGGGCCCTACGGCGCCGAGGGCCCCGAGGGGCGACCAATCCAGGAGGATGGCCAGCTCCCCGAGGAAGGCGGCGAGGACCAGCAGCCCCAGGGGCAGGTGCTGCTTGGCTTGGTTGGCCCACGCGTCCTGGTGGACGTGGAGCATCATGACCACGAACAGGAACAGCACGGCGATGGCGCCCACGTAGACCACCAGGAAGACCAGGGCGAGAAACTCGAACCCGGCGACCACCAGGAGGGCGGAGGCGTTGCAGAAGACCAGCACGAGGTAGAGCACCCCGTGGATCGGGTTGACCGAAGCGACCACGGCCGCCGCGGAGACCCACGCCAGGCTGGCGAACAGGGCGAAGAGCCCGTGGTACAGCCCGAGCGACGGCCCGTCCAAAGACGCAAGGTACATCGGAGTCGTCATGGGGTCAAAGGGCGAGGAGGCCATGAAGGGATCAAGAGGCACCAAACGCCAGGACATGGACCGCCGCCCCACCGCAGGGGAGCCGAGCGCCCCCTAGGCCAGCCCGAAGGCCCGCCCAAGGACGGCCGCCCCCGCGGGGACGGGGGTGAGGCTGGCAGGAGTCGAACCTGCGACCGGTCGGTTAAAAGCCGAACGCTCTGACCAACTGAGCTACAGACTCACCGTCGCGGCGCGGCGCTCCCCCCCGCCTTCGCCCCCGCCCCCGGCCCCGCCCCCCGGGGGGGAGCGAGGGCCGGGGGTGGGGGCGGGGACGGAGGCGGAGGGGAGCACGCCGCACCGCGTCCCCCGCCCGCCGGCCCCCCGGGGCGCGCGGCGAGGGGGGACGGGGGAGGGCCGGCGCGCGGGGCCTTAGGGCCCCCTCGAGGGGGTCCTAAGGCCCCGCGGCGCGCCCTTCCCCCGGGGGCGGGTTAGGCCCCTACCACGGTGTCCACGCGGATGTCGCGCCGGACGCGGTAGTAGAGGACCAGGATCGCCAGGCCGATGGCCGCCTCGGCCGCCGCCACCGTCAGGATGACGAGGGCGAACAGCTGGCCCACGCTGTCGTCGGCGTGGTGGGCGCCCAACAGAAAGATCAGGTTGATGGCCAGGAGCATGAGCTCCAAGCTCATGAGGACGGTGATGATGTTTTTCCGGTTGAAGACGACCCCCGACAGCCCGAGGCTGAAGAGGCCGACGCCCACCAGGATCAACCCCACCCCGTCCCTCGCCAACCCCGCCAGGTCGGCCCTGTGGGCCGCCAGGACGCGGTCCACGCCGGCCTGAGCGGCCGCCGTATGGGCCCACGGAAACGTCACGGTCGCTGGGGAAACGGCAAGCTGGGCTGGGGTCATGAGGGCAGGCGGGGGATCGAGGGCATGAGGGCGGGAGAAGCCCCTCCGGATCGGCCCGACGCGCCCGGGGGGGAGCCCCGAGGCCGGAGGCCGCGCCCTCCCTTCGGTCCCGAAGGGACGAAGGGAGGCCCGGCCCCCACCCCCGACGCCCCCGCCCGCACGCCCCACGGCCCCCGGAGGACGGGGAAAGGAACCGCCGCCTCCCGGACCGCGAGGGCCCCGGAGCGGCCGAACGCACCGATCCGCCCCCCGCCCCGGGGGCCCGGAGGGCCCGGAGCCCTCCGGGCCCCCGGGGCGGGGGGCCTGCCAGGGCCTAAGCCCTTAGTACTTCCCGAGCTGGTCGGGGTCGGTCAACCTCAGCAGGCGCAGGCGCTCGACGATGGGGTCGCCGCAGTAGCGGGCGAAGAGCTGGTAGGTCTCCTCGTCCACCAAGCCCAACGGCGTGCCCCACCGGTAGCGCCACGCCGCCTCCTCCTGGAAGCCCTGGTGCAGGGCCACCAGGTCGGGGTTGGGGTGCATCAAATCGTGGAGGTAGGCCTTCCGCGCCACGTCCAGTTTGGCGTGGGCGTCGGCCCACTCGGCCGGGTAGTCGATCCACGGGGTGAACCACCCCACCGGCCCGATGAACGCCTTCACCGGCGCCTCGGACCGGGGGACCACCAGGCCGTGGGCCCACCACTCCGCCGCCCCCGCGCGCCATTCCCCCACGGGCGGCAGGGCCTCGTAGGAGGTCGCGTGCACCGGCCCGTGGATCCAGCCCTCGGTCAACGCCCACGGGCTCACCCAGCCGCTGGCCACCAGGTCCACCCCGAAGGTGTCCACGGACCACGCGTTCAGGGGCGGCAGGGCGTAGAGGACGAAGGCCGACGCGACGCCCGAGATCTGGGCGAGCCAGAGGACGGTGTCGGCCAGGGCGAAGGGGGCGTTGAGGACCCAGGCCGTGAGGGCGAACGTGACCAAGGTCACGTTGGCGTCCAGGACGGCGAAGGCGGCCCACGCCAGGTCGTACGGGGTTTGGGAGGCGTAGACCGTGTAGGCCACCTCCTCCCACGACCGCGACGGGTTCACCAGGAGGCGGAAGACCTGCTCAAAGAACAGGTACACCTGCTGGTGCCACGGGGACAGGGGCCCCATGAGGTTCCGCCACCTGGCCTCGTAGCAGGCGTCGGTGAACGCCGCGTAGGACGTGCTCCAGTAGTCGTTGAAGAACTTCAGGAACACGGCGGGGTCGGTCCCCAGGCGGTGCCAGACCCCGATCTGGGTGGTCCAGGCCGCCACGTTGTCCAGGGATTGGTAGAGGGCCCAGACGACCCACCCGCAGTTCATGACCCCCCAGAACCCCACGGCCATGGTCGCCACCAGGGCGGCCCGGGCGGGTTCCCGCGGGGTGTAGTCCACGGCCACCTGGTAGACGCCCCGATGGGCGTGGGTCATGGACATGTAGACCACACACCCCAACGTGAGGGCCCCCCACTGGTCCACGGGGGGGTAGAACATGAAGACCCCGAAGGTCCCCAGGTAGAAGGCGTAGCGAAGCAGCCAGTACACCAGGTCGTGGAGCTCCTGGATGGCGTGGTGTTGGGCCATGGGCCCATCGTCCTCGAACGGGACGTGCAGCGGGTCCTCGTCCTTGGGGAGGACCTCCTCGGGTTCGATGGGGAGGACGAAGTCCTCCAGGGAGTCCAGGCGCTCGGGGTGCCCCACCGAGGCCCGAGACCCTACGGCCTCGGTCACCGCGGCCAGGCGCTCCCTGAGCTCGAGGCGCGCCAAGCGCGCGTCCCACGGCAGGGCCTCAGCCCCGGGCAATGCCGCCATCGCCTTGCGGGTACGGTACCAGGAGAGAAGCGTGGCCACCATGAGACCAAGGGGTGGGTCGGGGCATGAAGCACCTAAGACCGACGCGCGACGGCGGGAACGGACGCGGGGACCGAGGCCGCGCCCGGGGGGAACGCGCCTCGGGCGGCCCGCCCCCGCGGCCGGGGGGCCGCGGGGGAGGCGGGCCGGGTGCCGGGGGGTGGGTGTCCCCCGGGCTTGCCGCGCGCCCCCCGCCCCCCGGGCCCCCCTCCCTCGGCCGAGCTGGCCGGGAGGCGGACCGCCCCGGAGGTGCGGAAGGCTCGGCGGGGTCGACGCCGCCCACCCCGGGGGGGCGGGGGGCCGTAAACCCGCCCCGCCACCCCCGGGGCGGGGGCGGCCGGGACGGTAGCGATGGCCGGACTCGAACCAACAATCTCCCGCTCCCAAAGCGGGCGCCTCACCATTAGGCGACATCACTACTGGCCTAGTCCATCCCTCGTTGCGTAAGCAGGTCCGCAACGAGGGCACCGGTCGCACCGGTCGGAGCCAGCGGCCGCCCACTCCCTCGAAAAGGACGTGGACCCTTTGGGGAGGACCTTGTACCCACACACGAAGCCCCAGGCTCCTCGTTCGGGGGGTCCCCTGCCCGCACCCTCAAGGGATCGCGGGCCAGGGGACACCCCCCCTAGACATTCCCAATGAGGCGAGGCCAAACGCCCCTCACCGTAGGTAATCTTCCCCCTAGGGAGGATGGTCGAGGCCTCATGACCCTCACTTTAGAGGGAACTGCCCTAGGGTTTGGGGGTCCGCCCGCGTCCTCGAGAAGGCCGCGGGCCAGGGGAGACCCCACCAAGCATGTAGACGAGGCCCCAAGCCCCTCGCCGTATTCCGTAGCGTCCGTCCCAATAAATGTCTCTGGGTTATAGGGTTTGGGGGTCCGCCCGCGTCCTCGCGAGGCCGCAGGCCAGGGGAGACCCCACAAAAATAGGAGACGAGGCCCCAAGCCCCTCGCCGTAGAGTTTAAGGGTCCGCCCGCGTCCTCGAGAGGCCGCAGGCCAGGGGAGACCCCACGCATGTAAGAGACGAGGCCCCAAGCCCCTCGCCGTAGAGTTTAGAGGGTCCGCCCGCGCTCCTCGATGGTCTCGGGAGGCGACGGGCCAGGGGAGACCCCAAGAATTCAAGAGACGAGGCCCCAAGCCCCTCGCCGTAGTGTTTGGGGGTCCGCCCGCGCCCCTGTATGGTCTCGGGAGGCGGCGGGCCAGGGGAGACCCCACGGATCTAATAGACGAGGCCCCAAGCCCCTCGCCGCAGAGTTTAGGGGGTCCGCCCGCGCCCCTCGATGGTCTCGGGGGGCGGCGGGCCAGGGGAGACCCCAGGAATCTAAGAGACGAGGCCCCAAGCCCCTCGTTGTACGGTTTGGGGGTCCGCCCGCGTCCTCGAACGGTCATCGAGAAGCCGCGGGCCAGGGGAGACCCCACTAATTATATAGACGAGGCCCCAAGCCCCTCGCCGCATGCTCTCTATCATGCTGACAGCCTCTAAGCCATAGAGATACCAAGGTATAGCCATAGCGATACCAAGGTATCGATCCTTTTTGGGGCAGTGAATCCGCTGCGCCCATCGAGTATGGTTGGTCTGCTGGACTGAGGCAGCTCGCCGGCAGTCCCTACGCGTCCTCGGAGTCGCACCGATGGACGCGGACGCTCGGTCCCCCGGGGGCGCCCGTCCGGGGCCCTCGCGGGGGTCGAGCCGTGGAGCCGCCCGCCCGCCGCCCTTCGCGCCCCGGGGGCGACGAACGCGGCTCGGCCGGGGCCCGCCGGGAGGAGGAGGCCGGAGTCCCAAGGAACCCGTCTCCCCCCCACGGATTTTTTCGGCCAAAAATACCCCCCCAAAACTGGGCCTTAACCCCCCTCGCCGTGAGGTACTTTGCTCGCAAAGGTCCTTCTGGCGAGGGGGGTAAGTGCCTCGCCAGAGGGTCGTGCAGAAATGGGGGGTGGAGGGTGGGACCCCGGGACGGATCCGGGGTCCCAAGGGACCCGGGGTCCTGGACCCGGGGGCCCGGCCCGGGGCGGGGGCGGGCTCAGGGGCCGGAAGGCCGCGCCACTGACACCGGGACTTTCCAGAGGGCCGCGAGGGACTTGCCCCACGACGCGTTCAATCGGCGCCCCTGGCCGGTCAAGGTCAGGTAGACGACGTAGAAGAAGAGCAGAGCGGAGAAGGCCGACACGTACGACCCCCACGACGCCACGGCGTTCCACGCGGCGAACGCATCCGGGTAGTCGGGGATTCGGCGCGGCATGCCGGCCAACCCCACCCAGTGCATCGGCAGGAACGTCAGGTTCACCCCGACGAAGAACGTCCAGAAGTGCACCTGGCCCATGACCTCGGGGTACCGCAGCCCCGTCATCTTCCCGATCCAGTAGTAGAATCCGGCGAATACCGCGAACACGGCCCCCATGGAAAGCACGTAGTGGAAGTGGGCCACCACGTAGTAGGTGTCGTGCAGCGCGATATCCAAGCCCGCGTTCGCTAGCACGACCCCGGTCAACCCTCCCACGGTGAAGAGGAAGATGAAGCCCAGGGCGAACAGCATCGGCGTGGCCAGGACGATTCGACCCCCCCACATGGTCGCCAACCACGAGAACACCTTGATCCCCGTGGGAACCGCGATGATCATGGTCGCCGACGTGAAGTAGGCCCGCGTGTCCTGATCCAACCCGACGGTGAACATGTGCCTCGCCCACACGATGAACCCGAGGATCCCGATGGACCCCATGGCGTAGACCATGCCCAGGTACCCGAAGACCGGCTTCGAGGAGAAGGTCGAGATCACGTGGGACACGATGCCGAAGCCAGGCAAAATCAGTCGGGTAAGCCCGAGGCTCCGCCGGCGACGACGCCCTGAAAGGCCGCCGCGCCCCCGCGGGGGCCCCGGAACTCCCCGCCGAACCGGACGTGCGATTTTCACCGCATCCGGCTCTCCCCCCACCGGCTCAAGGCTCCTGCGGCCCCCGCCCGCCGCCCCCCGCGGGAGGGCGACGGCGCGGGCGGCCGCCGTGAGGCGCGCCGGCCTTCCCCCCTCGGGTCCCGTAGGACCCGCCTCGGGCCCCTTGGGGCCCGGGGCGGGGGAGGCCCCGCGCCGCCCATCCGTGGGCGCGCCCCCGGCCCGGCGGCGGCCCGCCCCGAGGAGGGGGAGGGCCGCCGCCGCGCCCGCGGAGGGACGCGCCCTGGCCCCACCCGGGGCCGAACGTGGGCCGGGGGGACGCGCGCTCACGGCCCCCCCGACGTGGCCCCCTCCCCTCCGCCCGCGCCCGGACGGGGATCCCCGGAGGCACCGCGGCCCGCACCCAGGGCGGGCCCCAGCCGACGCACCCGCTCCCGGGCCGTCGTTCCCTGGACCGTCGGCCGACCCGCCGCGGCCCTTTCCCGGACCCCCCAAGGCGCCGAAGGCACCGAAGGCACGGGACCACAACGGATCCCTCCGGTCCTTAATAGACCCCCTCGGAAGCCGGCACCTCCAACGTCCCGGCCCTTTCCCCCCGCGGCGGCCACGGCCCCCCCAGACCCCCCACCCAGACCCCCCATGGAGGCCCCAAACCGCGGGGTCGGACGCCGGGTTATGGGGCGCGGCCCCCTCCCGACGGCGCACATGGAAAGATTCGAACTTCCCGGGAGTTACCCCCTATCGCCTTAGCGCGGGGACGCCGTAAGCCCCTCGGCCACGTCGCGGGGATCGGCTGGGGGCTCGTATTTTTATTATATCTATTTTTTTACGCGCCTTTGGGGCGCTGGTGCTTGGGCGGCTTCGGACGGCCTGGCGCCCGGCGCCCCCGGGGCCCCCGGGGCCCTCGGGCCCCGGGGGACCGGACGGGGGGTCGGAGGACGCCCAGGTAGGACGCCATGGGCCGGGGGCCGCGGGTCCCGAGGCGGCCGCCGGAGACCGGCGTGGCCAGGTCCTTGGGGGACCACACCCGGTCCAAGGCCAAGGCCTGGCCCGGGGTGACCCGGTCCCCGTCCCCGTCCGGGCCCCGCCTCCGGGCGGCGAGCCGCCCCGCGGACGTGGCCAGGGTGAGGGAGGCCTCCGGCCGCCCCGCGTGGCCCGGGACGGCCAGGTGGGGCCCGAAGGCGGTGTAGGCCGCGGCGGCCGAGGGCCGCTTGTACTTGAGGGCCAGGGTCAGGGCGCAGCTGTGGGTCAACCCCCGCAGCAGGGCGGCCAACGCCGCCCGGCCCCCGGCCCCCACCCTCCGGTAGTAGGCCCCCAGGGCCGTCCCCACCCGACGGTACACCGCCAGGATCCGGGCGTGGGGCCGGTACGCCACCGCCCGCTGGGCCGTGGGCATGAACGACGGGCTGGCCGCGAACCCCTGGGCGGTCCCCGGCCCCCGGCCGGGCGCCCGAAAGAACCCCCGGCTCCGCAACCCGTCGATCAAGGCCGCCGTGGGCAGGGCGAACCCCGCCCGCAAGGCCCCCCCACGCCCGACCCCCGGGGCCCCGGGTCCCCAAGGTTGGACCACCCTCCCGAGGAAGAGGATCCCCCGCCGGGTGCACGGGACCACGGGCGGCACGGCGAGGACGGGGGCCTCCCCTGTCGCCCCGTCCCCCGTGCGCCACGGCCTCCGCGCGGTCACGGGCCCCCCGGGGGCCGACCCCCGTCGGAGCCCCCTCTCCGGACCCCCTGGGGCCCGAGGGACCCGGCGCCCCGGCATCCCCCTCGCCCCCGGCTGGGGCCCCCACGGATCCCGCGGAGGGGCGCGACGGGGCCCACCCTGGGGCCGCCTTGGGGGCCCCTTTGGGGGCCCCCTCGGGAGGCCCCGAAGGCTCGGGAAAGGGTCCCTGAGGGCGAAGGTCACCCCCAGGTGGGCCGTCAAGGCCCGTTGGAGGGCGGCCCGCACGGCCACCCCCTCGGCCCGGGGCCCCGTGCCCGTCACGAGGACGGTGTGGGCGTGGCGCACGTAGGCCACCCGGGCCCCCCCCGGGCCCGGGGCCCCAGCGCGCCGCCGGCGGGGGCCCCCTCGGGCCGCGTAGGTGGCCGTCAGGGCGTCCATGGCCGCGTCCACCGGGTGCAGGGCCAGGGCGTACAGCCCCGCCCCGACCCGCCCCTCCTCGGGGGTTCGGACCGTGACCCGGGGCCACCCCCCCGCCCCCCGGGGCCCCGGGGCCCTTCGGGCCCTTCGGGCCCCGGGGCCCCGGGGGGCCTTGGGCACCCAAGGGCGCATGGACCCTTGGTCGGCCAGGGCGAAGCCGAAGAGGGGGTCCACCGCCATGGGCCCGACCCCCGCCCGTCCGGCCCAGAGGGCCTGGCGCACCAGGGCCCGCACCCGCGGGCACGGCCCCCTCGGCACCCCCGCCAGGGTCGCCAGGAGCGCCCCCCGGGGAAAGGCGTCGAAGGCGGCGGGCAGGTCCAGACGGAAGGCCCACCGGGCCCCCGCCGCCCGCCGCGCCACCCGTTTCAGGGCCGCGTGGGGCCCTCGGGGCGGCCTCCCCGCGGGCACGGGCGCCCCGAAAGCGGACGACGACCCGTAGGCCGCCCTCCACGCCGCCAGGCCCGCCCCGAGGGCCTCCAGGACGACGGCTTCCGCCCTCGCCGGACCCTCCCTCGCGCCCTTCGAGGGCCCCGAAGGACCCCGCCGGGCCGGGGCGAAGCGGAACGTCCCGCGCCGCAGGGCCGCCCCCAGGGGCGCCACCCACGGCCTCGCCGCGAGGGCCGCCCGGGCCTGAGCCCGAGCCGCGGCCTTGGCCCGTTTTCGCGCCTGCAGATGGGCGCGTTTGGCCCTCTCGGGCCCCGCGGGCCCGGGGGCGTCCGCCCCGGGGCCCGCGGGGCCCCCAGGGCCCCCGGGGCCCGAGGGGCCCGGGGCCTGGGCCCGGGCCCCGTCCATCCTCCCTCGGCGTCGGACCGGGGATGGGGTCCATGATGATGCCCCATGGTCCGACGGCGAGGGCGGGGTGACCGCGTCCCCGTCGGCGTGAGGGGCCGACGGGGACGGGGCCACGAAGGCCCGGACCCCCCCGTCCTGGACGGGGGGGGTCCGGGCCGTATGAGCACGCATGAGGGTGGCGGATGCGGCCAACGTCGCCATCCCCAGGGGCCCCGCAGGGTCCGGGGCGGCGTGGAGGGCGGAGGCGGCCGGGCGGACCGCGCGCGACGGTGCGCGCGTCGGATGCGTCCCCCCCGCCCCCCGTAGGGGAGCGGGGGAGGACGCCGCCCGGGGGGCCTGCGCCGCCGGTGAGCTGCGCTCCTTCAGGGGCCCCGGCGCGCGGGTCCCGTAGGCCCGCGGTGGGACGAGGCGGGTGCCGTTACGCACCGTTGCCCTTACTACGAGCGTTCCGTTCCCGGGCCCGAGCGTCCCCCCGCCGGGGGCGACGCTCCCGAGGCGGCGCGGCCCCGCCCATGGGGTCCCGCCGCGGGCCCTGTGCCCGCCGCCCCGGGGGGCGGCGGGGGTAGGGAATCCCAAGTTCCCGCGTCGCGCGTCAAAGGTCGGGGCAGGGTCCTGCACCGTGGACGGACCGGCCCCCCCGGGAGCGGGGGCCGGTCCCGTCGCCCGCGGGGCGGGGGCGCTCCCGGGGAGCCCCCCCGCCGCCGCCCACGGCGCCCCGTCCGCCGGGGCGTGGGCCCCCCGAGGGCCCCCCGGACGCCCCCGCCCCCTTCCCCCCTGGGAAAAGGCACGGAGGCGTCCGGCCGCAGCGTTCAAAGGGCAGCTCGCTAGGGGTTCCTGCGCCGTCGTAGGCCTTGCCGGCGGCGTCGTCCCTAGCCGAGCGCGCGGGAGGCGCGCCCGGGCGGATGCGTCCCTCCCGCCCGCCCGCCGCCGCGGCCGCCCGGTCGCGGGGCCCTCGGCCCCCGTCGGGGCCGAAGGTCCCCGCGCCGGCGGCGTCGGGGGTCGGGGGCGCGAGGGCACGGGGGGGTGGGCCCCAGCGTCGGTGTCTGTCAGGTTTTTGAGCATGCCCATGCCGACCGTGCCCAGCGCCCGCTTTCGCACCGGCGGTTTCCCGTCCGGCCCGAGGGCGCTGGGGTTACCCCTACGGGCCGCCCCGGGCCGCCGCAGCGGCCGGACGGGGGCCAAAGGCCCCGGTCCCGGGGTGCCCGTGGAACCATAGGGGGCGGACGTGCCCGCCCCCAGGGGGGGCCGGGCCGCCCGCAGCGACGCGACGCGGTGAAATGGCGCACAGATGTACACCTCCGGCCTGCCAAAGAACCAGAATAGGTGCTGGAACAGGATCGGATCGCCGCCCCCGGCTGGATCAAAGAAGCTCGTGTTCAGGTTTCGGTCCACCAACAGCTGGGTGATGGCGCCGGCCAGGACGGGCAACGAGAGCAGCAGGAGGATGGCGGTGATGAACACGGACCAGACGAACAGAGGCAGACGCCTCATGGTCATGTGCTGGGCGCGCATGTTCAAAATGGTGGCGATGAAGTTGATGGCTCCGAGGATCGACGACGCCCCCGACAGGTGCAGGGAGAAGATGGCCATGTCCACGGCCCCGCCCGAGTGGGCTTGGATCGAGGACAACGGCGGGTAGATGGTCCACCCGGTGCCAGCGCCTCCTTCCACCAGGGCCGAGCTCAGGAGGATGAGCAGGGCGGGGGGGAGCAGCCAGAGGGAGATGTTGTTCATCCGGGGGAACGCCATGTCCGGCGCACCGATCATGTGGGGCACCATGAAGTTGCCGAATCCACCGATCAACGCGGGCATGACGAAGAAGAAGATCATCAGCAGGGCGTGCGCCGTGACGATGACGTTGTAGAGCTGACCGTTGCCCGCGAGCACCTGGGCGCCCGGAGCGGCCAACTCCATGCGGATCAAGACCGAGAATACAGTGCCAAGCACCCCCGAGAAGGCGGCAAAGCACAGGTAGAGGATGGCAATGTCTTTGGCCGAGGTCGAGAACAACCATCGGCGGATAAAGGGCATCATCATTGGCGCGTAAGGGTGCGGACGCCTTCCCCCCCCGGGCCCTACGGGCCCCGAGGCCCCGGGGCCCTACGGGCCCCGGGGGCCCGGGCGGACTCCCGGCGGGGAAAGACGCCCCCCCGAAGGGGGCCCGCACCCGGCCCTGGGTCCCTGGACCTTCGCGCCCGGGGCCTGGGGCCCCGGACCCTCGGTCGTCGGGGGGACAACGCCCCGTCCCCCCCCTCGCGGCATGGCCTTCGGGCCGCGGGGTCACCCCCCTCGCGGGCAGGCCCTTTGGGGACAAAGGACCCTCCCGCGGAGGGGGTAGAGGCCCCCATGAGGGGGGTATGTTTCGCCAAACCACTCCGTGAGGGGGAGACGGGACGTGGGCGCCGGGTCCGCGTCGGTGCGCGGGAACCGGTCCCATGGGACCCTGGGCCCGGGTGGGCCCAACACACCCCCAGGCCGAGGCGGAATTGAACCACCAAATACGGTTTTGGAAACCGGGATGATACCATTTCATCATCGACCCTGAGCCCCCGGGGGCCTTTGGCCCCCGGCCCGGCCGCCCCAGCGGCCCGGGCCGGGGGCCAAAGGCCCCGGGGGCGCTCGCCTGCTACGACGCGGCCGCCCGTGGGGGCCCCTCCCCCCGGCGGCCTAACCGCCCGGGAGGGGCCCTCCCGGGCGGTTAGGCCGCCGTGGTGTCGGCGGTGCGGGGGATGGTGGGCGCCACGATGCGGACGGGGAAGGGGAACTTGCCCCCCGTCGCCCGCAGGGCCGTCACCACGAGGGCCGTGGGCAGGTCGCGGTGGTAGACCTCGACCACCATCTGGCCCGTCTTGACCACCGCGACGTACCGATCCACGGCCCCCTTTCCCTTCCCCATGCGGGTCTTCTCGGCTTTGCGGGACACGGGGGTGTCGGGGAACGTTCGCCAGCGCACCGACGTTCCCCTGCCCGTGGCCCGCTTGATGAGGATGCGGAATTTCTCCATCCACATGGGGGTCAACACCCCCGGCCCCAAGGCCTGCACCCCCACGGCGGGCCGCAGGAGCGGCGCCCTCAGGACCGCCTTGTGGGGCGGCACCCCGCGCGCGAAACCCTTGGACCGATACGGCCGATGGGCGTGCTTGAACTTACGGTTCTGACTCTGCTTTCCCCCGGTCGCCATGGTCGCAATGCAACGAAGCGGGCATGACGCCTCAAGATCGGGCCCCCAGGGCCCCCACCGCCACCCCCGACACCCCGTCTCCGCTCCCCTGGCCCCCCCACGGACCCTCGGTCCTCGGGGGGACGGGGGAGGTTCCTCCCTACGCCCCGGCGAAGGCCCTGGGGCCCTACGGCCCTACGGCCCGTAGGGCCCCTAGGCCCAGGGGCCCCGCAGGGCCCGTTAGAGTCCCCTCGGACCGAAGGGATCGTCCCAAAACGACTCCCCGGCCTCCCTGGGGGGCCTGGCGGGGCCCCACGCCTTCATGGCGCTGGCCCAGGCCCCCGCGAGGGCCTGGGCCGCCGCGACGAGGGTGTCGTGGACGGCGTAGTAGGGGGCGAACACGTAGGCGCTTCCCACCACGATCAAGGAGACCGTGAGCCAGAGGCACGCCACGTAATTGCCCGCCTGCCGCACCGCCCAATACCGCCGCAGGGCGCGCCGCGCGCGCACCCGCCGCGACCCTCGGGGCCCCAGGGGCGCCCACCCCGCCGTCACCAACCAATGGACCTCGCGGAGGTCGTGGACCACGTAGGCCGCACCCCACCGGACCGTCGCGGCCCACGCCGCCCCCCGGCCCCGCCACGTGCGGGCGGTCCCCGGCGTGGGCAACCCCGGCGGCGTCGGCCAAGGCACCCGGGACGCCGGGGACGGTGAAGGCGCCGGGAAGCCCCCTTCGGGGCCCCCCGCGCCCACCCCCAGGCGCCCGAGGCCGCGCCGCACCCTCCGGGCCACCCAGGGGCCCCACGACCCCCCCACCCTCGCCCACGCGCCCCCCGGAGGCCCGACCCTCCCGCGGACGCGACGCCCCCGTAGGGGGGCGAAGGTCCGGGGGAGCCGCTGGCCCGGCCGTGGGGCGCCTCCCGAGCCCCGAACCGGGCCCCGAACCGGGGCCAAGGCCCCGGGGCCCCCGGGGGACGGGCCCCCTCGGGGCCCCTTGGCCCCCAGGGGACCCTTCGCCTTCGGGACCCCCGTCACCTTCCCCTGCGGCACCGTCACCTTCCCGCGTGCAATCCCACCCTGGTTACGGGAGACGCCCATTGGACCCATGAGGCTGGGAAGGAAGGAGGGCATGAACGCCCAAGAGGCAGCCGAACGCCCTAGCCCTTGCGCACGCCCCCAGGGGCCCGGAGGGCCCGGAGGGCGCGCCGGTAACGACGACGCACGCCACCCCACCACGCGGTGTCGCCCCGGGGACGCCCCCGGGGCCGACGCGGCGCCCAAGGCCCGAACGCCCCGAGCCCCCGGCGCCTTTGGAAGGCCCGGTGGGCCGCCAAGCGTCGGCGGGCGTGGCCCAAGGCCTCAGCGTGGGCCACCGCCCGCAGGGCCGCCGCCCGGGGCGCGTGGGACCTGACGGCGCCCATGGCCTCCTCCATGGGGGCCAGGCCCCCTCGGGCCCCCCGGGGCCCCTGGGGCCCCTGGGTCCCCTTGGGGACCCGGGCCAACGCCGTCCGGGGGATGGCCCTCATGGGCAGCCACAGGCCCAGCCAACGGGCCCACCACGGCCGGTCCCAGGGCCCCCGACGGGACGCCCACGCCGCGTAGCGGCGGGATTCGAGGCCCTGGTCCGCCCCCCCCAGGACGCGCCTCAAGGCGCGCCGGACCCAGGCCCAGCGGACCAGGGCCCGGGGCAGGCCCCGGACCCGGTCCAGGACCGCCCCCCTCCCGTCGTCCGGCAGGCCGACGGGCCCCGCCTCCCCGGCGTGGGCCCGACGGGTCAAGGCCGCCAAAAGGCGCCTCGGGTCCAGGAACGCGTCCTGGACCCCAGGGGGGGTCAAGGACGTAGGGGGCCGGCGGGGCGCCCGGACCCCGGACCCCCTCGGGTCCAGGAACGCGTCCTGGACGATGGGCACCCACGCGCCCCTGGCGCCGGGGTCCCACGCGCCCCGGGGGGGCGCGGGGCGCACCCAGCGCGGGGGGATGCGCGGGGGCCAGACCCTGCGGCCGTGGCGCGGCGCCCGCGGGATCCGGGGGAACCGGGCGTACCCGTACCGCCGGGAGAACCCGCGCCCGTACGCCGCCGGCGACGCGACCCCCAGGGCGTCCCGCCGCGGCCCCCGGGGCACCGCGCCCTTGAACGGACGGGCCGGGGAGGCCGACCGGACCTTCCCCGCCCGGCCCTGGGGGGGCCGGGCCTGGCCCCCCCGGCCTCCCCGGGGCCGGGCGCGGCCCTGGCGGAACACGGCGACCGGGGCCAACCCGTGGCCCCGCCCCCGTCCCCGGTCCACGGTCAAGGGCCCGGGACGGACGCCCTCGCCCCCGCCGCCGCCCCCGGGGCGGCCGCCGTGGGGACCGGGACGGTCGACGCCCCGGGGGCCCTCCCAAAAGCGAGGGTCGCTGGCGCGGGCCCGCGGCACGGCCTGGGCCCCCGCCCCGAAGGGGTTGAACCCCCGAGGCACGGACCGCAGGATCCGCCCGACCTGGGCCAACCGCCGCCCCACCCGCCGCATCCGCCCCCGCCACGCCCCAGGCCCCCGCGGCCCATGGGGCCCCCGGGGCTTAGGCGGCCGGGGGGGCCTTGGAAGGTCCTTTTGGGCCCCCTTGGGGGCCCCCCTAGCCCCCCGCCGAACCGAACGCGGCGCCTCCAGGGCCAGGGGTGACACCTCGACGCCCCAGACTCGGCGGGGGCGTGAGGCGCCCTCCGGGGGCTTCGTGGAAGCCCCCCCGGGGGCGGGGGCCCCTCGGGGGCCTTTGGGACCTCCCCCTCCCGTGGGGGGGGAGACGGTCCGGGCCCGGTAGGGGGCGCCCCGTCGTCCGGGGCGGCGCGGCCGGGAGGCGAACCCCCGGCCCCCGTCCCCCAGGGGTCCCACCGGCCCTCCCTCCCGACCGGGGAGGCCCGAGCCCACGGCGTCAACCCAACGGAACGGGGCCCCGTCGAGGCCCCGACCCCACCCCCGGCTCAGGGCCCGGAGGGGGCGCGTCGCGTGGGGGTGGCGGACCATGGACGAACGGGTTACTGGGACACCCAGAAGGCGTCGGGATTCAAAATCACCGGCACGGGACGGCGCGCCGGCTTGGGGGCCGGCTGCTTCCCTTTGGCCTTGGGCGCGGGTTTGGGCTTCTTGATCCCCTTGGCCGCATCCTTTTTCGCCTTCCGGGCCGCTTTTCCGCCCTTGATCTCCCGTTCCCGGGCCTCGTAGGGCCACGGCAACCAACGGGTGGGGACGTACTCCCCGACCTTTCGGCCCACGGCCAGGTCCGTGGGCACCACGGGCACCCAGGTGCGGCCGTTGTGAACCCACAGGGTCACCCCCACCAGGGCGGGGACGATGGGGGTCCACCGGGGGGCCATCCAGTGGTTCCAGGTGAGGGCCTTGTACATGGGGTCCCACAACCCCACGTCCGTGGCCTTCCCTTTGACCAACGTCTGCCCCACCCGGACCGCCCCCTCCGCCGTCAGGAAGAGGTCGTCGGCCCTCGCCGAGCGCACCTTCTTCACCGCCGCCAGGAGGGGATCCTCCGCCTCGGCCTCGGCCTCCGCCGTGGCCGCGGCGAGGGCCTTGGCCGCGTCCGCCTCGAGGGCCTCGGCCGCCGCCAACGCCGCCGCGTTCGCCTCGGCCTCCTCCGGCCCCGCGTCGGGTCCCCCCGAAGCCGCGTCCGTCGCGGATCCCGGAGACGCCGCCGCGGGCGCCTCGACGGCCGGGGCGGGGGCCTTGGCGCCCGCCTCGGGTCCCTCAGGGCCCGGGGCGGGCGTCTCCTCGGGGGCCCCCGCTGGGGCCCCCGCAGGGGGCCCCGCGGGGGCCCCCCGCGGGCCCCCGGCGGCCCCCGCGGCCGTCGCGGCCCCCTCCGCGGGGGTCGCCGGGGGGCCGCCGGGGGCCGCGGCGGTTTTGGCCAGGAGGAGGGCTTTGGCCGCCGCCGCCACCTCCAGGGCGGCCGCCGCGGCCGCCGCGTCGGACGCCTTGCGCGCGGCGCGCTGGGCCGCCTCGGCCTCGGCGGCCGCGGCGGCCTTCGCCCGGGCTTTGGCGGCGGCTTTGGCCTTCTTGCCCTTCACCAACCGCGGATCGTCGGGCCCCTGGGCCTCCACGGCCGCTTGGTCGGCGGCGAGGGACGCCAGGAGGGCCGACTCCGTGGGGGCGGTCCCCCCGGCAGCCAGGATGTCCTGGCGCACCTTCTCGGCCAGGGCCAGGCGGTGCCACGCCCGGAGGCGCGCCTTCCTCCCCTCCCGGGACGCCTCCCTGGCGCTCCAGGCCGACGGCGGCAAGGTCCCGCCCACGTCCTTGAGGGCGATGTCCTCGCCCGCCTTCAGCTTGGCCATCTGGGTCGCCAACGCCTTGGCCCGCGCGTCCAGCTGGGCCAACGCCTCCCGCTGCAGGGTCGTGCTGCCCAAGGTCACCGCCGCCCCCAACGCCGGCGCCATCCGGGTCAGCAGGGCCCGGCGCCTGTCCTGGAGCACGCTGTACACCCCGTACGGGTCGGGGGCCGTGGTCTCGGTCCAGAGGCGGAGCAGTTCGGGATCCGCCAGATGGTCCTCGGTCACCCAGCCCTGGGCCGTCGCCTCGGCCGCGTCCTGGGGCGCGGCGGGCATCCCCTTCCACGGCAACGCCGCGACCGCCTCCCGGGCCGCCGCCTCCCCGGCGGGGCCGGGGGCCAGGTGGTAGGCCCCGCCGGCCCCGTGGGTGGGCGGGTAGGGCGCCAACCCGGGGGTGGGACGCCCCGACGCCCGCACCTGGGCCGCCACCCACGCGGCCTTCTCGGCCGGGGTGAGCAGCTCGGCCAGGGCGGCGGGGGTCAACGCCGCCTGGCGCGGGTCCACGGGCGCGGCCATGGCCGCCGCCGTGGCTTGCACCTCGGCCACCTGGGGGAACAGCTCCCAGTGGCTCTTAAACTTGAGGTGCTTGAGGCGAATCACCGGCGCCTTGGGCACCCGCGTCAGCCCGGCCCGCCGCACCAGCCCGGCGGCCTCGTCGCCTCCCGTGAGGGACCGAGGCCCCGCCCGATGCCTCCGGGGGAGGCCCCGGGCGCCCCGGGCGGCCGACTCCTTCAGGCGGATGGCTTGGGTCAGGGCCTTGGTGACGCCCTCGTTGGCCATGGAGGCCCGGGGGCCGGCGCGTCCCCCGGACGCCTCCCACTCCACCAGCATCCGGGCGCCCGGCGTGGCCAGGCGCGCCTTGGCCGCGCGCACCCGCTCGGCTCGGGCCAGGGCGTCGGCCTTCGCCTCGGCCGCGTCGGCCGCGGCTTGGGCCTCGGCCCTGGCGGCCGCCAGGGCCCCGGAGCCCTTGCCCCCGGGACGCCCCGAGGCCGCCCGCGCGTGGCGGACCATCTCGACCTGGGTGAGCACCGCCCGGGTCCGGTTCGCTTCGGCCCGGGCGGCCTCCAACGGCGTGGCCGGCCGGGACGCGGCGCCCGGGCGGCGCGGCACCACCCGCCGCCCCAGGTGGGCCGCCCCGGCCGCCAGGGCCCGGGCGGCGTTGCGGGCGGCCAGCCGGGCCCCCCGCGCCGCGCCCAGCTGCTGGCGGGACAGGAGGCCCCGGGCCCGCCTGGCCCGGGTCACGGGCCCCGGGCCGATGCGCTTCAGGAGCGCGGCGGCCATGGCCGCCCGTCGGGCCAGGCGGACCTGGGTCGCCCGCCGCGCCGCGCCCAGGGCGCGGGCCTTGGGGGACACCTTGGCGGGGGTGGCGGCCGCCTCGGCCCGCCGGATCCGGGCCTTGGTCGCCGCCCGGATCGCCGCTTTGGCGGCGGGGGCGTCGGCCTTGGCGTTGACCCTCTTGATGCGGTACCCCGCCCGCACCATGGCCCGGGCCCCCTTGGGGGTTTTGGGCTTGAGCAGGAGGAGGTTCCGGGCCACCTTGTCCGGCTGCATCCCCCGGGCGCGCAACGCCGCCCGGGCCACCGTGGCCGACCGCGCCGCGAGCAGGGTGGGCCGCGCCGGCGCGTTGCGCCCCCGGACCCTGCGCAGGCGCAGGCCCGGAATCGCCTGCAGGCGCGTGCCCCCCACGACCTTCAAGGTCCGGCGGCCCTTGCGGCCCTTGCGGACCTTGAGGACCTTCCCGACCCCGAGGGGCGCCTTGACCGGGCGCCCCGTCCCCTTGGGCCCCCCAGCCTTGGGCCCCCCAGCCTCGGGCCCCCGCGACGCGGCGCCCAAAGGGCCCTTGGCCTTGGGGCCCGGCTTCGTCGCGTACCCGCGCCCTAGGCCGAGGGCCCCCGGGGCCCCGAAGCCCCCGAGCCCCGCGGCGCCCCGGGCCCCCAGGGCGCCCCCCACGCGGGCCGGGTCGCCCCGGCCGGGGACGGGCCTCGCGCGCAAACACACCGTGCACCCCCGTGATCCCGTACCCGCCCCCGCGGGGGCATGGCGGCGACCCTGGGGGCCACGTCCTTGGGGGAGCGTGGGGCGCGCCTGGAAGGCTCGCCCTTCCCCCGTCATGGAGCCGACACGGAACCGCACCGTCGACGTCCGCAGGGTGAGCAGCATGGGTGCCATTACGTGGAAGGGGTGAACGAGCGGATGAACGCGCAAGAGATCCTGCCCCGCTGGGGGGCCCGAGGCCCCCGCAGGGGCGTGGGTCCTGCCAAACGCCGCGGGGGTAGCGTCCCGCCTCGCCTCCCCCTCCGGCCCGGCGCCCACCCCCGCAGGGGCTGGGGGCTGGGGGCGGAGGGAGGGGAAGGGCCGCGTCCCACGAGCCCCCGCCCCCGGCGCGGCCGCCGGGGAGCGCCCACCCCCGGAGGGGCTGGGGGCTCCCCGGCACCGCCGCCCGGCCGTGAGGACCCGCCGGGGCGGGTCGCCCCCGCGAGGCCCGCCCTTCGGGGGGCCCCGCGGGAGGACGCCCGCGCCCTGAGGGAGGGCCCCCGAGGGCCCCCCGAAGGACGCCGCTCCCCGGAGGTGCGGCGTCCCGAACGGTGCACCACGCGTCCCCGTCGGGCGCGTTTCTGCATGACCCTCTCCCAGGGCCTCTACCCCCCTCGCCCGAGGGTACTTTGAACGCAAAGTACCCTTTGGCGAGGGGGGTAGAGGCCCCAAGGAGGGGGGGTAATTGGGATCGAAAAAATCCGTGGGGGGGAGACGGGCCATGCGCCTCCTCCCCCCCACGGGCCCCCCCGGACCCTCCCGCGTCCGGGAGGGGGCCCCTAGGGGGCTCACGTCTCATCCAGGGTCAAGGGCCGACGGGCCAGGTGGTAGAGGTCCCCCGGGGTGGCCAGGAGGGCGCGCCGACGGTACCAGGCCGATAGGATGGTCGTCAGGTTCCTGTCGGCGGTGCCCACCACGGCCATGGCCCGGGCGAGGGCGGGGTCGTCCCGCACGTGGCGCGGCATCCGCAGCCACCGCGGCGTCAAATCGGCCGCCGCCGCCACGTACGGATTCTCCCCGGCCCGGCGCGTGGGCACCACGGCCGCCCTGGCCGCCGGGTCGTGGCCCAAGGTGCGCACCCGGGCCCCCGGCACCCGCGCCACCGCCGTGACGGCGGGGCGGTACACGGCCACCGCCCGGACCGGGGCCCCCGCGAGGGGCACCCAGGTCCGGCCGTCGGGCCCGACGAAGGCCCACGGCGTGACCCCGCCCGCCGGGCCGGGCCCCGCCTCGGCCACCGCCCCCATCGCCCGCGGGACGTGGGCCCAGAGGCTCACCAGGGCCACGTTGCCCGGTCCCAGGGGGTCGAAGGGGTACACCCTCGCCCTCGGCGGCAGGGCCCCATCGTCCCACCCCCACGCCGGCAACGGCGTCGGCCCCCTGGCCCCACGCTCCGCCGCCGTCTGGGCCGCCGGGGGCCCCTCGGCCCCCACCAAGGGGGCCAACGCCCTTTGGGCGGTCGCCGCGTCGTCGATGCGATCGCCCAGCAGCCCCTGCCACGCCGCCCACATGGGCGCCTGGGCCGCCATCCCGCCCGGAAGCACGGGACTCACCGCCACCAGGGCCGTGGCCGGGGCGGCCTCACCGCGCCCGCCGGGCCCGGCGAGGCCGACCCGGCGGGCCGTGGCGCGCCGGAGCCGGCGGGCGCGGTCCCTGAGGCGGATGGCGTGGGCGCGGAGACGGGCGGTGTGGGCCCACCGCCTCCAGGCCAGTTTGATGGCCAGGATGCGGTGCAGCTGCACGGCGCCCAGGAGGCCCCGCACCCACGCCCCCCGCCTGCGCCGCCACCACCGCACCCGGGCCGCCGCCACCGACGCCCCCAGCACCTCCCACTCCCGCCTCTGACGGGCCACGGCGTGGAGGTAGGCCACGTCCCCGCCCACCTCCCACAGCCGGACCCAACGCCGGGCCTGGGCCCCCGCCTTGAAGGCCCACGCCCGGCCCTGGCGCTCCCACAGGGCCTGGCGGGTGGCCTCGGCCACCCGACCCAGGGGCCCCACCGTCGCCCACGCCAGCCAATGGCGCCGCAGCCGCAGGAGAAAGGCCGGCCACGGCGCCCACGCGTACCCCGGCAGCCATTGGGTCCGCCAGGCCCGGTCCAACCCCGCCACCCCGCCCGGTCCCTCCACCCGCCGGTCCAACGCCCGGCGGCGGGCCCGACGGCGCGCCCCCGCCCCCTGGTAGGCGTGCCACCCCGCGAGGCGGCGCCGCCGGCCGGGGGCCGTGGGCCCAAACACCGCCCACGCCCGCTCCCGGATCGCGCCCGGGCGGGACGTCGCCGTGTACTTGCTCGCCTTCCGCGGCGCCGCCTGCCAGGCGCGCCGGCCCACCCCGTGCAGGTAGGCCCGCACCTCCCTGGCCGGCTCCCACCCCACCCCCCGCCCCCCCCGCCCCCCCCGCCCCCTCGGCCCCCGCCCGGAGGGGGGAGCCGCGGGGCCTTGGGGCCCCCTACGGGGCCCCCGGGGGGCCGACGCGTCCCCCTGGGGGCGTGGGCCGGGCACGAAGGGTCGGTTGCGGAAGGGCGCTTCCTCCCCCCGCAAGCGGGTCACCGCCGCCGCGACGGCCGCCGCCTTGACGGCCTTCCGCGCCGCCTCCCGCTGGGCCTTCGCCTCCTGGGCTTCGGGGGCGAGCGGGGGCGGGGGAGAGCCAGGCCCCGAGGGACCCTCGGACCCGGCGCCACGGGGGAGGGCCGGCCCCGCCTCGGAGCCAAGGCCCTCCCCCGCCGCGCCCTCGTCCGTAAGGTCGACCGCGAACGGGTCCGGGGCCCCCAGAGCCTCCGCCGCCCGCGAACCCAGGGGGGTCAGGGCGCCGTCCCCGGGGTAGCGGACGTGAACCCACCTGCCCTCGGGGTACGGGTCCCCCAAGGCGCCGTAGGTCCACGTCCCCTCCCGAGCCCGGGCGTACCCATCGATGGCCGCCACCGGCCCCGGCACCCGCCCCCAAACGCCCCGACGGGCCCGCCAAGCCCGCCCCCAGGGCGCCCGCCGGCGTCGGGGCCGAGGGCCCGCGCGTCCTCCCGCCCGGACGGCCCTTCCCAAGCCCAACGTCTCCAGGAGCGCCACGGCCCCCGGGGAGCCCCCTTCGGGCGCCAAAGGCCACGCGTCCCTCCGGGACGGTCCCCCCAACGCCCGCCGGCGCCCGGTGTATCCGGCCGCCTTGAGGCCCATCACCGTGCCCTCGGCGCCCCCGCCCCCGGGGGCCCCCCCCGGGGGCCAAGGGCCCCCTGCGGGGCCCCCGCGGGGGCCCAAGGGGCCGCGGGGGCCGCGGGGGCCGTGGGGCACCGTGGCGGCCCGGGCCAGGGCGGCGTAGGGGCTCCTACGTCCCCCCGTCCCCCAGGCCCACCCTCCCTTCGCCGCCCGGCGTTGGAGGGCGTGGGCGGGACGGCGGCGGGGCCCGTAGGCCCCCACCGCCCCCGTCAAAGGCGTCTCGTGCCCCACCGGCCGCGCCGCGAGGAACGCCGCCGGCTGGGCGAGGACTTCGGCCCCCACCCCCCGCCGGACCCCCCCGCGCCCGGGACCTGGGCCCCGTAGGGGCCCCTTGCGGGGCCCTTGGGCCCGAAGCACCCGCGCCATCCGCCACCGCCCCAGGGCCTCCCAGAGGGGGGCCAGGAGGCCGGCCGCCGGGCCGGGGTCCCACACGGCCATGAACCCGGGGGCGTTGGTGCGGGTGCGGGGGGTGTAGGGGCTCTGCCCCGGCAACCACCCCGCCGCCAACGGCCTCCCCGGGGCCCGACGTCCGTCGGGACGGGCGTACCAGCCCCCGGTGCCGGGCACCGTGAACGCCGCCACCCGGCCCGGGTCCAACCCCACGGCCGGCGCCGGCACCCCCCACCACGCCGCCTCGGGTCCGTCGCGCCCCACCCCGAACGGCCGCCCTAGACGCCCCGCCCGGGTGTACGCGCGCACCGCCCGCGGGGCCTCGGGGGCCCCTACGCGGGCCCCGGCCCCTGGGACCGGGGTGCCGTCGTCGGCCCAGACGGCCAGGGGCGTCGCCTCGGTCACCAGGGCCGTGGCGGCGTGCCTGGGGGCGTAGGGGGACAGCCCCACGGGCGCCAAGGCCCGGACCCCGCCCCGGGGGTCCGAGGGCCCGTACGCGTAGGCGTACCCGGTGCGCCGGGGCTTCTTGATCCGCCCCGCCCGAAACCACCGCGGCCGCTGCCACGTCCCAAACCCGAGGGCGTGGAGCCGGGCCACCCGCCGGGGGCGCGGCACCCGGGGGTACCGCCCCCGCCGCCGACGCCGCACCTGGCGCGCCGCCCAGCCCTCCCACGCCTGGCGCAGGGCCGTGGGCATCACCGTGCGCCAAGGGTCCGTCACCCCAAACCGCACCATCCACACCCGCGCCACCTCCGCCGCCAGGAACCGCCTCCACGCCGTGGCGGGCTTCGGGCCCCTCCGAGCGCCCTCGACCTCCGCCGGCGCGGGCACCCGCCACGCCTCAGGCCCCTGGGGCCCGGGCCTCGACGGCTCCCGGAAACGCGCGGCCGTCCCTCCGAGCGCCCTCGCGGGCACCGGCCCGAGGGTCGCCGGCGGCCCCTGGGTCAGGAGCCAAGGCGCCCGCACCCCCACCGCCGCCGGCACCAGCGCCTCGGGCGTGGGGTAAGCCAGGGCGCTCCGGGTGCCCTCAGGCCCCCCCTCGGACCCCCTAGGACCCGCCCCGGCTCCCCTAGAACCCGCCTCGGCTCCCCTAGGACCCGCCTCGGGTCCCCTAGGACCCGCCTCGGGTCCCCTAGGACCCGCTTCGGGCGGAAACATCGCGGCGGCCACCTGGGCCATGCCGGCCGCCTGGGCGTCCGGCCTCACCCAGGTGGCCCACCCCTTGGGCCCCACCGGCCCGCGAGGGGACCACCTGAGAGGCTCCCGCCCGGACCCCCCGGGGGCGGGGGCGGGGGGAGCCCACGCCATGGGCCCGCCCGCCCGGTCCAGACGGTCCGGGGCGGCCACGGGCCCCGCCTGGGGCGCCACGATCGGGCGCACCCTGCCGTGGCCCTTGGGCCCCGGCCCCACCGCCTCGGGGGCCCAGGGGGTCCAAGGCACCACGGACGGCCGCCCCCCGCGGAGCCCCTCGGCCCCTGGACCCCCCCCCAGGGGCCCGGCGCCCCCGGCCCCCGTGAGGGGCCGGTACGCCCGCAACCGCACCCACGCGGGGTGCAGCGGCCCGTCGGGGCCCCCCCGGGGGCCCGATCGGGCGCCCGGATCCGGGCCCTCGGCGAGGGCCTGGGGGTCCGTGGGCAGGAAGGACGCCGTGGACGCGGCGAGGAACCCGGTGTACCGGGTGGGAAAGGCGAACCCCGGCTTCAAGGGCAGCCACCGGGCGGCTTTGGCCTCCCGCCGGGCCCGGTAGGCCGCGGACCAGGTCCGCAGACGCTGGCGCGCCAAGGGATCCTCCCCGAACCGCGCCGCCCGCCGCAGCAGGACCCCGCCCATCCCGTGGACCCTGGCCGCCGTCCCCACGGGCCCAAAGGCCGCGTGGAGCGCCGCCTCCTCCGGCAGGGCCCAAGGCCCCCCGGGCACCGCCCACCCCGCAGCCGTCATCCGCCACGCCCCCGGCGCCCCCCTCCGGGCGGGCCCCAAGGCGCCCGCCCCCGGCCCCGGAGCCACGCCGATCGCCTCCAACGCCTGGGGCCGGGGCCTTCGGGACCCCGGCCCCTCGGTCCCCTCGGTGCCCCCGGTCCTCCCCGCCCTTGGGGCCCGGGCCACGAAGGCCCCGGCCCCCGGGGCCCGGTGGGGGGTGGGCACGGCGGGCGCACCCCCCACGGCCTCGAGCCACCCTCGGGCGTGGCCTTCGTGGCCGTAGAATCCCGGGGACCAGGCCACCGGGGGGCGCATGCCCCGGGCGCGGACCGTGGGCACATCCCTGGACCGCCGCCAATCGGGGTGCTCCCGCCGGGGGCGCGGGTCGTCGGGCCGCACCTGGTAGGGGTACGGCACCCGCCACGGCCCCCCGAGCCCCATCTGGGCCGCGGCCTCCCCGGGGGCCAGGCGGTGGAGCCGCAGCCTCGCCGCAGCCCCGAGGATGGCCGCAGCGTCGGGCCTCAGCCCCTCCAACGCCCCCTGGACGTGGAGCACGGGGGCCCGCCCGGGCACCGCCGCCCGCCTGGCCGCCTCGTGCCACCGCAACCACCCCGGCAGCACCGGCTTGGGCACCGCCCGCCGCACCCGCCACCAGAGGGGCAACCCCCGGCCCGCGTCCGCCCCGGCCCCGACGTCCGGCCCGAGCAGGTCCACCCGGTCGGCGTCGAGACGGTAGGGAAGGCGGGGCCCGGGGTTGGTCACGGGCACCCGTCCCCGCACCCAGGTGTGGCGGCCGGACCCCCGGACGTAGGTCCGAGGCGCCCGCGCCCCGGGCGCTTTGGTGTCCCCGGCCGGCACCGGCCGCCAGGGGGTTCGGGACACGCCCCACCCCGTGCGGGGGTGAACGAACCCCGCGACCCCCGCCCGCACGAGGGCCTCGGCGAAGCCCCCTCCGGGGGCCCCTCCGGGGGCCCCTTGGACGGACCGTGGGGGGGCCCCCGCGGCCGGCCCCCGGGCGGCCAGGGCCGCCCCTAGGGCCGCTTCGAGGGCCCGCCGGAGGCGACGCCCCCGCCCCGCGGGAACGACGGACCCCAAGGCCCCCACGAGGACCTGGGGCCCCGGGCCCCTTGGGACCCTCCCCCCGTGGGGCTCCGCGGCGCCGAGGGGGTCCCCCCGCGCCGGCCCCCCAGGGCCCCGCTTCCAGCGCGTTTTGCGCGCCCGACGGGCCATCTCCCCGGGAATCAGGGCCGCCGCGGGATGCCACGCCCCCGTGGGCCCGGCCCTGGGCATGTCCCCCTCATCCAAGGCTCCCTGAGCCCCCGAGGCCCTCGGGGGCCTCGGGGCCCTCGGGGCCCTCGAAGCCCGCCCGGGCCCCGGCGACGGTACGGGGGCTTGGAAGGCCGTGGGCGCCTCCCACCGCACCCGGTGCCCCGCCATCACCACCGCCAGGAGTTCCCGGGGGGAGTGGGCGTTGCACCAGGCCACGGCCCAGCGCCAGTAGGCCCCGTACCCCGCCGCCGTGGCGGGGAGCACGGTGGCCTCCCGCCACCCCATGGCCTCGGGCCCCCCGAAAGCCACGGACGCCGCCGGCTCGGTCCTCGGGGCGGGGGGCCCTTCGCCTTCGGGACCCCCGCCCCCTCCCCTCGGCGACCCTTGGGGCCGACCGGGGAGGCCCCAGGGGAGGCCCCGGGTCAGGAGGGCGTCCAACCTCCCGTCCGCCGCCACCCGGACCCGCGCCTCCCGGGGACCCGCCCCGAGGGCGGGTCCGCCGCGAAGGACGCGGGGCCCGGCGCCGGGACGGGAGGCCCGGACCGCCGCGAAGGACGCGTCCCGCGCCCGGGCCGCCGCCCGCCACCCCGAGGGGTGAGCCCCCTCCCCCGGGCCTCCCCTGGGGGGGAGCACGACCCGGCGGGGCACCACCGCTTCGGCCACGGCCACCGGGGGCCGCCGCAGCCACGGCCCCTGCCAGAGGGAGGCCATCCACGGCGCGTAGGTGGGCCCCACGGGCACCCCCCCGAGCCGGGCCAACGTCACCGGCCGCCAGGGGTCTCCCCTGCCCCTGCCCCTGCCCCGGCCCTTAGGCCCCAGGGGCCCCTGGGGCCCCGGGGTCCGTGGGCCTCGGGCCCCGGCCCCCGGGTCCCTTCCGGGACCGGCGGGCGCTTTGGCCCGTCCCCGGGCCGCCGCGAGGGCGGTCAAGGGGCTGGCGGGCCGGGCGTCGACGCCCCGCCCGCCGGGGGCCCGAGGGCCTCCCGCGGGGGCTCGAGGGTCCCCGGCGGAGGCCCGAGGGTCCCCGGCGGGGGTCCGAAGGCCCCGGGAAAGGGGTGTCAGTAGGGCTAGGATATTGACACAGTCCACACGGGACCCCCCGCCGGGGCCCCGGACCCCGCGAGGCCCGGGGCCCCCGCGCGGGGGTCGGGAAGCGTTGCATCGCCGGTATCGCCGGTGCCAGGCATCGGTCATGGGGATCGTAAGGAGGAAAAGGGTGCATGCATGCCCGTCAAGAGTGGCCGTCCAAACGCCCCGGGGCGGCCCCCCTCCCGGGGGACGGGGGCCGCCCGCCCATCGCACCCTCGGCCTCCCACCGACCGCGTCGCCCCTCCAGCCCGCTCCGACCCGCCCGGCGAACCCGGGGAGCCCGGCGGGCCCGGTGAGCCCGACGGGCCCGTCTCATCGACGCCCCCGGCCCCCGCGCCCGCGGACCAGGACCGTGAGGACCCGACCCCGCCGGCGCACCTTCACGAACCGCTCGGTCCGCTTGGCCAGGGCGTCCGGGTCCAGGCCCGGCACGGGCGGCTGCCACCCACCTCCCCACCCCCCCGGCCCCACCCCCCCAGGCCCAGGGGAGGGCTTGGCCGGAAGGGCGGGCGTTGGGCTCCGGGGCCCCCTCTGGGGGCCCCGGGGCCCTTGGCCTTGGGGGGCGAAGGGACCTCGAGGGCCCCCCGAGGCCCCAGGGCTCCCAGGGGCCCCAGGGGCTCCAGGATCCCCGAGGGTCCCAGGAGCCCCCCGGGAGCGCTCGCCTTGGCGGGCGGCTTTCCACGCCTCCTTGCGGGCGTGGACGATCTCGACCCCGGCCAACCCCACGTAGGACCCGCGGGGAAGGGCCGGTTTGGCCCAATGGAGGGTGTCCAACCCCCTGATCACCCGCGCCCGGTGGCGCAGGGCGTAGGCCTCATCCCTCGCGAGACGCCGGGGCCCCCTCGCCTTCCCCGTGGCCGGGTCCCCGTGGGTCCACCCGTACGTCCCCCGCCGGCGGCGCAGAAAGGGGGCCAAGGCCCCCCGCCCCCGCCGGGCGATCCACCGCCGCCACCAGGCCGGCCCGTGGGGATGGGCCCAGGTCACGTTCTGCTCGGCCAACGTCCTGTACACCGCCTCGGGACCCACCAGGAACGGACGGGGCCTGGCCAGGGTGACCCCGACCCAGACCGCCACCGCCCGCCCCGCCCACGCCCGGTGGGAGGCTTTCAACGCCCGGATGGACGCCGGGGTGAACCCAGCCCCCAGGGGCCCCTGGGGCCCCTGGGGCCCAAGGGCCTCCAGGGCGGCCCACGCCGCGGGGTTGCCCACCGTGGGCGCCCTCTCGGCGTCGGCCCCCGCGGCGGCCGCCGCGGCCCCGGCGCCCAACCCCCCGAACCCCCCCGTGCCCGCGGCCCAGGGGTCCGTGTCCGTGGGCGCGGCCCCCCCGGGGGCGGGGGCCCCCTCGGGGGGCCCCCGCCGGCCCAGGGCGTCCGGGCGCCCCCACGCCGGCATCACCCCGAGGAGGGCCCGGGGCGGCGTGGCGCCCGCCGTGCCCTCCTCCCCGGTGAGCCTGGCGTAGGCCTGAAGGCTGGCCGCCGCCGCCCGCACCGCGGCGGGCGGCGCCCTCTCCGCCGCGAGCTCCGGCACCAACGCCCCGGGACGCCGGCCCAAAAAGACCGCCTTCTCCCGGGGGGTCAGCCGGGGCGCCCGGGCCACGTACTCGGGATGCCCGGTGCCCCGGTACACCCTGACCCACGGCCGCCCCGCCGGTCCCCCCCACGGCGCCGTCTCCGGGGGCAAGGGACGCGGGGCCCATGGGGCCCCCGGGGCCCGAGGCGCCCCGCCGTCCTGGGGCGACCGATACCGCGGCTCATCGGCCCACGCCGGCCGCGGGATAGGCCCCACCAAGGGCGACGTCACCGCCTGGGGCTCCGAACCCCGGTCGGCCTCGAGGGGCTGGACCGCCCCTCCCTCGATTCGCTCGGTCAACGGCTCCCACAGCCCAGGAACGCGGGGGCGGAACGGGTGGGCCATGGCGCCTTAGGTCAGCGCCCCGCCTCGCCCCCGTCCGCCTCCTCCGTGGCCCCCTGCGGGGGCCCCGTGGGGGGCCCCGTACGGGCCGCCGCATCCGCTTCCGTGCCGAGGCCCTCGGCCTCGAGGTCCCCGTCCACCCCAGGCAGGGTGAGGGGGGCCTGGCCCCCAGGGGCCCCGACCCCCGAGGCCTCCGCCTCCTGGGCCCCTTGGGGCCCCTGGGGCCCCTGGGGCCCCTGGGCCGTTGGGGGCCCCTGGGGGCCTGGCCGGGGGGCCTCCGACGCTGGGGGGGCCTCGCGGCCGCCGGGGGCGGGGCGCGTGGCCTCCTCCCCCGGGGGCCCCAGGGGCCCCGCGACGGGTCCCTGGGGGCCGTAAGGCTCCCCGGCGGGCAAAAAGCTCGCGACGTAGGCCAAGGGCTTCCGTCCGGCCGTCTGGGCCGCCGCGTCCGCCCTGGGCGCCCTCGGGCCCCTCGGGCCCGCGGCGCCCCAGGGCCCGGCGCCGGCCTTGGGCTGGGGACGGTCGGGGGTGGGGGTCACCCTGTAGGGTTCCGCCGTGTACCCCGAAGGGTCCACGAACTTCTGCCGGTAGGCGTTGACGAGCTGCACGGTCCGATCGTAGGCCAGGGGCGACCCCACGGCCCACGCCGCCGCCCCCTCGGGCCGCCACGGGATGGAGATGGCGGGGTCGTAGGACCCCTTGCCATCCCAAGGCAGCCAGAGTTTGGCCTTCAAGCGTTGGGCCCGCTGGAAGGCCGTGGTCGGATGGGGCCCCAGGAGCACCTGGAGCCAGGTGGGCCACGCCTCGTAGGCCTTGGCCTGGGTGGTGGCCTCGGCCTCGGCGATGGCCGCATCCCGGGCCTCGCCCACGGCGCGACGGTACGCCCGCAAGCGCACCCGCGCCGCGTCCACCTGGGCCCCCGTCACGGCGTAGATGGCCGCGTGGAGGGGCAGCTGCCCCCGGCCCACGGCCTCGGCCACCGCCCACGCCGTGGCCGGCCCCCTCCCCCGGAGCCACGCCAAGGCCAACGCCTTGGGGGCCAAGGGGGAAGGCGTGCCCACCAGGGCGCGCACCGCCTCGAGGGCGTCCCTCAACGCCCCCATGGTCTGGCGCCTGAGGGCCATCTCGGCGTCGGCCTCCCGGGCGAGGCGCTGGAGACGGGCCTCCTTCGGGGAGGCCGGCCCGTGGCCCAGCCCGGACCCCGGGAGGGCCGCCCTCCCCCCTCCGGGTCCGGAGGATGCGGCGGCCTCCCTACGGGCTTTCTCCTTGGCCTTCCACTCCCGGCGCACCCGCGCCTGCTCCTTCTGCCACAGGGCCGCCATCTTGACGGTGTGGGCCTCCTTGGCGTCGGCCTTGGCCTGAGCCTCGGCCTGAGCCGCCTCCGCCCCCCCGGGGGCCGGCGCGGACGCCGGCCCCCGGGAGGCCCGAAACGCCCCCACGGTGGGCAACGCGGGCGCGACGGAAGGCGCCCTCCCCGTTCCCCCCGCGGGGCCGGGGCCGGGGCCGGGGAGAACGGGACCCGAAGGGGCGCCCTCGGCGGGCCCCCTAGGGGCCTGAGGCCTTGGGGGACCTTGGGACCCGTCGGGCTCCGGGGCCCCCTCGGGCCCCGGGTCGGGGGCCTGGGGCCCGAGGGGGCCCCGAGGCGCCTGAGCGGGCTTGGGGGGGATGCCCCGCCGGGCCCGGAAGGCGGGCACGTCGGGGGCGCCGGGTTCCAAAAGGGACGCCGGCCCCCGGTACACCCACGCCTTGGGGGTCTCCCCCCCGGGCCCCGCGGCGGGCCTCGGGCCCCGGGAGGCGGGTCCGGGCCTCGGCCCCCGGGGGGGTCCCCCGGGGGCCGAGGTGGGTTTGGGCACCTCGGTCCGCACCCCCGTGGCCAGGTACCGGAGCTCGGCCATGGCCACCGCCAGGTCGTACGCCAAGCGGGCCTGGGTCGCGGGCAGGTAGGGTCCTCGGTCCCGCTTGGCCTCGAGGGCCTTGAGCCGCGCCTCGGCGGCGTCCCAGGCGGCCGCGTCGGCCTTCGCCTTGGCCTTTTGGGCCGCCGCCGCCGTGCGCTGGGCCGCCGCCCGCAGGGCGGGCCCCAGGGCGGCCGCCAGGGCCTCCCGGGTCAGGGCGGCCCGCGCCTCCCGGCGCGCGGCCACCACCCGGTCGGCCTGGGGGCCGTGGACGCGCACGACCACCAGGGCGTCCACACCCCTCCGCTGGGCCCTCCCCCGGACCCGGACCCGCGCCGCGGCGGCCGGGGCGGGGACGGCCTGGAGCTCGGCCAGCAGGCGCGACCGGCCCACCTCCGTCCCCAGCATCTGGCGCAACGTCACCGTGGGGGACGGGTCGTCCCCGCCCTCACGCACCTCCCGCACCAGCCCCTCCACCCACGCCACGGCTTGGGCCACGGCGCCGAGGAGCCTGGGGCCCCCTACGGGGGCCCTCGAGGCCGCCCACGCGCGCCCGGGGGCGGTGTGGGCGACCCAGGCGGCCACGGCCCGGGTGCGGGCCTGGATCCAGGCCTCGCGTCCCTGGGGGCCCTTGGGTCCCTTGGGGGCCTTGGGTCCCTTGGGACAGGGAAGGGCCCCGGGGGCCAGGCGGTGCCAGCGGCGGGCCCTCGCGGCCGCGGCGCGGGCGGCTTGGGCGTCGCGCCACTGGGCCCGAAACTCCCCGTGGTACGCCCGGCGCAGGGCCCGGGCGCGCCGCTTCTGGGCCGCCCGCCGGCGTCGGCCGGGGGCCGCCGCCCGCTGGGCCGCCCGGGCCACGGCCCGCCGGCGCCACGCGGTGTAGGTGGGCCCAAACCCCGGCTGCCCGGGGGCCCAGACCGTCTGCGGCCCCCGCTGGGGGGCCGGAAACGGGGTCATGAGCCAGGGGTAGGGCAAGCGCTCGGGCCGATGGGGGTCGCACGAGAGCTGGCCGCGGTACTTTCCCTTGGGGTACCACTGGGGTTTGAAGGGCTGGTACCCGCCCCACTCGGGGTTGGCCTCGTGGGGCTCCCCGTGGGCGTCGAGGAAGGGACGGGCCGGCACGCACCCCCTGGGGGGCGTCGCCAGGGTGTCCTCGTCGTCGCCCACGATCCAGTCCCGCCGGGCTTTCGGGGCGTCCTCCACGTGGTGGAACGGCTCGAACCGAGGCTGGCCGGCCATGGGCGGGAACCCGGTGAACTTGCGGAACCCGATCCAGGGCACCCCGTCCACCACGGGGTCGGCCGGTTTGGGCAGGCGCACCCGGTCGGGAAACCGGGGCGGAAAGAAGGTGAAGGAATCCCGCATGACCCAACGCTTGGGCGGCCGCAGGTCCGGAAACCGCGGCACCCTCAGGGCCGCCTCGCACCGGTCCGCCAGGGTGCCGAACGGCCCCCTGGTGGCCGCGTCGGCCTTGACCTCGGGCGCCGCCCCCGTCACCACGAGGGGCACCGGCGGCTGGGGCTCGGGCGTGGCGAAGACGAAGGCGTCGCCTCCAGGCTGGCGGGCCCACGCCCGTTGGGCGCGGGACCGGGCGGCGGACCAGGCGGCGTGGGCGTCGACGTAGGCCCGTTCGGCCTTGACGTTGGCCACCCGGGCGTCCTCGATGGCCCAGGGATCCTGCATGGCCACGAAGGCCCGGACGAACGTGTCGCCCATGGTCGCTTTCATGTCGCCGTCCACCCAGGGCCAGTTGACCCCGGGGTGCATGCGGGCCGGCTTGCACGCGGTGATCTCGGGGTTCCCGGCGATCCGCCACTCGGCGGGCCAGAACCAGCGGTTCCCCGCCACGGCGTACCTGCCCGTCTGCTCGGTGCACGGCGGCGTCACCCAGGCGAACCCCGCCGTGAAGTGCTGGCGGGGCCTGGTGGCCGGCATGGGGTGGGTGCGGACGGGGTCCCACACCTGCATCCCCGCCGGCAGGGACGGGTCGGGCCCGTCCACGCCCTCGTGGGCCAGGCGGAGGGGCTTGCCGTCCCAGGGGTCGAACTCCCGCACCCGGACCGGCACCCCCGCCGCGTCCAGGGCCAGGGGCGCGGTCCTGTGCCACCACTCCCTCCCCGCGTTCCGCCGCGCCCAGGCCGCGTCCCACGCCGCCAGGGCCTCCCTCTCGGCGCGGCTCTGGACCTTGGGGGCGGCGGAGACGCACTTGCGGTAGAACGCCCCCAGGTGCACCGGGGTCCAGGGCGCCTCCCACGCGCTCCGCAGGCGCTTCCACCGGGCCTCCCGACGCCTGGCTTTGACCCACCGCCCGTCCACGTACTGCCCCTTGATCCACCGGGCGGTCTGGTAGGCGCGCCACGCGGCGTGGGTGCAGGGGTCGGGCAGGTAGTCGAACCAGGCGGGGATGGCCTTCTTGGTCCACGGGTCGTACTGCTGGTAGAGGCGCATGGGCTTTTTGGGCCGGTAGCGCTTGCGCAGCTGCCACTCGGTGCCGGGGATCACCCCCTTGTAGGGGGGCCCCCACCGCATGAACCTGGGCACGAACACCCCGGCCCGGGCGTGGTTGCGCAGGGTCCACCACCTGGTCCCGAACAGCAGGGGCTTGATCCACTCGTGGAACATCGTCCCCCGGTGGCGCACCTTCGTCCCGAACTGGGTGGGGTACCAGGACCGCGGCACCTCGCGCAGGGGGTTGGGCGTGTACCGGAGCAACGCCCCCTTGGGGTACCCCACCACCGGGTGGGGAAACGCCCGCCGCGGCTTCCCCGTGGGCCAGGCGTCGGGCAGGAGGCAGGGCCCGGTGGAGGACCCGAACACCCCCGTCACCCTCCTGGCCGGGAACCGCCGCACGTCCCACGCCGCCCCGGCCATGGCCGTCCGCATGGGCAGGACGGGCAACGGCCCCTCCCCGGCCTGGGCCCACGGCCTGGAGGCCCACGGCCCCGGGAACGGCCCCCGCCAATCCACGGCGAACACCTCCCCCGTGAACGCGTCCCGCGGCGCCCACGCCCCGGCGACGGGCCCCTCAGGCCCCGCTTCGGCCCCCTCAGGACCCGGGGCGGGTCCCGCAGGCCCCGCTTCGGGTCCCGCAGGCCCCGCTTCGGGTCCCCTAGGACCCGCTTCGGGTCCCCTAGGACCCGCTTCGGGTCCCCTAGGACCCGCTTCGGGCCTCCGGCCCCTGGGCCCCCGAGGGAGCGGCCGCGGGGTGGCTGCCCCCACCTGGGGGGCGTCCCCGGCCAGGAGGCGCCAGACGTCGCTGGCGGCCCCCCCGGTGACGGGGCCCAGGACGTAGGGCGCCAGGGTCAGGGGCAACCCCATGAGGCTGGGGGTCAAGCCGGTGACGGGGGGCAGGGCCCCCGCGTCCACGGCCGGGGTCCCGGCCGGCAGGGGCCGCCCCTCCACCCGGGCCGTGAGGAACCCGTCCCGGAGGGCGTGCTGCCAGGCCAGGACCTCGTCCCGGGTCAAGCTGAAGGGCTCCTCCGTGGCCACCGGGGGCTTGAGGCGCTCCTCCAGCAGGCAGAAGCGCACGTACCCCGCCGCGTGGAGGGCCTCCACGGGGAAGGGGTGCTTGCGCTTGAACAGGCGCACGAACAGGCGGTGGTAGCGCTTCCAGATGGGGACCGGCAGGCCCGCGCCGTCCCCCCAGAAGGCCAGCTCCCATTGGGCCTTGCGGGCCCACATGGGGGGGATGTCGAAGTGGAGCCACCGCTTGGCGTACGCCCCGTGGGGCCCCTTGAGGCGACGGTACCGCGTCCTTCCCCGCGCCTTCCGGGGCAGGTAGGGCCGCCCCCGGAGGGGCAGCACGAACCGCGGGTGGGTGAACATGGAGGACCCGTCCTTCCCCTGGCGGGACGCGGGTTTGGCCCCCACCGCCCCCCACCACCCCGCCGGCGGCAGGGTCCGCCGGAGCTTCTTTCGTCGCCGCTTGGTCTTGAGGAGCACGGCCCAGTGGGCCCGCCACGCCGCCGGCGACCAATCGGGCAGGGGCAGGGTCGGCAGGACGGTGTCCTTCTCGAACTTCGCGAGGTTCGTCACCCCCCGCCCTGGACCCCCGGCCCCCAGGGGCCCGAGGCCCCCGAGCGAGGCGCCCCGGAGCCCCTGGGCCCCCCCTACGGGGCCCACCCGCAGGGTCCCCCGTAGGGGGAGGACCCGAGGCCCCGGTCCCTTACGGGAGGCGAGGGCCCCGGGGCGGTACGACGCGTCCACGCCCCGGGCCCCCAGGGGCCCCGGGGCGTGCGCCCCCCGGGGGGAGGCGGCTCGGAAGCCCCCTCCCCGGGACCGTGGGTCCCGAACGTCGCGCGCCTGGGCGACGGGGAGGAGGAGGGACGGGCGCGTCATGCCCGGGTTAGAGGCGGGTCTTCCGCTTGTGGATGCCGGGGTACGCCTTGGCGTCGGGCCGCGGCACCCCGTACTTGGAACGCCCCTGGCGCCGGACCGACCCGGGCAACCCGAGGGCGTCGTAGGCTTTGGCGCCCCGAATGATGCTCCTGGTCACGCCGGGAAGGTCGGGCAGGTTGACCCGCCGCACCAGGACCCGGTTGTGGTTCTCCAAGGTCATGCCGATGCCGCCGTTGTAGGCGTAGGTGGTCACCCCGTTGGACAACTTGACCTTGGCCAGCTTCTTCAAGGACGAATTGGGCTTCTTGGGTTTGACCGTGAACAGCTTGGTGATGATGCCCGTCAGCTGAGGGGGAAAGAGTTTCCTCTTGAAGCGCGGCAGCCCCCTCCGCGCCTTCACCACCCAGAGACGCTTCAACTTTTTCCGCGGATCGAGCCGCGGCGTACGCATGGTTTGACGCACGTTGGCCATGATTGCATTGAAACGCACGGGACGCATGAAAGGCCGCAAGAGTGTGCACCCGGAAACCGCGCCGGCCCGCCCGAACCCCGTCCGGACGGACGCCTCCTTTCCCCACCCCCCACCCCACCCCCACGGGCCCCGGCAGGAGGCCCCCCCGAGGGGCCCGTAGGGGGGCCGCGGACGAGGACGGGCCGGGCCCGTCTCCCCCCCACGGTTTGTTTCAGCCAAAAATACCCCCCCAAAACCGGGCCCTTACCCCCCTCGCCGTGAGGTACTTTGCGAGCAACGTACCCTCTGGCGAGGGGGGTAAAGGCCCTGCGGGAGGGTCATGCAGAATCGACCCTGGGCCGCGCCCACGAAGGGCCCTTCGGCCCTTCGGGCCTTCGGCCCTTCGGGCCCCAAGGCCCGAAGCCCTTCGGCCCTTCGGGCCCCCAGGGGACGGCTCCGTCAGTAGGGCTAGGACTACGCAATGGGGGACGAACCTGCAGGTCTCGCCCCAAACGCGC
>Ga0255779_1000291_pt1 | contig 64023 bp, 60 predicted proteins | sample 011ome_21_FD_179977 | JGI IMG/M metagenome (GOLD analysis project Ga0255779, IMG submission 179977) | Coastal salt marsh microbial communities from the Groves Creek Marsh, Skidaway Island, Georgia - 011508AT metaG (version 2) | ecosystem: Environmental > Aquatic > Marine > Intertidal zone > Salt... | reverse complement strand
TCCCTCGGATACATACAGATCAAAGTCGCTTTCAATCTGTCATGATAGTGTCGCCAAGCTTGGGCAAGAACGGATCAATGAGAATGCAGGCTGTTACGTGACCATTAGAAACCTCGACTATCTGTTCCGGCCAAAATCCGTCGCTGTCATCGGCGCCAGCAACCGAAAGGGCTCCCTCGGCGCCGTTCTGACGGAAAACCTTCTTCAGGGCGGGCTGGACGGACCCGTAATGCCGGTCAACCCGAAATACACGCATGTAATGAGCACGGCCGCCTATCCTAATATTGCGTCCCTGCCGGTCGCCCCCGACCTTGCCGTGATTGCAACGCCTCCCGCCAGTGTCCCCCAGTTGATCGGCGACCTCGGCGCCCGCGGCACACGGGCGGCGATTGTCATTTCTGCCGGTTTCAGCGGCAGTCCCGAAGCGGAAAGGCTGAAGCAGGCCATGCTGGAGGCGGCCCGCCCCCACCTTTTACGGGTGGTCGGCCCCAACTGCCTCGGCGTCATGGCGCCGCCCAGCGGACTGAATGCAAGTTTCAGTCACATCCCGGCGCGAGCAGGCAATATCGCTTTTGTGACGCAGTCCGGTGCGATCGTGACCTCCATCATCGACTGGGCCACGGTTCGCGACATCGGCTTTTCACACATCGTTTCGCTCGGCGACATGAGCGATGTGGATTTCGGCGACATGCTCGATTATCTCGCCAATGACGACGGCACGGATGCGATACTGCTCTATATTGAGGCGGTAACCCACCCGCGCAAGTTCATGTCGGCTGCGCGCGCAGCCGCCCGGTCGAAACCGGTCATTGTCATCAAATCAGGTCGCTTCGCCGAAAGCGCGAAAGCCGCCGCGTCCCACACCGGCGCGCTCGCCGGCGCAGACGCGGTATACGATGCCGCGTTCCGTCGTGCGGGAATGTTGCGCGTGTTCCAGCTCGAAGAACTTTTCGACGCGGCAGAAACCCTCAGCAAGGCCGGCCTGCCGAAAAGCGACCGATTGACCATTCTGACAAATGGCGGCGGGATGGGCGTTATCGCAACGGATACCCTGATGGCAACCGGAGGACACCTTGCAGAACTGCCGGAAAGCGTGGTCGCAGCCCTCGACAGGGTCCTGCCACCCACGTGGTCCCGCGCAAATCCGGTTGATATCATCGGCGATGCGCCAGGCAGCCGGTACGCCGATGCGCTGCGCATCCTGATGGAAGACGGCGATCAGGATGCGTTGCTGATCCTCAATTCGCCTACCGCCGTCGCCTCGGCAACCGAGGCGGCGAAAGCCGTGATAGACACGCTGGGCGGGTATAAGGAAGAAACCGTGCTGACAAGCTGGATCGGCGGCGAATCCACCCGGTCGGCGCGCGAGCTGTTTTCTGCGCACAAGGTGCCAACATACGAGACCCCGTCTCAGGCAGTCGCCGCGTTCATGCATCTCGTGACCTACCGGCGAAATCAGGAAAACCTGATGGAAACGCCACCTGCCGCTCCGGCAGATATCGCCCCCGATATCGGGCGCGCCCGTCAACTCGTCGAGACGACGTTGTCGGAAGAGCGTGGCTGGATGTCGGCGATCGAGGCAAAGCAGATGCTGGCGGCCTATGGCGTGCCCGTCGCGGCGACCCTGGCGGCAAGGACCCCGGAAGAAGCTGCCGCTGCCGCAGTCAAGATCGATGCGCCGGTCGCCCTCAAAATCCTGTCCCCGGACATTACGCACAAGACCGATGTCGGCGGTGTCATCCTCGGCCTGGACGGAGCTGACGCTGTCGAGGCCGCAGCGGCTGCAATGCTGGAACAGGTTCGAAAAGCGCGCCCGGATGCGCGGATCGATGGCTTCATGATCGAGGAAATGATCCGTCGACCCGGCGCCTACGAACTGATTGCCGGCATGTCGACTGACGACCAGTTCGGCCCCGTGATCCTGTTCGGTCAGGGAGGCACGTCGGTAGAGGTAACGAACGACAAGGCTCTTGGACTGCCGCCGCTGAACCTGCATCTTGCGACAGACATGATCCGGCAGACGCGGATATGGCACCTGCTGAAAGGCTATCGCGGCCTGCCGCCGGTCGATTTCGATGCCATTGCGGTGATGCTTATCCGGCTGTCCCGGATGATCGTCGACTTCCCCCATATTCGCGAGATAGACATCAACCCGCTGCTCGCCGACGCGAACGGTGTCATTGCCCTGGATGCCCGAGTGCGGGTCGCTGCAACCGATCTCGCCGGTGAGGAGCGTCTTGCGATCCGCCCCTATCCGGCCGGACTTGAAGAGAAGATTGACAGACAGGGAGAGGCCTCCCTGCTGCTGCGGCCCATTGTTCCGGAGGATGAGCCTGCGCTCCACAGGGCATTTGCCGGATTGTCACCGGCGGCGGCACAGGAGAGATCCGGAAGCCAGTCGGGATCCCTGCCGCATGTCGATGCCGCGCGATACACACAAATCGATTACGACCGGGAAATGGCGCTCGTGCTGACGGAGCCGGGGACACCGGGACTGACCGATATCCTAGGCGTCGTGCGCCTGCATGCCGACCCGAACAACGAACAGGCTGAATTCGCGCTCGACATCCGCGAAGACGAATCCGGAAACGGGTATGGCACCCTTCTTATGACGCGCATCATCGACTATGCCCGGGGCCGCGGAACGGGATCGATCTTTGGCTATGTGATGTCTGAAAGCCGTCAGATGCTCGATCTGTGCGCCAGGCTGGGTTTCGCGCATGCCCGCCTGTCCGAAGACGATACGGTTACCCGTGTAAGCCTCGATCTGCGATCCGGGTAATACCTACTTCATTGTCGGCATTGTAAATTCCGCGCCGGCGCGCAGCCCGGTGGGCCAGCGCGACGTGATTGCTTTCTGGCGGGTATAGAACCGCACGCCTTCCGGACCATGCATGTGGATATCCCCGAAGAGAGAGCTTTTCCAGCCGCCGAAGGAATGGAACGCCATCGGCACCGGGATCGGCACGTTCACGCCGACCATGCCGACCTGGATCCGGTTGGTGAATTCCCGCGCCGCATCGCCGTCGCGGGTGAATATCGACACGCCATTGCCGAATTCATGATCGTTGATCATCTGCACCGCATCATCGAACCTGTCCGACCGTACGACCGAGAGCACGGGCCCGAAGATCTCTTCCTTGTAGATGCGCATATCGGTGGTCACGTTGTCGAACAGGCAGCCGCCGATGAAAAAGCCCTTTTCGTAGCCCTGCAGCGAGTAATCGCGGCCGTCGACCACGAGATCCGCCCCTTCGCCGACACCGATATCGACATAGCCCTTCACCTTGGCGAGATGCTCGCCGGTGACCAGCGGCCCCATATCCATCTCGTTGTCGGTACCGGGACCGATTTTGAGCGCTTCGACCTTGGGCTTCAGCAGCTTCATCAGCTTGTCGCCGGCATCGCCCACCGCCACCGCGACCGAAATCGCCATGCAGCGTTCGCCGGCCGACCCGTAAGCCGCCCCCATCAGGGCGTCCGCCGCCTGTTCCATGTCCGCATCGGGCATCACCACCATGTGGTTCTTCGCCCCGCCCAGCGCCTGGACGCGTTTGCCCTTCGCCGCCCCCGTCGAATAGATGTATTGCGCAATCGGTGTGGAACCGACGAAGCTGATCGCCGGCACGTCCGGGTGGTCCAGAATGGCATCGACCGCTTCCTTGTCGCCATTGACGACGTTGAGCACACCATCGGGCAGCCCTGCTTCCGTCGCGAGTTCCGCCAGCAGCAGCGCGCAGGAGGGATCTTTTTCGGACGGTTTCAGGATGAACGTGTTGCCGCAGGCGATCGCCATCGGATACATCCACATCGGCACCATGGCCGGGAAATTGAACGGCGTGATACCGGCGCAAACGCCCAGCGGCTGGCGCGTTGTCCACGCATCGATCCCGCGGCCCACCTGTTCGGTGTATTCCCCTTTGAGAAGCTGCGGGATACCGCAGGCGAATTCGACCACCTCAAGCCCGCGGGTCAGCGATCCGCCCGCGTCGGACAACACCTTGCCATGCTCGGCGGTGATCACAGCGGCCAGCCGGTCGGCGTTGTCCTCGATAAGGGTTTTGTACTTGAACATGATCCGCGCGCGGGTCAGCGGTGGCGTCGCCGCCCAGTCCGGAAACGCGGCCTTTGCGGCGGCGACGGCGGCGTTCAACTCGGCGGCGGAGGCCAGCGGCACCTGGCACGCGATTTCGCCCGTTGCCGGGTTGTAGACATCGCCGAACCGGCCCGATGTACCCTCTACGTGCCTGCCATTTATCCAGTGGGTCAGGTTGGCCATGATCTTCTCCGTTGTCGCTTTTCCTCGGTATGCACAGGTTTACGCGACACGGCCGCGTGAGACCAGCAAATCGGGGTCATATTGCCCCGATACCGCACCGTTCGCTAGACTTGCCCGCATCGCAAATTCTGCAGGACAAGCCCCATGATCACCGAAATAGTCACCTTTGACCGCCACCCGGGTATGGACCGTGCCGACATGGTGCGAGATGCTGCCGGCACTTTCGACCGCTGGACCGACTTCCCGGGACTGGTCCGCAAGATGTTCGTACGTGATCCGGAGACGCTGGCGACCAAGGGAATCTATCTTTGGGAAACGCTGGAAGACGCCGACCGGGGCCACGACGCAGCCTGGCTGGAGCGCGCCGAGGCCCATTGGGGCAATCGGCCGACGCTCGAGCGCTATGACTGTTTTCTCATTTTGGAGAACCCGGGCGGGCAAATCACGGAATGCGCCGAGGGTTAGAGTCCCCTAGCGGAAGCATCGCTCGGCAATCGTGCATAGCACAATCTCGATCAACGCTGACGGCGGCTAAAGCGACGCCGCGACGGCCTCCGCCTCCGGAAGAACGTCATAGGCGTAGAGATGTTTCCGGAATTCGGCGTGGTTGGTGAGTTCAGCGTCGCGCAATTCAAGATCGGCATATTCCGACATGGAATCCACCCGTAGCCCGTTCTGCCGGGCACCAAGCTGGACCTCCGCAACACGCTCTCTCCGCAGTTTTTCATAAGCCAGCAGGGCCGCCGGCGCGGACGACTTATCCGTTTGCGACAGGATCACCGCCAGCGCCATTCCGTCTTCGATCGCCTGATTGGCCCCCTGGCCGAGATGCGGCAGCATGGGATGGGCCGCATCGCCCAGCAGCGTCAGGCGGCCCCTGGTCCACGTAGGCAGGGGTTCGCGGTCATAGAGCGCCCAGCGGAATGTATGCTCGACCTTTTCCAGCAGGTCCTCGATGCGCGGGTCCCAGCCCTTGAACTCGGCCCGCAGCCTGTCTGGATCGCCCGGCGCGGACCAGGATTCCTTCATCTCCTCGTCCGTGGGCACGAAGCCGACATAGTTCACAATTTCCCCGTGACGTACGGGAAAGACAAGAAAATGCTTCGAGGGACCCGCCCACATCAGCCAGCGGTCTACCGGCCAGTCGGGGATCTTCTCGCGGGCGACAAGGCCCCGGTAGCTGATGGTCCCGTGGAACACAGGCGTCGACGGCGGATAAACATTCGGCCGGAGGGTGGAATGGATGCCGTCGGCCGCGACGATGACATCGGCCTCGACCTCTTCGCCGTTCTCGAACGTCACGCGGGCGGTATCGTCGCTCTGATCGAAGCCTGCCCCCCGATATCCGCAATGGACCACACCGTCAGGAAGCCCTGCCGCCAGCAGGTCAACGAAGTCGGCGCGGTGCATCCCGTATGTCGCATTCCAGCCGGCGGCATCCGTAACCTGCACCGGCGCGATCGGCGAACCGTCATGCCGAAGATATTGCGATCCCTCGCCGACGAGAGCCCCCCATTTCTCCACCTCGTCCCCCAGGCCGACCCGTTGAAGATGCCGGACACTGTTCGGCGTGACGTAGAAACCCGCGCCAATCTCTCCGAGCTCCGGCGCCTGCTCATAGACGGATACGTCAAGTCCATGGGCAATCATGGCATTGGCGGCGAACAAACCGCCGATGCCTCCCCCGATGATGGCGACCCGTGGACGTGCTTGAGACATGAATAGCTCCCGAAAAGTCTGCGTCAGGAATGATCTTTCCCGCGGATACAATACAAGGGTGCGGTGTCAGAGCAAATCTCGTTGAGGCGGCTAACGTCCGTAATCGGGCCTGTCGGACGCCTGCCGCCGTGCCGTTATCGTTTTCTTTAAAAAGACACCTTCCGGGTGCCGTGCACTTCGTCCGTTGCCCGCGTTCACCGTGTCAGGCCGGAACGTGTCCTTCAGGAAAGGACAGAACTGGCAAGACGCCACCCCAAAGCAGCGCCGGTATCGAACGGCAACACATCGTCATCGCCAACCCTGAGCAACGGATCGGTCGCGCGTTCCCCCCGCGACAGCGTCACGGTGTCCTCGTTCGCCGGCAATCCGTAGAACGCCGGACCGTTCAGTGACGCGAAGGCCTCAAGCCTGTCCAGCGCGCCCTCGTCGTCAAAGACCTGCGCATAGACTTCCAGCGCGGAAGGCGCATTGAAGATGCCGGCGCAGCCGCAATCGCTCTCTTTCGCCGATACCGGATGAGGCGCGGAATCGGTACCGAGAAAGAACGCCGCCTCGCCCGATGTTGCGGCATCGCGCAGCGCCAGGCGGTGGCGTTCGCGCTTGGCGACGGGCAGGCAGAACATGTGCGGACGCATCCCGCCGGCGAACAGCGCATTGCGGTTGATCACCAGATGGTGCGGCGTGATGGTCGCCGCTACATTGGCGCCGGCGCTCCGCACGAAAGCCACGCCGTCCGCTGTCGTGATGTGTTCGAAAACCACTTTCAATGCGCTGAACTTTTCCAGCGCAGGCTTGAGCACCCGGTCGATAAAGACCTTCTCGCGGTCGAAGATATCCACCGCCGGGTCGGTGACTTCGCCGTGAACCAGCAGCGGCATGCCAATGCACTCCATCGTCGCCAGCACGCCCTGGATATTGGCAATATCGGTGACGCCATTGTCCGAATTGGTCGTCGCCCCGGCGGGATAGAGCTTCGCCGCGGTGAAAATGCCGTCCGCATGGCCCTGTGCGAGATCTTCCGCGTCTGTGCCGTCGGTCAGGTAGGCCGTCATCAACGGCTCGAAGCCGGCACCTGCGGGCAGTGCCGCCAGTATACGGTCGCGATAGGCGGCGGCATCGGCGGCACAGGCCACCGGCGGCGTAAGGTTGGGCATGACAATCGCGCGCCCGAACACGTTCGCCGTAAACGGCAGAACGGCGCGCAGCATCTCGTCATCCCGCAAGTGAAGGTGCCAGTCGTCGGGTCGGCGGATGGTCAGCGTATCGGGCACGGCGGGTTTCCTGAAACTGTGTCGCGTCAATCTAGCGGAATCGTCGCCTGCGCGGAACGGAGCTTGCCTGATAAACTGCCGGAAAATCCACAGACAATCCTTTGTGTCTAGCTTCCGAGGCCTGTGGTATTCCATATCAGGGTTTCTGGTACTGGCGGCCGCATGTACAGTACCATATGTCGTCATACGTGGTTGTCTTCTCTGAGCAATCGCCTGATGACGATCTACACTTTGATTACCGTAGCGAACCATTCGGCAATGTTTCATGTTCGCTCGATAGCGGTGACTTTAGCTCTAAATGTTTGGAAGCCTGTCTATCAGATCACCCGCTCCTCCTTTATAAGTCCGTGAGTACGATAATAAGATTATTGGCACCAGGAGGGCCGTAAGTATGTTCGATTTTTTCTTTCCGACCGAGGGTATGGGCTCTCAAACCCTCCGCCTTGTTGCAGAAGCGGGTGAAGGCGGCGGCGATGTCTTCGAGATTGCCCGCGTCTGTCGCGAAATAGAACCCGGGAACCTACAAAGCTGGGAAAAAGCCTGGATTGAGAAAGCCGAGGATACCGAAGCCCGGGCGAAGAAATGTCTGGCCGACGGTCATGAACGGTCTGCCATGAAGTATTTCTTCGCTGCCAACCAGTACTGGCGCATGGCCGATGTTTTTCTACGCTATGACCGGAATGACGAAAAAGCGGCCTATTTCAGGAAGAGCCAAGAAAACTTCCGGGCCGGTGCAGCGCTGCACGATCCGCCCATAGAGGTAATCGAGGTCAAATGCGGCGACGAGACCTATGACGGCTATTTATGCCATCCGAAAAACCCGAAACCGGGCAAATGGCCGGCGATGTTCTTCATCGGTGGGGCGGACGCCTTTGCCGAGGAAATCTATTTCAGCGGCAAGGAAATGGTCGAGCGTGGCTATGCCATGCTGCTCGTCGACACCCCCGGCCGTGGCTCGTCGATGTACCTGAAAAACATTCCCACCCGGGCCGATTACGAAGTGCCGGGCAAGGCATGCTTCGATTATCTGTTAAGCCGCCCGGAAATCGACCCGAACCGTGTCGGGCTGATGGGCATTTCCATGGCGGGATATTACGCGCCCCGTGTTGCGGCCTTCGAGGACCGTATTAAGTGCCTGGTGTCCTGGGCCGGCTGTTATTCGATTCTCGACGATCTCTATGACTTCTACGAGCACCTGCAGCCGGTCGTACAACGCCTGCTGGGCGGCGTCTCTCACGAAGAGGCGCGCGAACAGCTGAAGGCGTTCACGATGGAAGGCATCGCCGGCAACATCAAGGTGCCGACGCTGATGACCCACGGCACCCATGACAAGCTGATGAACTGGGAAGGCGCCAAGAAGCTGTTCGACGAGATCGGCGCCGAGGACAAGACGCTGATCCTATATGACGACCCGAAGGTCGGTGGCACCGTGCATTGTTCACACGACTGCTGGGTACATCAGAGTCCGGCGATCTTCGACTGGATCGAAGAGCACCTTTAGCTTCCGGATTATCGGCTAAAAACGGCGAAGGGCGGGATAATTCCCCGCCCTTTTTCAATTCTGTATCGCGGCGGCGCCCGGAAAGGTGTCCGGGTCGCGGCGCAGACGAGCTGTTTTCAGCCGCCGATCCCGAGCGGACCCCAGGCCACCGCGATCACCACTGCCGGTACGGCGACGCAATACAGTCTGAACACGATTCCGATCATTTTACCTGCCTCCTACCAGTTTACCCGTCGGCGATCTCTGGCTGGAGAGCGCCTGCATTGATGAATGCAATTTCCGTGCCAGTAATCAGAATCTCGTAATTACAGAGGGTTAGGAGGCTTCAATCGTTAAGAGTGTTTCTAATTGTAAAGAATCCCGACGATGCAGCGCCGCTTTGCAGGACGTATTGAGGTCTGATTGTCACACTTTGAGTTGACGATTGGGGCGACCGTTCAGGTGGTACGCCACTCCCCACATGTGACTATCGATAGCGCCCGAAGGTGCTATCGATGGACTCCCTGATCTGCGATTTCCCAGGTCACTGAACGATCGCGGGCATAATAGGGAACATAATCATAGGTTGCGAAACAGAAACTTTATAAAATAAAGTTGTATTCGGCCCTGGTTCCCTCGGCGGCCGATACCAACCCCGGTTTTGCGCCCTGCAGCCGTAAATCTAGTTCGGCTCTTCGGGCATCGGACGGATACAGACAACCGGCGAAGCCCAGTCAAGCGCGACATCAAGCATTTCGGTCAAATGAGGACTAAAAAGATTATAGAGAGGCGGCTTGCTCCCCTGTCCGACCCGTCGAACAAGCATCTGCGGAGCATCCGTGACCTTCACCACGCACAGGCTACCAACCGCTTCTTTAGCATTTCCGTCTTGGTGACTGCTGCCATACAGTCGATTGAAGTAGACGAGCCATCCATTAGGTATTGGCTGCAGAGCGTCGCCGGCCACTTCGACGGCTGCGCCAGAGTTAACGTCGATACCATCTGGCGCATCTACGAATCTCAAGGGTTCCCCTGACGCAAAATCCTCCACGATCTCGACATTGCCAAAGTGATCGAGAACCCCAATTACCGGAACACATTGAAATCTCGACGGGTCGAGCAATAAATCGTGCAGGCCTATTTCCAGGATACGAGCAATGTCGCAGAGCCTGTCGACGTTGATGGAGACCTTGCCTGTCTCCCATTTGTGGAGGTGGCCCGCAGAAGTGCCCAGTTTGCCCGCCAGTGTTTCCAACGTCATTTTTCGACGCTTTCGCCACAAGCGAATTTGCTGAGTGGGATGTTCGTCGCTATCGGCCATGCGTCAAATGCCAAAGTCCCGGTTCAGGTCGCCGCTACATTGGCGCCGGCGCTCCGCACGAAAGCCACGCCGTCCGCTGTCGTGATGTGTTCGAAAACCACTTTCAATGCGCTGAACTTTTCCAGCGCAGGCTTGAGCACCCGGTCGATAAAGACCTTCTCGCGGTCGAAGATATCCACCGCCGGGTCGGTGACTTCGCCGTGAACCAGCAGCGGCATGCCAATGCACTCCATCGTCGCCAGCACGCCCTGGATATTGGCAATATCGGTGACGCCATTGTCCGAATTGGTCGTCGCCCCGGCGGGATAGAGCTTCGCCGCGGTGAAAATGCCGTCCGCATGGCCCTGTGCGAGATCTTCCGCGTCTGTGCCGTCGGTCAGGTAGGCCGTCATCAACGGCTCGAAGCCGGCACCTGCGGGCAGTGCCGCCAGTATACGGTCGCGATAGGCGGCGGCATCGGCGGCACAGGCCACCGGCGGCGTAAGGTTGGGCATGACAATCGCGCGCCCGAACACGTTCGCCGTAAACGGCAGAACGGCGCGCAGCATCTCGTCATCCCGCAAGTGAAGGTGCCAGTCGTCGGGTCGGCGGATGGTCAGCGTATCGGGCACGGCGGGTTTCCTGAAACTGTGTCGCGTCAATCTATCGGAATCGCCACCCGCACGGAACGGAGCTTGCTTGATAAACTGCGGAAAAATCCATAGACAAAGGCTGTGCGTCCGCGCATCGAGGGGTGCATGGGTGTTGCGTATCGGTACAGTTGCGTATCAGTGCAGGGGGCGGTTTTCGACCATGTCGCGTATTGTGTTCTGGCTCCTGCTGGGAAAGGTGCTGCTGTCGCCGATTCCCTTCGGCGCGACCCTTCCATGGGCCTATACGCTGCTGGCGCTGATCGTCGGCGCGCTCGTCCTCGTCTGGTCGACAACGCTGCTATTCGCCGGCAGCCCGCCGCCGGCGACGCTCCGCATGATCGCCCTGCAGTTTAGGGGGGATATACCCACCCAAGTAATTCAAAAAATCCTCTCAGGAATTTCTATCACATCTCCAGGCATTACTAGAGTACCGGGATTTGCTGGGATTTTGAGGCGTTCTTGATCCCTCTCCCGAATTATCAGGAGACGGTTTCCTCGTGCCCTATTGGTGTATCCACCCGCGAGCGCGATGGCATTTATTACCGTCATGCTACTAACGTACGGGTAGCTGCCAGGTTTGTTAACCTCTCCAATGATGTAGAACGGGCGGTAGTTTATGACTTCCACACTGACCCGAGGTTGTTTGATATAGTCTGGTTCCAAACGGTCAACGATTTTGCGTTGAAGTTGAGAAGTGTTTAAACCACCAACTCGTACATTGCCGACCAATGGAAAAGCAACAATCCCACTACCATCGACAGTGAATGTGCCAGATAAATCTGCATGACCGAAGACTGTTATCCGAATAACATCTCCTGATCCGACCTCGTAGGCTTTTAGAAGACCTGTCGTAGCTTGCTGACCGAATAAAGGAGCCACCGGTATCAGCACAAGCAGCATCTGCGCTAATAAATATGAGAACGCTATGCGCTTAGACATAAACTACGACACTTCCATACAGACCCAATCTGGAATTTAAAGATGTCCTTGAACTCTTAAGAACACTCTATTGCTCTTATAATCAGCCCCAGACGTATTCGACTCGCGTTCTAAGTGGTCGTAGTTGAGCAAAATAGAGAAGTTTCGGTTCAACAAATATTTCGCTCCGACCCCTGCGCTGAGATTGTCGTCTTCTCGAATACCACCTTCAAACTCATCAGTAGATACTGAGCCAACCGCAGATAGAATTAAGTTTCGGAGCAATTCATGATCGACCGAAGCTCTTATTTTTGTCGAAATAGTGCCGGACGCAGTCGCTAATGTCGTTTCTGAAATCAGACGACTGAAGCCACCTTTGATTGTCGTCAACGGAGTTACATTCCAAGTCAGGTCTACTCCGCCGACAACTTTATCGACAGATTTTAGCGAAGCATCGTCATATTCTCGGTTCACGTAACCGACGAACACATCCCCGAATAGCAATCCAGTGAGGTCAATTCGTGTGCCGATGCGAATTTCGTATCCATCACTATCGCGATTCAATCCATTGTCGTCACGTGCAGCCTCGTAATCCACCATTTTCCAAATCAACTGAACGAAAGCTTCATACTCAGACTGAATTTCATAACCAATACGTGTGTCGAGGACATACTCTTCTCGGTCCCGGTCATCGTTGTTGATTGTCGCGGTAGCAGTCGCGACATCATCAAAATCGTATGATTTATATCGTCCACCCGCCTTAGCAGACAATCGGTTCCACTTATTGAAAACATCCCCGACAAGCGTACCAATAGTGTACTCAGTTGGGGTAAGCCCGCCAGCGTCATCGACCGAACCACGCTCCTCGCTAGCGAGTTGATAGCCTACGGCACCACTGACATTCATATCCTTGTAAACATCAAGCCGTCCATCAGCCATAAGATCGAATGTCTCATGATCCTCAACATCGTTTGTGGCGTAGCGCGCGAATGTGCTCTCCCCTCTGAATCTCAGGCTATGCTGGTTCCAGTCTGATGCAATCAGGAGTTCTGGCGAAATGGTGGTAACGAAATCATCTTTCTCATCATTTTGAGTGGCATAAATATTGTCGTTAAAAGTTGTGCCAACGCCAATAGAGGGAGAAAGGATAAATCCGCTTATGCGAAGTCCCGCTGGATTTAGTTCAGGCCGCTCACGACCCATAACAGTGGTAGTGCGACTGTCAGTTTGAGCCATTAAATAAGTCGGCTCGAATGTCACTGTAGAAGCGACAATTACCAGAGCAGATAGTCTGATTTTCCTAAGAAACCTAGTTCGTGAATCCAACTGTCATCCCCTCGATATGCTCATTGAGGGCAGTAGAATTTATTAAGGTTAATGAATCGTAAACAAACAGCTAGCTGAAAAGATTCGCAACAACACCGGAAGCATCAATAAATTCAACTAACAGATAAAATGCAAAACCAAATATTAACCATGCGATGAAAGCAAAAAGAAATATACATGGTATTTTCCATGAAGTTCCCACTACACCATCAAAAAATGACGGTTTCAGGTCATCTCTTTGAGGCGTTTTGCTGTTTTTATACTCACCTTAATTCCCATCATTAAAAATTTTTCTAGCAAACACTAAAAGGTTTCCGATTGATATATTGGTTTCGGAAATTTTTCCGACCAGGAGTTAACAACAATGAGACATAAAAATGAAACCTACTGCGACAGATTATATCTGCGCAGAGCCGAGATTACATAATTAAGAAACATAGTTTTGAAAGCGATCCTTTTTTTGATCCCCGGCTGGCTATAAAAAACATAGGGATATGACCGGTTTCTGCTACGTCATCCGGGCGGTGCGGCCGACGGACGTTTAATCCGCCCAGCCGAGCGGCGCGTCGTTGGTGCCCCAGTACAGGCTTTTCTGTTCCTGGTACTGGCGGATACCCTGACGGCCTTTTTCGCGGCCCATGCCGGAGTCCTTCAGCCCGCCGAACGGGGTCGCGATGGAAAACAGTTTATAGGTATTGATCCACACGGTGCCTGCATCGATGCGGCGGGCCAGACGCCAGGCGCGGCGGTAATCCTCGGTCCACAGACCGCAGGCGAGGCCGAAGACCGTATCGTTGGCCTGGGCGATCAGGTCTTCCTCGTCGTCGAACGGCAGGATGGCGAGGACCGGCCCGAAGATTTCCTCCCTGACCATCCGCGCATCGTTGCCGAGCCCGGTGAATATTGTCGGCAGGTAGAAACTCCCATTGCCATAGGCGTAATCGCCGCCGGCGGGGTTGGCATAGCCGGCATCTTCGGGGCGGGCGCCGCCGATCAGGATCTCGCCGCCTTCCTGCAGGCCGAGTTCAACGTATTTTTCGATACCGTCCCGATGCGCCATAGAGACCAGCGGCCCCATCTGGGTGGTTTCCGATGCCGGGTCGCCGATACGCAGGCGGGCGGTCTTGGCAACCAGCGCCTCCGTGAACGCATCCAGAATATTCCGGTGCACGAACAGGCGCGATCCCGCAATGCAGCTTTCGCCCGACGACGAGAATATGCCGAAGATCACGCCGTTCACCGCGTGATCTATCTGCGCGTCCTCGAACACGATGGTCGGCGACTTGCCGCCGAGTTCGAGCGAGACCGGCATCAGCTTTTCCGCCGCCTGGCGCGCGATGCCGCGGCCGACCTCGGTGCCGCCGGTAAAGGCGACGCGGGCGATATCGGGATGGGTGACCAGCGCGTCGCCGATCACCGAACCGGGCCCCGGCAGTACGCTGACAATCCCCTTCGGAATGCCGGCCGCTTCGCAGATGCGCCCGAGTTCGAGCGCGACCAGCGGCGTCACACCCGCGGGTTTCAGGATCACGGCACAGCCCGCCGCAAGCGCCGGCGCCAGCTTCTGCGCGTCCGACGCAATCGGCGAATTCCACGGCGTGATCGCCGCAACCACCCCGATGGGATCGTAGATGCTCATGCTGACATAGGGCCCGCGCGACGGCGTGATTTCCTCTTCCATGGTCTCGGCAACCGCGCCGTAGTAACGGAACGTACCGGCGGCGGACGCGACCAGCGCGCGGGTCTCGCCGATGGGCTTGCCGTTGTCGCGCGTCTGCAGGCGTGCGAGGTCTTCGGCACGCTCGGAGATCAGCTGGCTGACCCGCATCAGCAGGCCGCCCCGGTCATGCGGTTTCATATCGCGCCACGCAGGCTCCGCCATCGCCGCCTTCGCGCGCGCCACCGCTTCGTCGACATCGGCGGCACTTGCCCCCGCGACCACCGCGTTCTCGCTGCCATCCGCCGGATAGACCGACACCATGTCGGGCCCGCGCCCGGCTTTCCATTCGCCGCCGATCAGGATGGGTTCCGGCACGTCAGCCTCCGATTTCCACGGGCGCCGCGCGGCGGCGGATTTCGGCGACGACCGAATGGGCCGCGAGGGTCGACGTCTTCGGGTTGTCGGGCAGCGGCTTGCCGCGGATTTCGATATCGACCGCGCCGAACATGCCTTCGGCATGGACCTGGTGAATATTGCCGCCCGCCGCGGGGTCGGCGACGAGGCACACTTCGGTCTTCGCGAACCCGGCACCGGCCAGCGCGATGGTCGCCGCCACGTTGGCATTCTGCGGATAGCGCGTCGCGGCCTCGTCCGCGCCGCCCTGATAAAGGGTGGCCTCCTCAGTCAGCGCGTCGAGATCGCAGACGTCCTCGGCCGGCGTGCCCTTCCAGGCGCCCGGCGGCTTGCGCGAGGTATAGGTCACCCTGTCCAGCCCCCCGACACGGGCCGCCGCAAGGGCATCGGCCCCGGCAACCGCGCCGGCCGCCAGCACCAGTTTCGCGCCGCCGTCCTTCGCCGCCTGGACCAGACTTTCATACAAAGCCTTATCCGCCAGCACGCCGATGGAAATCACCAGGAAATCCATCCCGCGACGCAGGGCCTCGACCCCGTAGTCGCGCACGCCCGCATGACCTGCGCATTCGGCGACAAGCCGGGGCTTTGTGGTCAGTTCGTCGAAAGACGACACCACCTCGATGCCCCGTCCGGAAACCGCGGCCCGCACTTCTTCCATCCGCGCCGGACGGACCAGAATGGCCGCGATATTGGCATCCTCGCCAGGCTGGATGTGCTTCAGCACTTCCTGCGCAATCGCGCCATATCCGATGAGCAGGACATCCATCAGCTATCGTCTCCGTCGTCTGCATCCCGTTTGGGCGGGCCGGCAAAGGCCTTTGCAAAATCGCCGATCGATTTCATATCGATCTCGACCATCGCGGGGCCTTCGGCGTCGAAAGCCTGTTTCAGGGCCGCCGCCAGATCCTTCGCATCGCCGATCCCCCAATGGGGAATATCGAGGGAATCGCACAGCACGTCCCAGTCGGGACCAAGAATGTCGGAATACTGACGCCGCCCGCCATACACCGCGTCGGAGATGTTCTTGATCACACCGTAACCGCCATCGTTCATCAGCAGGATGACGATATCGGCGTTCTCCTGCTTGGCGGTCGCAAGTTCGCCCAGGGTCACGGCGAAACCGCCATCGCCGGCAAGCACAAGCGTCTTCCGGCCATCGCCCTGCACCGCAAGTGCCGCACCGATTCCCATCGGCAGGCCCTGACCGATCCCGCCGCCAAGCGCATGAACGCCGTCGCGGGGTCCGTCGAGCGGCGGCAGGCGATTGCCCCAGATGGTGTTGGACAGCGTAATGTCCCGCACCCAGACGAAATCCCGCGGCACTGCCTCGATCACCGCATCGACCACCTTGTTATAGGGACCGAGCGCTTCGCGCATGGTTTTCTCCGCAGCGGCGCGGGCCGCCTTGATGTCCGGCACGAACGCGCTGTCCGCCTTGAACTTGCCGATCAGTCTCTCGGCGAGGCCATCGAGCGTCAGCGCGGAATCGCCGCAGACGAACATCTCGTTGGGATAGGACCGGCCGTCCGCCCGCGGGTCCGCGTCGATCTGATATATCGGCGGCAGTTTCAGATGATAGCCCAGCGTTTCGTTGGAGCGCAGGCGCGATCCGACCACGACCATCGCATCGCAGGTGCCGTAAAACTCCTCTACGTCGGGCTGAAGATTGAACGCTCCCAGAGAATGAGGATCGTCACCGGGCAAAACGCCCCTGCCCTGCACGCTGGTGACAACGCCGAAGCCCAGTTGAGCGAACCGGGCGACCGGGTCCGCGGCATGACGCGCACCGCCGCCGAGCCACAGCAAGACCCGTTTCTTGCCCGCCAGCGCGGCCGCCAGCGCATCGACCTCGTCCTCGGCAGGCTTCGGCGCAAGAACCGGTAACGGATCCATATTCGCGGGCATCGGAATTTTTGCGCCCTGAACGTCTATCGGTATTTCAACGCTGACAGGTCCCATCGGCGGGGTAAACGCAAGCTTCACCGCTTCGCGCAGCGTGCCCAGCATGGTCTCCGCCGACCAGACGCGGAAGGCGCCCTTGCCCGCAGCGCCCAGCATACCCATCTGGTCCGGCGCTTCGTGGATAAAGCCTTTCTGACGATCCAGATGCGAGGAATCGATCTGGCCTGTCAGGTGCAACAGCGGCGTGCCCGCCGTCATCGCCTCGACGATGGCGCCGCAGGCATTGCCCGCCGCCGTGCCGGTGCTGGACACGGCAACGCCAAGCCCGCCGCGAACGCGCGCATTGGCATCGGCCATATTGACGGCGCCGCCCTCCGACCGCGCCGGCACGAAAGTGATCTTGTTGCGCCGGAAAATCCCGTCCAGGACCGGCATGTTGTGGATACTGATAACGCCGAACGCATGTTCAACGCCGCAGCGTTCAAGAAAGACCGCAGCGATATCGCCCGCGGTTGCCAGATCAGACATTGCGTGCCTGCCCCCCTGTAAGGTCGAGTGTTTCGCCCGTAATGAACGATGCTGCTGAAGAGCCGAAGAACAGAATTGCATTGGCGGCTTCTTCGGGTTTCCCGAGCCGTCCGAGCGGAATCTTCCGTTCCTTCGCAAGCTGCGCAAACCAGTCGTCGAGCGACAGCTCAGTCGGGATCGGCGAGCCGTCGATGTTCTTGCCGCTGGCATAACGGCGGCTCCACTGGCCGGAATCGACGAGGCCGATCAGGACCGCGTTGACCCGTATCCCCTTGGGCGCAAATTCAATGGATAGTGATTTCATCAGGTTCAGCTGCCCTGCCCGTGTCGCACCTGTGGCGATCAGGAAGGGTTCCGGGGACCGCGCCAGCAGCGCGCTTGTCACGACGATCGCGCCGGCACCCGATGCGGCGAGGAGCTCCTCGAAAGCGCGTACGGGCCGAAGCAACGAGAAGAATTTCAGTTCGAACTCGTCACGCCAGTCCTCGTCGCTGGTATTGTAGAAATTGCTCGCCCGCGCCTGCCCTGCATTGCACACCAGCGTATCGCACCGGCCGAATTTTTCGGCGACCCGGTCGCGCAGATTCGTGATATCTGCTTCGTTCAGGACATCGCAGGCGACGGCGAGAATATTGTCCGCCCCGGAAATCCCGGCCAGGTCCGCCGCCGCTTCATCGAGCCTTTCCTGATTGCGTCCGCAGATCGCGACCTTTGCGCCGTCCCGCAGAAACGCCGTAGCGGTGGCAAGGCCAATTCCGGAAGACCCGCCGGTGACGACGGCGACCCTGTCTTTCATATCGGTATTCATCTCGATTCCCTGTTCAAGTGCTGCGGGTCGCCGATGACGGCAACCCTCAGAATGTTTCCTCTTCGTCTTCCGACGCGTAGCGCCGCAGCAGCTCCGCCTGGTGTGCTTTTTCTTCACGCATCAGACGGCGCTGGTCCTTACGGAACTCGCGGTCCGCGCGCTCCAGCCCTTCGCGGTCCTGATATTTCGGATGTCCCTGTTCGTCTTCCGCGGAATAGCGCGGCTCGGCGAGGGCGGTGTCGGGAAGCGCGTGAGCAAGACCGGGGGCGATCCGGTGCGTCTCCGGGTCATGACCGATCGCCATTGAGATCAACCGGGCCGCTTTCAGCACCTGGTCGAGAATATTGCCTTCGAACTGCTCATCCGAATAGCGCCCCTCGGCCGCCGTGATGTTGATGGCCGCCACCACCCGGTCGCGGCCGTCGCGGATCGGGGCGGCGATACTGACGACGCCTTTTTCGTAATAACCCCGGCTGATCACGACGCCATCATTCTGCGCATCCTTGATCAGCAGGTCGCGAAGCTGCATCACCGTGTTCGGGGTTTCCGGCGAAAACGGCGCCAGTTCCCGCATGCCCCGGTACAGCTTGAAGAGTTCGTCTTCTTCAAGGTCCTGCAGCATCGCGCGGCCCATGGACGACCCATGCGCCGGCAGACGCGACCCGAGCTTGATATTGCTGCTGAGTGCGGTTCTCGCCGGCAACCGGCTGACATAGACAATGTCGTGACCGTCGCGTACCGCCATATGAACCGAGGCGCCGGTCTCGTATCTGAGATTGGTCAGAAAGGGATAGGCGATTTCCGGCAGTTCCAGACCGGACAGGTAGGTCCAGCCCAGTTTCAGCGCCGCCGCGCCGACGCGGTATTCGCCCGTCTCGGGATCGCGCACCAGAAACCCCAGATGTTCCAGAGTGTTGGCGAGGCGGAAGGTCGTCGCCCGCGGCAGGCCAAGCTCCTTGGCCAATACGCCCAGAGACTGAACGGGCTTGTCCTTGGAAAAGGCCTGCAGCAACAGCAGCCCCCGTTCGAGCGCCGGGACGATATAGCTCGGCTCCTTCGCCGTTCGCGCCCGGGCGCTCATGCTGCGGCCTCGAGATGTTCGGTCAGGAGCGCATTGAAGGCGTCCGGCCCCTCGACATAGGACGCATGGCCAAGACCGGGCAGAACCTCGAAACGCGCACGGGCGAAGCTCCCGGCGATTTTTTTGCATCCATCGGGCGGGGTCACTGTATCCGCACCGCCCACCGCCACCGTTACCGGCAGGTCGATTTCAGCCGCATCGGCATGAATTGTGCCCTGCATAAGCATCTCGACCGCCTGGCGGTATCCGTCGGGGCGGATTTGCGACATCACGTCACGCACGCGGTCCCGGGCCCATTGGGGCGCATCATCCGATAACAGGTTGCCATGCCGCTCACGGGCCAGGCCCTCCGGACCCAGCTTGTCCAGCAGACCGATACGCGCCGCCCGCCGTTGGTCGCGCAGTTCTTCCGTCGCGTCGCCATACCCGGCCGCAGGATCGCCGATCATCAGGCTGAGCACGCGCATCGGCCAGTGCCGCGCAAAAGCACAACCCATCAAAGCGCCGAGCGAGTGACCGACCACGTGACAGGCATCGATACCGAGCGCATCGAGAAATCCGCCGAGCGCCGCGGCATAGTCGTCCGCTTTGGGCGCAGCCGGCGCCAGTTTGGTTGAGCCGCCATAGCCGGGCGCATCCCACGCGATGACGCGAAACCGGTCGGAAAACGCTTCGAGTTGCGCCTGCCACGAGGCAGCGCCGGAGCCAATGCCATGCAACAGCATCAGCACCGGACCGGCGCCGGCTTCGAGATAAGTTATCTCGCCGCCATCCGTATCGATCGTCTTCTTTTGCAGTCCGCTCACGCGCGCATTCCTCCCGGCCATCCCGAAAGTGGACGGCTATTTCTTGTCCCGTTTGATCGACGCCAGCGGATGATCCGGCGGATAACTGGGCGTGACCGGCTTCATCGCGCCCAGCATCACGCACATCAGCGCCTCTTCCTGCCCTTCGTTGACAAGTCCGCGATAAACGCCGGGCGGGACCGAAATAAGATCCCGTTCCTTCAGAACCGTTTCCCATTCCTTGTTCCCGTCCTGAACCGTCAGGCGGATGCTGCCGCGCAGCATGAAGAAAACTTCCTCGACATCGGTATGAAGATGCGGCGGGCCCTCGCAACCCGGCGGCAGTACCATGGTCGAGAACGTAAAGTGCTCGGACGGGACGGTATTATTGTCGGTCGATTTCCCTGTTCCGCCCGTTCCCATGTAGCGCATCTGGGCACGCCGGTATTTCGGATCGAAATCGGCCTGGAATTTCAGGACGTCCCAATCGTATTGCCGGGTCTCGTAGCGGGCGACACGGGTTTCCATCCACTCGTCGAAACCCTGACCGTCCTGCTGTCGCCAGCCGGGACGATCTTCATGTTCTCCATCCGCGCCCGTCTGGGCGACTGTTTCCACACTCATCGTTTTTCCTCCAGTTAGTTAAAGACGAATCCGCCATTCACCGGCAGTAACTGGCCGGTCACAAAATCCGATGCATCGGACAACAGAAACATCACCGCGCCGTTGACGTCTTCGGGCTGCTGTTCGCGGTTCATCGCGCGCCCGTCGATATATTGCCGATGCCGTTCCTCGGGTACGTATTCGGTCGCCTCGACCAGCGTCAGGCCGGGGGCGATTGCGTTGACCGCTATTCCGTCCTTGCCGAGTTCCCGGGCAAGCGAGCGCGTCATCGAAATAACCGCTCCCTTCGATGCCACATAGTGGAGCAGACGCGGCGCGCCCCACATGGCCGTATCGGACGCGACATTGACGATCTTGCCGTTGCCGGCCTTTCGCAGCGCGGGCGTAAATGCCTTCACCGCCAGCCAGGTGCCGCGCACGTTCACGGTCATCACCCGGTCCCAGGTCTCGATATCGATCTCTTCGGACAGTTTGCCGCCGATCCCGGTAGCGATCGCCGCGCAGTTCACCAGCCCATCGACACCGCCCAAAGTACGCTGGGCATTCGCCGCGAGCGTCTCGATCGACGACGGGTCGGCAAGATCGACCGGCTCGAAAGACACCTCGCCATACGCTGACAGTTCATCGGCGGTCTGACGCCCGCGGTCTTCGAGGATATCGGCGATCACGATCCGCGCGCCGCCATCGAGGGCCGCCTCGGCGAAGCCGCGGCCGAGGCCCCGGGCCGCGCCGGTGATGACGATACGCTTGTTCTCGAGCGATACGACAGCCATCGGGTTCAGTGCCTCTCCCGTCTCGTCCGCTTCACTCTGCAGCCTGGGCCGAATTCTTCGCGCGATGGGCAGCCAGGCTCTCCAGCTGGGCTTTGGCTTCCTGCTGCAGCACACGTCGCGACCGCGCGAGGCCGGTATCATGCTGATACAGGAATTCCCTATCGCGGGCGTCGGGCTCCATGGCTTCGAGGATGACACGGTCCTGTTCCAGAACATCCCAGTGCAGGGTCTCGAGCTTGTGGCGGTACATGAACCTCCAGGCGTCGCGCTGCCAGCCACTGACCTTACGGGTGCGCCAGAAGAATACCCGGCAGTTGTCTTCGTCAATCGGCGTGACGAAACCGAGAATACCGAAATTGCCGCCGGGACCTGCTTCCTTCCGATAGGGCAATGGCGAAACGCGGAGCCAGAATGCGCCGGTGTCGCCCCATTCGATCCAGTCGAAATTGACATCGCGCTGGTCGGATTTACCGAAGATGAAACCCGTGTCGGTCTTGTCGATCTGCATCCGCGCTTCCCGGTCGCCTTCGGCCATGGAATGGGACACCGCATGGAGATAGGCGCCATGCATAGGATCCATCACGTTGTCGACGGCGTAGGTCCAGTTGCACTTCCAGTGCGCGGTACACAGCATGGCGGACCATTCGTCCGATACGAATTCTTCCGGCAGGTCGAATTCGTCGGCCTCCTCGTGAAGCTCGTCACCGAACCAGGCGAAGATACCGCCCATGTGTTCGAACACCGGATAGGATTTGATGCATTTTTCACCGACCATCGGACATTCGGCGACGGCGGGAACATCCTTGACCACGCCGTCTGCGCCCACCTCAACGCCATGGTACCAGCAGGCCAGGCGATCGCCGAGGTTCCAGCCCATCGACAGACGCGCACCGCGATGGGGGCAGCGGTCTTCGATGCAATGGACGGTGCCATCCTTGTCGCGCCAAAGGGCGATCTTCTCACCCAGACGGGTCAGGCCGATCGGCGTGTCGGTAACCATCCAGCTTGCCGCAACCGGCCACCACCGGTTCAACGGACCAAGGGCCACCCGCTCGGCGATTGCTTTTTCCGTTACTGTATTATCGGTCATTTCCATCTCCTTGTTTCCCTGGAGCAAATTCGATACGAAACGAAAGCATCAGAAGCCGCCATGTTCGCGGCTGGGCATATAGTGCAGCACACGGTTTTCAACCAGGATCACCAGCCAGTAGGCGATGATGCCGATCATGGTGAGGACAAAAATCGCGGCAAAAACCTTCGCCGTTTCGGCGGCGCCCGCCGTCAGCACGATCAGATAGCCGACGCCGGTGTTCCCGCCGGCGAATTCGCCCACGGCCACACCAATAACGGCGAGGGTCGCGCCGATACGCAGGCCCGCAAACATCGGCGGCATCGACCCGGGCACCTGGATTTTCCAGAAGACCTGCATCCGGCTCGCCTTGAAGGAGCGCGCGAGGTTGATCAGGTCGGGGTCGATATTGCGCACCGCCGTCATGACGTTGATCAGGACCGGGAAGAATACGATCAGGACCGCGATCAGGATTCGCGGTTCGAGCCCGAAGCCGAACCACAGGACGAAAAGCGGCGCGAAAGCAACCTTCGGCGCGATCTGGAGCGCGAGGATATAGGGCGACAGCACGACTTCGGCGGTCACCGACATGCCGAGCGCATAGCCGCCGACCATGCCGAGCAACGAGCCCAGGATAAAACCAAGGATGACCTCGAAAGTGGTCACGCCGATATGCATCCAGAGCTGGTCCGTCCGGAACATGTCCAACAGGCCTTCGACAACCGACGACAGCGGCGGGATGATATAGGTCTGCACGCCAAGGAGACCGGGGCCCCACTCCCAGCCGGCGAGAAAGACGACCAGAATGGCGAAACTTGCAGCGATACGCGGCGGCGTAAAGGCGGAATTCATGGGCGATGCCTGTTCAAATCTGTATTTTTCAAACGTGCCCCGGAGCGCCGTGTCGGGTGGCGCTCCGGGATATTCCGTGTCGAGCCGTTCGGCCTATTTGACGAACTGGTTGGTATAAAGATCCTTCACGTCCGACTTTTCCTTGATGAAGCCTGATGCAAGGTAAAAGTCCTGCAGCTTCGCAAGCCGCGCCTCGTCCATCTCGCCAAGGACTTTCTGACCCGGATACGTGTACTCGTTGTACAGCTTGAACGTCCCTGTCATCGGGCCGACCTTCCAGCGCGGCACGGCCTTCACGTATTCGGCGGCGGCAGCTGCCGGATCGTCCATGATCATCTTGAGGCCCTTCAGCGTCGCACGGACCAGGCCCTGGATGAGCTTGGGATTCTTCTTGATCATCTCGTCGGAGGCGAGGATCGCCTGGGCCATCGACGGGAAATAATCCATCGCGTTGAAGATCTTCATATCGACCTTCTGACCGCGGGCAATGCCGATCCAGTCGGGAACGCCCATCATCGCGTCGGCCTTGCCTTCAACGAAAAGTTTCCAGACACCCTGCGGACCGGCCGCCTGGATACTGGCGTCGTTCCGGGTCAGCCCGCGGGATGCGAGAATGCCCTGTGCCGCGAAGAACGTGGTGTCCTGGTAGGACATGACGGTGATGGTCTTGCCTTTCAGGTCTTCGACCTTGTTGATATTGCGGTCGGTGCGGGCCACCAGCTGGACGAGCGAACCGCCGCCCATGATCGCAACGGAACGCACCGGAATGCCGTTCGGCCGGACAAGCAGCGAAGTGTCGCCGATGCCGCCGCCGATCGGGGCGTTGCCGACACCGACCTGCTTGGCGACATCGACACCGCCCTTCGCGGTCTGAAACGTTACATCAAGGCCTTCTTCGGCATAGAACCCCTTGTACTTGGCCAGCTGCCAGGGGCCGAAAGCCGGCAGGAAGCCGGGCGCCGGAAGCAGATAGTTGACCTTCTCTGCGGCCTGGGCCGGAACGGACGTCATCCCGGCGATCGCGAGGGCCGCGGCCGAGGCGGCGATGAGTTTCTTGGTAAAGTGCATGATGTGTCTCCCTGTTAAAGTCATGCGGTTGGTTTCTGTGGTTTCGGGTTTCGTCTTTTCGTGTTGTCTCTATTTGCGTGTTTTCAGGCCTGCTGGAGATCCGCCTCGCCGACATGGAGCAGCGACATCAGCTGCGCGACGTAGCCGCCGATTTTCGGATCTTTACGGCGCTCCATCGGGTTGGCGCGGTCAGGAATGTCGACATCGATCTCCTCGATGATCCTGCCCGGCCGCTGGCTCATCACAAGAACCCGGTCCGACAGCGCGACCGCTTCGACCAGATCGTGCGTGATGAACAGGGCGGTCTTCCCCGCATCGGACAGCGTGCGGGCGAGATCCTGCTGAAGGATCATCTTGGTCTGGGCGTCGAGCGCGGAAAACGGCTCGTCGAGCAAAAGCACGTGCGGGTCGGTGGCAAGGGTGCGCGCCAGCGCGGCGCGCTGGCGCATGCCGCCCGAGAGCTGGTGCGGATAGTGCTCGGAAAAATCGGCGATCTTGCAGCGGGTCAGCCAGTCATCCGAGCGGCGACGCCGCTCTGCTTTGTCCACCCCCTGGATTTCAAGCCCAAGCTCCACATTCTCCCGGATAGACCGCCACGCCAGCAGCAGGTCCTTCTGCAGCATGAAGGCGACATGCTCGTTCACCTCGGCCACTTCCTCGCCGTCGACGAAGACCTGGCCGCCGCTGGTGCCGTTGAGCCCCGAGGCCATATTGAGGAGCGTCGACTTTCCGCAGCCGGACGGGCCGATCAGCGAGACGACTTCGCCGTCCCTGACTGACAGCGTGACCCCTTCGACCGCGGTGATCGTCTGGCCGGAACCCTGCCGGTCCTGGAATTTCTTGGTAACGTCGCGGAATTCGAGGCGGACATCGCCGACGTGGCCCTGCATCCGGCTCAAGCCCCGAGCCGCGCCATGACCGCGCGAAAGCTCTCGACGGTCCAGACCCGGTTCTCTTCGTCACGTACGCCGGCGGCGTTAATGAAGTCGACAAGGGCTTCGAGTTCCGTCACGCCGCCGATGAAAGCCCTCTCCATCGCATCCGCAAGGCGCCGTTCGAAAGCTGATTCTTCGTGCGTGCGCGTCTGCCAAACGATATTTTCGGGTTCTCGGACTCTCTGTTCCTGTTCCATCTAACCTCCTGCTGACTTTGTAGTCATTTGTTTCCAATAACGTTTTGGAAAAGTGTCTCAAATTTGAGACGGGTGTTTCATATATGAGACAAAATTCTACAGATTTGGTCTTCAATGAGTCAACCCATGGCGCAATTCGCCGGATCGCGGGTCTTTTCGAAAATGAGTAGATTCTGATTCGACCCTTTGCTGGATACAATCGCCCGATGGTCTCACCCAATCCCGCTGGCGATCGTGATGTCGCTGCGCGCGAATACGTTCGTGCGGTAACCCGCTCAGCCGGGTCGTCTTTTTACTGGGGGATGCGGATCCTGCCGAAAGACCGGCGCGACGCGATGTTCGCGGTCTATGCTTTTTGCCGGGAAGTCGACGATATCGCGGACGGAAACGCACCGGAAGCGGACAAACGCCGACGTCTCGATGACTGGCGGCGCGATATCGAGGCGCTCTACGCCCCCGATGAGGCTGCCAACGATACGGACACCCATGTTCTGCGCGCGCTCCGCCGCGCGATCAGACTTTACAACCTTGAAAAGAATGATTTTTTCGAAGTCATCGCCGGCATGGAGATGGATACCGACGGTACCATAGTGGCACCCACATGCGCGCAGCTGGAACTGTATTGCAACCGTGTCGCCGGCGCCGTCGGTCTGTTGTCGGTCCGGATATTTGGTGATTCGAGCGATACGGCCCGGGAATTTGCGCTCGTGCTCGGCACGGCGCTGCAGTTGACCAATATCCTCCGGGACCTGAAGGACGATGCGCGCATGGGCAGGCTCTATCTCCCGCGGGAGCAGCTCGTCGCCCATGACGTGACGCTCGGGACGCCGGACGAGATAATCCAAAGTCCGAAAATCCCGGAAATCTGCGCCGCCGTCGCGATGCGCGCCCGGGAGAAATATGCCGAGGCAGACAGGCTTCTGTCGCAGAGTGATGCCCGGGCCCTGAAGCCTGCGGTGGTGATGATGATGAACTACCGGCGCATTCTCGAGCGTCTCATCGCGAATGGCTGGCAGGACCTCGATGACGATGCCGGACTCTCGAAGCTGGAAAAATTATGGATTGCCTTGCGCTATGGTGTGTTGTGACCGATATATGTCAGTGTGCGGTGCAGCAGAACAGGCAAAAGACGCGCCATCTGAACGCGGTAGGTAGTTTTGGCGATCAAACGCCAATGAACGTAAAAGCAACAAGGTGAACTCTTTGGAAGGCTCCGGCGCCAGGTACTCCGATGGCGGCAGTGGCAGCGGCCAGGCGGCGCTTCGCAGCGTGATGTCTCCCGCCGCGTTCGACGCTCGCCTCGACGACGAGGTCGATACGGCTGCAGCTTCCCTGCTGGCGCAACAGCGCGCGGACGGTCATTGGCTCTACGACCTCGAAGCCGACGCGACGATTCCCGCCGAATACGTCCTGCTGAATCATTTTCTCGGCGAACAGGAACCGCAGCTCGAAGCGAAGATGGCGAGGTATCTGCGCCGCATTCAATCCGACCGCCATCATGGCTGGCCGCTGTTCCACGACGGCGACTTCAATCTCAGCGCCAGCGTCAAAGCCTATTTCGCGCTGAAGTGCGCCGGCGACTCGCCGGATGAGGCCCATATGGTGCGCGCCCGCGAGGCAATCCTCGCCCATGGCGGCGCAGCGCATGCAAATGTTTTCACGCGGATTACGCTGGCCTTGTTCGAACAGGTGCCATGGCGCGCGGTGCCGGTCATGCCGATCGGCATCATGTCGCTGCCAAGCTGGTCGCCGTTCAATATCCTGAAAGTATCGTATTGGTCCCGGACGGTCATAGCCCCGTTGCTCATTCTGATGTCGGAAAAGCCGTGCGCCGTAAATCCGGACGGGATCGATATCCGGGAACTGTTCGTCACGCCGCCGGAAGAAGAACGCCATTACATGGTGAATCCGACCGGTGCGAAGCTCGGCTACGCATTCCTGGCGCTCGACTGGGTCCTGCGCCGGCTCGAGCCGTTCTATCCGAAGCGCTACAGGCGCCACGGTATCGACAAGGCCGTCGAATTCATCACCAAGCGATTGAACGGCGAAGACGGGCTCGGCGGTATTTTTCCGGCAATGGCGAATACGGTGATGGCTTTCCGCACGCTTGGCTATGCCGACGATCACCCCCACTACGAGATCGCCCGAAAATCGATCCGCAAACTCCTGGTCGAACGCAAAGACGAGGCATGGTGCCAGCCCTGCCTGTCGCCCGTCTGGGATACGGCCCTCGCCATGCAGGCGCTTATGGAAGCGGGGGAGCCAACCTCCAGCCCGTCTATCGACAAGGCCGCGAAATGGATCCGCGACCTGCAGATCACGGACGTACGGGGCGACTGGGCCAGCAAGGCGCCCGAGATCGATCCCGGCGGCTGGGCATTTCAGTACCGCAACGATTTCTACCCCGACGTCGATGATACTGCGGTCGTCGGCATGGCGCTGGACCGTGCGGATTCATCGGCCAATGAAGATGCACTGCGCCGCGCCGCCAACTGGGTTATCGGGATGCAGTCGAGGAATGGCGGCTGGGGATCCTTCGATGTCGACAACACGCATTACTACCTGAACCATATTCCGTTTGCCGATCATGGCGCCCTGCTCGACCCGCCGACCGCGGATGTTTCGGCACGGTGCCTGTCGTTCCTGGCGCAGGCGGGCTACAGCAAGGACCATCCCGCGATCAAGGCCGCCATTGCCTATCTCCACGGCGAGCAGGAAGACGACGGCTCCTGGTTCGGCCGCTGGGGCACGAATTATATTTACGGCACCTGGTCGGTGTTATCTGCGTTTAACGCAATCGGCATCCCGCCGGAGGACGAAGCGGTTCGCAAGGCCGTCGCCTGGCTGAACCTGCAGCAACGCGCCGACGGCGGCTGGGGCGAAGACGGCGCGACCTACTGGCACGAACACAAGGGCCTGGCCAAGACGTCAACCCCGACCCAGACATCCTGGGCCCTGATGGCGCTGATGGCTGCGGGAGAGACCGATTCACTGGTCGTCCGTAACGGCATCGAGTACCTGATGGACGCCCCCCATGCCGACGGCAAGTGGGACGAAAATCATTACAACGCGGTCGGTTTCCCGAAGGTCTTCTACCTGATGTATCACGGCTATCCCGTGTACTTCCCGCTCTGGGCCCTCGCCCGCTACCGTCGCCTGCGCGACGGCAACGCGAAGAGCACCAGCTTCGGAATGTAATCACGCCAGTTGTCCCTTCGGCGCATCTGGCGTCCGCCCGCCCGGCAACGGCCCATGCCGCCCATCGTAATCTTCCGGCGGTGTTGCGCCTGAGCGAAGTCTAATCCCGCGTCCACGCGCTGCCCCAAAGGTTCAGGGTGCGCGGCTCGGTTTTCCATTCGCCGGGCGGCGCATCGTAGTCGCGGGTTTCCAACTCGGCGGACAGTTCGACCGGGTTGCCGTCCGGGTCGCGCACGAAGATGAACAGGTTGTTGCCGGCGCCATGGCGCGCGGCGCCCCATTCGATTTCGGTGCGCTGCGCGGCGAAATGGTCGCCCCAGTCGCGGATATCGTTCCAGCAGGTCGTCTCGTAACATTGGTGATCGAAACGCGATGACGACGCGGCGAACAGCGCCAGGTCGTGATGTTCGTGGTCCGAGCGCAGGAAACAGGCGGACACGCCGCCATCGTCGTTTTTGACGATGTCGGATGCGCGAAAACCGACCGTGCCGGTGAAAAAGGCGATAAGGCTGTCCATGTCGGTGGTGCAGATGCCGAGATGCTGCAGCCGCCCCGGCAGGCGGTCGGGCGTGTCGGTCTCCGCGCGTACGGGCAAACCGAAAATAAAGCATTTGCCGTCGGTATCGAGAATAGCGACCTGGCCGTCGGCAAACACCGGCGAACGGATATCGGACCGGGGAACGTCCTTCGCCGCGAGATCGTCATCGAGACGCGCAAGCTGTTCGGCATCCGCCAACGCATAGGCGACATAGCCAAAGGCTTTTTCCGCCCCGGGCCGGAAGACGATGTTGCGCTGGCGCCCCGACAGCCACACCGACCCGTCACCCAGCTTTTCGGACGTCATTTCCAGATGCGTTTCGTACCACGGCACGACCGCATCGATCTGCGGCGTATCGAGACAAAAATGATGAAGATGGGCGGGCCAGAGAGGCGGCTTGGTCATGTAGATCAGCTTTCGGTCGGTTTGGTTGGAACGATCCGCGGTTCGGGGGCGATGCACGTACTTGCGATGCCGTCGGCACTCTCGCAGTCACCTCCGGCGGCCTGGAGACAGCGCCCCACTCGCGGACCAACGGAAAGACGAGCAAACGGCCTGCCTTGCAGCAAAACCGGAGAGCAAACAGGCGGAGCCCGGTATCGGCCTCCGCCGTCCCTCTCACCCCAGGCGCGCGATCTGTGCATCGGTCAGTTCGACCGACCGGTAATCCGCGGGGTGCGTTGTCTCCAGCATCTCGAGATCCTTCGACCAGCCGGTGACCGCGTGCTTGATGCCGGCGGGCAGCAGGTGGACGTCGCCGACGTTCAGTTTTTTCTCGCCGACGCCGTCATACCAGAATTTCACCCAGCCCTTGAGGACGTAGACCAGCAGGAATTCGCAGTCCGGATGGACATGGTGGCGGACCGGCGGCTTCGCGCCCTTCGCGACACGGATGACGTGCGATCCATAGCGGCGGCCCGTCGCTTCCTCGACGCCGAAATGCCGGTACTCGAACTGCGGCCGGATATCTTCCTTGGTCCACTTCGCGCCCTTGGCCTGATCGATCACCAGGTCGAATTTGCGCACCCGCGGTTTCGCGGTTTTCCGGGCAGGCGCCTTCTTGGCAGCAGTCTTTGTCGCTGCCGTTTTCTTTGCGACGGTTTTCTTTGCGACGGTTTTCTTGGCGACAGCTTTCTTCGCAACTGTCTTTTTTGCTGCCGTCTTGGTGGCGGCAGGTTTCTTCGTCGCGGCGCGTTTTGCCGCCGGTTTTGTCTTCGATGCTGTGGCCATCTGGACCTCCTCGTTAAGGAACGCGACCGTGCAGCGATCCTGTGCCGCCCGGCTGACGGAAAATCCTATCATGGAGCGCGTCGGCATTGCCACGCGCTTATGCGTGCCGGGCGGTTATTCGACCGGCTTGACGCGTATCCTGTTTTTGCCAAGCTTGCTGTTATGGAGCCGCTTGATCGCGAAGCGCGCGTCTTTCCTGTAAGCCATTTCGACAAAGCCGAAGCCTTTTGACGCGCCCGTTGCCTCGTCAGTGACGATACTGCAAGCGGCGATTGTCCCATTCGGCTTGAACAAGTCAGCCAATGCCTCCTCGGTGAAATCGCGGGGCAGATTGAGTACAATTAGTTTCATGAGGCTTTCAGCCCTTCATACGGATAAAAAGCCGCACGGTCGGTACCGGGCGGAATCGTCCTAGACAAGTTTGTCTTCTTCGATATCTGAATCGCGGGTGACCGTAATCACACGCTGCGGGAACGGTATCACGATATTGTTGGCTTTCAGCGCCTGCCAGATCATCAGCAGCAAATCGCCGCCGACCCGGTGCTCGCCATCGTCGATGCCTTCCATCCAGAATTCGACAAGGATGTTGATGCCGGAATCCTGGAACTCCTGGATTTCAGCATCCGGCCGCAACTCTATCGGGACATCGTCGCCGCTGATGACCTTCGGGTGGCTGGCGACCACTTCGCGCAGGATCGGGAACAGTTTATCCAGGTCGGTGTCGTAGGCGACCTGGAAGTTGATGGGATAGCGCTGCAGCTTGTTGTTATGGGTCCAGTTGGTGAACGAGGTCGTGATGAATTTCTCGTTCGGGACCATGATGTCCTTGCCGTCATAGGTCTCGAGCGTCGCCGACCGCATGCTGAGTTCGCGCAGCGTGCCCGCCCGCCCGTCTTCCAGCTGGATGTAATCGCCGATCGTGAGGCTGCGATCCAGCAGGATAATGATGCCCGAGATAAAATTCGAGGCGATCTGCTGCAGACCGAAACCGAGTCCGACGCCAAGCGCCCCGCCGAAGACCGCGAGCGCCGTCAGGTCGATGCCCATGACGTTCAGCAGCAGCAGGAAGATGACGACGAAGACCGCGATTTCGAAGAGTTTCGCGGCTACCTCGCGGGCGCCTGGATCAAGGGCCTGCTGTGTCCGGATAACCCGTTTGCCGGTCACGTTCGACAGACGACCCAGCCAGAACAGGAGAAAACCGAAGACCAGCGTGCGCAGGATCGTATAGACGCTGAGCTTTATATTGCCGACGGTGAACGCGATACTGTCGAGGTGGTCCGTGACGTCGTTCAGCCAGCCCATGCTGTAGAGAACGGCGACCGGAAGTCCGACCCATTTAACAAGGGCGATCACTTTCTCGTTCTGCAGCAGGTGGGTGATAAGGCTGTAGACGACGAAGATGAGAGCAATGCCCTGCGCCGCCTTCACCAGCCAGATCGACCCGATGGCGGTTTCGCTGATCAGTGTGGCAACGCCGAGGACAATGGCGGCCGTTACGGGTTGGACGAGGGCTCGGGCGCGATAGATCGTCCATCGCAGATCCTCGAGCACCCCGGAATCCGGTTCCTCCCGGAACAGCCTGACATGTTTGAGAATGTAGGCGCCGAGCATCCAGCCGACGACAACCGCGAATGCAACAATCCCGAGCTGGACGTAAAACGCCACGCTGGTGAGGGCCGTCTCGATCGATTGCCACGTAGTGTCGGCTTTTTCAATTAACGAGTTCATTGCGCCTGCGCCCTTCAAAATGCGGAACCATCATAAAAAATCGATCCGATCTCTTAATGCAAACACACGGACGCAACGATCGGAAACAACCGCGCAAAAGGGAACCGTCATTACAACTTCTTGGAAAAATCTACCCGCGGCGTACCTTGACGCGGGGAACCGGCACCGGACGCAGCGGCAGACTAGCCGGATATCAGACCGGGCGCCTGCGGAGAGAATAACCGAGACAGGCAAGCCCCAGACCAAGAACAGCAAGCGTCCCGGGTTCGGGTATCTGTACATCGACCGTATTGGGAAGAGAAAGGCTGGACGTCGGAATGATCTGGGTCCCGTTGAAATCCTGCGCGCCGAAGGTCATCGAAATAAGGTCTATGCTCTCCGTCAACGGCGAGATCCGCAAACTTCCGACAAGATCGGTGGTCGTGACGCTGATCGACAGAAGTCCCAGACCGGTGATCCCCCCCGTCGCGTCATAGCCGAAATTGACAACCGGAACAGCGCCAATATCGAGGTACTGGAACGCAAACAGACCCGCCGGATCGTCAAACGGATCCAAAGCGGAGGTCGTCATAGTGAAGGACAATGTCAGCGGCTGGGAAGATGCATCGATTGCCGGCTGAGACGCGGAAAAATCGAAATCCATGGTTGCCGATTGACCTGCACCGATCAGCAGGGCGCTGGCGGGGGATGCCCCGAGCATCACTGCAAAGAGTGCCGCGGTGATCCGTTTACCTGCCTTGATCAACATTCTCTATTTCCCCAAAAGCGACATGATGCCGACAAACGTCATCTTTCCCGCTATCTTCCCTGTTTTAGCGCAACGAGGCTCATTTAAAAAGTCAATAAACGATCATACGCTTTGACATTTCATCAAATGCCGGCACCGCTGGAAGTCAATCCGGATTTGACGACCGCGACAACCGCACAGGCGCTCTCTTCAGCAGATATCCGACTTGGCGACAACCCTTCCTCTGAAAATTTACATCCACACACGCTGAAAACATCAGTGGACATTCGCACGAATGATATCAATGGTTTAAAAAACAAAACCGAAAAAATATTATTATTTCCTCTTTTTATAATTTTTTTTAAAATAAAACATATCGATAAACCTATATTTATATTTTATTATTATTTTTTATCATTATATATCAAAAAAGATTATTCTTTTACAAGTGGAAAATGATTTCCGCTGTAAATGAAAGTGACATTCCATGTCCTTCAAGAATTTTTCTACGACGCAAGATGCCCATCCCAAAGACATGCCTGACGTAAAAGCCAAGGAAGCCCTGGAAGCCGAAAAGCAGGCACAAAAGTCCGAAGCGACCCCGGCCAAGGCTGCCCCAGCCGATAAATCGTAAGACCCGCAGCGGAGGAGGTTCGCCCCTCCTCCGGTCTTATATGACCGGACGGCAAAGCGCCCACCTGCACGAGGCACGCAATGACGACAAGGACCCTCACCCAAACCGTAACGTTCACGAAGCCCTTCATTCTGGCCGAGATGGACGAAACACAACCGGCCGGCACCTATACCGTGGAAACCGACGAAGAGCTTCTTGAAGGCCTTTCGTTTTACGCATTCCGGCGCATCCAGACATTGCTCCATCTGCACGTTAAAGCCGGCCGGCCCGGTATTATGCAAACAGTGAATATCGACCCCAAAGGGCTTGAAGACGCTTTATCTCGCGATGTGGCGTCCCGGCTGCCGGGAACAGTTATCCCGACATCCTGACCGCTCAAAAGTATTCAGAAATCAGCGAGTCCGGGCCCGGTCATTCATACGCGCCGCAGGCAGGTCTTCCATGCCTTTTCACGCTCGCAATCCATCTCTTTTTTTGAACAAGGAATTCCACTGATGAACCAGACGAATATAGAGAACACCTCAGCCTCTGATATCGCCGAGCAGATGACCAAATACGGGATCACCCGCACAACCGTCGATCAGTTTCATTTCGGCGACTACCGATACAGCAGTTTTCGCGACGCGCTCGCCCAGGCCAAGCGGTCTGCAGCAACCACCAAAAGCGGAAACGGCAGCATTTGACGTTCGCTCCCCAGACTCGACGGAGCAGAACGATGACAATGGAGCTTCCGATGGCGTGGCGGAAAAAGGGCGGGACAATTGGCAAACGGCACGCGACTGTCTTCGATTTCCTGTACACGGTCGCTGTCGCCGGGTTGCTGGCAATGGCGCCGACTCATGTCTCCGCAAATCAAGGGCAGGCTGCGATACCCGCAAACGCACAGCCCAAGGAATTCGGCGGCGGATGGACATGCGATCCCGGATACAAGGAGATCAAAGAAACCTGCAAGGCAATCAAGGTCCCGGCGAATGCCTATGCGACAAGTGCCTATTTCCAGCGCGGCTGGGAATGCATGAGAGGGTTCAGGGAAACCAAAGGCGCCTGTATTGCGATACCGGCCCGCGCCCACGGATTTCTGAATGCATCCGGCGACAGATGGGAATGCAACCGCGGTTTCCGGGAAGTCGGAGAGACCTGTATTCCGATCAAGGTGCCGCCGAACGGATACCTGTCGGAATTCTTCGGCAGTACGGGCTGGGCATGCGATCGCGGCTATCGGGCCACGAACGGTAAATGCGTGGCCATCAGAGTTCCGAAAAACGCCTTCCAGACTGGCACGTCAACCGGCACAGGCTGGGCATGCGATCGGGGCTACCGGGCGACCGAAACGGGGTGCGATACAGTCAGCGTGCCGGAAAACGGCTTTTTTGTTGATGCATCCTATGGCAGGGGCTGGAAGTGCGACCGCGGATATCTCGCGACCGGGACACAATGCGTCCGGGTTGCCATACCGGCAAATGCCTATTTCGCGGAACAGGCCTTTGGGGCGAACTGGAAATGCGCTCGCGGTTATACTGCAGATAAACAATCCTGCCGGCAGATCGAACTACCGCGCAACGCCCATATCAACTATTCGGGAAACGGCTGGGAATGCGACCCTCCCTATCGAAAGCACAAAGAGAAATGTGTAAGGCCCTGAAGCGACAGGCTGCCCGGCGCCCCGTTAGACGGCGACCGCCGGTCCGGCTTTCGGCGCGCGCGTCTTCAGCAGTATCAGCGCCATGATCCCGGCGTTAAGCACATTCCAGGCGATCCCGTTCAGGAATGCCGCCTGGTAAGAGCCTGCCATGTCGTATATCCAGCCGGAAATCCAGCCGCCGAAGGCCATACCGACGATGGTCATCATGATCAGTATGCCGACGCGCTCGGCGGCGATCCTGGCCGGCATGTATTCGCGCACGATGATCGCGTAACTCGGCACGATCCCGCCCTGGGCCAGACCGAACATCAGCGATATCACATAAAGCGACATCAGACCGTCGAAGGGCAGATAGAACACCAGCGCGATTCCCTGCAACACAGACCCGATCAGCAGCGTCCGCACGCCGCCGATATAGTCGGCGACAAAGCCGGACACGATCCGCGTGACCGCACCGCCGGCAAGCATCAGCGACAGCATCTGGGCGCCGCGCTCGGTGCCGTAGCCCAGATCGCCGCAATAGGCCACGATGTGCACCTGCGGCATCGCCATCGCGACGCAGCAGGCGATACCGGCGATCGACAGCAGGACCATCAACGCACGCGGTGACAGGTCGACCCTGCGTTCCACGCTTCCGCCCGGACGTTTGAGTGCCGCCGCTGTCGCCGAAGGATCTTCCTTCGGCGGCGATCGACGCAGCAGTAAAACGAGGGGCACCATGGTCAGGACGACCACAGCGGCAACGACGAGATACGCGGTCCGCCAGTCCCAGGTATCCATCAGCCACTGGATGACCAGCGGCCAGATCGTCCCGCCGATATAGTTGCCGCAGGCACAGGCCGCAACGGCGACACCGCGACGGCGGCGAAACCAGTGCGATACATCGGCGATCAACGGCCCGAACGTCGCCGCCATGCCGGCGCCGATCAGAACGCCCTGAAGCAGCGCGAATATCCAGAGACTGGGCGCAATGGCCGCGCCCGCAAACCCGAGGGCCATCGCGAAGGAGGCGCACATTGCGGGGATGACGATTCCCAGCCTGTCGACATACCGTCCGAACAGCACGTTCCCGGCGCCGAAGCCGATCATGGTCAGGGTATAGGGGATCGACGCGTCGGCGCGGTCTACCGCGAACTCCGCCTGCACGGCAGGCAGGATGACGACGACGCCCCAGAACCCGATACTGCCAATCGTGCCGATCGCCATAGACACGGCGAGGCGCATCCAGGCGTAGCCGCTGTCGATCAGCTCTGACGCTGACGTATCTGGTCCGTTTCTCGAAGTCATGGCCGCCATCCGGGGGAAAGATGCGGGAAACTATCACCGGCAGACGGGCAAGGCGATGCAGATTATTCTGCCGATTGTTTCGGAAGGAATGAAGCGGCGGACCCGCGTCAATTGCGTATACTGGCTGCATGAACCTGCTCTCCTCCTCTCCGCGTTTCCATCTCGGCATCGTTACCGGCCTCAGATACGAAGCGGCGATTGCCGAAGACGCTATCCGGTCGGTGGCGCCCCCGCCGGGAGAAGACCGGGTCACGGCAACCTGTCACGGCCCGGGTCCGGTGCGCGCGCGCTCGGCGGCCGAAGCCCTTGTCGATATCGGCGCCGGCGCCCTGTTGTCCTTCGGGGTTGCCGGCGGGTGCAATCCGGACCTGCCTTCCGGAACGGTGATCCTGGCGACCGGCGTCCGGGACCTGTCGCCCGATGGCGCGGGCGAAATTCTCTATACCAACCGGGGCTGGCAGCGACGGATGAAGTCGCTCTTGCTCGGCAACGTCCTGCTCGAAGAAGCCATGCTGGCATCCGTTGCCGATCCGCTTACGGATACGAAATCCAAGATCCAGATGTTTCGCGATACCGGTGCCGCCGCCATCGACATGGAAAGCGCCGCGGCCGCACGGGTGGCGATCGCCGCCGGGATTCCGTTCATGGCGCTCCGGGTTATCGTCGATACCGCGGACACAACGGTACCGCCGGCCGCGATGGCCGGCATGAGCCTGGATGGCGCTATCCGGACAGGACCGGTGCTGCGGGCTCTGCTTCGCCGGCCCCAGGATATTCCGGGCCTGGTCGGTATCGGCATCGCGGATACCAGGGCCCGAAAGTCGCTGAAACGAACCGCGGCAGTCGCCGCTCCGCTTTTCGGCGGGGTATAGCGGGCGGCGCTAGTCGGTTTTCTCCGCGGCGTCCCGGCTGCGCGCCCGCGATCTCCGCGCCAGCATGTTCAGTCCTTCGATGTTTGGACTCCTGCCTGCTTCTCAGGCTTTTCGGGATTGACGCGTCAGTCCGACGCTTCATCGGTATCGTCAGCGCGGCCCGTCTTTTCATCGAGGCGGTCGATCAGAACCGGAAGGCCTCGCGCGCACCGTCAATAACGAACTGAACAGCGAGCGCGGACAGGACGACCCCGAATATGCGGGTGAGTACGTTGACGCCGGTCACCCCGACACGGTCAAGTATTTTCGCGCCGAAGATCAGCACGCCCAGGTTCAGAATAAGTGCCGCAAGCATTGCCGCGATAACCGCAGCTTTGGAGAAGAGATCGCCGTCCGCCTGGCTCATCAGCAGCAGTATCGACGCCATTGCGCCGGGTCCGGCGATCAGCGGTATCGCGAGCGGGAAAACCGCAACATCCGAACGATGGGTGGCCTCTTCCTCCTCTCCGCTGGTCGTCGTCCGCAGGCCCGAATGCCGTGCAAACACCATTTCGACGGCCAGCAGCATCAGCAAGACGCCCCCCGCAATCTTGAAAGCCGGCAGGGAGATTCCGAGCGCCCTGAGAAACTGTTCCCCGACGATGCCGAATACCAGCATGATTGCCGCCGCGATCAGCGTCGCCCGCACCACGATACGGCGTCTTTCCGCCGACGTTTCATGTTGCGTGATCGACATCAGGATCGGCACGTTGCCCAACGGGTCGAAAATCACAAACAAGGTAACAAATGCCGTCGAGGCCAGTTCCAGCATGAACGTCAGTCGCCGCCGCCATGGGGGTAAAGTCGGGCGCCGATCCGCTGGCGCACGTCTTCCGGTTCCCGGTTCACCGCCTCGGCCAGCCGGCGGACCTGATCGCGCAGCCCGTGCACCTGGTCGAGCAACGGCAGGATGACATCCATCGCATCCGCATCCAGCTCCAGTTCGGTCCGGAACTCACGGATCAGGCGGACCCGCGCGACGTCTATCTCCCGGAAACGGAAGCCCGCCTCGCCCTCTTCCGGCGCGAGCCAGCCGCGTTCAATCCAGAGATAAAGCGTCTCCCGCCGAAGATCCGTAAACAGGCCGAGAACTTCCCTCTCTTCGATCATGTGACTTTCTCCATCCCGGCACGGGGATTGTAGGCGTGGTCGGCCGCCCATTTTTCCATGAAGATTTTCAGGTCGTCATCGGGCGTATCCGGCAGAACCACGCGGAGCGTGACGATCTGGTCGCCGGTCGCACCGGGCGATGCGCCGCCCGGTCTTACGGGCAAGCCCTTCCCCCGCAGCCGCAACGTATCCCCTGTGTTCGAGCCGGCCGGAATGGTCATCGCGACCTTGCCGGTCACCGTCGGCACCGTGACTTTCGCGCCCAGGACCGCTTCATTTATCGCGACCGGCAGATCCAGGTGGATGTCCGATCCCTGACGCTGAAACAGCGGGTGCGGCGCGACATGCACTTCGACAAAGGCATCGCCGTTCTCGCCGCCGCCGATCCCGGGACCGCCCTTGCCGCGCAGTCTCAGGACCTGACCGTCTGCCTGACCGGCCGGAATGGAAATTTCGAGAGACTTGCCGTCGGGCATCGTCACGCGCTTCTTTGCCCCCGCCGCGGCTTCCAGAAACGACACTTCCATCGTGTAGTGCGTATCCCGGCCGCGCATCCGGATGTTGCCGCGCCTGCCGCCCGGACCCGCGCCGCCCGCGGCCCGGTCGCGGAACAGATCGGCGAATATGTCGCCAATATCCTCGTAACCTGCGGCGGAGGAATACGGCTGCTCGCCGCTGGCGCCCGCGTATTGGCGGTAGTACTGCTTCGGCGTCTCGTTGCCTTCGGCGTCGATCTCGCCCGCATCGTATTGCCGGCGCTTTTCAGGGTCCGACAGGATGTCGTTGGCGCGCTGGATATCCTTGAATGTCGCCTCCGCGGCGGCATCGCCGGGATTCAGATCCGGATGATGCTTTTTCGCAAGCGCGCGATAGGCTTTGCGAATGACCTCCGGCGTTGCGTCGCGGGCAACGCCGAGAACGGCATAAAGGTCTTTGGGCGTATCAGCCACGGCAAACTCCTGTTCAATGCCCGCCAACAGGGCAAGATATAAATCTGGTTACTGCGAGCACAACTTCCAGATATGGCAGTAACGGCATCAGGGACGGTTCCTCATGCTACCCGTCCCGCTTGCGCCATCCGATCCAGCCTTTCGACCGGAAAAAGAAAATCATCCCCAGCGCGACCGCGCACATGATCCCGAGAGCGAACGGATATCCCAGATACCAGCCGAGTTCCGGCATGTTCCAGGGCGAGCGGCCCCGGTCGAAATTCATCCCGTAGAGGCTGGCGATAAAGCCGAGCGGCATGAAGATCGTCGCGATGATCGTCAGCACCTTCATGATCTCGTTCATCCGCATGTTCACCGCGGACAAATGGAGTTCGATCAGGATCGACATCTGATCGCGATAGTTTTCGATCAGGTCGATGATCTGAATCGTATGATCGTAGCAGTCGCGCAGATAGAATGTCGTCTCATCGCGAAAGGCGGATGAAGGGTTCGCAGACAGGGCGTGCGCCATGTCGCGCAGCGGCCAGACAGCACGGCGCATCTCAAGCAGTTCGCGGCGCAGGCGATGAATGGTCGGCAGCAGGGTTTCGTCGCTGCGCATCGCCATCGCATCTTCGATTTCTTCTATCTGCTCGCCGAGGCGTTCAATGATGGGAAAGTAGGAATCGATCACGGCGTCGATCACGGCGTAGGCCAGATAATCCGCGCCGCGCGTCCGGAGAATGGATCCGTCCCGACGCAGGCGCATCCGCACCGGATCGAGACATCGCCCCGATCTCTCACGGAACGTCACGACAAAGTCCTTGCCCACAAAGATCGAGAGCTGTTCGGTCCCGAAGGCCTCTTCTCCGACAGGTTCGCGGATTACCGCGAAGGTGTGATCTTCGTAGTCCTCGGTCTTCGCGCGCTGATGAACGTTCAATACGTCTTCAAGCGCGAGGGAATGAATGCCGAAGATGTTGCCGATTTCCTCAATGACCCGGGTATTTCCGAGCCCGACGACGTCAATCCAGACCACAGGATACCGGCCATGGATATCGCGGATGCCTGCGGTATCCACAGCGTCAAATTCATCCAGCGTGCCCGGACCGAAAGCATATATGTGTATTGCCGGGGCCGCGGCATGCGGGTCTGCGACAAGGGTTCCGGGCGGGGAACCGGGAGGCGCGCGCCGGGTCGATGCGACCGGGCGCGATCCCCCGGGATACCTGAAAGTCTTGGTCCGCTTCTTTCTCATTCTGTGCCTCAATTATCCGGGCTTCCGACCCGCGGCGACCACCTCAAACAGCGGCTCTCTGTCTCAGGCGGCTATATCCATCTGAGTTTCCTCAGCAGCCAGTATTCCACGAAGCCAAGCACGATGAGACCGACTCCCACCGACGCGAACGACCATGGCCATTTCTCGCCGGGAATTCCCCCGACATTGATTCCGAGCAAACCCGTCAGCAGACCAAGCGGCAGAAATATCGCCGCGATAACAGACAGGACGTAAGTATTCTTGTTCAGCCGCTCCGCCAGCCTGCTCGACAGTTCATCCTGCACCACGGCGGCGCGCTCCCGCGCCGAATCCAGTTCCTCGACATAGCGGGTTATCTTGTCGGCGACCTCGCGCAGACGCAGCCGGTCGCCCGGGGCCATCCAGTCGACGGGATCGTTGACCAGCCGCTGGATCGCCTCCCGGTTCGGTCCGATAAACCGCCTCAGACCGATTGCCTCGCGCCGGATCGCGCTGAGTTGCAGACGGAGATCGTGGCTTTCGGCGGTCACCACCGCTTCTTCGAGATCGTCGACACGTTCGTCCAGGGTCGAAATAACGCCGCCCATCCGCACCGTCAGCCCGTCAGCCAGCATGATCACCAGTTCTGCAGGCGTGGTGGGCGCAAAGTTGCGGCGGATCGCTTCGCGTACGTCGTCCACTGCCATCAGCCGTCGACGACGAACGCTGATGACCTGCCTGCCGTCGCACCACAGGCGCAGCGAGACCATGTCCTCCGTGTCCTCCTCGGGGTTCAGGTTCACGCCGCGGATATCGATCATGATCCCCTCATCGAACGCCGTGGTGCGCGGACGGCTCTCCGCCGCGAGCATCGCCTCGCAGGCGATCCCCGGTAATCCGCTGCTGCCGGTCAGGAACTCCCGGGTGCCGACCGCATCGCGTTGCAGATGAATCCACGGGAAGCCCGGCCTGTCCCACGAATCGCCGAGTTCCTGCAGGTCCGCCCAGGACATCGCGGTCGCACCTTTCCGTCCATCGAACCAGAAGGCGTCGATCAGCGCGGCGGAAGCGTCTTTCCTATGGGTCGTCGGCGGGTTTTCCGTATCATTCACGCGCAAGTCTCCATCGGCGATATACAGCGAGAGGTTTCTCCAGCATCGGTCGGAGTTTGGAGCGCGCAGCGCCCGCATACAATGGAGTCATAGCCGATTCTCTCGGTTCCGAGAATGCGGATGGATCGCCGTTCGGATCGTCACGGTTAAGGCCCGCCGACCGTATCGAGAAATACCAGAAGGATCATCATGGGGGCGACAAGCCGCAGCAGCCAGTACCAGACGCCCCCTGCAAGGGTCCCCAACAGTCCGGACGCGGACAGGATATCATTCCGGCTGAGGAACCACCCCGCATACAGACAAACCAGGACGCCCCCCAACGGCAGAAGATAGTTAGACACTCCCTGATTGACGAAATCGAAGACACTTTCTCCCGTTATCCGGACGTCCGACAACACACCGAAACTCAGCGCAGACGGAATACCGAGAACGAACGCCACGCAACCGGTCAATGTCGCGGCGCGGCGGCGGCTCAGCGGGCTGCGGTGAAGCAAACTCGCAACCGGCACCTCGAGCAGTGACATCATCGACGTCAGTGCCGCAGCGGACAGAAGACCGAAAAAAACGATCCCGGCGACACTGCCGTAAGGCATGACGAGAAATATCTGCGGCAAGGTGATAAAGGCAAGCTCGGGTCCTGCGGCGGGGTCCATCCCGAAGGCAAAGACCGCGGGAAAGATCGCCAGTCCCGCCACCACCGCGAAGAGAGTATCGCCGATTGCGATCGCGACCGCAGAACGTGGAATCCGGGTGCCGGGAGTGATGTAAGCTGAATAGGTTATGAATACCGCCATACCGACCCCCAGGGAAAAGAAAGCCTGACCGATCGCGGCGACAATAACCTCACCCTTCAGCACAGCGTCCCAATCGGGCGAAAACAGAAACGTCCAGCCCTTAGCCGATCCGGGCAGCGTCGCGCCGTAAACCGCAAGTACGATGATGCTGAAGGCAAGCAGCGGCATCAGGATCCGGTTGGCCGCCTCGATGCCTCTGCGAACGCCGCCCGCAACGACGAATACGGTCAGCGCCAGCATCGCGAAAAGCCATCCGACAGGGGCGACAGGGTGAGCAATGAATTCCCGGTAATACCCGCCATAGCCCGCAGCGGCGGCCTTCCACAATGCCCCGCTGACGGCTCCGGTGAAATACTTCAGCGACCATCCGGCCACGACCGCATAAAAGCTGAGAATCAGGACGCAGCCGAGCACAGCCACCCACCCTGCATAGCGCCATGGCGACCGCGGCGCATCCAGGGTGAAGGCTGCCACGGCATCGGCTGCCCCGCGTCGGCCAAGGGCCATCTCCCCGATAATAATCGGCAGCCCCACCAGCAGCACGCTTACGGCATAGACGATCAGGAAAGCGCCGCCGCCGTTTTCGCCGGCTACATAGGAGAAACGCCAGATATTGCCAATGCCAACGGCCGAACCGATTGTCGCCAGGACAAAGCCGGTGCTGGTTCCCCATTGCTCACGGGGCGGCGGTGCTCGATCTTCTGACACGTTTACTCCGTCGCGGGCGGCAGTATGGAAAGACGCCAACGGTAAACCGGCCGGAAATTTTGTCTTTAATCGAAATCAACGGGCAGATTCAGGGGATGCGTGCCTGCGATCAGGGCCGGACGAGCGCGTAGTTGTAGACCTTTTTCACGCCATCCCCCTCTTCGAGCCTGGCCATCGCTTTTTTCAGTTCCTCACGCGACCGCGCGCGGCCCATCAGGTAGAGATTGCCGAACGGATCGCCGGTAACACGGAAGTTCACATCGGCAACGCCTGCCGTCCCGATCAACCGCGCCATCGCTTTCGTCTCGAACGCGAGAACATCCTTCCAGTCCATCATACGGCCGGCGGCGATGGCTTCATCCTTCGCTTTTTCGGTCATATAGGTGACGTGCCAGTAAAGCTTCTTGACGCCTTCGACATCGCGCACGCCTTTTTCGAACTTGCGATAGGTCTCGCCCTCGGCGAACAGACCGGTGACCAGGAGACGCTGTTCGTAGATCTGGGTCGATGCCTTTATCGTGCCCAGTTCCGCCATGACCTTGTTGACATCAATGACAATCGCATTGTCGCGCGCCAGATCCGACGATGAACGCGCCTCTATCGCGCGGTCTATCAGGGTTTTCGGACCAAGGAGGATATCGCTGAGTTGGGCGGACGCGGGCACGGCAGCGGCGGTCACAGAAACGGCAAAGGCGAGAACGGCTGACAGGGGACGACGCATGAAAGCACTCCGGACAATTGATACTGAAGTTAGTATCGCCACGAATTAGGGCGATTTAAAGGCATTCCGCCGACACAATGATTCCTCGGCGATTCCTCGGCGATTTCGCGGCGATTCCGCGGCGATTACACAGGCGGAGTGACCGCTTATCTCAGACCCGCGTCGATCAGGGGCATAATCTCTGTATTGGCCTTGATGACATCCTGTGGAAAATCGATCTCGATCCAGGGAGTGCCGCTGATATCCTCGAGGCCGAATTCGGACGGCGCGTCGAGGATCGCATCCCGGATAACCTCTTCGTAAGGCGCTTGCCGGTCGCCACGGGAGACGTAGCCTCTGGCGCGACGGGTCAGGTTTTCTGCCATCGCAGGCGACCATTTGAAAAAACCGACGGATTCCCCGCACCAGTCGAACTGCGTATCGACGATTTTCCGGAAATCGACCAGGTTGGACTGCCCGCGTACGCAGATTTTCACGGGTTCGTCTCCCTCTTCGAAATCGCGGTCGATCAGCAGGCAATTCGCATGGGACGAATTGGCGAGCCGCGCCAGAATCTTCGGATCATAGAGTACGTCGGCATCCATCAGAATGACCGGGCCCCCGGCATCGGTCATCGCCTCGCCAAGAACCGCCATCGTGATGACGCTGCCCTCTTCGAAATCTGGATTGTAGACGAACTCGATTTCCCCGGGAAAATCAGCTGCTGCAGCCTCCGCCTTCAGGTCGTCCGCGCGATAGCCGGTACCGATCACGATGCTGCTGACGCCGACCCGAGCGAGATTATCGATGTGGCGGGCCAAAAGCGACTTCCCGCCAAATTCGAGCAGGGCCTTAGGCGGTTTGTCTTCCACCGCGCCAAGGCGGTTTCCGACACCCGCAGCGAGGATACAGGCGCGCGCGACAGTCATTGTGCAGGTCTCCGGCTATCGGGATATTCAGGGTCTTCGGGCAACTCGGCTGCAACCTAGATAAAAACATCCGCGCTGTCATTCGCCGCTACCCGCCTTCCGGAAGAGCCCGACACTTATACAAGGGATCGATACAGGGGATCATTGTATCAAACGCCGTGCGTTCCCAGATATAGTATTGGATTGACCGCGTTCGGTCGGCGTGGAGAAAGTGCTTGTTGAACAAATCATTATTCTGCGTTTCCGTGTTTGGAATGCTGCTCTCCCTGACCGCGGGAAGCGTTACTGCGCAAACGACGGCCGCGCCAAATCCGGCAATGGCGGAATCGCGCGCGGCGGCGAAGCCCGAAGCGCTGATCGCGGGTTTCAATGCGATGCTCCTGACGGTGATGCGCGACGCCAGGCAACTGAAATATGCCGGGCGCCGGGAGATGCTGCGGAAAACACTGTTCGACGTGTACCATTTGCCCGTGATGGCGCGGATTGCGGTCGGAGCGCACTGGCGGGCTCTGTCTCCTGCGCAGCAGGCGACCCTTGTCACCCATTTCAGCGATCTTACTCTCGCGACCTATGCCAACCGGTTTAGCAGCTGGTCTGGAGAAAAATTCGAGATGCGCGGCGTGGAGCCGGTACGCGACAAGACGGTCCTGGTCAAAACCGCGATCATCCGGCCGAATGACAAGCCTGTGGAAATCAATTACCTGATGCGCCAATTCGCGGCAGGCTGGAAGGTGATCGACGTCTTCCTCAAGGAATCCTATTCCGAGCTGGCGACCAAACGATCGGAATATTCCAGCATACTCCGACGTGAGGGCTTCGATGAACTTATTCGTCAGCTTGATGCCAAGGTCGCGCAATACGCCAGCACCCCGGATTGATATGAAAGCGATGCTGCTGTGAAAGAAATGCTGCTGCTGAAGGCGGTCCTGCGTCGCCTGCTGGTATCTGTCCCTGTATTGACGCTCTCCCTGCTGACCGGCGCGGCTATGGCCGATCAGCCGGTCTCTCTGGACGGCGCGCGCATCTCGCACCTGTCCGGCTTGAAGCAGATCGATGGCCGCCCGGTAACTGTGGACCGGTTGCGGGGCCGCCCGGTCATTGTCGCCTTTTTTGCGAGCTGGTGCCCGCCCTGCAATACGTCGTTCGAGCATTTGAAACTGCTCCACCTCGCCCATGCCGCCGACGGTCTGGAGATCGTCGCGATCAATCTGTTGGAGAACGCGCCCGGCTTCGAAGACGACGGGAAACGCCTCGAACGCTTTCTCGGCCAGCATATGCCGGTATTCCCGGTCGTCGCCGGTATGCCGGAAACGGTTGGCCTGTTCGGCAATATCAATCGCGTTCCCTCGGTCTTTGTCTTCGACCGGCAGGGCCATCCGCGGCTGCATTTCGCCCGCGCCGAAGGATCTGGGAAGACACATCCCGGCCTGTCCGAATTGCGTCGTGCGGTCCGCGATTCTCTCGGGTTCGGCGCGGCTGGACCATTACAATCCTTGCCTGAACATACGGATTCTGTAACAAATTCGTCATCTCTCGCACAACTGGCAGAAAGCTCCCGCTGATGGCGACCAAATTCGATTCCGGCTCCCTGCCCGAAGACGCAGGTTCAAAGCCCACCAAATCGGCACGGTTGCGTGCGCTGCTTGAAGGCCCCGAAATGGGCTTCCTGATGGAAGCGCATGACGGTCTTTCCGCCAAAATTGCCGAGGAAGCCGGGTTCAGCGCTGTATGGGCATCCGGGCTTTCGATGTCGGCGGCGCTCGGCGTGCGCGATTCGAACGAAGCTTCGTGGACCCAGGTTCTCGAGGTGCTCGAATTCATGGCCGATGCGACAACGATCCCGATCCTGATGGATGGCGATACCGGTTACGGCAACTTCAATAACGTCCGCCGGCTGGTGGCGAAATTGTGCCAGCGTGGCATCGCCGGCGCCTGTATCGAGGACAAGCTGTTCCCGAAAACCAATTCCTTTATCGGCCACGGCCAGCCGCTGGCCGACATGGAAGAATTCTGCGGCAAGATCAAGGCGGGCAAGGACAGCCAGACCGACCCGGACTTCGTGCTCGTCGCCCGGGTCGAGGCGCTGATTTCCGGCTGGGGGCTGGACGAGGCCTTGCGCCGCGCCCACGCCTATCAGGAAGCCGGTGCAGATGCCGTGCTGATCCATTCCAAACAATCGAACGCCAATGAAATCATGTCGTTCATGCGGGAATGGGATAACAGCTGTCCGGTCGTGATTGTGCCGACCACCTATTACGGCACGCCGACGGATCAGTTCCGCGCCGCCGGCGTCAATGCCATAATCTGGGCCAACCATTCCGTGCGCGCCTCGATAAGCGCCATGCGCGACGCCGCGAGGCGCATCTTCAAGGAAGAGAGCGTCGTCAACCTTGAAGACCGCATCGCGACAGTCAAAGACATCTTCCATCTTGCCGGTAACGCCGAACTGAAAGACGCGGAAGACCGCTATCTGCCGGTCGACGACGACGCGCCGCGGGGCATTGTGCTGGCGGCGACACGCGGCAGCGCGCTTGGCCCGCTGACCGAAGACAAACCGAAATGCATGGTCGAAGTTCAGGGACAGCCGTTGTTGAGACGCCTCACCCGGACCCTGCGCCAGACCGGTATCCGGGATGTGGCCGTGGTCCGCGGCTACGCCAAGGAAGCCGTGGACCTGCCCAACCTCACCTATATCGACAACGACGCGTATGAGACCACCGGCGAAGCCGCCTCGCTCGCCGCCGCGATGGACCGGCTGACGGGCGATACCGTCATCGCCTATGGCGATATCATGTTCCGGCGCTACATCCTGGACGCGCTGCTCGATGTCGAGGGCGATATCGTCCTTGCCGTGGATTCCATGTGGCGCGAACGTACCGACCGGTCGGAGAGATCCGGCCGCGATCTTGTCCAGTGCTCCCGCGCTTTTTCGCCAAGCTTTATCGAAGACGACCCGGTGCTGTTCGAAAGCATCGTCGCCGACGTTGCCGATGCCGACCAGAACACCGGCGAATGGATCGGCATCGCCCGCCTGACACCACGGGGTTCCGAACTGGTCCGCGCGGAACTCGAATCGATGCGCGCGGACGGCACCCTGCAATCGGCCGACCTCGCAACGCTGTTTGCGCGCCTCGCGGAAGGCGGGAATGCGCCCCGGGTCCACTATGTCGCCGGACACTGGCTGGACGTCAACGACGCCTTCGATCTCGCCCGCGCCCGCGATTTTCTCTAGGTTCACAGCTCGTCATTCCCGCGGAGACGGGAATCTTGGTCCGCAAGGATTCCCGCCATCGCGGGCATGACACGAACATGGATATGAAAACATGATCAAAGCCGACGATTTCCTGATGCCCGCACGCGATGCCGGGTACGACTTTTTCACAGGCGTGCCGTGTTCGTTCCTGACGGAGATCATCAACCGGGTCATTTCCGATACGTCGCTCGATTATGTGGGTGCCGCCAGCGAGGGCGAAGCGGTGGCCATTGCTTCAGGCGCCTGGCTCGCCGGGCGGAAAACAGTGGTGATGTGCCAGAATTCGGGCCTCGGCAATACGGTAAATCCGCTGACCTCGCTGAACCATCCGTTCCGCATTCCGACCATGATGATCGTCACCTGGCGCGGCCAACCGGGTATTACGGACGAACCGCAGCACGAACTGATGGGCCCGATCACCCCGGAACTGCTGGACACAATGCGTATTCCGCACGCCGTATTCCCCCAATCGGAAGACGAGATAGCGGGCGCGCTCGCCCAAGCCCAGAAAACCATGGACGAAACCGACCTGCCCTTCGCCTTCATCATGCCCAAGGGCTCGGTCGCGCCGGAGCCGCTGGACGAATCCCCCCGTGTCCTGGCGCCGCGCGGGACCCTCACCGACTATTCGGAGGGCGGGATGCGCCCGACACGCCTGCAGGCGCTGGAATGCCACCTGACGCAGGTGCCGGACAGTGCAGGCGTGATCGTCTCCACCGGTAAATCGGGCCGCGAACTGTTCACGCTGGACGACCGCGACCAGCACCTCTACCAGGTCGGCTCCATGGGATGCGCCAGCGGCATGGCGCTCGGCACCGCCCTGAATTCGGACCGCAGAATATTCGCGCTCGACGGCGACGGCGCCGTGCTGATGAAAATGGGCGCCGTGGCAACCGTCGGCGCCTACCAGCCGAAAAACATGATCCACGTGGTGCTCGATAACGGGGTACACGATTCCACCGGCGGCCAGTCTACCGTCTCGGCCTCGGTCGAATTCGCGGAAATTGCCGTATCGTCGGGCTATGCAACGGCAGCCAAATGCGATTCCGTCTCCGGCCTCGAAAAGGCCTATCGCGCCGCACTTGCATCGGACGGTCCCCACCTGATCCACATGCGCATCCAGGCGGGATCGCTGAAGGAGCTTGGCCGCCCGACGGTCAAGCCGCCGGAAGTGGCGCGGCGGTTCAAGGCGTTCCTCGCCGCATAGACACCCGTTGACTCATCCGCGGCTCGGCGCGAAGAATCGGGCCAAACAGGGAGAATTTATCATGGCCGACCTCACGCTTTACTGCTTCCCGCAATCGACCTGCAGCCAGAAGGTGCGCCTTGCCCTGTGGGAAAAAGGAATTCCGTTCGAGGAACGCCATGTCGATCACAAGAACCGCGAACATCTGAGCGACTGGTACCTGAAGCTGAACCCCAACGGGGTGGTGCCGACGCTGACCGACGGCGACGACGTGATCATCGATTCCTCGGTAATCCTCGAATACCTGGAAGAGGTCTACCCGGATCACGCGATGTCGCCCGATAACCCGTTGAAACGGGCCCATATGCGCAAATGGCTGCGATACCTCGAAGAAGTCCCGACCCCGGCAATCCGGGTTCCGTCGTTCAACAAGCATCTCGCCAAGCGCTACGAGAACATGGAGGATGACGCCTATCAGGCGATGGCAGAGGCACATCCGGTCCGGAAACATTTCTACAAGCGCATGAACAAGACCGGTTTCAGCGCCGAGGAAACCGCGGAATCGATCGACCGGCTGGACAGCGCCGCCCAGCGCGTCTCGGATGCGCTCGAATCCCATGGCAAGGACTGGATCATGGGCGACATGCTCACCATCGTCGATCCCGCCTACATGCCGACCGTCGACCGGATGATCGATCTCGGTCTCGGCGACATGATCTTCGACCGCCCGGCCCTCAAGGCATGGTACGAGCGCTATGCGAAACGACCGGCCTTCGAAAAGACGTTTTACGAAGGCGCCCGGCTGACCGACATTTTCGGCAAGGATGCGGCCTAGGCGCTTTTCGCCTTTTTTCTGTCGCTCCTGAGCCGGATCAGGTGTCCAGCGCCGCTGCGGCCAATTCCTTGAGGTCGCGGCGAAGCACCTTGTTTGCGGCATTGCGCGGCAGCACATCGAGAAACACATAGGCTCGCGGGCGCTTGTAATTCGCGAGGCTCGACTCCCGGCACCACGCATCCAGCGTGTCCGCATCGATTCCGGCGGCAACCACACAGGCAACGACACGTTCCGTCCATCGGTCGTCGGGCATGCCGATAATGGCGGCGTCTTTCACGGCGTCATGCTGCAACAACACACTTTCGACCTCCTCCGGGTGGATATTCTCGCCCCCGGAGACCACCATATCGTCCACCCGGCCGCGCAGGTCGAGATCGCCGTCCGGACGCCGGGCGACAATGTCGCCGGTCCGGTACCAACCATCGACAAGCTTTTCCGCCGTCGCATCCGGCCGGTTCAGATATCCGAGAAACGTCGCATCCGCCGAGGCATCGACCAGCAACTCGCCCTCCTCGCCGACGACGCAGATATCGTCCACCGCGCCGCCGATGCGCCCGACGCGCACGTTAGAATAGAACCCGGGCCGGTAGCGCGTCGGCCACCCTACCGGATCGGGCAGGTACAGCGCATTCATGGTCTCCGTCGTGCCGTAGATGTTGGTCATGCGGGCCGACGAAAAAGCGGCATCCACGCGCTCCAGAAGCGGACCCGGCATCGCCGCGCCGGCATAGGCAAGCGTCTCTACCGTCCCGACATCGGCCGGATCGAACGCCGGCAGGGCGAGCAGCGCATGGAAATGGGCCGGTGCGCCGAACAGATAGGTGATCCCGTTATCGCGGATCGCGGCGCGCGCGGCTGCCGGGTCGAACGCGGAATGGACATAGTAGGTACCGTTCATCGACAGGGTCGTCACGAAACAGGCATGGAATCCGACGGCATGGAACAGGGGCATCAGTCCCAGCGCGCGATTGTGGGTGCCGTGGCGCAACCCGCACTGGACAGGTACGAACAGCACCCGCGCGTCGGTCGCCCCATGGGAAATCATCACGCCCTTGGGCAGCCCGGTCGTGCCGGAGGTATACATCACAAAGGCAAGCTCGTCGGCGCCCGGTGTCAGCCAGGGCGCGAGCCTGTCCGCCGCACCGCGACACCTGGCAAGGTCTGTTGTATCGCCGACCGTGCCGCCGAAGGTAAAAACCGGCGCACCCGATGGCAACGCAGCCCGCGCCGCGGAGACGATTGTCTCGTCCGCCGGGCAGACCAGACCGGTAATCTCGCCTTCCCCGATCAGCGCCGCCGCTTCATCCGGCTTGAGGCGCGGATTGATCATGCACACGACTGCTCCCAGCCGGTGCAGGGCGAGGATCGCTATCGCATGTTCATAAACATTCGGCAGCATCGTGGCGACGCGATGGCCGTACGCGATACCGGCACCTTCAAATCCCGCGGCCATGATCTCGGCTTCACCGATCAGTTCGGCGAAGGAAAGCTGCCGGTCGCTCCGGTCGTCGACGATCGCCGGATGATCCGGCGTCCGCGCAGCCGCCAGCCGTACGTGGTCCCAGACGGTTTGCATCTTTCCCGTGATCCTCCCGCTTGATCGGCGCGCATTGGCGCTTAGTTCTTTTTTCCGATCACATTATAGGCGACGCCGTCGGGTCGGCGGAAGGTATCTCTGCGGGATCACTGCGCGAGATCGTCCGCCTGACGCGGGTCGAGTTCGCCCGCAAGTGGACCGGCGCGCGAAACCGGAACGAACGGTTTTCGTTCTTCGGGCGGCAGGGCGGGACGCTGGCTCTGACGCCAGATGCCAAAGGCGGACAGCAGCAGGAAGATGACGGCAATAAAGGCGAACAATGCCTGCGGCGATGTCTGACCGATGATCCAGCCGCACACGACCGGCCCCACCACGGCCCCGACCGCATAAACCAGAAGAAGCCGTGCGCTGAGCGAAACGATGCTCCCCGCGTCGGCATAGTCGTTGGCATGGGAAACCGCGAGGGAATAGATGGTGAATGACAACCCGCCATACAGTACGCCGATGGCGAAAAGGGCATTTATCCATTGCCTCTCCCCGACATAAGCCGCCGACGCAGCGACGATCGCGGTCAGCGCGCAGATGACAAGGATCAGCGAACGACGGTCCCAGCGGTCGGATGCCCAACCGATGGGCCACTGGAGGATAAGTCCGCCAAAGACAGTGAGCGCCATGAAAAGGGCGGTGCCACTCACGCTGAGCCCGGCATCAAGCGTGAACACCGGCGTCAGCGACCAGAATGCTCCCTGGGCAATGCCGATACCTCCGCACGCGATCAGCGCCAGCGGCGAGATACGCCACAGAACGCTGAGCCGCATCGGCGACGACACGCCGAAGGAAGGCGGCGATGTGCTGGCGAGCGAGATCGGAACCGCGGCGATGGAGATCAGCATCGACGTCACGACGAAAAGGACAAAACTCCCGGGATCGGTGGTCAGCAGCAGCAACTGCCCGGTACACAGCGCGCCGAGATTCACCATCATGTAAATGGCGAATATCCGGCCGCGCGACTCCCTGCTCGCTTTCTCGTTCAGCCAGCTCTCTACGGTCATGTAAAGACCCGCGAGGCAGAATCCGACGATCAACCGGATAATGCCCCAAAACACCGGATCGACAGCCAGGACATGCGCCAGAGTACCCGCTGAGACGATCGCCGTCAGCGCCGTATAGGTGCGGATATGCCCGACACTGTGGATAAGCCTTGGGCAGTACAGGCAGCCTGCGAGGAAGCCAAGGTAATAGGCGCCCATGACGGCGCCGACGACCGATGGCGCGAAGCCCTCACCCGCCACGCGAACCGCGAGAAGTGTATTGTACAGTCCGCTGCCGAGAAACAGAAAGGCGGTCCCTGACAGCAGTGCGGAAACGGCGAGAATTGCCGGCGGCATTCGTACGGTATCTCCCGATAAAAACGGTTGTCCGTCAGGTGTTCCCGTGACGATGGATTTCGCGGGGACAATACCCCGTGGGTGCCCTGACGTACACCGCCCGCCGGTCCGATGGCCGGATTGTGGTTAAGAATCCCTAAATCCTTGGCGCGTATCATGCCGCCCAACGTTCAATGACCGTCACGCCGGATAATCCGGCACCCATCGACGACAGGCAGACAGATATGAATGCAGCAGCAGCTACCGTCACCGCCACCGCAACGCCGGCTTCAAACGATCCCTTCGACCAGGCCTTTGCGGCGATGGACGACATCGAGGCGGGCACAAGCGGTCTCGAAGAGGACATCCAGGCCGTCGCCAACGTGGCCGACCAGGTGCAGGCAATCGCAAAGCAGACCAACCTGCTTGCCCTGAACGCGACGATCGAAGCGGCGCGCGCGGGCGATGCAGGCAAGGGTTTCGCGGTGGTCGCCTCCGAAGTGAAACAGCTTTCCGACGAAACGCGCAAAGCGACCGACCAGATCGGCGCGACCCTCAAATCGCTGCACAGCAAGCTCGGCCAGTTTGTCGCCCAGACCGAAGCGGCCCGGAAATCCATCGACCTAGCGCGGAGCCAGGCTGAAATCGGGGCGGCCAACGTCCCTGCCGCCGAAATGTACCCGGAACCGGTCCCCGAACCAGAACCGATGCCGGAGCCCGCCACAAGAACCGCCACGCCGGCTGTGCCGGAATCGGCACCCGGACCGGCAACCAACGCCGTCAGTCCCGCCGGCGGCGCCGGCAATGACGGCCCGATCAGCCAGACGGATATCGACCTCGTTCAGCACAGCTTCATGCGGATCGAGCCCTTGTCGATGATCGTCGGACGTACCTTCTACGAGCGGCTGTTCGAAACCAACCCTGAGATCAAAACGCTTTTCAAAGGCGACATGGAAGCCCAGGGCAAACAACTGATGGATATGATCGGCGCGGCCGTTGCCGGGCTCGACGACCTTGAAACGCTTATTCCCATTGTCCAGCAGCTCGGCGCCCGGCATCGCAAGTACGGTGTCGAAGTCGCCCATTACGGCGCAGTCGCCGAAGCCCTGATCTGGACTCTCGAACAGGGACTGGCCGAGGCATTTACACCCGAAATCCGGACAGCCTGGGTCAACGTCTACGGTGTCCTTGCCGAAACGATGATCACCGCGCCCGACGTGTGACGCCTCTGGCCCGGCATCAGCGCAGTTCAAGCCCCATTTCAGCCGAGACCTCGGCCACGGCGTCAATCGCAGCGCGGATGTCATCCGGAAAAACCTGGCCGATACAGCCGATCCGGAACGAGTCGATCTTCGTCAGTTTGCCCGGATAAATCGTAAAACCCCGTTTTTGCAGACCGTCATAGAAATGCCGGAAATCGAAGGCCCTGTCTTCCGGGGTGTGGAATGTCACAATGATCGGCGCCTGAAGATTGTGTGACAGGTAGGTCCGGAAGCCCAGCGCGGTCATGCCGTCGATCAGGATCGAGCAGTTTTCGCTATAACGCGCATTCCGGGCGGCGACGCCGCCTTCTTCCTCGAGCTGTTCGAGTGCGGCGGCAAGCGCGGCGACGACATGGGTCGGGGGCGTAAAACGCCATTCGCCGGATTTCTCGAACCCCGCCGCCTGCGCGTGAAGATCCAGCACCATCGAGGGTGCATTGCCGGCGGATGCGGCAAGCATTTCGTTGCGGGCCACGACGAATGCGATCCCCGGCACCCCTTCCAGGCACTTGTTCGAAGACGAAATCACCGCATCTACCGGCGTCGCATTCACATCAATGGGAATGGCCCCGAAAGAACTCATGGCATCCACCATCAGCGAGCGCCCCCGGGCGGCGACCACTTCCGCTATCTCCGCCAGCGGGTTGAGGATGCCCGACGTGGTTTCGCAATGGACCATGACTACATGCGTGATGCCGTCATCGGCACCCAGCCGCCGGTCGACCTCCGCCGGATCGGGCGGTGTGTCTTCCGCTGTCTCGTATATTTCGACGGGACGGCCGAGAATTTCACAGATGGCGGCGATCCGGTGACAATACGCGCCATTGGCAAGGACCAGGACATGACCATCCCGCGGGACGAACGTCCCGATTGCAGATTCCAAACCATAGGTGCCGCTGCCCTGCAGCAAAACGCAGCTGTGGGTGCCGGTACCACCGGCAATCGCCACGATAGCGTCGCGCACGCGTCGGGTAAGCGCAACAAAGGCAGGATCGCGCGATCCCCAGTCTTTCAGCATCGCGGCGCGGGTTGCATCGGACGTGGTGAGGGGGCCAGGGGTGAGAAGTAGCTGTTTCCGGTCAGTCATACGATCCTGTTTAGAACAATTCCCCGATATTGCGGAGCATTATCGGCAGGAATTTTAAGTGGGACATATCCCACGATTGACTATTTTTTCGATATTGGGATAAGATTTATTAAAACCGGTAGCAAGCCGGACAGGGAGGGTTCTTTATGATGGAACACGCAGAGCTCATTGCGCGGATCGAATCCTATTGCCGTCAGGCGGAAATCGCCGAATCCACGTTCGGCCGCCGCGCCGTAAATGACGGCAAATTCGTCGGCCGTCTTCGCGAGGGAAAACGCGTCACCACCCGGACCATTTCCCGTATCGAGAAATATCTGGAGGCCGGCCAGGCCGCGACAAATTCCACCGTTACCTATGACCCGCGCATGAAACGCGCCGCATCGACGGCGAAAAGGATCGCGCCTTCGCCGGAAACAGAGAACGCGGGCCACTTCCGGTTCTATGACAACCGCCAGAAATACCTGCTTTTCGTGAACACCTGTTCCGAAAAATGGGCGGTTGCCGACAGGGTAGGTCAGGAACTTAAGCGCTTGCAGGTGCGTCCGCCGGCCTTGCGGGTCTTCGACGCCGGAATGGGGGACGGCACGGTGCTGACCCGCGTCATGCGCCACATGCACAAGCTTTATCCCACCGTGCCGTTCTACATCGTCGGCAAGGAAATAAGCCTGGAAGACGTGCGCCTGACGATGGAGAAGCTGCCCGACCGCTTTAACGAGCACCCCGCAATGGTGGTAGTCATCACAAACATGTTCTACGCCGAGGCCCCGTCGCTGATGCCGCGGGCGCCGGAGAACGCCGCCCGTCTGAACTGGCGGGAAGTCGCGCTGGAAGGCAATTCCGCGCATGAATTCGAGGAACAGATAGCGGCGCTGGAACCGGAGATCGCCGATGGCTGGCAGGTGCGTACCAGCGAAACGACCGGCAATCCGCTCTACGTCCGGCCGTCCGTTACGATCCTGTACCGCGGCGACCACAAGATGCTGCTGGACAACATCATCCCGCGGCCAGGTCTCGCGATGAACGACTATAACCTGATCATCGCCTCGCAGCCCTTCCGGCTGCGCGCATCGCTGGATCTCAAGGTCAAACGCGTGCTCGCACCGCTTGCCCGCGCATTGGCGCCGGGCGGCCGGATGCTGACCATCCATTCCCATGGCAACGATCCGGGGCTCGATATCATCCAGCGGGTCTGGCCCGGCGAAAACCCGTTCCACCACAACCGCCAGACCCTGCTGCAGGCGCTGAAGAAAGAGCTTGGCCGCGACGGGCGCGACCTCAACTTTACCGCCGCTTCCGACAAGCGCGCCCTTTTCCGCTACGTGATGCACACGCTGCCCACAGAGATCGGCTCTTCCATCGGCACGTCCACACTGATGGCAGCCTGGAACGCGGCCGTCTATGTGTCTCAGATAGAGGACGAGCGCCTCGAAGCAGTGATGGCCGATAACAGTTATCTGGAGGCGACGAGCAGCGTCCTGCGCGAATATAACGGGCTATGGTTCAACGACGAATCCTTCGTCGTCTCCAGGCGGCGCGACTGATGAGCAACCTGTCAGACGCCATCGCCTCGGGCCGTTTTGCGATCACGGCCGAAATCACCCCGCCCCTGTCGGCCGACCCGGCCGACCTGTTATCCAGGGCATCGGTGCTCAAAGGCCATGTCGATGCGGCCAACGTCACCGACGGTGCCAGCGCACGCGCACACATGTCGAGCGTGGTCGCCGCCGGATTACTGCTGCAAAACGGGATCGAGCCTGTATTGCAGTTCACCTGCCGCGACCGCAACCGGATCGCGCTGCAATCCGACCTGCTAGGTGGCGCGGCACTCGGTATCGAGAACCTGCTGATCCTGCGCGGCGACGATCCATCCGCCGGGGATCAGCCGGATGCAAAGCCCGTCTTTGACTACGAAAGCCGCGACCTGATGGAATGCGCAAAGCAAATGCGCGACAACGGCACCCTGCCATCGGGCCGGGAAATCAAATCACCGCCGAAGCTGTTTATTGGCGGCGCCGACACGCCGATGGACCCGGCAGACGAACGCTGGAAACCGGATGGCCTGCTGGCGAAGATCGACGCCGGGGCCGGGTTTTTCCAGACCCAGTTCTGCTTCGATGCCGACATGGTGCGCAAATACGCAGCCGGGCTTGTCGAACACGGTATTTCCGCGCGTGCCGGGGTACTGATCGGTATCGGGCCGTTGGCCTCGGCGAAATCCGCCCGGTGGATGCGCGAAAACCTCTGGGGGACGACGATACCGGAGGCGCTGATCGACCGTCTGGAGGCGGCGGAAGACCAGAAGGCGGAAGGAACGGCCATCTGTGCCGAGCTTATCGCCGCCTATGCCGAGATCGACGGCATCGCGGGCGTGCACCTGATGGCGCCACTCGGCGTCGATGCGGTCCCTCTGGCGATTGAACAATCCGGGGTACGGCGTTGACCGGATTTGCCTCTTGTAAACAATGGCGCGAATATCCGGGAAACCGGAAGACACGGGGAGAAGAATAAGATGGCGACACCTGAACCGCTTTTTCGCGCCGATCATGTCGGCAGCCTGCTGCGTCCGCCGGAGCTGCTGAAGGCAAGAGCCGATCGTGCAGCCGGCACAATTTCCGCGGCAGAACTCCGCCGCATCGAGGACGCCGCTATCGTCGACTGTATTAAATTGCAGGAAGACGCCGGCATGCAGTCCATCACTGACGGCGAATTCAGGCGGGAGAACTGGTGGATCTATTTCATCGCCGCGCTGAACGGCGTCGAAATCACCGACCCGACGGAAGATACAGCGTTCCAGCCGAGTTCCGATCACGGCGGGCACTACGTTCCGAAAGGCGTGAAAGTAACCGGCAAGGTGAGCGGCAGCGGCGCCATCATGCGCGACCATTTCGATTTCATTCGTAATCACACGGACAGGACGCCGAAGATCACCCTGCCCTCGCCCACCCGCATGGTCTATTACGGCGGTCGCTCGGTGGTCGATCAGGACGTCTATCCATCGATGGACGATTTCTGGTCGGATGTTGCCACCGCCTATCAGGCGGAAATCGCCGCTTTGGAAGCCCAGGGCTGCACCTATATACAGATTGATGATCCGGTGCTGACGTATTTCCTCGACGAGCGAATTCGCGGGGAGATGCGCGCCGGCGGTGTGGATCCGGATGAACAGCTTGTCATCTATACGGACGCGATCAATGCCTGCATTTCCAAGCGGTCGCCCGACACGTACCTCTCCCTGCATCTTTGCCGCGGCAATGCCGCCAGCCAGTGGAACGCGGAGGGCGGTTACGACCGGTTCGCGCAATCGATATTTCCGAAGATGAATATAGACACCTGGTTTCTGGAATATGATGACGGCCGCTCCGGCGGGTTCGAACCCCTCCGCCACATTCCGGAGGACCGGAATGTCGTGCTGGGTCTCGTCTCCACGAAAACCGGCCGCAAGGAAGACCCCTCGGAGATAAAATCGCGGATCGAACAGGCCGCGCAGTTCGTCTCCAGGGACCGGCTTGCACTCAGCCCCCAATGCGGATTTGCCTCGATCGATGCCGGGAACACGATCTCGTTCGAAGACGAAGCGGCGAAATTGAAATTCGTCGCGGATATCGCAGCCGAGGTGTGGAGCTAGGTTTTCAGCAGTACCGGCCGTGTCGGCATTTTACCCGATCGCCTCGATATCAACTGCATAGGCGATCGCTGATTTCGGTGCCTTCAGCGCGACCTCGAAACGCTCGAGCGACAGGCTTTCGCCGAGCGGTGCCGGATGACCGACAAAGACCGCCGTTCCGGGCCTGAGGCCGGAGGGATTGCCGAGCGCCGCCATCGCCTCCCCCGGCGACATCAGCGCGGACAGCTTTTCCGAGACGAAGTCAGCTCGTTTGCCGCCCTGAACGGTCCATGACTGCAGATCGATATCGTCATAGGCCGCCCGGATATCGTCAAAGCGCCAGGCGGCGCGCGCCACCGCCAGAGAGTCCTCCAGAATTGCGCCGACGGAGACGAGCAGCCCGTAGCTGGCCGCGATCATGACGATCGCCGGGGTCCCGATGGGCGAACCCGCCGATTGCTGCAGAACGGTTGCGGACGTCACGCGGGATACCGGTGCCTGCGCAAGCGCGTTGCCGGCACCCGATGCATACACCCGCTCGATCAGAATATCGGGCGTGATGACCGTGCCGTCCGACTGATGGACATGGGGCTGGTAGACAAAGCTGCTGGACATGGGCAAAGCGTAGCCCATTATCCGGGTGTTCGAAAAGCGCGACGCGCCGCCGCCAAAGAAAGACAGAAAGAGGGATCGCATCGATGAAAATCCATTTTCGCGCCCACAAGGCCCCTGAAATCCGTTCGGGTGCGAACTGATGCGCCTTGTCACCCTTACCTTGTCCGATGGCGGTGAAGACCGGATCGGTGCTTTTATCGATGACGACGAACGTATCGTCGATCTCGCCCGTGCCAATTCGGTCATGCACGGAGAAGATGCGACAACGTTCACATCCATGCTGGCCCTGATCGATGCCGGCGATGCCGGACTGGCCGCCGCCAGGGCACTGGCCGATGCCCCACCGGCGGAGGCCGTGGTCGATACCGCGAATGTCCGGCTGCGCGCGCCGCTGCCCCGGCCCCGCCAGATGCGCGACTTCATGGCGTTCGAGGGCCATGCCCGCGGCGCGCGCGAGGTTCATTTCATGAAATCCGCCCGGCAGAAAAAAGACCCCGCGGCGGCGATGGCCGAATACCGCCGGCGTGGCCAGCTGGACCCGCCGCCTGTGTGGTTCGACCAGCCGGTCTATTTCAAGTGCAACCGGATGAACGTGATCGGACACGGCGAGGATATCCTCTACCCGTCCTTTACCCATGAGCTGGATTACGAGCTTGAACTCGCTTTCATCACCGGCCGAAAGGGCAAGGATATTTCGCAGGCCGAGGCGCGCGACTACATATTCGGCTACACCATCTATAACGATGTCAGCGCCCGCGATGCACAGATCAATGAAATGCGCGGCCAGTTGGGCCCTGCGAAGGGCAAGGATTTCGATACCGGCAATATCCTCGGCCCCTGCATCGTCACCGCCGACGAGATCGGCGATCCCTACGATCTCGACATGCGCGCGCGCCTCAATGGCGAACTGCTCTCGCAGGGCAATTCAGGCGATATCTTTCATACATTCGAACGCATGATCGAGCATGTCAGCCGCGACGAGACGATCTGGCCGGGCGAAGTCTTCGGCTCCGGCACCATCGGCGGCGGGTCGGGGCATGAACATTACCGGTTGATGGAAATCGGCGACGAGATCGAACTCGCCGTCGAGAAGATCGGTGTGTTGCGAAACAGGGTGGTTGCCGGGGGCTGAGATATCGCGGCAAAGATATCCCCGCCTTCGCGGGGATGACGAATGAAGCCGTTGCCCCTGTTAGTCCGCTGCCCCAGCCAGTTTCCTGACTCTCGCAGCCCCGTGGCTCTGTCATTCCCGCGAAGGCGGGAATCCTCGCTCAGCAAATTGTCGCTTACGCCAGTTCTTCCCGTATCCGCACGAGCTCTTCCATCTGGCGGGCATCGTCGCTGCCCGTGAAGCGCACGCAGACATGGGTGGCGCCACCGGCGACGAATTCGCCGAGCCAGTCGACAGCCCCCGCCCGGTTTCCGGCAAAGCAATATTGCTGTTGGCGGATTTCCTCTGCCGGCCGCAGGTAATAACCCTCGAGATACGCATCGAGCTCGGCATCCGCGGTGGCCTGATCGTCCTGCACCGCCAGAGTGACATAGGCCGCGCCGGTGATTTCGGCGGGATCGCGTCCCGCTTCTTTTGCGAACTTCGTTACGCCTTTCCAGCCCTCGCTCCAGTCCTTGCCGGCACCGGCGCCGGACGGGAACCAGCCGTCGAAATAGCGGCCCGAGCGTTTCAGCGCCGCCTCGACCCCGCCGCCGGACCAGATTTTCGGCCCGCCCGGCGTATAGGGTTTTGGCGCCAGTTCGCCGTGCTTCACCGTCCACAACCCGTCCCAGTCGACAGGCTCGCCCGCCCACAGGGCGCGGCAAAGCCGCATCTGTTCGAGCATGCGCCCGATTCGTTTGTCGAACGGCACGCCGGCTGCTTCAAACTCGTCGCGGATTGCAGGCACGTCGCGCGCGGTGCCGATGCCGAGAATGACACGGCCTTCGCTGATCTGGTCGAGCGTCGCCACCTGATGCGCCAGCAGCACCGGATTCCGCAGCATCGGCAACAGCACAGCCGTGCCGATGCGAACCTTTTTTGTACGCGCCGCGATCGCCGCAATCAGGGTCAGCGGATCATGGCGCGGCTTTGCCAACAGCGAATCGCCGATCCAGACGCTGTCGATGCCAAGCTGATCGGCGAGATCGCCCAGCGCGATGATATCGCCGGTCTCGTGCTTGCCGACCATGATGCGTTCGCGGGTCGGCAGGAGATATCCAAGTTCAAGAGGCATTTTCTTATCCTTCCAGGGCGTGCGCCATGCGTAACTTCATCGGGTCATCACGGTAAAACGCGCATCGCCATCCGCCACGATCTGCGCCGGCAGGTTTTCTTCCCATTCGAGATAGGCGCGGGCGGCGGCGTCATTGCCCATATGGCGGCGCGACACCCAGAACAGGTAGTCGATGCAGTCTTCGTCGGGCGGTGTATCCGGCGATGCTTCCAGCGGCAGGTCCGCCGCTTTCCATGCTTCCCGCCCGCCCTGCAGGACAGCGACCGGGGTGTCGGTAACCTCGGTAAAATCGATTGCGGCGAGGCGCGCGCGGGTTTCATGTTCGGAATAGAATACCACCTTGACGCCTGCCGGTACCTGCAGCCGATCGATCCGCGATCGCGGGCACCAGACGGCGCCAGGCAGATGCGCATCGCGGTAATCCATGGACTGATCGACATCGACAACACGCACCGCGCCCGCCGCTATGGACCTTGCCAGTTCTTCCGGCGAAACGACGGGAACGTCGACAACGCCGGCCGCCGGTTGCGGCGGGATGCCCTGCTCCACCGCCTCGTCGCCGGCCAGTCCGCCTTCCAGAATATACACGTCCCAGCCCATCTGTTTGAGCCAGTGGGCCGTTATCGCGGCGCGGGCACAGGGGGCACTGTCTACAAGCACGATACGCGCGCCCCAGACACCGCACCATTGATCGGTTGCCTGGACGAGCTGGCCGCCCGGGGCATGAACGGAGCCGGGCAGATGGCCTTCCGAGAATTCCCCGATCGCGCGAACATCGAGCAGAAAAAGCGACCGCGCGTCATCGGTCTGCCACGCCGCCAAGGTCGTCCGGTCCACGGTGGCAAGGCCGAAAGTCTTCATCACATCGGCGGCGTATTCCGCCGCCTTCGCGGCGCCTTCGTCGGACATTTCTTCCGGATAGCGCAGCGTCGAGCCGTTCTCGAGTTCGAACCCGGCAAGCGTCCAGCCCATTGTGCCGGCTTTGAGCGCGACAACCTTGTTGGGCAAACCGGCATTGATCAACGCCTGCGCCCCGATGATCGACCGCGTGCGACCGGCGCAGTTCACGACGACCGTGGTCTCCGGGTCGGGCGCGAGGTCGTGAATCCGGTAGATCATCTCGGCATTGGGCACGCTGATCCCGCCCGGGATCGACATGCGGTTGTGTTCTTCCGGCGTGCGGCCATCGACGATTACCATGTTCTCGCCGCGGGCCATCATCGCATTCAGCTCCTCCGCCGGTATGCGGGGGGTATTCGCATCATGCTCGACGATCTCACCAAAGGCCTTGGACGGGACATTGACGCCCTGAAAGACCTCGAACCCGGCCGCCCCCCAGGCGGCATTGCCGCCCTTCAGGATCGAAATATCGCTATAGCCCATGGCCGTCAGCCGCCGGGCCGCCTTCTGCGCCGTGCCGTCACCGGCGTCGATCAGCACCGTGCGCACCGATTTGCGCGGGACCAGCGACAGCACACGGGTCTCCAGGATGCTGTACGGGCACGGGATGGCATGAAGCATGTGATCCGCGCCGAACTGGCCGGATTCGCGAACGTCAAGCAGGGCGAGCTCGGCACCGTCCTTTCCGGTTTCCCGGATCATCGCTTTCAGCGTCGGCGCTTCGATAAAATCTGTCATGGCGAACCTTCTGGAGAATGGTCGTTATAGGTGCCATCTGGCCCGGTGGAAGGCAAGTTCTTGCCGAACATTTGAGGACAGCCGGACAGAGATCGGCATCGAACGCCTCTATAGCCTGCGGGCGCTGAAAGCGCGCGCATTCCTATTGATCCGACGGCGACTAACGGTCGGCAGTGATCGTATTGAAAGACGCCCACAAGGAGAGAATACCGTGGATCGCTGCGGTGTCCTTCCCCCCTAAAACTGGGCCATTATTTTTAGAGGCTGAGGGAGGATGCGATGGCTCGGAAACGACATTCGGACGAGGATATACTGAAGCTTCTGCGCGAGATTGAGGTGACGCTGGCGAATG
>Ga0255779_1000281_pt1 | contig 64833 bp, 54 predicted proteins | sample 011ome_21_FD_179977 | JGI IMG/M metagenome (GOLD analysis project Ga0255779, IMG submission 179977) | Coastal salt marsh microbial communities from the Groves Creek Marsh, Skidaway Island, Georgia - 011508AT metaG (version 2) | ecosystem: Environmental > Aquatic > Marine > Intertidal zone > Salt... | reverse complement strand
TCATCAAAGCTACCGGCGTCGGGGGTACTGCGGCCTAACAATTTAAGAGATAGTGCGGCATTGGCATTGTTACCATCGGCGCCATTGACACCGTCAGCACCATCGGCACCATTACTGCCATCAGCGCCAGGCGCGCCTGCGGGTCCAGTAGCACCTGCGCTGCCGTCATCGCCGTCACAGGCGGTAAGCGTAAACGTAAGCAAAATTGCGCTGATAGCGCCAATCAGGGTTTTCTGTTGCATGAGCAAACTCCAAGATAAATGGAGTTGATATCGTGATTTGTGTCAGTGACACCTTGATGACTGAAAACTGACGATCAGGTGACAGTACCGTAACAGTTGTATGACAGCCCTGTGCTTTTAGGACCGTTTGCTATGCACAGCATGGCGCTACGCACTAGACATTTTTGAGAAGGCCTGCGACGCCCTGGCCCTGAGGGCTGTCGGCCAGCCCCGGCCAGTTGGGGAGCACCGTCGCCATATCCGTGTCTGTTACACCCATCCAGCGGGCAATATCGGCAAACAATGCATCGGAGGCGGTGGTGGGTAAAAATCTGCCGCGTCCTAAATCCAAGGGGTTGTCCTCAACCAACTCTGGAAAGTCACCGTAGAGGCGTCCGCCATTGACCGATTCACCCAGGACCATCACGTTACCACCCCAACCATGGTCAGAGCCCTTGCCATTGGAGGTCAACGTGCGGCCAAAGTCCGAGATGGTGTAGGTGGTCACCTGAGAACCCATGCCGATCTCATTAAGCGCAGCCATAAATTGCCCCAACCCCGCATCTAATGCCGGCAACATGGCTGCCTGCTGGCCAAGCGTATCTTCGTGATGATCCCAGCCACCATAGGTCACAAAAAAAGTTTGTCGAGCCACGCCGAGCAGGTCGCGAACACTAATAAGCTCGGCGATGCGTTTCATCGCTAGCGAGAAAGGGTCCTCGTTGAACGGGGTAGAAAAACTTACGGCTTGCTCAAGCGCATTGGAAAACAAGCCACCTACATCGATTGCGGACTGAATTTTGTCAGCATAGACACGCTGCAGGGTTGGTGCATTGCTATCGGCCAGCAAGCGATCGAGAGCGCCCTGAAAAATGCGGTTGTCATAACCTGCGATCGTTCGCACACCGGCGGTCGCGTTAAGCGAATAAGAGCCCACTGCGGCACCGGCTTGAAACGCATTATTGCCCGACAACGAAATATTACCCGCCAGCGGCACCCCGGTGTTTGCCGCGGCCAGAGCATCGATAAGTCGCCCGCCAAAGCCGGTGCCTGCACGATTGGCCGGCGTCGCCGTTTGCCAGCTCAAAATTTGATCCGAATGGGAAAACAACCCTAACGGCAGGGTGACACTTTCTGCCTCTAAGGCAGCGCGCGTGGTGGGCTCAACCAGCGGACCAATATTGCTAACAAACGTGCCCGAGCCATTGTTGAACAAACGCTGAATATTGCTCAGGGCCGGATGCACCCCAAAAGCAGCGCCGTTGTGCTCGCCATCCAGTGGCAATAAATCTGATTGAGCAAGGGCCAAATCAGAGCGACGCTGTTGATACTGGCTGTAGGCCTGGTTTGAACGTGGCACCAAGAGGTTGAAACTATCGGCACCCCCCGCGAGGAGCACACAAACGGTGGCGCGATAATCGTCTGTCGCTTGCGCTCGGAGGCTAGACATCAACCCCAGCGGTAAACTCCCAAGCACCGACAGTGACACGGCAGACTTGAGGCCGCGCTGCAGTAATTGACGACGCTTTATCATAGCTCTCCTCCCTCGGCGACCGCTTGATCGGGCGACGCTAGCGCCACATACAAGGCCACTTTCACCTGATCTTCTGTGGGCAAGTCAATTACCTCATCGAGCGTGTCGTTAAGCACGTCCCGAGTTTGCTCTCGCATCTGACCGCCAAAGAACAAGCGCTCAACCCAAACCATAAAGGTATCGCGGTCATCCATATACGCTGCGAGAGGCGTCAGATCTAAGGCCACAGCAGAGAGTTCTGGATGGGTATGCATTGGCGCGTCGCCATAGAGCGCCCGAGCAAACAAATTGATCAACCCCACTACCGAGTCTTCTGTGGTGATCTGCATTTCTGGGGATTGCAGGCCCTGGCCACCCGGAGGACGATAAAATGGCGAGTAAAAATTGAAAACACTCGGTGCAGTGAGGACCATTTGACCCGTTAAATTCTGCACAAAAAAGCCGGTGATGCCATAGTCGCTACCAGCCACTGGGACCGTCCCTAGTGAACGATTGAGGGCCAAATGCCGCCTGAAGGGCTCACGCACTCGACTGGCATCTGACGCTTCACTGTCGGTGAGAATGGCTCTTAGCACCGCCTCTAGGTCGCCCCGAACGCCACTGCCATTATCGGCGAATACGGCAGCAACACGTGCAACATATTCGGGCGACGGATTGGACGTGACCAACCGTTGAATAAGTTGGCGGCCAATAAACGGACCTACGTTAGGATGCTGAAAAAGATTGTCGAGAGCCGACTCTATGTCCTGCATGCCGCTCTGGCCGTCGGGAACAACATAACCGTTAAGCAGGGGCTTTTCTCCCCCCTCATGGAAGCTGTCTATCATCACCATGGGCAAATTCATGGCGCCCTGGTTTCTGCCAAAAACGGGGCTGCCCGCATTGACATCGTAAGTTAGCCCAGTAAATACCTTGGCAAAGGCCTGTATATCATCGTTGTCGTAGGTCGCTATGGGCTTCCCCTCGGTATCAAGTACGGGTGTACCGTCTTGATTCAACTCATAGAGTCCAATGGTAAATAGTTGCATTACCTCTCGGGCGTAGTTCTCGTCGGGAAAGGTATTTGCAACGGGGTCAGACTTGGCGTTGTTCACGTGACTCAAATAAAACCCCATGGCGGGGTGCAGCGTTACTGCCCGCAGTAGATCGCGGAAATTACCAAAGCTATGCGTGAGTAGCGTGTCATAGTAGCTCGCAAGTCCAATGGGGTTGTTGTTTAGCATGCCCGTCGCCGACACAACAAATATTTGTGTGAACGCATAGGCGGTGAGTTGCCGCAGCTGGTCGGGCGCCGTTAAAGCGTTCTCAAAAAATGCAAAACGCCTGTAGAGGCCGGGAAAAATGACGGGATTTTGCAACTCGTAGCCATACTGGGCGCCATAACGGCGAACAATGGGCTCATGCAAAGTAACGGGCCGGGCGAATTGCTCATCCAGCCACCAACCGACTCCCTCTTTTGCAACGGTTTCAATGTCTCCGACAGTAGGACCAAAGGTGGTGAGATCAAGTATTTGTGCGGCGCGGAGATAATCGGCGGTCGAGGGGCCTGTGGGGGTAACAGGGCCGCCGCTGTTGCCACCGCCGTCGCCAGGCGGCGGATCGATCGGTGAAGAGCCGCCACCTCCGCCACAACCTACGAGCGCAATAAGCACGAGGGCGGCGCATAATTTGCCAGTCATACCGTCAACCCCAGTTGTCCTGCTTTGCAGATATCATCTTATACGCGCCAGTGAAATAAAACCCGCCTCAGTGATTTGCATAATATCAGCCTTGCGAGCACCGGCACCGATTAGTACCTCTGGGCGCATGCCTTTATAAAACGGCGGTGTAGTTTGAACGTAAGCCTGGGGTAGTGCGCCAATCAAGGTTTGTTGTTGCATAGGAAAACTCCAAAACAATATGGAGCTAGTAGACTGGCTGAGTTGGTGACGCTCCGATGACCGTTAGCTGACCATTGTGTGACGAATCGGTCACGGTTTTATGACAAGGCGCCCACAAAGGAAGCTCTGTTGCGCTCGCTGCTGTCGCCAACAGGATGTTGGCGGATCGTGAAGGCCATGGATGGCCGAGAGCGATCGTGGGAGTTGCTCTGTGTAGGCCCGAAGGCTTATACCAAGCGCTTAAGCGCCGGATCGTTGGCGCGCCGCAAACAGCGTACAACGAGAGGGGAGTGGCTGAGGTTTCCTAGGCACTTTCCACATAAACGTAATGGACACAAAACCGCACTGGGCATCATTTTCGCTCAGCTTAAAACCTTTGCTCACACTCCATGAACTTATTGGGGGGCATTTGCCCCGCCGCCCAGGCGATTTCACTCGCAACCCTGTAAGCCGTTTGGAGAATCTCAGGTGTGACGTCCGAGCTAAACAGCGACGGTGACATGATACGCTGCATACTCAAGTCAAAAGGAATCGATGATCCTATATACACCTTGAACTGCCGAAACATTGATAGCACTGCCAACCGGTCTGCAGTACTCCTGCATTGATTAGGAAACAGCACCACTCGCTGCGAGTTACCACCAACCAGCAAACGCTCCAAAAAGTCCTTGGTTGCAAGCATCTCTGGTGGACTCGATGATACGGGTACAGCTAAAACCACACCCTCGTTAGCTTGATGCAGTGTCTTAGCCGATATACCGGCAAATGTATCGACTATCAGGACATCGTCACCTTGAAGAGACTTTTCGGCGCGCCGCTGAATAGCGCGTAAATCAAACGAGTCTCTAAAATCACTTTCGCTAAAAAGACCAAATGAAGACCCAAATAGCGCCTTCGCGACTATGCGACTTGTGCGTTGCGGATCGGTGTCAACCAGGGAAATCCGCTCGGCGCCAAAACCGATCATAGTTAACACCGATAACGTACTTTTGCCGACCCCGCCCTTACTGTTAGCGACTACTAAGACCAGAGGTTGCGTTAGACTTACCACTTAGTTGATCTGCTTTTTACTTTTATGTAGATGTGCCTAAATCCCCGGAACTCTCGGTGCTCTCAGCGCTATCCCAGCGAGCGCTGGAGAGTTCAGGCTTCGCCCTTAACAGCGGATTAACTGCCATACGTGCCGGTTTTTCTTCGTGCGAGGTAGTTAAAAACTCACCGACAAGCCTACCACCTGCGTCGCATTGTAATTCACCATAGGTTACAGATCCCTGAATAAAGCCAGTGGATTTAACATGGAGTTTGCCTGAAGCGACGAACGTCTGCTCAACGCGACCTTCAATGTCCGCCGTGCCGGTTTCGATGGAGCCTCTTAGATGACCACCGGAGCCAACCACCAAATGGCCTGCTCGTATTTGGCCTTCCATCTCTCCATCAATGCGGGCGGTACCTTCAATACTGATAGTCGCACCTTCAAGGCGGACGCCACTACCCACATAGAATTCATAGTCGCGCTGTTCAGTCATAAGTTGGCTCCCTTGTATTCTCGGCCACGCTACTTTTGTGGAATCATTATGCACACAATAACCGACCCAAGGCTTTACGGTCGGCCACCTTGCCTAGCATACATTACAAGGCAGAACATGCTAGCCCAAAGAGCAAACTGACATAACGACCTAGGACAATTAAGATTGGTGCGGAAGGCGGGACTTGAACCCGCACAGCCAATGGCCACTACCCCCTCAAGATAGCGTGTCTACCAATTCCACCACTTCCGCGTTTTGTTTAGCCCTCGGGCAACTCGCCGGCCGAGTCTACCGCCGACCCACCCTCAGATTCAAGCTCAGGCAGGTCAGAAATAGCCTCAACAGCCGTGGCTTGCTCTTGAGCCATGGGCAACTCCGATTCGGTAGCAGGTTGCTCGACGGGCGCTGTCGACAGCGCGTCAACCGGCAACTCAAAACCCAGATCATCGTCATCCGCTGTGCGATTATCAGCAATCACTGCCAAGCCAAAACTGGTGGCAAAAAACACAACCACTAGCCAAGCCGTGCCCTTAGTCAATGCATTTGCACTACCCGAGCTTCCGAATAGCGTCTGGGATGCACCGGCGCCAAACGACGCCCCAATATCCGAGCCCTTGCCTCGCTGCATCATAATCAAACCGATAATTGCCAGCGATACAAGCAAATGCACGACTAAAATAATTTGTTCCACATCTATCTCCCTGACGCTGCCGCCAGCACAATCTCACCAAAGCTTTTGGCTTCGAGAGACGCACCACCAACCAAAGCACCGTCTATTGTGTCGCAGTCAAAAAGCTCTGCTGCCGTCTCGGGCTTAACGCTGCCACCATAGATAACAGCTATTTGTTCTGAGGCCGCTCCAAAGTGTTGCACTAGACACGACCGAATCCACCTGTGCATTGCCTGTGCTTGGGCGGGCGTGGCCGATTGACCCGTACCTATGGCCCACACAGGCTCGTAAGCAATTACCAAGTTCTCGGGCGTAACGCCCGACAGCGATCCGGCCAGCTGAGCGGCAACCACCGCTTGATGCTCGCCGGACTGACGCTGCTCAAGATGCTCACCCACACATACAACCGCTGATAATCCTGCTGTTTGTGCTTGCACCGCTTTGGCGGCTATCAATGCGTCGTCCTCACCCTGATATACCCGGCGCTCCGAGTGCCCCAAAATAACCCAGTCACACCCCAACTCAACAAGCATGTCAGCTGCAATATCGCCGGTATAAGCGCCGTCTGCATGTGCTGAGCAATCCTGAGCACCCAATTGCACGGTCTTTGGCATTAGCCTTCGAAGTGCATCAAGGTACACGAAGGGCGGGCAAATCACCGCCTGCACATCATGGGGAACATCAAATCCTTGCCACTGCTGAGCAAACAGCTCAATACCGGTTAACGCACCGTTCATCTTCCAGTTGGCGATGACCACTGCGCTCATTGATGCGCCCCCACAAAACAGGCGCGCGAGTCTACCCAAAGCCAAGATCGACCGCAAGGCGGTTTTACCTGGCGCCATCCCATGGCTAGACCATCAAGGCGCTCAATGCGTCGGCTACGCACTGTGCATGTCCTTGAATTTCGGCGGGATCCTCCCCCTCAACCATCACTCGGATCACAGGCTCAGTGCCGGACGGTCGCAACAGCAAGCGACCACGGCCTTCCAGTGCCTGCTCGACGCTCCGTGTTGCCACTTTCACTGCGGGATCATCAAGATTAACCTCCGCAATAACCGGCACATTTAAGAGTACTTGGGGTAACTTGACCATCCCCACAAGCATCTCGCGCAGTGACTTCTTGGCATCAACGAGGGCAGCTAACACCTGCAGCGCCGACACAATACCGTCTCCTGTGGTGGTCACGTCACTGCAAATCAAGTGGCCTGATGATTCGCCACCCAAACGCCAACCCTGTTTTTGCATTAACTCGCGAACATGGCGATCACCAACCTTGGCACGCTCAAGTTTAATACCGTACTCAGCTAGCGCTAGCTCAAGCCCCATGTTAGTCATTAACGTTCCCACAACACCAGCATCCGCTCGACCGGTGTGGACCCGATGCATGGCAAGTATGTACAAGAGCTCATCACCGTCGACCAAGCTGCCGCTGGCGTCAACAAACACGACGCGGTCACCATCACCATCAAACGCAATGCCAAGATCAGCCCCTGACGTTTGTACCTTCTCGCTTAAAGCATCGGTCGCTGTGGACCCTACCTGATCATTAATATTGTAGCCGTTAGGGTTTGCGCCAATCACCTCAGTAGTAGCACCCAACTCTGAAAACACTGCTGGCGCTATGTGATACGTAGCGCCGTGAGCGCAATCGATAACCAGCTTCAAACCGCGTAAGCTGCGATCCTCACCAAACGTCGCTTTACAGAATTCAATGTAACGTCCAGCCGCGTCGACCACACGCGTCGCCTTACCCAATGCTTCTGAGGACTCTGTAACCAACGGCTGATCAATGGACGCCTCTATCGCCAATTCCAACTCGTCGGGGAGCTTAGCGCCTTGGTCACAAAAGAATTTAATGCCGTTATCAAAGAATGGATTGTGTGATGCGCTAATCACAATGCCCGCGGCTGCGTTTTGTCTGCGCGTCATCAAAGCCACCGCGGGGGTGGGCATCGGGCCCAGTAGTTTTACATTAGCCCCAGCTGCAACAAGCCCCGCCTCCAACGCCGACTCAAACATGTAGCCCGAGACCCGAGTGTCTTTACCAATAATGACGGTGGGTTGCGCCCCCCAACGCTCGCGAAAAACCCGACCAGCCGCCCAACCCAACTTCAACATAAAATCGGGCGTGATGGGCGTGTCGCCCACTCGCCCCCGAATACCATCGGTGCCAAAGTACTGCTTTTTCATGAATTAAACTGCTCCATTGCATGCACCATTGCTACCGCATCATAGGTTTCAGCCACGTCATGCGTTCGGATGAGTCGCGCCCCCTGTTGCGCGGCAATCACGGCCAGCCCAATGCTGGCCGGCAGGCGCTCATCAGACGCCCGATCGATTATCCCGGCAATCATTGATTTTCGTGACAGGCCAGCCAACACCGGGTAACCCATGGCGCAAATCCTATGAAGCCCCCCAAGCAGTTGAAAATTATGCGCAAGCGTTTTGCCGAAGCCAAAACCGGGGTCCAGCAAAATACGCTCAGTGCCGATGCCCCCGCTCACACAGGCTGTCACCCGGCTTTGAAGGAAGTCCATCACATCAGTGACGACATCATCATAAGCAGGGCTATTTTGCATTGAGTCAGGCTCACCCTGCATGTGCATGAGACAGACCGGCAGGTGGCTCGCGGCTGCCGCAGCTAGCGCTCCATCTCGCCGCAATGCACGCACGTCGTTTATGAGGCCAGCCCCTCTAGCCGCAGCTTCGCTAATCACCTGGGCAGTACTGGTATCAACAGAAATAATTGTGTCAAAACGCGGTCGCAATAGTTCCAATGCGCCGAGTACCCGATCGAGTTCTTCTGCTTCACCCACCGGCGATGCTCCGGGTCGTGTGGATTCACCGCCAATGTCAAGCACAACGGCGCCGCCAGCCAACATAGCCTCTGCGCGGGTACACAATGCGTCGAGATTGATCCCGCTGCCATCGAATAGCTGACCCCCGTCTGAAAAAGAATCGGGTGTGATATTCAGCACACCCATAATTTGGGGTTTACTGAGGTCTAGGGAACGGCCAGCACAATCAAGCATGGTGCCCCGAAAAAGACCGGCTGACACGCCGAAAATCAGTGTTCGCTGGCGGGACCACCAATAGGGCTAGAAGTATCGTCAGCACTGGTTGCCTGCCCACCTGTGGTTCCACTGTCACCACCACTCCAGCCTGCCGGTGGCCGAGGCGGCTTACCCGCCATAATGTCGTTAATTTGCTCTGCATCTATGGTTTCGTAACGCATAAGCGCGTCGGCCATCATGTCCAGCTTGTCCCGATTAGCCTCCAAGATTTGATGCGCACGACTATAGCAATCGTCAATAATTGCACGCACCTCGTTATCGATCGACCGAGCAGTCTCGTCTGACATTGCCTTAGAGGGCTGCGCAGCCGAACGACCCAAGAACACTTCCTCGCCGCCTTCGTCATACATCAACGGGCCCATAGTGGGAGACAAACCCCACTTAGTCACCATATTGCGCGCTATCTCTGTGGCACGCTGAATATCATTGGAGGCACCCGTGGTTATTCCCTCTGGCCCTAGCGTCATTTCTTCTGCCACACGCCCACCAAACAAACTCGTAATTTGACTAACAATGTGTCGACGACTGTGGCTGTAGCGGTCTTCCTCAGGCAAGAACATGGTGACACCCAACGCCCGCCCACGCGGAATAATGGATACCTTATAGACCGGGTCATGCTCTGGCATGAGGCGACCAACAATGGCGTGTCCCGCCTCATGAAAAGCGGTATTGCGCTTCTCGGCTTCAGACATCACCATGGAGCGGCGCTCGGCACCCATCATGATCTTGTCTTTCGCAAGCTCAAATTGCTGCATGCTAACCATACGCACCCCAGCACGCGCGGCGAACAACGCCGCCTCATTGACTAGGTTGGCTAAATCGGCACCGGAAAACCCCGGAGTGCCGCGCGCTATGCGCGAGGGATCTACATCTTCACCGAGTGGAACTTTACGCATGTGAACTTTAAGAATTTGCTCGCGTCCGCGAATATCGGGAAGGCCCACGACAACTTGTCGATCAAATCGACCCGGTCGCAGTAGAGCAGGGTCAAGTACATCGGGACGGTTGGTCGCGGCTATGACAATAACGCCGTCGTTGACCTCAAAGCCGTCCATTTCAACCAACAGCTGGTTCAAGGTTTGCTCGCGCTCGTCATGACCACCGCCCAAACCGGCGCCACGATGCCGGCCTACGGCATCGATCTCATCGATAAAAATAATGCAGGGCGATTGCTTCTTCGCTTGCTCAAACATGTCGCGAACGCGGGAGGCACCTACCCCGACAAACATCTCAACAAAATCGGATCCCGAAATAGAAAAGAATGGCACCTTGGCCTCGCCCGCAATGGCTTTAGCGAGCAAGGTCTTACCCGTTCCAGGCTGGCCAACCATAAGGACACCGCGAGGAATCCTGCCGCCCAGCTTTTGAAAGCGACTAGGATCACGCAAGAACTCAACCAGTTCCTGCACATCTTCCTTAGCCTCTTCAACGCCAGCAACATCTGCAAATGTGGTGGTAATTTGATCCTCGCCTAACAGCTTGGCTTTGCTTTTGCCAAAGCTCATGGGACCGCTACGACCGCCACCGCCGCCCTGCATCTGGCGCATAAAAAACATAAACACGGCGATGATAATTAAGATCGGGAAACTAGCCACGAGGAGCTGAGTCCAAACGCTTTGCTGTTCAGGCTTGCGGCCTTCTACAGTGACGTTGTGCGTTAGCAGGTCATCCATTAACTTGGGATCTTCAACCATAGGCCGGATGGTTTCGAAACTGGAACCATCGAGACGCTCGGCATTGATGGTTAGTCCATCAACGACGACTTTGCGCACACGGTCGTTTTGTACCTCTTGGATGAACTCGGAATAGCCCACCTGCTCGGTCGCACCCTGCATACTGAAGTTATTGAACACCGACAGCAGTACCGCCGCGATAACAAGCCAGAGCAGAAGATTCTTCGCCATATTGTTCAAAATACTTTTCCTCTTGAGCACCGCTTTGTTGAGCGGGCCGATTAGTATAGCGCGGTGCTTAGACAACGCCACCTAGGACAACGCCACCTAGGACAACGCCACCAAGCAACACTCGCTACAGCACGCATTCTGTTAATGCTCGGTGTAAAGCCTCACAACCTACTGAGGTGCGTCTTGCTACCGCGCTTTTCAATGGTTATACGCAGAAAAACACCATTTATGGCAAAAAAATGTGCTTTTTGCGAAAAAAAGTCATCAACTGCTAGGCTTTAAAGCCTGTGGCCACCAGGTAAACCTCACGTGACCTGGGCCGCGATGCGCTGGGTTTGCGCGTTAAAACCTTGGAAAAATACGGGCGTGTGTCTGCAAGTAGGGCCTCAAAACCCTCACCATGGAACACTTTTGCGACAAAACTGCCCCCAGCAGGTAGAACCCGCTTTGCAAGATCCAAAGCTAACTCTACAAGATACATCGATCGCGGCTGGTCCACGTCGGTCACACCACTCATATTGGGGGCCATATCGGACAAAACGATATCTACAGGGCTGCTCCCAATAGCGGCCAAAATGGCATTAAATACCGCGTCTTCGGTGAAATCTCCTTGAATAAATTCCACGCCGGCAATGTTGTCCATGGGCAAGATATCGCTCGCGATAACGCGACCGCGATGCCCCACGAGTTCAGCTGCCACCTGAGACCATCCACCCGGTGCAGAACCCAAGTCGAGCGCCGTCATGGTTGGTTTAATAAGTCGGTCACGCTCGTTCAGCTCAATCAACTTATAACAAGCTCTTGAGCGATAACCCTCTTTTTGGGCGCGCTGAACGTAGATGTCGTCGTGGTGTTCTTTCAACCACGCACGGCTTGAGGATCTTTTTTTCGGCATGGTGGAGGACTCGGACAGGGCAGGTAGCGTAAACTGTGGCCTCTAGTTTACTGATTATGCCCATGACAAACGATAGCCAATCCACACTTAGCACCGCTGAAGTCAAACAATACCGAGCCATTGCACACAAATTGAATCCCGTGGTAACCATTGCAAGCAATGGCCTAAGTGATAGCGTGATGCTCGAATTGGAGCGAGCACTTAGTGATCACGAACTCATCAAGATCAAGATTGCAGTAGGCGACCGCAATGCACGCGACCAAATCATTGAGCAAGCATGCGAGCAAGCGAGTGCTCAGCTTATTCAGCGAATTGGCAACACCGCCACCCTGCTGCGACGCGCCAAACAGCCCGATCCACGCAAATCCAATCTACACCGCCCACTTTAGGTTTAGAGAGGGCGTAGGTGGTTGATGTACTTGAGTTCCCGTCACAAGAAAAGCGCGCGTTTGCCTTTCTTGAGCGCAGTTTGCGCGCACTGTTAAGTGCGAAAGGGGCCGATGAGCAACTCATTGTCTTTGCGCTTGACGCACTCACATCCGTTTACGGCGAGTTAGCTGAGCAATCCGATTGCAGCTTCAGCGTCGACCTTCCCGCAAATATAAAATCCGAGCATGCACAGCGCCTACAGCAGCAAATTGCCGAGGGTGTCGATGCTATTCGGCGTCAACATCACGACCGCGTAGTACGGCTAGCCGCGCGCCTGGTGCTCACCGAACTACAGTTGTTTCAGCAACAGCGCAGCAATTCTCCTGACGTACCCGGAAAGTGATTGCGCTCAGAGTAGCCACTCGCTCAAATTAAAAACCAGCAGGGCCAAGCAATACGCCATCAGAAGATAGCTCAGCAGCATGCGTATAGCGATCTTAGCTGATGAGGCCTCGCGCGCGAGGACAGCAACAGTGGACACACACTGCAAAGCAACCGCAAAAAACACCAATAAAGCTAAGCCCGAACCAAGGGGCAGGCCGCTGGACTGAATTTGATCAACCAGTGGCACCATATTGTCCTCGGCGCCCTCAATGCCAAAGATAGTTCCTAGGGTGCCAACAAACACTTCACGCGCTAAGAACGAACTTAGGATTGCAACTCCATAGCGCCAATCCAGCCCGATGGGTGCAAACAGTGGCTCAATGAACTGTCCTATCGCACCGAGCCAGCTATCCGCAAGGCCGCCACCATTATTGGGGAAATAACCCAAGATCCATACGGCCACGGTCACTAAAAAAATCACTTTACCGGCCTTACTGACAAAGTGCCTGCTACGATTTATGGCATTGCGCACGATGGGCAAAACAGACGGGCTGCGGTAAGGCGGCAACTCGAGTACAAACGGCAAGTCTCCCTGGGTTTGCGCGCCGCCAAGGCGACTCACCAGCCCCGTGACCAGCAACGCGCAAAACATACCGAAAAAGTAAATGGCGAACATGGCTAGACCCTGCCAACCCACCAAGCCAAAAAATGTTGTGCCCGCGGGAATGAAAGTGGTAATCAAAAGTGCATAAACGGGCAAGCGTGCGGAACAGGGCATGAGCGGTATAGCCAAATAAGTCATCAACCGTTGTCGTGGCGAATCAACAGCACGTGCCGCATAAACCGCGGGTATGGCACAAGCTACCCCGGACAACAGGGGTATGAAGCTTTTTCCGGTGAGTCCAAAAAACTTGAGGGGGCGGTGGCAAATAAGCGCGGCTCGAGCAAGATAACCCGTGTCTTCGAGTACTCCGATAACCAACGTGAGAACAAAAATTTGAGGAACAAAAACCAAAAAGGCACCAATCCCCCCAAACAAGGCGTCAGCAGTGAAATCAGCCAGCACCGCATTATCAATAAGTGGAACAACGGCTAAGCCAATAGCGCCTATAACTGCCTCTACAGCATCCATCACCGGTGCCGACCAGGTAAAAATGGACTGGAACAGAACCAGCATAATAGCGAAGAACGCTACACCACCCGTGAACGTGCCCAAAAAGAATTTATCCAGGCGGGTTTGCGACCGCACCAGTAGGTCGCCTCGCGGTCCATGCTGATGTGCCAGCTGATGCGCCGTCCCACGAAGTAAGGCGTCGGGGGTGTCAGCCCATTTGGCGCTACTCGCGTCATCACGGATCAGTGAGCTGCGCAAGCGATCAATGACCTTGTCGATTCCCAAGCCATTTTTGGCTGACACCATCACAACGGGCGCTCCCAGGGCTGTGGCCAAGCCGTTATCGTCAAAAGATAAACCATTGGCGACAAGCACATCGGTCATATTCGCCAATACCGTCACAGGTTTGCTGTGACGCTGACTTTCACGAATCACTTGAAGCGTGAAATAGAGTGACTTCTCTAGTCGAGTGGCATCGACCACACACAACACGTGGCGAACCTCTGGGTCGGCAAGCGAGCGCTGAAAATACTCAACAGCAACGGCCTCCTCGGAAGAAATGGGGCTCAGCGAGTAGGTACCAGGAAAATCAACAAGCTCAACGTCGGGCATTTTACTTATAGCACCGGCTGACACATCCACGGTTATACCAGGGTAATTCGCAACGCGCTGATGCAGACCCGTGAGGCGATTGAACAAAGAGCTTTTTCCGGAGTTAGGACTACCTATGAGTAAAACGCGGTTCACCCGCCTCCCTCCTCAGCTGGATCAGTCAGCACTCGAATAAAAACGGCACTGGAAATTTCTTTATCAAGTGAATAAACAGTATTACTGACACGATAAACATGGGGCGCCCCAAGGCCTGGGGTCAACAAGCAACTGACGGTCTCACCCGGGTGAAAACCAAACTCCATCAGACGAACCCGATAGGCCTCAGACAAGGATTCCTCAAAACCGACAACAACCCCTTCCCCTCCCTCGCCAAGCAATCGGAGGGGCTTGCTCGCAGTGGACTCTTTCATCATCACAACTCAAAAACCGGACGCAGCAAACTACCAGCAGTGATAATGATTATCAAACTTATTTGCTTGGACGCAGGCTTAAATGTGTTGAACGCGATCTATCTCGTAGCAAATATCGCCACCCGGCGCTTTGACGATGACCTCATCACCTTCACTCTTACCTACCAGTGCGCGGGCAATCGGTGAGCTTACCGAAATGAGATTTTGTCTAACATCAGCCTCGTCCTCCCCCACGATCCGATAAGTCACCGCACTATCGTCGTCGAGATTAATTAAATCGACTGTGGTACCAAAAATCACACGCCCGGTATGCGGTAACGTAGTGACGTCAATAACTTGGGCATGAGAGAGTTTATGCTCAATTTCCTTGATCCGTCCTTCGGCAAAACTCTGCTGCTCGCGGGCCGCGTGATACTCTGCGTTCTCCTTTAGATCACCGTGTTCGCGGGCTTCAGCAATCGCAGCAATAATCCGCGGTCGCTCTACCTTTTTTAGGTGCTCGAGCTCCTCGCGAAGCGCTCGCTCACCAACAACGGTCATGGGTACCTTATTCATGAGGCAATACTCTCGTGTAAATCCTGTAGACGACGAACAGTAACATCGGCTTCCTGCTCCAACGCCATGCACACCGCCTCCGCGGCAGCCAATGTGGTGGTGTAAAACACATTGTGTTGTTCAGCACTGGCCCTGATAGGCGCCGAGTCCTGAATGGCGGTACGACCTTCGGTGGTGTTAACAATAAGGCTAGCTTCGTCATTTTTAATCAGATCAACAATGTGGGGCCGCCCTTCTCGGACCTTGTTAACTCGGCGCACCGCAAGCCCTGCTGCTTCTAAAGCACTTGCAGTCCCTCCAGTAGCCGCCAAGGTAAACCCGCGCGCGTCCAAGCGCTGAGCCAATGCAACCGCTCCCTCTTTGTCGGCGTCGCGAACGCTAAACAAGGCAAGTCCTGATTGCGGAGGTACATCACCCGCACCGAGCTGCGCTTTGGCAAAGGCAGCCGCAAAAGTGTCACCCGTCCCCATGACCTCACCCGTCGATTTCATCTCGGGGCCTAGGATGGGGTCGATGCCCGGGAATTTGTTAAACGGCAACACCGCTTCTTTCACCGAGTAGTAGCTGGGTATCACCTCGCGCGTGACCCCCTGGTTTGCGAGCGTCTGCCCCGCCATACACCGCGCCGCCACTTTAGCCAGCGATACACCAACCGCTTTGGAGACAAAAGGCACGGTGCGCGAAGCACGAGGATTCACTTCAATTACGTAAATCTCACCATCTTGGTAAGCGAGTTGCACATTCATTAATCCGCAAACACCCAGCTCCAGCGCCATCGCTTTGACAACGTCGCGCATGGCATCTTGTACGCTGGCCTCTAAGCTGTAGGGAGGCAGCGAACAGGCTGAGTCACCCGAGTGAATACCTGCCTGTTCGATGTGCTGCATAATGGCGCCAATGACAACCTCTTTACCATCGCTGACCGCATCGATATCAACCTCAATCGCTGCACTCAAGAAACTGTCGAGTAACACCGGCGCATCGTCTGATACCCGCACCGCGTCACGCATATATCGCAATAAATCTTCCTCGCGATAAACAATTTCCATCGCACGACCACCCAAAACATAAGAAGGTCGAACTACCAAGGGGTAGCCAATTCTCGACGCCGCTTCAATCGCCGCATCGACACTGCGCACCGTGGTGTTGTCGGGCTGCTTGAGTCCCAACTTGGTGATCATCTGCTGGAATCGCTCGCGGTCTTCAGCGCGATCGATCTGATCGGGCGTGGTACCAATAATGGGAACACCGGCCATTTCCAGCGCACGCGCCAGCTTTAGTGGTGTTTGGCCACCGAACTGTACAATCACGCCCTCGGGTTGTTCCAGCCTGATAATCTCCAGTACATCTTCCAGAGTCACGGGCTCAAAATACAGTCTGTCTGAGGTATCGTAGTCGGTTGAAACAGTCTCTGGGTTGCAGTTCACCATGATGGTTTCATAACCATCCTCGCGCATCGCGAGCGCCGCATGCACACAGCAGTAATCAAACTCTATGCCCTGTCCGATGCGATTGGGGCCACCGCCCAACACCACTATTTTCTTACGCTCGGAAGGGAGCGCCTCACACTCATCTTCATAGGTTGAATACATGTAAGCTGTCGACGTGGCAAACTCGGCCGCGCAGGTATCAACGCGTTTGTAAACTGGATATAAGTTCAAACTGTGCCGATGGCTACGAACCGCGCTTTCGGTGGTGCCCAAGACGGCAGCCAGGCGCGCGTCAGAGAATCCCTTGCGCTTGAGCCTACGTAAGGCGGCATAATCGAGGCTATCGAGCGTGGTTCCATCAAGCGAGGCCTCAAGAGCAACAATTTCCTGTATCTGCACCAAAAACCAGGGGTCAATACCCGAGTAACTCGCCACCTCGTCCAATGAGAAACCAGCACGAAAAGCATCGGCGAGGTACCAGATACGATCAGCCCCTGGGTTAGTGAGACGATCTACCAACTCGGCCCGCGAATCTACATCGGTAACCGTGAGCTTGGGCTCAAAACCAGCGGACCCAACCTCCAGGCCTCGTAACGCTTTTTGCATTGATTCTTGGAAAGTCCGACCAATCGCCATCACCTCACCCACAGACTTCATTTGCGTTGTGAGGCGCGCATCGGCAGTGGCAAATTTTTCGAAGGCGAAGCGAGGAATCTTGGTCACCACATAGTCGATGGCCGGCTCGAAAGAGGCGGGCGTTTTACCGCCAGTAATATCGTTATCGAGCTCATCCAAGGTGTATCCAACCGCGAGCTTGGCCGCAACCTTAGCAATAGGAAAGCCCGTGGCTTTCGAGGCGAGTGCCGACGATCGAGAAACACGCGGATTCATTTCAATAACTACCATGCGCCCAGTATCGGGACACTGGCCAAACTGCACATTGGAACCGCCGGTTTCAACCCCTATCTCGCGCAAGACCGCAAGCGAGGCATCGCGCATGATTTGATACTCTTTATCGGTAAGAGTTTGTGCCGGAGCTACCGTGATCGAGTCACCCGTGTGCACACCCATGGCATCAAAGTTTTCGATCGAGCATATAATGATGCAATTGTCGTTCTTGTCCCGAACCACCTCCATCTCATATTCTTTCCAGCCAATCAGTGACTCATCGATCAAAACCTCATTGGTCGAAGACAACTCAAGACCGCGCATACAGATGGCCTCAAATTCGTCGCGGTTATAGGCAATGCCGCCGCCCGAACCACCCATGGTAAATGAGGGCCTGATAATACAAGGGAAACCAATATCCTCGAGAACCTCAAAAGCTTCGGTTAGGTTGTGGGCAGTCGAGGCGCGAGGTGTTTCCAAGCCAATACGCTTCATGGCCTGATCAAATAACTCGCGATCCTCGGCTTTATCAATGGCTTCTTTAGTGGCGCCAATCATCTCAACGCCGAAAGTTTCCAAAACGCCGTTCGCCGCAAGGTTCAGCGCACAATTTAATGCCGTCTGGCCACCCATTGTGGGCAAGATTGCATCAGGACGCTCTCGTTCGATAATGCGTGCAACTGTCTGCCATTCGACGGGCTCAATATAGGTCGCATCTGCCATGGTGGGATCGGTCATGATAGTTGCGGGGTTTGAATTTACCAGAATGACTCGATAACCCTCTTCCCGCAGTGCCTTACACGCCTGCGCACCCGAATAGTCAAATTCACAGGCTTGACCGATCACAATGGGGCCAGCACCGAGTATTAAAATACTTTCGATATCGGTCCGTTTTGGCATGAAAACTCTCCGGGTCAGCTTGCCTGCGCTTGGCGCATGGCTTTAATGAAAGGGTCGAACAACTGGCCGGCCTCATGGGGACCTGGGCTCGCCTCAGGGTGGCCCTGGAAACTGTAAGCTGGGACATCAGTACGGGCGATGCCCTGTAATGTGCCGTCAAACAAAGATCGGTGTGTCACAACGAGGGTATCAGGCAAATCGGATTCGGATACGGTAAAGCCATGGTTTTGGCTGGTAACCATAACCGTGCCATCGGAGAGCCTCTGTACAGGATGGTTGGCACCATGGTGCCCAAACTTCATCTTCTCCGTTTTGGCGCCACTGGCGAGCGCCATAATCTGATGCCCGAGGCAAATACCAAACAACGGGATTTTTCGAGCCATCACCTCCTGTGCTAAGGCAATAGCATAGTCACAAGGCTCTGGATCGCCCGGTCCATTAGAGAGAAAAACACCGTCGGGCTCATAAGCCAAAACGGTGTCAATATCAGCCATCGCCGGCAACACAGTGAGGTTGCAGCCCCGATCGGCGAGCATACGCAAGATATTGCGTTTAACACCAAAATCAAGCGCGACAACATTGAACTGCTGCCCTGTTATAACTTTGTGTCCCTCATTCCAGTGCCAACTAGACTCCTGCCATGGGTAGGCAACGTGGGTAGTAACTTCCTTGGCGAGATCCAAACCCTTTAGGCCCGGAAATGCTCGCGCTGCAGCCAAAGCGGCGTCCACAGACGCGTCGCTACCGGCCATAATGCAGCCAGCCTGTGCACCCTTATCGCGAAGAATCCGGGTGAGTTTGCGTGTATCTATATCAGCAATGGCTACAGTATTTTGTTCAGCAAGGTAGTCATCAAGCGCCTTTTCGCTGCGGTAATTACTCGCCAACAGAGGAAGATCTCGAATGATCAGGCCCGCGGCTTGTACTTTGGTGGATTCTGCGTCTTCAAGATTAACGCCGGTATTACCGATGTGCGGATAAGTAAGCGTGACGATCTGGCGCGCGTAAGAGGGGTCGGTGAGAATTTCTTGGTAGCCCGTCATGGCAGTATTGAATACTACCTCACCCGTTGTAGATCCCAGAGCACCTATTGAGAGGCCGTGGAAAATGGTGCCATCTTCCAGTGCGAGGATAGCAGGTGTAGACAAATTGACCTCCCAGTCTGTATGGCTCTTAGGCGTTTCAGTACGCGCAGCGATACCGATGCGAGAACTGTTCCTAAGAGCGGAAAAATAAAGCGAAGCATGCAGCACCGGCTTTTAGGTACCGCGCTGGCTCGCCACTGGATCAATTGGACGCGTACCTTTACCAAAACACCAAGCATTCGGTAACAGGCGTTTTTGGGTCGCGTCTACTAACCCAACAGGCTGGGTCGATAGTGTAGGCAGTTCTTGCCTCGGTGTCCATGAGCAACTGCCATAGATTGCGTTTATCAGCCGTTGGTCTAGGATGCAGGGTCAGCCGTTCATAAGCGAACTATGCCAGCCACTAACACCCATCCAAATGCTCAATTGTCCCGCCAGCAGCTAAGTTTGCTCGCCACCGGCCTGTTAACCATTGCCATCGGACAATCATTTATTTTTGCCATCCTGCCGCCACTGGGTAGAGACGTCGGCTTTAGTGAACTTCAAATCAATAGTGTAATTTCGTCATCAGCACTTATTTTCAGTATTGGATCAGCCCTGTGGGGAGGCCTCTCAGATCGCTGGGGACGCAAGCAAGTAATTTTAGTTGGACTGGCTGGCTACGCCGTAGGAAATCTGGGCTTCGCATTGGTTTTTGACGCCGCGTTACGCGGCTGGCTTTTGGGTCTGCCTTTATTTTTGGCGGCGCTTTTTCTACGCTGCAGTCAGTCGGTCATTATGTCTGCCACAAATCCCGCCTGCGCAGCCTATGCTGCCGATTACAGCTCTCCCCAACAGCGAACAAAGACGCTGGCAAAGCTAGGCACTGCTAACAGCTTGGGCATGATCATAGGGCCCATTTTAGCAGGCGCCCTCGCGGGCTTTGGGCTCCTCATGCCACTTTACGTTGCGACGGCATTAGCTACTGGCGCAACGATCCTAATAGCTTGGCGCCTCCCCCGTGATCGGTTGCCGGCAACCGGACCCCGCGAATACAAGCGATTGGCAATACTGGATCGGCGCGTTCGTGCCTTGTTACTGTGCAGCTTGAGCGCTTTCACAGGCTTTGCAGGCATCCAACAAACCCTCGCTTTTCGCCTGCAAGACATGCTGGCGCTCACTGGTACCGAGACTGCCCAGTATATGGGCATCTGCTTGATGGTCGCCGCACTCATGACCTTGGCCATGCAGTTAATGGTGGCTCAACGATTTAAGGGATCCCCCATCATTCTATTGCGACTGGGCGTTGTATTGATGCTCCTGGGCGCGCTGGTCATAGCAGCGGCGCAGTCGTTCTTCTGGATTCTCGGCGGCATGGCTGCCATGGGGGCTGGTCTTGGGTTGAGTGCTCCTGCAATCGCTGCCAGCGCATCACTTGCCGTCAATCCGCAGGAACAAGGAAGCGTCGCTGGCCTAGTAAGCGCATTTCCGGCGGCGGGTTTTGTCATCGGTCCGCTGTTCTGCGGTTGGCTCTACACCCTCGACCTCACGCTGTCTGCCTTAGGAGCTGGCGGGGTCCTGGTAATTGCGTTAATTACCGCACTGCGCGGCACGCGAACAAGCGCACATCCCTAAAGCGTAACTCTCTGACCTAAAGCGTAACTCTCTGAAAAGTAGCGACCAACAGCCAGTCCACATTCGCCTAGCTTCCCCCGCGCATGTAGCCACCTCATAGTGAGACCTGCTCAGGGTGTCCGGGCGCAGCCACAAATGAATAGCCGCAGCCAAACATAGCAGCTACACATGAAAGGTGCGCTCAATAGCACTCCGAATATCGTCAGGTATCGGTGCAGATTTATTGGTAGTACGATCAACGAACGCATGCGTAAAAGAGCCGGTGGCGCGACTGTGCGACTCACCGGCCAGGAAAACACCCAGCTCCCAAGTGACGGAACTATTACCCAAGCGCTCAATGCGCAAACCAATCTCGAGCTGTTGAGGATACGTAACCGGCGCAAAATAGTTGCACGATGAGCTAACCACAAACCCAACAGTCGTATCTTCACCTGGACGCATACCACCACGCTCAATTAAAAACTGGTTTACAACCGTGTCGAACCACGCGTAATAGACCACGTTGTTGGCATGGCCATAGATATCATTATCGGCCCAGCGCGTGGGCACCGGGTAAAACACGCTAAATGCGGAACGCTCAGCGGGCTTTGGTCGGCTCATCGCTCACCACGCCACGCACGCTCATATAACGCGAGCGCATCATGCTCAGTAATCGGCACCGGATTGTTAACCAAAAGGCGCTGCTGATTCATAGCATCGGCTGCGAGGGTAGGTAACATTGATTCGGGTACATCAGCGGCGGCTAAAGACGTGGGTAATCCAGTTTCAGCAATCAAAGTTTCAAACCAAGCAATAAAGCCGTCGACTGTTTTGGGCGGGTTGCCGGGCAACTCAGCAGCAAGTTCCAAATACAGCAACTCAACAGCCGGTGCATTGAATGCAAGTACGCTTGGTAACATCAGGGAATTACTGAGCCCGTGTGGAATATGAAAGTGTCCACCCAGTGGATAGGCCAGCGCATGGACCGCCGCCACCGGTGCATTAGCGAAAGCTTGGCCGGCATACATTGCGCCCAACAGCATTGCTTCACGGGCCGCCATGTTGGAACCATCAACCATGACCGCTCGGATATTAGCGGCTAACAATCGCAGCGCCCGCAGTGCCAGCATATCTGAAATAGGATTTTTCTTTTGCTTGCTGGTGTAAGCCTCAATAGCGTGCACCATAGCGTCAATACCTGTCATGGCTGTCGCTGCTTTGGGGAGTTTGAGCGTCAGCGCTGCATCGAGCACCGCGATATCAGGCAAGAGTACCGGGGAACTCACACCGGCTTTGGTGGTGGCGCCAGTCGTGATAACAGCTACCGGCGTTACCTCCGACCCCGTGCCCGCTGTGGTGGGCACCAATATCAGTGGTAGACGATCGCTACTGACTTGACCCACGCCGTACATAGATCCTAAGGACTGCTTTCCTTTCGCTAGAACGGCGATCACTTTGGCCACATCCATGGAGCTGCCGCCACCTACGGCGATCACACCGTCGCACTGATTGGCCAGTAACATCTCGTGGGCCGCGTCGACAACACACTCGGCGGGGTCCGCAGTCACGTCACTAAATACAGTGACCAAGGCGCAGTGCTGACTCAACGCTTGAGTCACAGGGTCAATGAGGCCCACATCCACCAAACCTGGGTCGGTTACCAATAGGGGCTTGTTTATACCCAGTCGCTGGCAAAGCGGCCCCAGATGATTGGCTTGACCTGCACCCACCACCACCTCGGGGACAGTATGAAAGCTAAAGGCGTCCATCAGTTCAAAGTGAAGATGACTTTGCCCTTGGCACGCCGCTCCATCATAGCTGCATAACCGGCTTGGTACTCTTCCAATGGGAATACATCGGTGACCACGGGCTTTATCTTGCCGTCTTCAAACCACTGCCAAAGCGTATTCACATTGTCCTGATGAACATCGGGCTCCTCTGCGACGAAACGCCCCCAAAACACACCTACAATTTGGCAGCCCTTGAGCAGCGTCAAGTTGAGAGGAATACTCGGAATCGGACCATTGGCAAAACCAATCACCAAAAAACGCCCCTTCCAAGCCATACTGCGCACGGCAATTTCGCTAAAATCGCCACCCACCGGATCGTAGACAACGTCCACGCCTCTTCCGCCAGTGATTTCTTTTAGGCGGGCCTTGAGATCTTCCGTTGCGTAATTAATGACCTCGTCTGCACCCAGTTGCCTGCACAGCTCAAGCTTTTCATCACTGCTTGCAGCGGCAATAACCGTGGCACCCATAGCCTTGCCTAGCTCAACCGCTGTACTACCCACGCCGCCTGCGGCTCCCAGCACCAACAGAGTCTCACCGGGCTGTAGCTGCGCGCGTTGCTTGAGCGCATGGTAGGAAGTGAAATACGTGATACCAATGCCCGCCGCCTCAACCATAGACAGCGCTTTGGGCTTGGGCATGAGAGAGTGTTGGTTAACCACCGTGCGTTCACAAAAACAGCCAGCACCGCCCGTATGGATAATCTCATCGCCCACCGACCAGCGGCTCACCTCGGAGCCCACAGCTTCCACGACACCCGCGCATTCACCACCCGGGATAAAAGGCATGTCGGGCTGCATTTGATACTTGCCTTGAATAATGAGTACATCAGGAAAGTTGAGACCTGCCGCGTGAATACGTATCTGCACATCCTGAGGCCCGAGTTCAGGCAGTAACCAGTCATGAGTCAAATCGAGTTTATCGGGCAAACCGTGCTCTCGGCACACTAATGCTTTGGTCATATCAATACACCTCAAATAAACCCGCGGCACCCATACCGCCGCCCACACACATGGTGATCACGACATGCTTAACGCCCCGCCGTTTACCCTCGAGAAGTGCATGACCTATCATGCGCGAACCGCTCATGCCGTAGGGGTGTCCCACGGCAATAGCGCCGCCGTTAACGTTCAACTTGTCGTTATCAATGCCGAGCTTATCGCGACAGTAGAGAACCTGCACAGCAAAGGCCTCATTGAGCTCCCAAAGGCCAATGTCATCGATACTCAAGCCATGCTGCTTAAGCAATTTGGGCACAGCAAACACCGGCCCAATACCCATTTCATCAGGCTCGCATCCTGCTACGGCCATACCTCGATAGGCGCCCAAAGGTTGAAGACCCATCTGTTCTGCTAACTTGGCATCCATTACCACTTGGGCGGCAGCGCCATCGGATAGCTGAGATGCATTACCCGCCGTGATGGTGCCACCCTCAACAACCGTCTTTAGGCCTTGAACACCCTCAAGCGTGGAGGGGCGCACACCCTCGTCACGACTTACCGTCACCTGGGCCTCTGATTGCTCGCCCGTTTCCTTGTCCCAAACAATGCGCGTCGTGGTAACGGGGACAATCTCATCATCATAGGCACCCGCCTCATACGCGCTGGCAACACGAAGCTGAGATTGGAGACCATACTCATCCATGACATCACGGCCAATATTGTAGCGCTTGGCAACCACTTCGGCGGTTTGCAACATGGGCATATAAATGTCTTTGTGCATACCCACCAGCGACTGATCAACCAGATGATGCATATTCATATGCTCGTTTTGCACCAGCGAGATAGACTCGACGCCGCCACCCACAACCACTTCCATGCCGTCGTACATAATTTGCTTTGCTGCGGTAGCAACGGCCATCAGTCCAGAAGAGCATTGACGATCAATCGTCATGCCAGACACGGTGACCGGCAAGCCGGCTTTGAGGGCAATATTGCGCGCGACGTTGAGACTCTGCGTGCCCTGAGGCATGGCACACCCCATGATGCAGTCATCCACGCGGTCACGATCAATACCCGCCCGCTCCACCGCTGCGCGAACGGCGTGCCCACCTAGGGTGGGTGATGGTGTATTGTTGAAACTACCGCGATAAGCCTTGCCAATGGGCGTGCGTGCTGTTGAAACGATTACCGCTTCTTTCATTTGGTGTCTCCTTGGAAATGCGTGAGGGCGCCTGCAATGAGACGCCTGAGCCGATGGGCTTAGCCCTCCAGCTTGATACCTTTGCCTTCGGCAGCTTTACCTACCATCTTGAAGGTTTGCTCAAAACCCGCTTGGAGTTGCTTCTCTCCGCCATTAGCAATTTGATCCCAGTGCGCGGCAATACCTTCGGGGGTTTGTGCCTCTTCGGGCAACCACATACCTTCGCTCTCCACAATCTTGGCTACTGCAAAAGAGCCAGCCCCTGCCCCCAAAATCGTACGCGTCGGTGCGTCTTCCGATACCAAATACAGCACCGCAGGCGTAACCGTAGCGGGAGTGAGTAGCTCAAAAGCCTGATCAGGCAAGAGACCCTCGGTCATGCGCGTGCCGGCAGTTGGCGCCAAGGCATTGGTTTTGATGTTGTACTTGGCGCCTTCGAGAGCCAAGGTATTCATCAAACCCACCACGCCCATTTTTGCAGCGCCATAATTGGTTTGCCCAAAATTGCCGTAGAGACCACTCGAAGAGGTTGTTACCACAATCCGGCCGTATTCCTGCGCTTTCATGATCTCAAAAACGGCTTTAGTGCAGTAAACCGTACCCATTAAATGCACGTCGAGTACCAGACGAAAATCTTCCATGGTGCCGTTGGTAAAGCTCTTGTCGCGCAAAATACCAGCGTTGTTGACCAGTATGTCAACTCGGCCCCATTTATCCATGGTTTGCGCAACCATGTCCTGCACCTGATCAAAGCTGGCCACATTGGCAGGATGGGCGATAGCCTCACCACCTAGGGCTTCGATTTCGGCGACAACGGCCATGGCCGCTTCGCTGTTAGCGCCCTCTCCCGAAACCGAACCTCCTAAGTCGTTAACCACAACCTTGGCACCACGCTTTGCCAACTCAATGGCATGACTTCGGCCTAAACCGTTGCCAGCACCCGTTACAATTGCTACGCGACCGTCGTATCGAATGGTCATTTTTTATCTCCTCAGGTGATTTATGCGGGTCTTAGGCGGTAATGCTCATGCCAAGCCATTCAGCGTAGAGCGCCGGTGTATCCTCACCCTCAATCTCCACTGTAATGTTTTGCTGGGTTAGAAAGCGGTTGCCATCTTTGGGCTCGACGCTAGCAAGCTCAACATGTGCTCGCACACGCTTACCCGCTCGCACAGGCGCAAGAAAACGCACCTTGTTAAGGCCGTAATTGACGCCCATCACCATGCCCTCCGGGTGTACAGACACTTGCTCGCATAATTTCACCAGCATCGAGAGCGTAAGGAAGCCGTGGGCAATCGTGCCTCCGAAGGGGGTTTTGGCAGCGGCCTCTTCATCGATGTGAATAAATTGATGATCCTCGGTGCAATTTGCAAAGTCATTGATACGCTGCTGATCCAAAGTGAACCAATCGCTGACACCCAATTTCTGACCAACGAGGCTTGGGTACTCGCTGGCCGGAATCATTTTTATTGACATGGCTCATTTCCTTTCTGTTGGTGAGCGGTGAAGGGCAATACCTCCATTCAACCGTCTCGGAATGTTGCGGTGGGTTCGTTGTTGTTAGCCACAAAATTTTTAAGTTCATGTCGGCCAACCACCATACGGTGCACGGCGTCTGGCCCATCGGCCAAGCGTAGGGTGCGCTGCCCCGACCACATCGCCGCCAGCGGGGTATCCTGAGAGATACCAATCCCACCGTGCATTTGGATGGCCTCATCAATGACTTTCAAGGTCATATTGGGGACCACCGTCTTGATCATTGAGATCCAGATACGCGCCTCTTTGGTATCCACGTTATCCATCATCCAAGCAGTTTTCAGGGTTAGTAACCGCGCTTGTTCAATAGCCATGCGGGCGTCGGCGATGATGTCAATATTGCCTCCAAGCTTCGCCAACGGCCGACCAAAAGCGACTCGACTGGTGGCGCGCTCACACAGCAAGTGCAGCGCCCGCTCAGCGGCACCAATAGAGCGCATGCAGTGGTGAATACGCCCCGGACCCAAGCGACCTTGGGAAATCTCAAATCCGCGCCCCTCACCAAGAATGATGTTGTCCTTGGGTACGCGCACGTCATTCAGCTTAATGTGCATATGACCGTGGGGTGCATCATCCATGTTGAACACGGTCAAGTGTCGGAGAATCTCCACGCCAGGAGCGTCCAAAGGGACCAATATTTGACTTTGTTGCTGGTGTTTTGGCGCGTCGGGGCTGGTTTTCACCATGCAAATCATGATTTTGCAGCGGGGGTCACCAGCGCCAGAAATCCAGTGTTTCTCGCCATTGATCACCCACTCATCCCCGTCGAGCACAGCTTGCGTACTGATATTAGTGGCGTCCGATGAGGCCACCTGAGGTTCGGTCATACCAAAACACGAGCGGATCTCACCGGCCAGCAGCGGCTCTAACCACTGTGCTTTCTGGGCTTCGCTACCGTATTTATGTAGCACTTCCATGTTGCCCGTGTCTGGGGCAGAACAGTTGAATACTTCAGCACCTAAATGGCATTTACCCATCTCCTCGGCCAAGTACGCGTACTCTACCGTGTTGAGGCCCGAGCCTTTGTCGCCAGTTAAGAAGAAATTCCACAGCCCTTGGTCTCGGGCTCCGCGCTTGAGCGATTCGAGTATCTCTGTCTGACGTTGAGTAAACTCCCAGGGGCTTCCCTCTCTAATTTGCTCGAAAAACTCGTGTTCAACGGGCATGACTTCGTTAGTGATATAGGCGCGCACCTGTTCGAGAAGGGGTGCCACGCGCGGCGAAATACCCAGATCCATAGCTGAAATCCTGTCGTTAGAGGGGAGTTTTTAGCGCCAAAACGCAACTGCATTCGTTTTGAACATACAGTATGTTTTTTTGACGTTCAAGTATGTTGGCGGTTCTGTGACACCGCTTGCGCCATACCAATCTACGCACTGTGATGCCCTCTCAACTCGCTACTGAGTTGAGGGGCTTCCAGTCGGCCCATAAGGCGCCTCTCGCTTGCGTAAGCTTTACTGCGGAGCTTGGGCGTCACCCCGCGCAACGGCATCCCAGGCTTGCTGAATGACATAGGATCGCAGCGCGTCGGTCTGCTGTTTCGTCAATCTATCGGCAAAAGAAATCATGCCTCGCTCGACAAGAGCGCCCTCCCGCAGAACCGCATCCCAGGCATCTTCCGAGGCAGTCATGGGCGACCATCTTAGATCTGGCAATACGCCCGAACTGATGGCAAACGCACCGTGGCAGAACTGACAATTAGCCGCAAACAATTTCAGGCCTTGGGCATGCATATCCGCATCACCGACCATCTCGCTCTTGGGGGTCATGGTAGCCCATTGCTCAAGAGGCTTGGGTAGCTGTCCATCACCTCCCAGCTTAAAGGTCACCACCCGACCTTTCTCAGGTGCCACCGCTTCTTCAAAAACAAGACCGTAGGTAATAGCTATGGTACTGCCCCAACCGGTGAGAATGCTGAGGTATTGCTCGCCGTCAACCTCATAGGTAACAGGAGCCGCACCAGGGCCGCCAACTAGCCCGTGCGACCAAACACGCTCACCTGTCCAGGCGTCGAACGCGACAATCTCACCCCCCTTATTGGCTTGGAACACTAAACCACCCTCAACAGACAGGGTGCCGCCGTTAAAAGGTACCGGAAAAGGCACTATCCATTTAGGCTCTCCTGCGAGAGGATCCCAAGCCATCAGCGCACCACCTCCCATCTGCCGAAGCCCTTCAACGGCACCAGCGGGGAAGCTTTGTGGCCAACCGGCGTCCTCTCGATAGCCGATATTCCAAATGGATGGCGTAGGCTCTTCATCGGGGTTGGGGCGGCTGTAGAGCAGCGGCCACGTATTAGTGGGGATGTAGACCAAGCCGGTCTCCGATGAATATGACATAGGGTGCCAATTGTGCGCCCCCGTCGGCCCAGGTAGAACGGCATAGTCCTCATCGAGTGCTCGCGCTGCCGGCACCTCAATAGGACGACCATTCTCATCAATACCCGTGGCCCATGTCATGGTGGTAAATGCATCAGCCGAGAGCAATTCGCCGGTTTTGGCATCAAGCACGTAAAAAAAGCCATTCTTGGGGGCCTGCATAACAACACGTCGTGGCGCACCGTCAACACCCAAAGGTAGCTCGGTCACAATCATTTGCTGTGTAGCGGTATAGTCCCACTGGTCACGTGGCGTCGTTTGGTAGTGCCACCGATAACTACCCGTATCAGCGTCTACCGCGAGGATCGATGACAGGAAAAGATTGTCACCATTGCTGTTGGGATCTCGGATTTGCGCATTCCAAGGCGATCCGTTACCCACTCCCAGTAACACTTGGTCGTTTACGGGGTCATAGACAATAGAGTCCCATACCGTGCCGCCACCGCCGACAGTGGTCCAGGCACCATCATCGCCCCAGGTGTCATTGGCTAGTTCAGCAAAAATGGCATCCGATGCTGCGCCATCGGGCTCTTTGTTTGGGTTGGGAACCGTATAAAAACGCCAAACCAAGTCACCGGTCTCAACGTCATAAGCAGTAACGTAACCCCGCACACCCAGCTCGGCGCCGCTGTTGCCTATGATGACTTTGTCTTTGAATACACGTGGCGCTCCGGTGATCGTGTAGGGTTTGCTTTGATCAACAGTGATCTCGCTCCACAGCAACTCGCCGGTTTGTGCATCTAAAGCCTCGAGTCGACCATCAAATACGCCCACGAACACTTTGCCGTTGTGAACAGCAACACCACGATTAACCACATCACAACAGCCCTTGGCTGCCGCCTCACCAGGCACCTTAGGGTCATACACCCAAAGCTCTTTGCCGGTTTTGGCATCTAACGCATAAACCACAGACCAAGATCCCGTGACATACATCACGCCATCGACCACCAAGGGCGTCGCCTCCACACCGCGTGGTTTACGCATTTCATAGGACCACGCAATACCTAAGTCGCCAATAGAGTCTTTGTTGATTTGCTGCAGCGACGAGTGGCGAGTCTCACTGTAACTACCGCCATAGGTGAGCCAGTTCTCAGGCTCGCTAGCACCTTCCATAATGCGTTGAGTATCAACGGCCGCAACCGCTGAATCAGCCGTGCCCGTTACAGGGCCACCATTGGGCTCTATAGATTCAGGCTCCTTGGTATCACAAGCAGCCAACCCTGCAAGCAACATTAAAACGATACTGGACTGCCTAAGCATTTGCATTTTTTATCCCTCTTCTTTTGATTTTATATTGGTCACGTTTCACGGCTAACTATCGCGCGCAAGCAACTCGGCCGATACTGGGAGTGAGCGATAAACTAATCCATCGACGGATGAATTATGACAGTTGGCGCGCGCCAAAGCTGCATCCACCTTGCCACGCTCAGGGGATTTAGTGCACACCGGATCCGTATTACGAGCATCCCCAGTCAATGCGAATGCCTGACAACGACAGCCGCCAAAGTCTTTGTCGCGCTCATCGCAACTTCGACAAGGCTCCCTCATCCAGCTATCGCCTCTGAAAGCGTTAAATGCCGCCGACTCGTACCAAATCTCATTAATAGAGTGATCGGTTACATTGGGGAACGCTACAGGCAGCTGGCGCGCGCTATGGCAGGGCATCGCCAATCCATCGGGCGCTACCGCCAAGAACATCTTTGCCCACCCATTCATACAGGGTTTTGGACGGTTCTCATAATAATCGGGGACAACAAAAAACAGTCGCATCCCGTCAGGGTGATCTCGCCGATAGTCATTGGTTGCAGCTTCAGCCCGAGCAAGCTGCTCACGTGTGGGCATAAGCGCATCACGATTCAAATGCGCCCAACCGTGATATTGGGCGTTCGCAAGCTCGAGATAATCGGCGCCCAATCGATCAGCCAAATCAATAATGCCGTTAACACAATCGATATTGTGGCGATGTAATACAAAATTAAGCACCATGGGGTAGCCCGCAGCTTTAACAGCTTGAGCCATACTGAGCTTGTGCTCAAAGGCCTTTTTGCTTCCAGACAACAATGCCGACATATCACTGTCGGTCGATTGAAAACTTATTTGAATATGATCCAAGCCGGCCGCGCGCAACCCCTGTACACGCTGACGTGTTAAGCCAACGCCAGACGTGATTAGGTTGGTGTAAAAACCCAGTGTGCGCGCTTCGGCCACAAGTAACTCTAAATCTTGTCTGACCAGCGGCTCACCGCCGGAGAACCCGAGCTGAACCGCACCGAGCGCACGGGCCTGGCGAAAAACCTCAATCCATGCTTGGGTATCAAGCTCTTGGTCCAGAGCCGCAATTTCGACCGGGTTAGAGCAGTACGGACATTGCAAAGGACAGCGGTAGGTAAGCTCGGCGAGCAACCATAACGGCGGTGACACGACCTCAGTCAAAGCTTATCCATCGCTGTTCTTGAGCAGTAGACAAAAACGCGCGAATGTCCGCGGCGACAGTAGGCACATCTGGAAATTGCACCTCAAGATCGGCGATAAGCTCTCCAACATTCCTCGAACCATCGATGTGCGACAAGATCATGCCTGCGCTGGTGTTAAGTTTTATCATGCCTTCCGGATACAACAGCACATAGCAGTCTTGGGCTTGCTCCCATTGCAATCTGAAGTGAGTGTTTAATCGCGGTATCGCTGAGTCGGTCATGGACGCTCTAATGTTTGTTCTGGCCAAGTCCCTCCCTCGCAAGGGTGGTAGGGCGGCGCTTTATGAATGTAAGCCATCGTCATAGCATCGAGCATGGTCCACAACACATCCAACTTAAACTGTAAGATTGAAAGCGCGTGGTCCTGCTGCTCTCGGGTCGTAAAATGATCCAAGGTTATGGCCAAACCGTGCTCCACATCCCGGCGCGCCTCGCTTAAGCGCTTCTGAAAATAGCTCAGACCAGATTGATCTATCCAAGGGTAATGACTAGGCCATGAGTCAAGTCGTGATTGATGTATTTCAGGCGCAAACATCTCCGTCAGTGACGAGCAAGCTGCCTCCTGCCAAGTGGCTTTGCGGGCGAAGTTAACGTAAGCATCCACGGCAAATCTAACCCCTGGCAGCACGTGGCGTTGATCGATTAATTCCTCGCGGCCCAGTCCAACCGCCTCTCCCAATTCTAACCACGCTTCAATGCCTCCCAGATCATTTTCGTGACCATCATGGTCGAGAATACGCTGAATCCATTTGAGTCGAGTTTCACGATCAGGACAGTTAGCCAGGATAGCGGCGTCCTTTTGCGGTATTTTGATTTGGTAGTAGTATCGATTTGCCACCCAACCACGAATCTGGGCAGCGGACAGTGCCCCACCATACATCGCGACGTGAAACGGGTGATAAATATGGTAGCGCTGACCTTTGGCGCGCAGGTCAGCCTCGAAGTTCGCTCGACTCCTGGGAGGAGGAATGCTTGAAGTCGATTGAGATGGCATTGGTATTTGCGTCATTTATTCATCCCGACTACTACCTGGGTTTATCCCGTTAGGCAGGCGCAGGATCGCCATCTCTGCTGCTGAGCGCCCCTGTTACAGCCTGGTTGGCACAAGGCTCGACCTCCATACCATCCCAAGCCACCTCAATACCTTCGGCAGTGAGGATAGCGCGTTGCGGCGAATCTTCAATCAAGATCGGGTTTGTGTTGTTGATGTGAATCAGTACTTTCCGTGGGCCACTCAAACGACTTAACCAATCAATCATGCCGTTTTCACCTGTTTGAGGCAGGTGGCCCATGTCACTCGCTAGCTTTGAACCGACGCCAGCAACAAGCATTTCATCTTGCTGCCAAAACGTACCATCGACCATGACACAGTCGACACCGCGCATAACGTCGAGCAATCGCTCACTCATCTCACCTAAACCAGGGGCATAAAATACCGAGGTTCCTGCATTGACGTCCTCGATGATAAAACCCACGTTGTCACCAAGATGTGGGTCGTGACGATGGGGTGAATAGGGAGGCGCTTTACCTTCAAGCGGGACAGCCGTTAACCGGATACCGTCGACACCCTTCACCGAGAATGTTGAGCCATCTAAGGGGATAGGATGGTGATCTACACCACCATCCCAACTCGCCAACATGGTGAAAATCGGAAACCCAACACTGAGATCCTCGGCCACCATATCGGTACAGTAAACACGTAACGGGCATCCCTCGCGTAATAGTAATAGCCCAGTGGTGTGATCAATTTGACTATCAGCGAGCACAATCGCGTGAACACCGGTGTCCCGGAGCCCGCGTTTGGGCTGGAGGCTTGGTGATGCCTCGAGCTGAGCACGCAAATCGGGCGACGCGTTAAAAAGAATCCACTTTTCTTCGTCCACCGATATGGCGATAGAAGACTGGGTGCGGGCCGTAGCCTTGAGCTGACCCGAGCGCAAGCCGTGGCAATTTTTGCAATTGCAGTTCCACTGGGGAAATCCACCACCGGCGGCAGAGCCTAAAACTTTGACTTTCAAAGGTTACACTCAGGCAGCGGACCACCGCCCATTAGGGCGGGGTCAGAGCAATCTTAGCGTACGCTGAAGTACATAGTGACTTCGAAACCAACGCGCATGTCTACAAATTCAGGTTTGCTCCACATGGTATTTCTCCCGAGTGATTGATGACTGTGGGGGTCTGTCGTCCCGCCACTGAATGCGCTAAGTGGAACCGTGCTTCCCACGAGTACAACTTGGCTGCAGCACGAACAGTAGACCGTTTACTTGCAAGATACAATGGGAGGCCGGGATGTTATCGCTGCAGCGGTAGGGGCAGGCAGCGGAAGGTGTCTATCACCAAGCGAATATCGCGGAGTGACGGATAGGTACCTTCCGCTGTCGGACCCGGCATGAACCACGAGTATCAAAGGCTGACGCGCCGTCACTTCTCATGTTGTGCGGTTAAATAAGTACGATTCCAGTTATCGTTTTTTACGATCTTATCGGTAATTTCGATCGAATTTGTCTAGTATTTCAATTGGCTTTGAACCACTGACAACACTAATGTCTGACTATCGCACGCTGTTTAACATAACGGTGGCGTGCGCGGTGGGCGCGCAGAAGCCGGCCACACTAATCATTTACAGGAGTATGTAGACATGATGATCAAGAAAAAAGTACTTCTCGCCGCTGTAGCAATGGCTTCAGCGCTATCAGTGCCTTCGCACGCAGATAATACGTTTGCGAAAGAACCCAGTTTCTGGTGGCCCGAACGCATTGACCTGACGCCGCTGCGTCAACACTCACCCGAGTCAAATCCTTATGGTGCCGACTTTAGCTATGCCGAAGCGTTTGCAACCCTTGATCTAGCCGCCGTTAAAGAAGACATCCGCACTGTGCTGACGAGTTCTCAGGATTGGTGGCCCGCAGATTATGGCCACTACGGCCCATTCTTCATCAGAATGGCATGGCACAGCGCGGGCACTTATCGCGTATCTGATGGGCGCGGTGGTGCCGGCGGTGGCCAGCAGCGCTTCGAACCGCTCAATAGCTGGCCCGACAACGCCAACCTTGACAAAGCACGCCGCCTACTTTGGCCCGTTAAAGCAAAGTATGGACGCGCACTGTCATGGGCCGACCTTATGGTACTTGGGGGCAACGTCGCCCTTGAAGATATGGGCTTTAAAACCTTCGGCTTTGCTGGAGGACGCACAGATGACTGGGAACCCGATCTCGTTTACTGGGGACCAGAAACTGTGATGCTCGCGGATGAACGCTACGAGGGTAAGCGCGACCTGAAAAACCCCCTCGCCGCGGTGCAAATGGGCTTAATCTATGTCAACCCTGAAGGTCCCAATGGTAAACCTGATCCAGCTTTGGCGGCGCACGACATTCGCGAAACGTTTGGTCGCATGGCCATGAATGATGAAGAAACCGTTGCGCTGATAGCCGGCGGGCACACCTTTGGTAAGGCGCACGGCGCACACAAACCGGACGAATGTCTTGAAGTAGAACCAGCTGCTGGCAGCATTGACCAGCAGGGCTTTGGCTGGAAGAACAACTGTGGCAAAGGTCATTCTGAAGATACCGTCACGAGCGGATTAGAGGGTGCCTGGACCGCTACGCCCACCAAGTGGAGCATGATGTATTTGGCCAATTTGTTCGCGTACGACTGGGAGATGACCAAGAGCCCTGCGGGTGCCACTCAGTGGATTCCCAAAGACGGACAGGCTGCCGGCACCGTGCCAGATGCACACGTTGCAGGCAAAAGCCACACGCCGATCATGTTCACAACCGACCTCGCCCTAAAAGCCGATCCTGCTTATCGTGAGATTTCAGAGCGTTTTCTGAAAAATCCGGCAGAATTTGAACTGGCTTTCGCGAAAGCTTGGTTCAAATTGACTCACCGAGACATGGGGCCACGCGCGCGATATGTTGGTACCGAAATACCGGCTGAGGTATTGCTGTGGCAAGACCCCATCCCCGAAGTTGAGCACGCTCTTGTCTCCGAGGCTGACATCGACGGGCTCAAAAAGGCAATTCTTGAAACTGGTCTCTCTGGCAGCGAATTAATTCGCACAGCTTGGGCATCAGCATCGTCATACCGTGATAGCGATATGCGCGGTGGTGCCAATGGTGCGCGAATTCGCCTCGCGCCCATGAAAGACTGGGCGATCAATGACTCTGCCGAAATAGCTGGAGTGATAGAGCAGCTTGAGCGTGTACAGGCCAACTTCAACGATGCTCAACAAGATGGTAAGCGAGTATCGCTAGCTGATCTCATTGTACTTGGCGGTGCAGCGGCTATTGAGCAAGCTGCTGCGGCAGCTGGTCACACAGTCACTGTACCCTTTACGCCAGGCCGCACCGATGCAACCCAGGCCATGACAGACATTGCGTCGTTTGCTGCCTTGGAGAGTACGGCTGACGGTTTCCGCAACTACTATGATGCTGACCGTACGTATTTGCCGCCGGTAAAAGCCATGATTGATAAGGCCAACCTGCTTGATCTCACCGTACCCGAAATGACCGCACTTGTTGGCGGACTGAGAGTACTGGATGGCAATGCAAATGGTACGGATTACGGTGTCTTCACAGATGAACCCGGCGTTCTCAGTAACGACTACTTCGTTAACTTGCTTGATATGTCCACTGCATGGCAACCATCGAGTGAGTTTGCAGGTGCTTACGTGGGCGTTGATCGCGCCACAGGTGAACGCAAGTGGACCGCAACGCCCGTCGACTTGATGTTTGGTTCCAGCTCTGAGCTACGTTCAGTCTCAGAGGTATATGCGTCGAGCGATGGCGAAGCACAGTTTGTCGCTGATTTTGTGGGGGCTTGGACCAAAGTAATGACCAATGATCGCTTTGATCTTGAGGCGGTAAGCATGCCACGCACGGGTATGGCAACACGCTAATCACACTTAGACTAACCAGCCCGGCTTTATGCCGGGTTTTTTTTGCGCCATAGCCAAACTCAAAAGCTGACTCAGCAGGATTTCACCGGGCCGCCCGCCGGCCACTTACTGGCAGTCGCTCCACGGCATTCGCTTTGTGCCAGCAAGCACCCGACAAACGACCCTGCCATCACAGCAACAATCGATATTGGCTCGGTGGTAGGGGCAGGCAGCGGAAGGTGTCTGTCACCAAGCGAATATCGTGGAGCGACTGATAGGTACCTTCCGGTGTCAGACCCGGCATGAGCCACGAGTATCAAAGACTGAGTGATCGTAACTTCCCGGGCAGGCAGCGGGAGGTGTCTATCACCAAGCGAATATCGTGGAGCGACTGATAGATACCTTCCGCTGTCGGACCCGGCAGGACTCGCAACCGCCAAAAACGGATTTATATAGACTCCTAAACGGATGTTAGTTATCAATCGGCTCTGCCGCGGGAAGCGTTATGGTGGCAACCGCACCACCGTGAGCGCTGTTTTCCAGCGACAGCACACCACCCATTTCATTGATCATCCCAAAACTGATAGACAACCCCAGCCCCGTGCCCTGATTGACTTCTTTAGTGGTAAAAAACGGTTCGAATAATCGGTTTTTTATAGCGTCATCAATACCGCTACCGGTATCAATGACCCGCAACAACCAATGATCGGGCTGTTTTTGCGTCTCAAGCCGAATTGTCTTAGTTGGGCTGTCGGCAACCGCATCACGTGCGTTTGCCAGTAAATTAATAAGCACTTGTTCAAGCTGTTGGGGGGAACACCACACCCAAGCAGCTGGGTCAACGGTGCTAACCAGCGCTATATCCTTAAGACGCAATTGTTCTACAAATAACAGCATCGCCTCACTAGCGACGTCATGTAATTGTGTTACCACAAGCTCAGTTGACGGCGCTTTACCGAAGGTTCGCATCTGTTTAACCAAACCGTCGCAACGGGCCACCAGGTCGTCCATACGCTCAAATTTTTCGGCAAGCTTTTGCTGCGACACGCCAAGGTCTGCTCCGAAATCCGGTCTGCTGATCTGCCGTTGCAAATTGTAGAGAGAGAGACGTAGCGCATGGAGTGGCTGGTTCATCTCGTGTGCGACGCCTGTGGCCATCTCTCCCAGCGAGGCCAACTTGGACAGGTTAAACAGCTGGGCCTCTCTAAGCTTTTGCTCAGTCACATCGGACAGCATGAGCCACTGCCCCCCAACCCGGCCAGCGCCATCAATGTAATCAGACTGACCGCCGTAAAAATGCCGAGTCTCCCCATCAAGCGTGGCAAGATCTAGCTCTTGCAGTCCTGAATCGGAGCTAGGCTGCCAATCGACAATGCTTGGGCATATCTTGGCAAGGGCTTGCCACACCGCATTTTCATAATGCACTCGCCCCGACGTTGTGCGTGCACAGATGGCGATAGGCGCGTGATCAGTAAGCGACCTCAAACTGCGGTTGGACGCCTCAAGAGCCAACGTCGAGGCATTTAATTTTTCGGTCCGTTCTAGTACGAGGGCTTCCAGCGCCTGTCGAATGCGCGAGCCACTGACAGTCTGTCGAACAACGAGCATCAATCCTGTGACAACCATGCTCACCAAAACGACCATCTCAATGGATAATACCTCGCGGGCGAGGGCAAGATTTCTACCAAGAAAATACAGCGCCACCAAAAACAGCGCCGCCACAGCTGCCGAGCTTAGGTGCCAACTTCGCTCAATAAATTGATCGTCTTCGGTCACACTAGGCGCTGCGTTTGAATGATCAATCAGCGCCGTTACGCCCAGTGCGCCAAGTGCCAAACTTTGAAAAGCACCGGCAACCATCAGTACCGGCATTTGATAGGTATCGGCAAGATAAAAACCTACACCTATCAGCCCATCTCCGACAAAAACGCTCAACACGAAGATACTGACACCACGCAGTAGTGAGCCCGACACAACCGGGTTCGGCCGAGACCTCACGATCAATAAACACACCAGAAGAGTGAAATCGAGAAACGGGTAGCCAAGTTGCAACAGAAAGTTAGCCCATCCGCCCAACTCCACGCCTGCCGAGATATTACCCAAAACCAGTAGCCAGGCGATCGCACTGAGCGCGATGACAATAACCGCTGCATCTAAAACCGGCACCCGCCAATCGGCAATGGGTCGGCTCTGTTCACGCATTGCCATCAGCCCGATCGCAACAGCCACATAGGCGGCGAGCTGTAGTAGATCACCCAATGGCGCAAAAATGGGTTGCGTGACCTTTCCCTGGGTCAAGGTTGAATACGAAAATATCGCCGAAGCGAGAGAATCCAGCACGGTTGCGAGCAGCAAAATACCCCAAATTTGTTGATGCTTGGGATCTGTCGTTCGCCACAGTGGAATAGCCACCACCAGTACGAGGCAGCCGCGAGCAGCAAGATTAGCAACGTACACCCAAGGCTCACCGCCAATTAGCACCTGGCCGAGATAGGCCACCACTACCATCGCTACAAAGACAATAGCGAGGACAAGACGTTGTTGGGAAAGCTTCAACATGCTGGTCGTCCTCGTTGTGTTGTTGACAATGCTACGCGTGACCTTGAGTGCGCGAGCCGCTGGCTAGCTGGCCTGAAGACTACTATACGAGCCCTGACGTATCGGCGTCGAGGCCACCCGCATGTTGCTTAACCCGGCTCACCATGGCCCGTAAGCCATTACCGCGTGTAGGTGACAGGTGATTGAGTAAATCCAGCGATTCGAGATAACTGTCAATATCGAACGCCAGTATCTGCTCTGGAGTCTGGTAGTTATATGCGGCAAGCACAATACCCAGTAGTCCCTTTACAATAAGCGCATCACTGTCTACAGCGATAACAAAGCGACCATCGCGCTCGGATATATCCATCCAGACTTGGCTCTGACAACCACGAACCAGACGATCGTCAGTGTGCAGTGACGCCGGCATTGGTGGAATTTCTTTACCCAGATCAATAATGTATTTGTAGCGATCTTGCCAGCTGTCAAAAAATCCCAGCGTATCGACGATGTCGCTGCTGGTGACTGAACGCCCAAAAGCATTCTCAGGTGCACTGTTGCTCATGGCTAAGCTATCCTCGTCACGCCAAGCAAGGTGGATTGCCGCAATCGCACCATTAACATCAGTAGAACATACCCGTTTCAAGCTGCGCTTCTTCAGACATCATCTCGCGGCTCCAAGGCGGATCGAAAACAAGATCAACGCAAACGGACTTAACAAAGGGAACTTGTTTCAACCGATATTCCACATCGCCAACCAACACAGGACCCATACCACAGCCCGGGGCTGTAAGCGTCATAGCAATGTCAACGCGGCCAATTGTTTGGTCAACCTCTACTTTGTAAATTAATCCTAAATTAACCAAATCGACGGGAATTTCCGGATCGTAGACTGTATGCAGCGCCTCCCAAAGCTGGTCTTCACTTATCAAACCATCAGCGGGGGGATCAAACTTAAGCGCAGTTCGCTCAAAACCCAAAGCATCGGCATCTGTGCCGTCTACTCTGACCATGTTGCCGTTGTAGACAACGGTGTAGTTACCGCCCAGCGCTTGTGTGAGCGACACAAACGTGTGTGCAGGAATAACGACTGGATCGCCGACGGGGACAAGTCGCCCGGGGCAATCGCGATTGGTTGTCAGTACTGTTCTTTCCAAGATGCTCTCGCTTACTCGACGTTGAAGCTCTCACCACAGCCGCATTCCGCCACGACATTGGGATTATTGAAACGGAGTGTGCGGTTAACGCCCTCCAGGGTGTAATCAATCTCGGTGCCACGGATAACAGCCAAGGCATTGGCGGCCACATAAATCTTAATGCCGTTGTCCAGAGCAATACTGACATCGCTCTCTTCACCGGCCGCTACTTCATCAAGGACATACTTAAAACCTGTGCAGCCACTGTCTTTAACACTGATCCTTACCCCGGATAGCCCCTTGGGCTTCAGCGCATTACAAAAATGTTCCGCGGCGGCAGCGGTAACAGAGATTGGCTGCTCAGTAAAATCAAACGTTTCTACACTCATCTCACTACCTCCAGCATTCACCCAAACAACGCTTGCACCTTGCGGATGCCCGCAAGCAATGCGCGAACATCTTGGTCCGTGTTGTACATCGAGAAAGATGCTCTAACCGTACCCGGCACGCCAAGACGATCCATCAACGGCTGGGCGCAATGATGCCCCGTGCGCACCGCAATGCCTTGCTCGTTAAGCAGCATACCAACATCCGAGGGATGGCACCCATCGACAACAAAGCTAAATACACCGGCACTGCGAGTTGGGGAGCCAATTCTACGCAGCCCCACCAAGGTTTCGCATTCAGACAGCGTAGCGGCAAGCAATGCCTGCTCATGCCGCTCAGCTGCAACACGATCAACACCGTCGAGGTACTCAATAGCAGCCGCCAGACCAATGGCGCCCGCGATATTCGGTGTACCCGCTTCAAACTTAAAGGGCAAATCATTAAATGTTGTGCCCTCAAAGCTAACGCGATCAATCATCTCGCCACCGCCTAAAAAAGGCGGCATTGCTGCCAACAAGTCGCGCTTACCCCACAAGACGCCTACACCCGTTGGTCCAAACAATTTGTGACCCGAAAATACGTAAAAATCGCAACCCAATGCCTGCACATCTACGTCCCAGTGACCCACCGCTTGCGCACCATCCACCAATACCCGTGCACCAACGCGCTTGGCTTGCTCTATAACAGTTTCCACAGGGTTAATGGTGCCCAGCGCATTGGATACATGGTTGATCGCAATTAACCGCACGCGCTCATCAAGCAGATCATCAAAGGCATCGAGATCAATCTCGCCGCAATCAGTAATCGGTATTGGAATGACTTCGGCGCCAATGCTCTCCGCCGCCATCTGCCAAGGTACGATATTCGAATGATGCTCTAGCCAAGGTACCAGTATGCGCTCGCCCGCTTTCACGTTGGCTCGGGCCCAGGAATAAGCGACAACATTGATGGCCTCAGTGGTACCTCGAGTCCAAATGACTTCACAGCTGTCGGAAGCACCCAAGAAGCGCGCCACTGTATCGCGCGCAGACTCAAAACGCCGAGTGGCACGATCGCTCAAGGTGTGAGCACCCCGGTGCACATTGGCATTGTCATGTCGATAATAGTGTCCTATCGCTGCAATAACCGCCTCGGGTTTTTGAGTGGTAGCCGCATTATCTAGATACACCAACGGGTGGCCATTTACCTCCTGAGCGAGAATCGGGAAGTCGCGCCGAATCAGCTCCGAGTCAAAGGCGGGCGCTTGCGTCTGCGTTATGTTGGTCGTCATGTTAGATGCCTCAGTAAGGCAGAATCCCTAGCAAACCGCTCGGCCAATAGTGGCCGCAAAGCCTCGCGCAAAGACGCCAGTCGAGTACTTTCTAAGACCTCGTTCACAAAACCGAAACTCAACATAACCTCCGCTTCTGCCTTGGATATGCCGCGACTCATCAAATAATGCACCGCCGTATCATTCAGTTGCGCAACCGTTGCGCCGTGGGCACATTTCACGTCATCGGCATAGATCTCTAACTCGGGCTTGGTATTTACCTCGGCCTCATTACTGGTTAATAAATTTTTATTAGACAGCTCAGCCGAGGTTTTTTGGGCGTGCGGATGAATATGTATTCGGCCATTGAAAACCGCACGGCTTTGGTCGGCAATGACTCCCCTAAACGTCTCGGTAGACGTGCAATAAGGGGCTACGTGCTCCAACACCGTGTGATAATCGATGTGCTCCTTGCCCCGCGGCAAATAAATGCCATCAAGCTGTGCATGCGCACCAGACTCAGTGAGATTGGCCACCAAGTCGACTCGTTTCATATCGGCACCGAGACCCAAACAAAAACTACTTAGGTGAGCATCTCGGCCGAGTAATGCATGAACACCACCCACATGCAGCGCATGGCCGGACTCAAAATTTAATCGGTAGTAATCCAGTGATGATCCGTGAGACAGGATCAACTCAGTAATCGCATTGGTAAATGACGCCTGTGCGGCGGCATCAGCAAAATGCTCAATAACGGTGGCTTGCGCATGCTCACCCAGGGCGAGTAGAACACGCGGTTGGACCGCAAAAGGCGCACTTACACCAGCGGTAAGCCAGATGATTTGAATAGGTTTGTCCAAACATGTTTGCGGTGCCACACTCACAAGCACGCCATTGTCCATAGCTGCTTGGTTCAACGGTATAAAAGGATGGCCCACCTCAGGTAATGCTCGCCCCAACTGCTCAGTGATAAATGTCGCCTGTTGATCATTAGCCTCTGAAAACAATACGCAGTCCAGGCCGTCGGGAAAAGCGCTGTCTGATTGCTCAGGACAGAAATGGCCGTTCACAAAAACCAAACGAATGGCATCAATGACCGGCACCGCCTCCATGGAAGGCTGAGCATCACTCGGAAGCCTCGGTGGAGCGATATATGTCTGATTTAAAGCGAGGGTATTGGTATATTTCCAGAGCTCTGTCTTGCGCGTGGGAAGCGAGGTTGTATTCCACACCTCACGAGCAATTTGTCGGCGCTCCTCGAGCCACTCAGGCGCGTGTTGATCCGCGCGGGCCAACACGTCGGCGATATTCATCGACATTAAGCGACCTCACCCTCTAGCCAGCCATAGCCCGTGCTCTCAAGTTCCGCTGCCAGACTCGCGTCGCCGGAACGCACAATACGACCACCGGCAAGAACGTGCACATAATCTGGCGCTATATAGTTCAGTAACCGCTGGTAGTGCGTAACCAGTACGAAACTGCGACTTGCATCGCGCATGCTATTCACGCCCTCGGCAACGACTTGTAACGCATCGATATCCAAACCACTGTCCGTCTCATCAAGAATCCCGAGTTGTGGTTCTAACAGCAACATCTGCAGTAGCTCATTGCGCTTTTTCTCACCGCCCGAAAACCCCTCATTGACGCCTCGCTTCAAAAACGATTGATCTAAGCCCGCAACCTTTGCAGCTTCACGTGCACGCTTCATAAAGGTCACAGCGTCAAAAGCATCAAGTCCGCGATGCTCTCGAATGGCATCAACACTGGCTTTAAGAAACTCCATATTGCTCACACCGGGAATTTCTACTGGATATTGGAAGGCAAGAAACACGCCAGCTCGCGCGCGTTGCTCGGTATCCATCGCGAGCAAATCGTCGCCGTTAAACTGAATACTACCGGCTGTCACCTCATAGTTAGGATTGCCCGCTAGAATGTGCCCAAGGGTGCTTTTTCCTGAGCCATTAGGCCCCATGATGGCATGCACCTCACCGGCGCTCACCGATAGTGACAACCCCTTCAGAATGTCTTTCCCTTCAACACGGGCGTGCAGGTTATCAATAGTTAACATAGTCAAACTCCAAGTCGTGGCATCAGGCACCACAGAAAATTATTTCAACCCACCGAGCCTTCGAGGCTCACTTCTAGCAACTTCCCAGCCTCGACAGCAAATTCCATGGGTAGCTGACGAAAAACCTCCTTGCAAAATCCATTGACAATCATTGAAACAGCCGTCTCGGCGTCCAAACCGCGTTGTTGGCACAGATATAACTGATCATCACTCACCTTGGATGTCGTAGCCTCATGCTCGATAACGGCCGTTGGATTCTTACTTTCTATATAAGGAAACGTATGCGCGGCACACTGATCGCCGATCAGCAATGAGTCACATTGCGTGTAATTTCGAGCACCTTCGGCTCGGGGGCTCATTCGCACCAAACCTCTATAGGCGTTAGAGGATCGGCCCGCCGAGATACCTTTAGAGATAATGGTGGACCGGGTGTTTTTACCAAGATGGATCATCTTGGTGCCCGTATCGGCCTGCTGCATATTGTTTGTTAGAGCGACCGAGTAGAACTCACCCACGCTATTGTCCCCGCGAAGTACACAGCTTGGGTATTTCCAAGTAACCGCTGATCCGGTCTCCACTTGAGTCCATGAAATCTTCGCATTGGTGTGCGCAACACCCCGTTTGGTTACAAAATTATAGATACCACCACGCCCCTCGGCGTCACCGGGATACCAATTTTGTACCGTGGAATATTTGATCTCCGCATCATCGAGGGCCACCAATTCAACTACGGCTGCATGGAGCTGGTTTTCGTCGCGCATGGGTGCTGTACACCCTTCAAGGTAACTGACATGGCTGCCTTCAGCGGCAATGATCAACGTGCGCTCAAACTGTCCGGTTTTCGCTTCATTAATACGAAAATAAGTAGAAAGCTCCATGGGGCAACGCACACCCTTGGGGATGTAAACAAACGAGCCGTCACTGAATACTGCGCTGTTAAGTGCGGCGTAAAAATTATCTTTTCGGGGTACAACCGAGCCCAGATAAGTTTTTATCAAATCCGGATACGCATGTACCGCCTCGGATATAGAACAGAAGATAACGCCGGCTTCGGCGAGTTTTTCCCGAAACGTCGTTGTGACCGACACAGAGTCGAACACCGCATCCACGGCAACCCCAGCCAACATTTCCTGCTCATGAAGGGGTATACCGAGCTTTTCATAGACTTCGAGCAGCTGCGGATCTACCTCATCTAAGCTTTTGGGACGATCTTCAAAACTTTTAGGCGACGAGTAATAAGAGATATCGTTAAAATCAATGGCAGGGTAATGCACATGAGCCCAATCGGGCGTCTCCATGTCTTGCCAAATTCGATAAGCTTCCAAACGCCATTCAAGCAACCATTCTGGCTCGCCCTTTTTAGCGGAAATAAACCGTACTGTTTCTTCATCGAGCCCGGGTGGCAGGGTCTCCGACTCAATATCAGAAACAAATCCTGCTGCGTATTCTTTGCCGATGCGTTCATCAATAACGTCTTGCGACATAGCAATTCAAACCTCTCTAGCGAATACCCGAGCGCGTCACGCGCGGCCGATTAGTGTCAAAGTTTCGTGCAGATTTGTGCCTGAGCGCTCTCGTTGCTCTTGTGATATGGCCTGTATCTCGGCGCGGCTTACTAACTCTTCCAAACTAATTTCATGCAAAAAATCCTCGATGCGCTGCGATAAATCCATCCATAAATGATGGGTTAAGCATGTGGTGCCATCTTGGCAGTCTCCACGGCCGCCACAGCGTGTTGCATCTGTGGTCTCGTTTACCGCGGCGATAACGTCAGCCACACTGATTTGCGCTGGATCCATCCGCAATCGGTAGCCACCACCGGGACCACGAACGCTGGCTACTAGACCATTTCTTCGTAACTTGGCAAATAATTGCTCAAGATACGACAGAGATATTTCCTGACGCTCGGAAATGGAGGCTAAACGGATCGGACCGGCGTGCTGATTGAGCGCGAGATCCAGCATAGCGGTTACGGCATACCGCCCTTTAGTTGTCAGTCGCATGAGAGCCTCGCGGGGGAGCAACGGGGACGCGTCGGAATGACGCTTACCCGACTATTATAGTCAACTAAATGCCCACGTAAAGCTGTCGGTTATTGAGTCGCGGTGCACAGCGCTAAGAGGGTTGGTCAAATACGCCACGGCAGCAATAAAAAAACCCGCTCAGAAAAGCTGGGCGGGTTTCTTATCGGTTTAAGAACCTTTCGACAATGACGCTATTCGTAACGATCTTTAAGAACAAAAAATGCAAGCGCAATCAACATCGCGCTAAACGGAATAGCAAGGTAGATACCGCTGACCCCCGTAAGATCTCGTAGCGTTACCGCGCCAAAATTAAAGGGCTCGATCAACATGGCCTCGAGGTATGGAAATGCAAAAGAGAACAACAGGGCTCCGACAAGACCACCGATCACCGTGAATATCGCGTCAAACTTACCCTCGGAGGCACCAACCACGCAGGTACCGGGACAGTAGCCCGAAACCGCCCAACCTATGCCAAAAACGATGCCACCAATGGCCACGCCACCAACGTAAGCCGGCTTTACGCTCATGTTCGCCAGGCCACCAAGATCGAGTAAGTAAATACCCAAAGTACCTACGCCAATCGCGGTGCACATGAGTTTAATGATCCACATATCCTTAAGTAACAACGTACCCAAGATACGTCGATAACTGGTCGCTCCACCCATGAACAAAATAGCGCCAAAAGCGCAGCCAATTAGAAAACCAATGACCAACGTTTCCATGTGATTAACCTCGCTTACGGTACAGTATATGGGCCATCACAATGGCTGACCCGAATGTGAAGATGCCAAAAATAAATGAACTGAGAGCTAGCTGAGAGATACCGCTGATCATATGGCCACTGGTGCAACCACCGGCGAGCCGGGCACCAAATAACAACATCACACCACCTAGAAACGCGGCAGCAAACCGCTTTTGGCGTGAGCCGCCAAAGACACTTTCCCACATTTTGGGCATCGACCCTTTATCGGCATCAGGCTGTTTAGCTGAGAGCAGCCGAGATGTCACCAGCCCACCTGCAAACATACCGAAGACCATCATCCAGCCGTAACCAATACCCCACCCTTCTTTCTCGCCATATTTGGCCAAGTAGGCATTTTTCTCTGTCGCTTCAGGGACAACCTTATGGGCAACCACTGCGTCGGTCACCACAAACTGTGTGGAAACACCCAAGGGCTGCACCAGAAACGTAGCCAGTGTGAGCAGTAGCCCAAGGGATATACCCGCGACTTTCCATGAAATAATTGCTTTCTGTTCCTGCATTGAAACGTCCTCCTTGTCCCCCAAAGACCGGTTGGTCCTAAGGTTTTTCTTATATCGCTATCACTGCAAGGAATAAGCATATTCCATTTCTTGCGCCGAGAACAGACCCTCCGCAACGCCTAGTACTCACACAGCCGCAGTCGGTGGGACTTGCTGATGCCCGGGGCCGCTGGAAGCAACGGTTTTGACACAACCTAGGAATCGTCGCTTGACCGGCGCCGCTCAAAAGGCTTTTTGGTGGGCGATCCGGACAGTGGCTTGAACTCAAGAGGCTCGTCCTCCACCGGCGCAACGGGCGCACTACTCACATCACCACCGGCCTGGCCACTGACATTCTCCTCGATAGATTCGGCTGGCTGCGACGAACCATAACGACCAGAAAGCGCCTTAATGCAGGCAGAGCCGGCTGATGTGCGCACGAGAGATTCCACATCGTCACTCCACCATTGCGACCCACCGGCTTTGAGCTCAGCAACCGTATCTGCGACAACGTTTTCGCAGGGGTTGGATTGCGCAAAAACCATTGCGGTAGTGGGTAATAACAGCAGCAGTGATACCAACATCTTCAACATAACTCTCTCCTCACAAAACAGTCATCATCCCGACAATACTCGCACAACTTAGGGGGCATAGATCGCACCTTTTAAGTGCACGCGAGACGCACTGACGCCCCAAAACGGTAAAGGCAAGAACGGCCAGCTCTCCATCAAAGCACCTGCATATAGTAATTTTTATATTTATTTCAATTAGTTAAAAAAGTTGGCATGCCATCTGCTGTGTACTGAGCGGGAGTGCACTGAACGGCAAGTATCGTTTCCCTACCACGCCGATCCGTCACACATCGCTCAAGTATTCATTTTACGAGGAACCACTATGGACACACTGCAAACCAAAGCGCGTACCGCTAAGAGTGTCGCGGCAATTGCAGCTATCGCCGGATGCGCGTTGGCAGCACCTTCTCACGCTGGGGAGTGGAGCGCCAACGCAGCCATGACTAGCAACTACATCTGGCGCGGTCTTACCCAAACAGAAAACGAAGCAGCCGTCCAGGGCGGTATCGACTACAGCCATGAAAGTGGTTTTTATGTGGGCACGTGGGCATCGAATGTCAATTACGGGGCGGGCGACGTCTATTCGTATGAGCACGATATCTATGCGGGCTTCGCCTTCGACACCGGCGACATTAGCTGGGATTTTGGCTACTTGTACTACAACTATGACAGCGAAGCCGAATTTGATTTTGGCGAAGTGTACGGCTCAGTGGGCGTCGGCGCTTTCAGTGCCACGCTTTACGTACTTGCCAACACCGAGGCTGACGAAGGCCCCGACCAGGACTTTGGATTTGGCCAAGCGTTTTACGGCTCTCTTGACTACGGCTTCACTATAGGCAACGGCGTAGATGTAGGGCTACATCTTGGTTATCACGACGGTGATTTTGCCGAGGCCTTCAATGGTAATGAAGATGGCTATTACGACTATAACGTCAGTTTTGGCAAAGACGGCTTCTCGTTCATGATTAGCGATACCAATGTGAAGGGCGGTGCCGCTGAAGGTGGTTACGACAACGATCAGATGAAGTTTGTAGTGTCTTACGCAGTCGATATTTCTATGTAAGCCCACTCGGGCGTTAACACCGCCACACCGAATTCCATACGTGGGTAGCTGCACCCTGCCCAGTCTGGAATAAAACCCGCTTCGGCGGGTTTTTTATTGCTAATCATTTGGCGTTGGCGGTCTTGGCACTAATCTACGAGCGTAGCAAGGGCCTTATTGATCGCGGCGGGGCTGGGCATCAACGTCATAAAGCTATGCTTACCCATCATACTCAAATCCGGAAAGTGCACCGCCATGCGAAAGCGCATGTGCAACGCCTTCACGACTCCCTCTTTAACAAGCACTTCATAGGGTAAATACGCTGTACTACGCAAGTTCGCCACATCCACCACAGACATCTGATAGCGGTCATTGTAATAGCGGTCGTCCTCGGCTTCTGGGTGCATCGCGACACCAAACAAGACACCCCCGTCGGGTAATGCTAGCTGATAAACACCTGACAATCCGTGGTCTCCCGATTGTAGTCTAGCTGCCACCGACTCCACTGCAGAGCCTTGATCATCGTAAACACCCAATTCATAGGGGTCATCAAAGCGCTCCATGCCAAACATGTAATTGTATCTAGCAAGACTTTTAATCTTTATGCCGCGCTTGGAACCAAAGTGCTCTTGGGCACCCAAGGCATTGGCGAGTTGTTCAGTTATACCGCTTATATCACCATCAAGTCTGTATGCGGTGGCCATGTACTGGGGATTAACGTAGCTCACCTGCACAGTGCCATCGACCGCTGTCACAGCCGCGCGCAGCACAGCGCCAAACCCACCCAGATCGGTCTTTACCGCCAAGTGCTGTAATGCGGCTGACGTAAATACAATAACTTGCGCCCCGTCATAAGGCGCATAATCGCCAAGAATTGTAAAACCACTCGCAGTCAAGTTGCCCCGCGTCTGAGCAACGGCTTCCCCAAAATTGGCGTAGTGTGAGTCACCAAGTACAAACGGCTTGAGCCGGGTATCATCGGCTTGGCTCAAAAAACTCACACCCAGTAACAGCATCGTTGTGACGCGCAAAATGGTTTTGAAGGTCATACCGTGCCTCTTTCTTATATAAATTATAGTTATGACTATATTCCAACAAGAGCCATGGGTAAACCGACGCCCCGAACGATGCGCGTCCTGGATTTAGGCTGATCTGCGGGCTGTCTTTTTGAGAGGCGGTTATGCCGCCCGCAATGCGCGACCCAGGCGCTCATGGCCAAGAGCTTGGCCCGGCTTACCATCGGCCCATGCGGTCCGCCCGGCAATCCAAACCCGCTCAACAATACCCTCGGGGCGATTGACCATTTGTTGGTGATCAAAGATAGCCCGATATTCCAAGCGGCGCGTTTTATCCGGTTCCCAACCGTCAAACCGCTGGGGGTTAATCAACACAAGGTCGGCTTGTTTTCCTGGGGTTAAGGAACCCACATCAAGGCCAAAAAACTCGGCGGGTTCTTGCGTGAGCCGCTGCACTATACGCGCCACGGTGGCTTCATCGCGTTCGCTGGCCAGTTTGAGTGACATTAAATTGGCGTCAAAAAACGCCATATTGGTTATGTGGGCCCCTGAGTCATTGAACCCCGGCATGGCTGTCTCGTGCAGCAACAGATCTAAAGTCGCTTTATTGCCCACGTTACCCACATCAGCATAAAAACGAAAATCCTTATCGTACTCACGCATCAAATGAATCATGAAATCGGCGTCATCGGTCATCACGGGCGGAAATCGCTCGAAAGCCGCGTGCTCCTCGGGAGAGCGTGCCGCCGAGTGGTCCCCTGCGATGAAGCGCTTGCCACGCTGGGCGACTGCTGCAAAGGTCTCGCCGTCCCAGTCGGCTACCGGTGCACCATCGAACACTAACAATCGAGGATCACGAATCACCAAACTGTCGGGCAACCCTCGGCGTGCCTTCCAACTGGCAAAATCATTACCCGTGCGCCCATGCATCCACTCTTGCTTAAACCGGCTTTGCCAGCCCGGATCATCCAATAACGCACGCCGACCGCTGACGTCGTCGTACTCTTTAGCAATCAATTCCGCGCCCGCACTCATCTCCTCGAACAGCGGACTGACAATACCGTCCGACCAGACGCGGAAATTCGTACCTAACGCTTGAAAGGATAATCGGCCCTTTAGCAACCATGAATTTAACAACCGTGCGTAATTTAAAAACAATCGACCGGTTTTAGGCGCGACTGCCATTTCCATTGCCGACAAAGCAGATGTTTTCAGGGTCTTTCCGAACAGTCGGCCGCTCGTCAATAAAAAATAGGCAAAGGCGAGCGCCTTATTTTCAATAATGGGCGTGGTTTGCCAAACACGGTCTCGACCCCTAACCACTTTTAACAACCGACGAAGCTCGCCAAAACTGGCAAATTGCGTGGGTATACGCTTGTCCGTGTGCGGATCATTGGAGAGGTAATGAAAGGGTAGCCCGTCGGTGCTCAATCCTAGATAGCCTTGCTCCATCGCTTTTTCAAGCAGCGTCTCCATTTTAGAGAGTTCTGTTTCTGTAGGCGCTCGGCTGATACTCGCTTGCAACCCCATAGCTTCAATTCTGAGCATTGAGTGAGGGACAAAAGCGGCCAAATTAGGACCCAGTGCAATACTGTCAAAATGATCTAAGTAGTCGGCTGTATTGTCCCAGGTAATCGCCTCGGCGCACTGGCGCAGGATTTTTTTGGGAATATTTTCAACACGGGTAAAACAATCCACGATAGGCTCTTGCCCATTGGTCTCTTGCCGTCCAAAGCAGGTCCCCAAACTACAATTACCCACAAGCACTGTCGTAGTGCCATGGCGAACAACCTCTGTTAGACCCGGTGCCACATCGACCTCTAGATCAAGATGGGTATGAATATCCAACATACCCGGTAAAAGCCATTTTCCTTTTGCATCCACAACGTCTTGAGCCGCATCAACCGGGAGATCAATACCCCGAGCAGCGATCTTGCCATCGCGAACAGCCACATCTTCAACGGTGGGCAATCGACCCGATCCATCAAAGACCTTTGCATCCCTGATAAGCACGTCCCATTTTTTGGTCATCACAGCTTGCCTCTTAACTGTTTGAGTGCCCATTTAGGGCACCTATTTCTCCGTAAGGTTTAACGCGTTGGCGCCCAACGTCCTAATCTCTCAATTGCCAACGACTTGCCGTGGCCCAGAGACGTGCACCGTACTCACGGCGGCCGCCTCGATGTCGCGCTGATGAAAGCGAATGTCGCGCCATCGCTTGTTGGCATAAAGCTCGGTCTGGTCGGCAAAATAGTCCGAACTGGCGTTTCCCGACTGGGAATAGCTGAGTAATGCCTGCGCTACCGGGCCATCGTTATCAAAACCTAAGGTAACAATAAAGCTTGACCCGTGAGTAATGTTATAGCCTGATTTAGTCAAGGTCGCGCTGTCACCAATAGGTCTTGGGTCCGCAGTGAACAGGGGGGTCTCATGACGACCTGTCACTTGCAAATTAGCAACGCCCTCGAAGCGATTACCGCCATGCACGGCAATCACACGATCATCTCGGTGTACTTTTTGCTGTGTCGATAATGGACTATCCAGAGCGATACCTGCCTCACGCAGCAATACCTGTGCCTCGGCCAAGCGATCTAATGCCAACTCACTGTTTTCAAGGCCGCGGGGCGTGATCGCTGGGTTGGCGACATCGAAGGGCTCGGCGAATAAACCGGGTGCCAAGTATGTTTGCGTGTAATCGTAGCGCGTTAGCCACTCTCTAAAGAGCACTGCTCCGCGTGACTCGAGGTTAAACTGTCGGTCCCATTTTGCCAAAATCTCACAACTCTCGCCGATATCTATTGTTGCTTCCCCAAGAACCCGGACACGGGCCGATTGGCAAGCGGATACCAATTCATCGACCAACAAAGCCGCGGTTAAGCTATCGTTGGTAAACAACGCCGCCTGAACCTCTGTCATTGAAAACTTACCATCAATACCCGCATAGCCATAGCCGCTATCGGGATTCAGAAGCGCAATATTCATACGCGTTCTTACCGAGCGTGGCGAGCCGGTAGCACCATAGAGTGGTGAGTAGCCGCTTACTGGTGCAGCCGGATCACTCAACCAATAGCTGTCGTTAGCGTTGAAAACGTAATGGTCACTCTCAATGAGCGGTCGGCGTTCAAAAGGCTCAGTAAAGGGGATAGGCGCATTGGTTGTCCGCCATTCATCACGCTCTTTAGAGCCATCGAGGACAACCAAACCCTTTGCAAGATACAGTTGCTTGAGTGGCGGCATTTGTTCAAGGCGGGCTTGCCACGCGCTGACCGTCTCGGCGCTCAGTGCGCCGACCGTTGAATTATCAAGATAGACGGCACGCCCGTCCGCGCTAGCCGCAATAGTATTCACCCAGGGCATGGCATTATGGACTCGGTGAGCGTCAATAAACGCATCCATATCGGCAGCCATTGCCATAGCTTGCCACTGGGCCAAGGTATGAATGTTGTCAGCGTTAGCATCGCGTACGGCAAAGACGGCGTAGGGATCTTGGCTGAGGCCAGGCACAGCAATCAGCGGGCCATGGTGTGAAAACCAGACGACATGAGACCGAGGCGTTAAGCCGTTTTTAGTCTTCACATCCACCGTTACCTCTACAGCTTTGAGGTCGCGCCAGTTGTCTTGCCATTGGTATTGTTGCGGGTTGTCGGGATTCAATGCCAACTGGTAGAGCACAGTGCGTTTGGAATCCGACACGGTATGAGACCAACCAACATTAGCATTGAAGCCAATAGCCACTCCTGGAGTACCTATAAGTCCCGCACCATAGGCATCCATAACACCAGGAATTGTTAAATGTTTTTCCCAAAATCGTGCAATGCCGTACCAAGGATAGTGGGGATTTGCCAACAATAATCCTCGCCCATTTTCACTGCGCTTAGCGGCTAACGCCCAGGCATTAGAGCCCAACCCATCGAGCTGCAAACCAGCCAAATCCGGTAGTAGCAAACTACTGTCACTAGGCTCGGGGGCGCGCTCAGAGGTAGCTATCGCAGCCGAGGCGACACGCTTCGAGCCAGGCAGTCGCGCACCGATCACCGCCTTTGCCACGCGGGGCAGGCTATGCACCAGCATCACATACTGAGCCATGAACGCATCAGCTTGCACAGGGGTTACCCACGGCTCACCTGCACACCAGGCGCCCGCTTGATTAGCGGAATGATCAGCCAGATACTGGTTATAGCCGGCTGTATAGCCCTCAATCCAACTGCGGATATCTGGCGGCTGTTGTGCCAAAGCCCGCTTGCCTGCCGCCGGGATTTGCAGTGCTTTTACGACTATATCTCGGGCGATATTGTCATTCTCATGCCCAGCACCAAAGTGCGTCGCAGACTGTCCTTGGGCTTGAAGTAATGCCCATGCCATGTTGCACAAATGATCTTCTGCGGCGGCGTAGGCTTCACCAAAGCCTAAGCTACCCCAATCCCGCGCAGAGATATGGGGCACACCATGCTCGGTACGCACAATGGTTGCGCTGTACGTACCTTCAACCCCTGTGCTTACTGTCTCATCCGTACACCCAGAAAGAAACAGCGCCGTCAATACGATCAGCCAGGAGCCCCCCAGCCGAGATAGCGTTATTATCATTATTGTTCTCCAGAGCCACTCGCAAGGGCCGGCCTCGCTTTAGAGTTTTACATCGTGATAAACGTTCTGCACATCCTCACAGGCATTTAATAGATCAAGTAGCTTTTCAAATTGAGCCAAATCATCGTCTGCCAGAATGGTTTCTCCCTTAGGAACGAATTGAATCTCATCGACTTCAAAATCGATATCGGTGTAGGCCTCAGTTAGCGCGTTCCGAGTTTTTGCATATTCCGTGTGGGGAGCAATAACGGTGAGCATGCCGTCATCGTTTTCTATTTCAGTGACGTCGACATCCGCCATCAATAAAGTTTCGAGCACGGCATCCTCGTCTCCTTGAAAGACGAATACGGCTGCGTGGTCAAACATATGGGCGACGGTACCCGGAGTGCCGATCTTGCCTTTACCCTTCGTAAATGCAGGTCTCACATCACCGATAGTGCGGTTCACATTATCCGTAAGGCACTCAACCAGCAGCATAGAACCGCCGGGGCCAAACCCCTCATAACGAGCAGTCTGAAAGTCTTCACCGACACCCGAACCCGCTTTATCAATGGCTTTATCGATCACGTGTGACGGCACTTGATCTTTCTTTGCGCGCTCAATGATGGATCGCAGTGATAAGTTAGCCGCAGGATCAGTGCCACCAGCTTTAGCAGTGACATAAATTTCTCGGCTGTATTTGGAGTAAACCGATGTCTTCATTGCGGCTGTTTTGGCCATTGCAAGTTTTCGGTTTTGGTACGCGCGCCCCATAGGGAAACTCCGGAGTTTACTATTGAAGGGCAGTATTCTAGCGCGAATCAGCAGAGGGCTGAATCCGGTCTTTGTGAATGCGGGTCAACCACCATGGTGCCAGCGCCGCAACGAACCATTTCATTGTTTGTGCGCAGCAACTTGACATGCAACCGCCAAGTCATAGACATCACTGGTACGCTGCTTCAAGCAGTGTGATAAGACTAGGCCGCAACCGTATTTGCAATAGGGCTAACAAACCAACACAGGTTGGCCCACTGGGGATCAAGAGGGTCTTCATCAACTGCTACAAGTGCCGTTTGATTCATCATCAGCGCTTCGGCTTGTTCCAGCAGTTCGGTAAAACACCACATTGGTCTGACATCGTTATTAGCCATGGCAGATTCGTTGCGGGCTTGTTCTCGCTCACCCCACAACAGGCCATCGAGCAGTGGCAGCGCTAAGCGCTCTGAGAGTGGTGCACAAGCAACCGACTCGGCTGTATTGGCTTGCCAAGTACCGCTACTGTGGTCGTACCGATAAAAAGGCAATAGCCGCCAACCGTGGCACGCCACCAATTCCAAGGCGCTAAGTATGTATTCAAAGTCCGCCTCTGAAATAAAGTAATTGAACCCGACTCGCACCCAACCCGGCCGCAGTATAGCCGCCCCGGCAGCGACAGCAGTGGCCAAGTCATGGCTCTGCTCAGCGCTCATTGCCAATAAACGATGACCATAGGGTCCAGCGCATGAGCAACCACCGCGAGCCTGAATTCCGAATAAATCATTGAGCAGGGCGACTACAAAACCATAGTGCAAATCCCGCCCTCCATGCTTAAAGCGCATTGACAATATGGCGAGTCGCTTAGCTCGGCGTGGACCCAGAATTTCAATATTGGCGCAGTTATCCAACCGGGTACGAGCACGCTCAATAAAATTGTGCTCCAGTTCGGCAATGCGCTCGCTAGTGACTCGGTCCTTGAGGGCGAAAACCAGTCCAGCCCGAATTGATTCAATGATCGCGGGCGTTCCGCCTTCCTCGCGCCGCTCAACATCGGCCACGTAATGATGCGAATCTGGGCTCACCCAAGCGACAGTACCACCACCGGCTACTACCGGAGAGTCGCGAGATACCAGAGATCGCTTCACAACTAAAACACCCGGTGTACCGGGACCGCCGATAAATTTGTGAGGAGACAGAAACACAGCGTCCAAGGCTACGTTGCCATTCATACAAATCTCTGTGTACGGTCCGGCTGCAGCAAAGTCCCAGCATGCCAGTGCACCAAACCGCTTGAGCAAACGTGACACTTGTTCAACATTGGTGCAGACCCCTGTCACATTAGAGGCCGCCGAAAAACTGCCTATCAATAGCGGACGAGATTGATACCGAAGTAAAAGTGCTTGGAGGGCATCGCAATCGAGAGTTCCCTCAGACGAGAGTGGTACCGTAATGACTTCAGCTGTGCTCTCACGCCAAGGCAACTCATTTGAATGATGCTCATAAGCACTGACAAAAACTACCGGTCGATTCAGATGTGTCGACGAGTCATTGGCTGGTTCTACCGCCTGATGAAGCCCCAAAATTGCAATGAATTTATTAATGGCACTCGTAGCACCCGCGCCAGTAAAGATCACTGCATCATCGGAACTTGCATGAATACTTCGACGGATGGCATCACGAGCCTCCTCACGCAAACGCGTGCTGTAGGCTCCCGTGAAAGTGCTTTCGGTATGCGTGTTGGCGTAAAACGGTAACACGCGCTGTCGAATCGCCTCTTCAATAAACGTTAGCGAGCGTCCCGACGCTGTGTAATCGGCGTACACGAGTGGCTTGTTACCAAAAGGCGTTTGTATGGGGTGTTTATCACCAATGACCGAGCTACGAATCCATTCAACCCAATCAGGTTCTGTCTCTGCCATTGCTAGACCCGTGTCATATCTGCCGAAGTAAGGAGTGTACTCAGGATGGCACCGCACATTGTTCCCTTATGAACCGGTTTTTCATCTATATTCAGAACAAAATTTCGCTTTTATATGGTATTTTGGGCCGATGAACCAATTAATTACTGCAGGCCGAGAGATTCATCATGGATAAGTTTGACATTCAAATCCTACAGGCGCTGCAAGCAGATGCCGGGCTATCTGTGGCTGATCTAGCAGAGCTTGCCAGTATCTCTAAGTCGGCCTGCTGGCGACGGATACAAAAACTCCAAGAAGAAAACGTGATCACTCGACGGGTGACATTACTCAACCCGGCGGCTCTTGAGCTACCTCTCACGGTATTTATCTCTGTGCGCACCAATCAACACAACCGCGAGTGGGCCCATCAATTCAAACAGGTAGTGGCACAGATAGCGGGCATTTTAGAGGTCTATCGTTTGGGTGGCGATGTCGACTACCTTATCAAAGCACAAGTGCGGGATTTGCCCGACTACGACCGCCTCTATCAAGAACTTATCAAAGCTGATCTGTTTGATGTAAGCGCCAGTTTTGTTATGGAAGAACTCAAACACACCACCGAATTGCCACTCCCTGATCCCAACTAGGCTGAGACCGCAGTCACACTTACCGCCCAACAATATCTCGATAAACGCTGGCACCGCGCCAATACACAGCTGCAGCCACAAGACCCATCGATAAACTGGAGACCAGCGCCCAGCGGACGGACTGCGCGCCCATGTGGGCCAGCGCATCACTCAACATGCCCACCATCAACGGTCCTAGCCCTAAGCCAAGTAGGTTAAACACCAACAATAACAACGCCGACGCTTGGGTTCGCCAGTGGCCGGGCACCAGGTTCTGCACAGCGGCATAGGAAGGCGCAATCCAGAAACAAGCAAAAATGGCGGACAAGGCCATAAACAGCAGCGCAACGGGAACCACCTTGGTGCCTACCAAAAATACTGAACCCTCTGGCCATAGGAGAAACAGAGCCTGTAGTGGCATTGCAAGCAGCAAGCCAAGCGCTGGAATACGCAGCTGCCAACGGGTATCGCGTACCGCGAGCTTATCCACCAAAATGCCACTGAGAATTGTGCCTACGCTACCGCCTATAACTCCAATAACCCCCAACCAAAGGCCAGCGTCCACCAAAGACATACCGTGTACTCGCACCAAAAAGCTGGGAGACCAGACACCGAGCCCATAACCTGGGATGGCGGCAAAACCAACGCCAAAGGCAATCGCTAAGAAAGATGGCAGGGAAAAAATGCCCGTAATCGCGGCCCACAACGACCCATCATTAACGGCGGTCACACGCGGTTTTTCGGGTTCTCGGACTGTAAAATACAGCAACAACGCCAAGACAATACCGGGCAGACCAAATACAAAAAAAACATTCCGCCAACCATAAGCTTCGGCGATAAGCGCGCCACCAAAAAGGCCAACCAAAACGCCTATATTGGGGGCTGTCGCTAAAACCCCCTGCGCAAAAGCACGGCGCTCAGGCGGGAAATAATCGGTGATAAGCGACTGCGAAGGAGGCGTGCCCCCAGCCTCACCAATACCCACGCCAATCCGCAACAGGGCCAACTGCCAAAAACTACCGGCGACGCCACACGCGGCGGTCACGGCACTCCAAGTGGTCATGGATAGCGCAAGTACATTACGGCGCGACCATCGATCGGCGAGACGAGCAACCGGCACACCCAAGGTGGCGTAAAACAGTGCGAAAGCAAGACCCGAGATAAGTCCCATCTGCGTATCTGATGCACCAAATTCTGCTTTGATTGGCTCGAGCAGAATGGTCATAACCTGCCGATCAACAAAATTGAACACGTATCCCAGTGTTAAAATGAGGAGTACGTAATTGCGATACCCAGGCCGAAATTGTGCAGAAACATCAACAACCGGCTGATCAAGATTGGCGTTTGTCATAGTCGCTCTTTATTATCGTCGCTCTTTATTATTGTGGTTCTGGAAGATTAGCACCCAACGCATACAAAGCTGGCATCCAAACGAACTACAGGTACACTGCGTCGACTACGGGTAATTTCTGTAGCAAGCTAATACGCTATTCGCTGTAAGGCCACCCAAGCGAGGACGGTACAGTGCCGAGCGATGGAGGTCTGTCATTCACTGTCAAGGCTACCAACACTGTGAGGCTTTCGATGAATCACCTATCTCGTCGTCTATCACCACTGATTTTCACACTCCTGACAACCCTAGCATTGGCAGGTGAGGACAACGCACCGACTTGGGATGTATCTAACCCACCCGGAAACTGGCGCGAGATAACCTTCAACACTACCACCTCTACTTGGTCTTTTGTGGATGTGAGCCCCAATGGCGACAAGATTATATTTGACATGCTCGGCGATATTTATCAGCTCGACATAACAGGAGGTGAGGCAAAACCGCTAACCAATGGCATTGAATGGAATTTTCAGCCCACTTACAGCCCTGACGGCAACAAGATCGCCTTTATCTCTGATCGCGACGGTTACGACAATTTATGGGTGATGGACGCTAACGGTGAAAACCCCGTACAAATAACCAAAGAGTCCCAACACAACATTCACAACCCCGCTTGGTCCCCCGACGGTCAGTGGTTAGCTGCGCGAAAAGGGACGGTCTCTCGTCGTAGCATTCCCGCTGGTGAAATTTGGCTCTACAACATCAAAGGTGGTAAAGGCATTGAGTTAGTCGACCATCCCGATGGCAAAAAGGCGCAAAAGTCGATTGGCGAGCCAGCTTTTTCTCTCGATGGCAAAAGCCTGTTTTACAGCCAGGACACCACCCCAGGCTGGGTGTGGCAATACAACAAAGATGCAACGGGCGAGATCTTTGTCATCAAGCAGCTAACCCTTGCTACTGGCGAGACCAAGACTGTAACTGGAGGGCCGGGTGGAGCCATCCGACCCACACCCTCCCCTGATGGCAGCAAGCTGGCGTTCGTGAAACGTTTGCCCAACTTTAATAGCGCCATTTTCATTAAGGACCTTAAAACCGGCGACGAACTACCTGTATTCACAGAGCTCGAGCGCGACAACCAGGAGACTGCCGGCTCTCATGGCAACACCACCGCCTTTGAGTGGCTTCCGAATAGCCGCGACATTGTATTTTGGAGTGCCGGACAGTTTCACCGACTTAATACCGAAACCGGCACCAGCCAGACGATACCGATGACTGCCTCCATCACGAAGCGGGTTCGCGACACACTACGCTTCCGTGTAGATGTAGCACCCGATACCTTCCAAACGCGCATGCTGCGCTGGGCACAGTTTGATACCAGTAACAAACAGGCCATTTTTCAATCGTTGGGGTATTTATACCGCGCACAAACCAATGATGGAGAGAGCTTCGATCATCAGCGCTTGACTAAGCAACAAGATCATTTCGAGTTTTGGCCGGCCATATCAAACGATGGTAAGCAAGTGATCTACACCACGTGGAACGACCAGTCACTGGGATCCATAAGAACCGTGGCTGTTAAAGGTGGCAAAAGCACCGTCGTTGTCGACGAACCCGGCCATTATGTAGAACCCCGGTTTTCTCCCGACGGTAAGCAAGTTGTCTACCGAAAAGTGACTGGCGGTTATTTATTGTCTCCGCGCTCGTCGGCTGAACCAGGCATATACCGAGTCACACTGGGCTCCGACACGCCAATCAAAGTGGCCGATTCTGGGCGCAACCCTCAATTCAGTGCCAACGGCGAGCGCGTACTGTTTAGTCGGCGGGGCGCAGATGGACTTGAGCTTGTCAGCGTAGATCTCAATGGCCACGATGAGCGCGTCTTGGCGTCAGGCGAAAAAGTAACGAGTTATGCTTTATCACCCGACGGCAGGTGGCTGGCTTTTACCGAACACTTCAGCGCATTTGTCATGCCGTTTAACGAAGCTGGCCTACCGCTAAGCATTGGCCGAAAGGGGCAAGCCCTACCGACAAAACGCGTATCCCAGCGAGCCGGTGAATTTTTGCATTGGTCGAGCAATAGCAGTGAATTACGCTGGTCAAACGGTCCCATGCTTTACAGTCGCCCGTTGAACGATGTGTTTGCTCAACTTGTTAGTGGTGAAAACGCAAACCTAGCCAGTGATCGCGAACCAGCCATCAGCCAGACTCATCTCGGCTTCGAGGCGACTGCAGACAAATCGAACTCTATTGTAGCCTTGGTCGGCGGTAAGATTATCACTATGCGCAATGCCGATCTCACCGAGGAGATCATTGAAGACGGTGTCGTCGTGGTCGCAGAAAACCGCATCATTGCCGTGGGCTCACGGGAAAACACCGAAGTTCCAAAAGAAGCCAAAATCGTGAATGTGAGTGGCAAGGTGATTGTGCCTGGATTGATCGATGCACACGCTCACGGGGGTATGGCGAGCTATGAAATGACACCGCAACAAAACTGGATGCAATATTCAAACCTTGCGTTCGGCGTCACCACAATCCACGACCCAAGTAATGACACGAGTGAAATCTTTGCGCATGCAGAACTACAGCGCACCGGACAGGTTCTGGGACCACGAACCTACTCCACCGGAACTATTTTGTACGGCGCTAACGCACCAGGCGCAACGTCTGAAGTAAATAGCCTTGAAGACGCAGAATTTCACATTGAGCGCCTCAAAGCAGCAGGTGCCATTTCCGTAAAGAGCTACAACCAGCTAGGCCGTAGCTCACGCCAACAGATCATTGAAGCCGCTGAGAAGCACGGCATTATGGTTGTACCCGAGGGCGGCATGAAGTTTCAACACAATCTTACCCAGCTGGTTGACGGCCATACCAGCGTGGAACATGCCCTCCCACTTGCCCATGTTTACGACGATGTAAAGCAACTCTGGGAGGCCATTGAAACCGCTTATGTACCTACATTTGGCGTTTCATACGGTGGCATATCGGGCGAAAACTACTGGTATGACCGCACCGATGTTTGGCGTAATGAGCGACTCATGCGTTACACGCCTGCACAACTCGTCGAGCCGCGCAGCATGCGTCGCACTAAGGCACCCGATCACCACTACAATCATTTTAACGTTGCGGCAACGGCGAAACAGCTTCGTGACCGGGGTGTGAGAGTAATGATTGGGGCTCACGGTCAGCGTGAAGGTCTTGCTGCACATTGGGAGATGTGGATGATGGAGCAAGGTGGCTTTACACCCTGGCAAGCATTACGAGGAGCAACCTACGACGCGGCTGTACATTTAGGGATGTCGGCTGATTTGGGTTCCATCGAGGCGGGTAAGCTAGCGGATCTTGCGATCATTGACGGCGATGTGCTCACCGATATCCGTCAGTCGCAAAATGTCACACACACAATGTTGAATGGCCGCTTATACGCCACCGACACTATGAATGAAGTGGTGACGGGTAATCGAAAGCGTTCAGACTTCTTCTTCGAGCAGCCAAGTGGCCATCTACTACCCGCGTCTACAGCGGCCGCCATTGAAGCGAAAATGGAGCGACACCATTGGCGTCACTGACCTCTCCGCTAACGCATCGTCACTAGCGACCCCCGTCTCACGCGGTACTGGATGATGTGTCTGGCTAACGGGTGGTGTCTATCAGCAAATGAATTCTTTGATCCAGCTGATAGACACCGTTGGGTGCTAGGTTAAGTACGAGACAACCCAGGCAACTTAAACCTATTGCAACAGAGTCGCTGGCTTGCGCTTTTTAGCCACGTTCACACGGTAACCGCATTACCACGGAATATCTTGGACAAATAACGGCTCTCTTTGGGCGACGGCGCAGGTACAGAACACTGAAGGACTGCCCCCACCAATCGAACCATTTCTTCGGAGAGTTCCTGGTCATTCGATGGTTCCTCGGTATGCGCTCGACGAGTCAACTGAACCTGATTAATTGCCGGCACCGTTGGTAGTCGCTCTCCCTCCACTCCCAGCGTCACCGTAAACGCATGCAATGAATTCTTCACGAATAAAGCAAGCGCGAACTCCTCTCGTGTCGAGGCAAGCGACGTATCAGGCGTAAGCAGTACTATCTGGCACTTTGGCACCAAGGCAGCGACCCGAGCGCTTCTAAAGTGATGAGTGAGCTGTTCGTGAACGACTTGTCTAAACTGCTCATCGGTAAGTACGCGATCCCAGCTTGCGCCACGTTCTCCGGCTAAAGCGCTTAGCGGTAATCGCTCAAAAGGACTACTAACAACTACATCAAAACCGTCTTCATGACGTAGAAGTGTGTCAAGAGCCCCCTCAATATCGTTACCTATACAACGTGTGTCCAGTTTATCCCCAGCAATTTCGATGAGTGCATGGTGCAGTTCCGTCGCTGTCTCCTCGTTTTTAGTGAGCATACAAATGCGTGCGACACCGCACTCGATAAATCCCTTTGCAATTTCGACGAGCTCGCCGCGCATGCAATCTCCAATGAGTACCACGCGCTTGCCCTCAAGTTTGCGCAACTCTTTTTCGCTTGGCGCAAGCAATAGCTCGCCTTCGGTAACCGAGCGGTCAAACTTGAGTCCACCAGAAGGATGGAACGTCTCTCCACTGACAATCTCATCAGCTAAATGAAAGACGGTGGATAGTCCAACCTGCTCGTCGGTGGGCATCTTATGTAAATGCAAACGGTTAAGAATGCCCGACTCAATCTGATTGGCCGACTGTTTGCAATCTTCCTTGTCAAAAAACGGCGATGGTGCATCTACAAAAGAGCCGAGGAAACTGTCTTTATCTTCCTCGGTAAAGATGCCCGCCAAAATAAGACGGTCCATCAACTTAATAGCCATTCCCATGTGCATAAGGCACTTGTTGGCACTACCAGTACCACCGGCATCTTGGACCTGCGCATAGAGCTTGCTAAGTGGTCGAGGAATGTTACGCGTGGGCAAAACACTCACGGCATTTGCCGACAGCTTCATCACTTCACTAATGGCCATCCCTTCGGCAATACTGGCTGTGATAGCTGCATAAACCTGATTAAGTCGTTTGTTCTCCAAAACGAGACGACCGCGTCGATCAAATAATCCAGGTGCCTCGCCACTACCACGTAATCGCGCCCCATCTACGGGCCCCGGCGCCAACGCATTAATCTGAATTTCCGGTCCGAGATGACGAGACAAAATTTCTGCAAGTACCCGCTGTCCCGCTTTAGACACCGCATAATCAGCGCGATTCGGATAGGCAACAGCAACGTACTTTTCGCCCCCGAAATAACTTGAAACGTTGAGAACAGAGCCTTTTCCTCGCTCTTTCATCATTGGTCCAAATTTACGGATCAGTGAATAATTAGAGATGAGATTGGCTTCCATGGTGCGCTGCCAATCAGTCAAACTCATGTCGACGACCATCTCCTCGGCACCCGAAATACCGGCGTTGTTAATTAAGAAATCGACACCGCCAAACAACTCCACACTCTTTTGATGCAGCGTGTCCAACGCTGCAGGATCACCCACATCAATATCCGCAAGAATATGAATGCGGTTCTCGGGATTCGGGTAACCCACCCCATTGAGCTCTTCAATAATCTGCTCGCGGGCCTCGCGTAGTTTAGATTCACTGCGGGCACTCAATAACACGCGTGCACCCGCTATGGCTAAGTAGCGGCCAAGCTGCAATCCAATGCCCAAACTTCCCCCGGTAATGACTGCCGTCTTGCCTTTGTGAAGTCCCGGTAAAACCCGCATGATTGAGCTGGGCATTGAGCCCTTGCCCGTCGCGCGCTTAATGTCTTTTGGAATCCATAAGTTAATAGGATCCATTTGGCGAACGCGGTTGGTCAACGTAGCCGCCCAATCTGCTGCAAAATCTTGCGCATCTCGGCTTTCAGTGTCGTAGCGCACGAGCTGGTTAGGTTTTACCGCCCAGCTGAGCTCTCCCGCGTTCATCAAGGTCTCGTCCTCGTGACGCCAACCGCGGATAAGCGCTTCATTGGAAGCGCGAATGATTTCATTCAGTAGATTGCCGTGACCGTCGCTGGGGTTAGTCACATAGGTAATGGCCGGTGCGCCGCCTTTGTCAAACCAGCGAGATAAGTTGCGAGCGAGGGCCGACGCAAATGCCACGGGCGCAACGACCTCGTCGAGAACAAAGTTT